>BNJU01000446.1_pt1 | contig 361554 bp, 340 predicted proteins | sample 8539281 | NCBI WGS metagenome assembly BNJU01 (sample SAMD00202456, study PRJDB9452) | human saliva metagenome | isolation source: human saliva | place: Japan
GCAGCGAGGTTAAATCATTGGTTTTCATTGACGCAGTCACATTAGATAACTGCGAGGCGGTATGAATTTTGCCGTCATTTGGCGCAGCTTCACCCGCCGCCGAGGTAGATAATACGCCGGTTAAATCCATTCCCACCCGCTCAATAGTTAGCGGGTAAGAAGCCATAGCGCGTTCCTGGGTGGTAATAATGTAATTATTCGCCCCGCTTGCCAATGCCAGTACCAGCGCAATACCAATAATGCCAATCGACCCCGCAAATGAGGTCATGGCGGTGCGCCCCTTTTTGGTCATCAGGTTGGTAAAACTGAGCCCCAGCGCGGTCAGCGGCCCCATAGACACGCGTCGCGGCTTGTGCCCGGGACGGCTGGCATCCACGCGGTTTTTGTTGCGCCCCCGACGTTTTGCGGCCCTGTCTGTTCTGCACCTACTCGTTCTGTGCTGGCTTCCTTTACGCCCGACGACGGCGCCAGCCCCCTCAGCCAAGCCGTCCCCCTCTGTCGCCCCGCCATTCTCAGTCCCACCGTCGCCCTCAGCACCGCTACCATAAACCTGCTCACCAGCACTTACGGCGGGTATCTGCGCAGTGTCATCATTCAGGGCCGCAGCTTCACGCGCAGCCCTAGCCGCGCCGTCGCCCGCAGCACCCCCGCCTGCACCTTCACCGTCGTCGCAGCCAACTGCCGCGCCAGCCACACTAGCCGCGCCATCGCCGGCACCCTCTGCATCACCGTCGTCGCCGTCCGCATCCTCCAGCTCCCCCACAACCGGATCTGAGTCAGAAATGATGCGCCCATCAGCCAGTTCCACGATGCGCGTGGCATATTGGTGGGCCAACTCGGGGTTGTGGGTGACCATAATTACCAGGCGCTGGCGGGCCACCTCCTGCAGCAGGTCCATCACCTGCACCGACGTGGTGGAGTCCAATGCGCCGGTGGGCTCGTCTGCCAGCACAATTTCGGGGTCATTGATCAGCGCACGCGCAATGGCCACGCGCTGCATCTGCCCACCCGACAGCTGGGAGGGCCGCTTGTGCGAGTGCTCCGCCAAACCCACAGTTTCCAGGGCAGCCAGGGCGCGGCGTCGTCGTTGCCCACGCGAAACCCCCGAAAGCGTAAGTGCCAGCTCCACATTGGCCACCACGCTTTGGTGCGGGATCAGGTTGTAGCTTTGAAACACGAAACCCACGCGCGCATTGCGGTAGGCGTCCCAGTCGCGGTTTTTGTAGTGGGCGGTGGAAACGCCGTCGATCACCAGATCGCCTGAATCGAAGTGGTCCAGCCCGCCGATCACGTTCAGCATGGTGGTTTTACCCGAGCCCGAGGCGCCCAGGATTGCCACAAACTCGTTGTCACGGAAAGTTACGCTCACGTCATCCAGCGCCACCTGCGTCAATGCGCTGGTGACATAGGATTTCGAGATTTCGCGGAGCTCAAGCATGACTTCAGTCTATGCAGCATCGCCTCGGGCGCGAACGCGGGTTCATTATTAGGGATAGCGGTGTTATTGGGGTGCCACTGCGTTGGGGGTGCCACTGCGTTGAGGGTGCCGCTGCGTTGAGGGTGGCGCCCACATTAACGACGACGCCACATTGGCGGCCCACTGCATTGGCGCCGACGCCGCACAGGGAACGCTCGCCGTCGCCGCACAGGGGACGCTCGCCGTCCGCACCTCTCACAGCAGCTAGCACCAGCGACCAGCCACCGCCGCCCAGGGCGCGCCGCCCCTCCCATCATCGCTAGTGCCGCCGCCCAGTCACCAACACGCCGAGCGTGCCGTGCCGTGCCGAGCGCGCCGCCCGCCCTGGTCTCAGACCCCAGACATTTGTCTCACAGTCCAACCCTATGCCTCACAAATACTGACATTTCGTCCGTTCCCTATAAAACCCCATGAAATTTTTATAGGGAAGGGATGATTTTGCCTGTGTTTGGGTTTGTATACCCTGAAGTGCGTGAGTAAGACTTATACCCCAGCCCTCGGCTTACACCTCCGCCTCAGCGCTGGGTCGAAATGCACGTCTGATTTATGGTGCGATTGCAGCAATAACTTGGTTCGGTTTCGGTGCCACTGTAATTATTACTGCCTGCGACGGCTACGCGCGCGGCAATGTGGACCCCGGCATGTTTGGCGTCAGCGCCCCAGGCTGGTCCGGCGCCCCTACCCGACTATTTGAAACCTTTAGCTACTTCACGGAATGGTCAAACATCCTGGTGGCAGTGGTGGCCACGTACCTGGCACGCCATCAGGGCCCGGCCAGTAACTGGTGGCGAGCTTTGCAACTGTGCGCCACCATGATGATCACCGTGACCGGCATTGTTTACGCTGGTTTTATTGGCCCTTACAAGCAGCTTTCGGGTTGGGATTACCTAACTAACCCAATTCAGCACATCATAGTTCCCCTGGCCATGGTGCTGGCCTGGTTTATCACCGGCCCGCGTGGAGGCATTGATCGAGGCGTGATTTTGCGTTCCCTAGTGATTCCGGTGGCGTGGGTGCCTTTCATTCTGATTCGCGGCGCCATTACCCACACTTATCCTTATGGATTTTTGAACGTGGAGGTGCTTGGTTACGCGGTCTCACTGATGGCTATTGGTTTCACGCTGGTTTTTGCGCTGGTGTGCATCTTGATTTTCGCCGGTTTTGACCGCTGGCTGACGCGCCGCGCTCAACGCTAACGCCTATTTGCCGCGCATTTGGGGTCGACGTCGTGGTGCGTCGGCCCCTTTTTCTATTTCTCTTGCCTGCACAGCCCCGAGTCTCCTTTCGCACCGGCCCCTTTTTGTGTCACGCCTCCTTATATATAGGTGCAACAACGACGACGCCGTTCGCCAGCCTTCCTCGACGCCGCGCCCCAGTATCTTCCACTCGCCAGTGTCTCCCTATCTTGCCTGCCAACCCCCACAACCCAGCATCAGGGTAGGTAGGACCCTATGGGTGCCGTCGAGCCCAAATATCAGCAACGCAAGTCATCAGACCTTCAAGGAAGCAACCGGAGAGAATTCGGGTTTAACACGTTTTAATGGTAGGGCACAGCTCGCCAGCCCTCCCTTTCAAGCCATCCCAGCTCTAAACTTCAAACCCAAAAGCCACTGCTCACACTCACAAAACACCAAAGCCGATCGGCATCAACCAGTTTACAAACCAGCCCCTACCTGCGAATATGCACATATTTTCAGCCATCCAGCCTTGTTAAATAAGCTGCAACACCACCCTCTTGACAAGGCTTAACCAATCACTTTGAAACAACGCCTGACAAACTGATTGTGACGTGCAGTCATGCGCACAAATGAGGCCACAGGGGCGCCGCTATCACACTTTAGGTTAACAACTAATACGGTTTTAATATAACTTGTTAACTTAAATTCGAGGTTTTTTCCTTAAAGTTTCCTGAGAGTATTCTTGGGCCTCACTTAAGGAATGATCACGCTTAGTTAACTTATTGTCACACCAACCCCAGACCCTACCCTCAAAAGTGCCTCTGACCTGCACTTTCAGCATATTCCCAGGTAAGATAAAAGATAACAACTAATAAAATTAAGCTTTTATAACGCCTGTCACTGGGCTTTAATTCTGGCCAAATTAAGACCTATTCTGACACCACTTGAGTTCCCAAGAAGAGTTATCGGAGTAGTAGACGTGGCACAGGAAATTTCACGGCGTAACATCGCCAAGGGTGCTGCCTGGTCAGTACCAGCCATTGCGATCGCTAGCCCTGCGGTTGCGGCTGCAACCAGTGCTTGCACCCCCCAAAAGAAGCGCATCATTGACGAGGCATTCAACTGCATTTGCCTGATGGCCTATTGGACCGAGCCCTGCTGGGGCCTTGGTAACGGCTGCAACAAGGTGCCTAGCTTCAACGTGATCAACCTCAGCCGTTACGAGGTTAACGCCAGCATCAAGAACCCTCTGAAGATTCACTTCGAGGCTATCCGTACCTCTCGCTCTGGCTACGTACCCAACGGCCCGGCCAAGCCCACCACCAGCTGGGGTTACATTGACAACTACACCCGCAACGTCGATGTTTACACCGGCGACAAGGGTAACCAGAAGGGCATCTCCTGGAACTGGACCTTCAACCAGGTTCAGGGCGGTCACGCCGGCACCCCCATTCGCTCTGCCGAGTGGGCTGTTGACCGTGACAACCAGGCTGACTTCTCCTTCAGCACCGGTATAACCGAGGGCGGCGGCATTATCGTTCAGGCCACCCTGATGTCCCTGCCTAAGGTGACCATCAAGCGTGAGTCGATCGAAGAGATTCACCACATCGACCTCAAGCGCTGCGAGGAATACATCAAGATCAAGAACGAGACCGCTACCGTAAAGATGATTTACGGCGGCCCGCTGCTGAGCAGCTCTACCGGTGTTCTGTGGAAGACCAACGGGCACAGCTACACAATTCCCGGCGGCACCCACTCTTGGAACGTGGGCGAGTCTTGGTGGAGCTGCTCGGTTGGTAACTGGGTCTCTGACACCCTGCCTCCGCGCGGTAGCCGTGGCTACGAGTCCACCGACGGTCGTTTCTGATCCTAGAAGCCCCCATACTTTAAGGACGAATTATGGTTTCGCGTCGCGAACTAATCATTGGCACCGCCACCGCTACGGCGGCTGTGTCACTGTCGGCCGGTGCTTTTGCGGCCCCTTCCCCCGACAAAAAGAAGGTTTCCTCTACCGAAGCCCGCAAGGTTATTGACGAGGTTCTCTCTGCTGTCGCCTGGGACGGCCTGACCGCCTACTGGACCGAGCCGAGCGACGGCCTGGCCAACGGCTTTAGCAAGGTACCCAGCTTCAACCTGATCAACCTCAGCGACTACGCCCTGACCGTAGCCAGTCCCTGGATGATCACTTTCTCTGCGGTGCGCGCTGACGGTACTGCCGCTCGCCCCAATGGCCCGCTACTAGCGTCCACCTCCTGGGGTAAGACCAGCCGCGTAAACCGTAACGACGCCGTCGACGAACAGGCCGCCCGCACCTGGACTTGGACCGCCAAGGGGCTAAACGGCAAGGGTTACGTGCCCGCAGCTCGTCGTCGCGGTGGCGACAACATCGCAGACATGGCCTTCTCTACCGGCACCACCTGGGGCGGCATCAAGATCCGCGCCACCCTAAGCCAGGCGCCGGTGCTCTACCCGAGCCTGCAGGAGATCGAGGCTGTTAAGGGCGTGTCCCTGGCTGGCGAAAGCGCTTACTACGCCAACGCCATCAAGTCTCAGCCCAAGTCCTACTTCCACCTCTACGACCACCACGCTCAGGCTGGTAAGGCCGTGTGGCGCAACAACGGCGACTCCTTCAACCTACCCGGCGGCACTTTGCGCTGGAGTGAAGGAGAGTCCTTCTGGAGCACCGAAGTAGGTAACTTCTGCTCGGAGATGCGCCCCATCGGCGTAGTTCGCGGCCAGAACGCTGACGGTATCTTCTAAAAGACACCTTCTTCCTTTCTACGACGACGCAGGCAATGCCTCAAGATTTTCTTGGGTATTGCCTGCGTCATTTGTAATATGTAAAGCTGACCAAATCCGACTTTGAGAGTATGTGCACAATTTTCTCAGGATATTTTAAGGAAAGGTCATTTTTGCGCGAAATTTCGCGCCTTTTATAGAGATCATACAAGTTTTGCCGCTTTTCTTTGGCTCAGTTATAGTTCTTGGTGTTGATAGGAGTTAAGACATCAGATCAGCTTAGGTTGTCAACATCGTGCCCTTACGGTGGCGACAGGCTTTGATTCGCGGCTGCGCATCTTTCCCCAGGTGCGTATCCAGGTCAAGCAAAGCTGCTCTGCGGCCTTCAACTGGATGAGGCTTGCCATCCATTAAATTGCAGGCCATCCCCGACTTGCGTCGGAGCGGACTGTGCCTCACCCCTTTCCTATTTGTCCGCTCCGGCGCGTTCCCGTATTTCAGGGCTAGTCTTCCCGCGTTCAGGCACGCTTTCCCATATTCAGGCCGCCTCCCCACATTCAGGCCAGTCTCCCCGTATCTAGCGCCTTCCTGCCCCAGAGCCGCATTCGCGCATTTAGGCCCGTTTGCGCATGTCAATGAGTGGGCAGCGGCTTAAATCTAGGCGCACATTGATCCACTGTTCTACTTCTAGAGGCTCACTAGTGCGTAGCGTGAGCGGGTCAGCTGCGGCCGCCTCCAAGCTGGCTTGTACCAGGTAGCTGCCTTGGCTCATAGTCACTGATTCGACGCCGGCCTGCGCAACCCCATCCCCTAGGCTTGCGTCAGCGGGGGCTAGCGACCAGGCCCCTGGTGCGGGGGCGAGGATCTGCCCGTACTCTAGCTTTAGCGGCAGTTCCAGTGCTGCGACGGCGTCGGCATCTAAGAAGGGACCAAAACCCAAAAAGCGAGCCACCTGCACGCCGCCAGGATCAGCCCACAACCCCTCAGGAGTGTCCAGGCGAAGCAGGCGCCCACCAGCCATAATGCCCACCACGTCAGCTACTCGCATGGCTTCGTCTTGATCGTGGGTGACGTAAATGGCGCTGGTGCCACGCTCGCGCAAAATACTGCGGATGTCGCGCGCCAGGCCTTCACGCAGCGAGCGGTCAAGCGCCGAGAGCGGCTCATCTAGCAGCAGCAGGCGCGGATTGGGGGCCAGGGCGCGCGCCAGGGCCACGCGCTGGGCTTGACCACCTGAAAGCTCGGTTACCGGCGAGTTTGCGTAAGCACTCATGCCCACCAGCTCAAGCATTTGGGCCACTACCTTTTCAGAGTGGCGCCCCACCCCGTAGGCCACGTTTTCGGCCACGCTCAGGTTGTTGAACAGCTGGCCGTCTTGGAACATCAACACGAATCCGCGCTGATGCACCGGCACTTGCAACACTGATTCGCCCGCGTAGCAGATATCGCCGCCACTGACGTCCACCAGCCCGCCCACCGCGCGCAGCAGCGTGGATTTGCCGCTGCCACTGTCTCCCAGCAGGGCCAGGGTTTGTCCGGGGGCTAGGTTTAGGCTCACATTGGCGACGGCGTCGACGTCGCGTCCGAGGTAGCGCACCCGTAGGTTTTTTATTTCTAGCTGCGCGCTAGTGGAAGTGGGCGCAAAACTGTTGGAGACCGCCGGCGCCGAGCCCGCAGGCACCAAAGCTGCAGGTGAGGACCCAGATACCGGGTCTTGGGATGCGTGCGGTAAGGCTTGTTGGCGGCCCTGTGGAGCGTCGGGCTGGTCGGACTCTAGCTGGCCAGAGCTGCGCCGCGAAAAAATACCTTTTAGATTCATAATCAATCCTTATTAATTGCGCTGGCGGTGCGCTTCCTGCCCACGCCTGGCCTGTGGCTGCTGGCAGTCTTTTGGCCGACCATCCCCTTGGCGCTGGCGCAATTCTTTGCGCCCACGCCTGGCCTGCGACTGCCTGGCTTGCGGGTGCCTGGCTTGCAACTGCCTGGCCTGCGGGTAGTGGCGCGGCCTTGCAGATACTCGCAGATCAACATGATTGAGGCACTACCTAGAGCCAATACCACTGCGCCCGCAATCGCCATACCCTGATTTACAGCGCCCGGGACGGCTAATTAGCTGGGCCACCACCACCGGCAGGGTGGGGCTTTGCGGGCGAGCCAGGAATGAGGTGGCACCAAACTCGCCCAGGCTTGTGGCCAGGGCAAAACCTGCGGCTAAACCGCCACTACGCCACAGCACCGGCCCATCCACGCTGCCTATCACCCGCCCCGGCCCAGCCCCCAGGGAGGCAGCAGCCTCGCGTTGACGTGGATCAATTCCCCGCAGCGCCGGCACCAAAGTACGCACCACCAGCGGCACTGCCACCACAGCTTGGGCTAGCGGCACAATCCACCAAGATTTAGTTAAGGCCAGCGGCGGGCGCGCCAGGGTGATTAGAAACCAAAACCCACAGTTACCGCACTAACCCCCAGTGGCAGCATGAAGAATCCATCTAGCCACACCAGGCCACGTTTAGCCCAGGTGGAGCGGGGTTGGCGTGAAACCACTACGGCAATACACACCCCCGACACCAGGGCGATAGCCCCGGCGGTTAGGGCGGTTCGCAGCGAGAACCAGGCGGATTGTTCTACGCTCACCAGCAAAGCTGGGGTGGCTTGTGGGTTAAACAGATCCAGGTAGTTGGCTAGGGTCCACTCGCCGCTACGTTTAAATGAACGCACCAGCAGCGAGGCTATCGGGGCCACCAGCAGGCCACCAATGAGCGCCGTCGTGACCGCAATAGCCGGCAGGTCACGCCAGGTAAGGGCACTAGCGGGAACCTGACCCACCCAGTCGCTGCGCGCCCCAAAGCGCCGTCGGGCCCGCTCAGCAACCAGCAAACAAGCCGCCACCAGCACAATCTGCGCAACCGAAAGCACGGCGGCACCACGCAAATCAAGGAACTGGGCGGTGAGCACGTAGATTTCAGTTTCAATCGTGCTCACCCCGCGCCCACCAAGCACCAGCACCACCCCGTAAGCGGTGCAGCAGTACAGGAAAGTCACTGAGGCGGCCGCCGCGATCATGGGCGCCAAGCGCGGCAAGGTGATAGTGAAAAACACTCGCGCCGGCCCGGCCCCTAAACTGGCTGCCGCCTGGGCGGGACGCGGGTCCAGCTGCGCCCAGAAGCTACCCACTTGGCGCAGCATGAAGCCGTAGTTGAAAAACACCATGGCGGCAATAACCGCCTGTGAGGTGCCATCTAAGCCCAGTGATTCTAGCCAGCCGCCCTTGGTTAACAGCGAATGGAAAGCCACCCCCACAGCCACGCTGGGCAGCACGAAAGGCACAATCACCAGCGCTTTTAGCAGCCCCACCCCCACAAAACGACGGCGGTAAAGCAGGTGCGCACCGGGCAGGGCGGCGAGTGCACTAACTCCTGTAGCCCAGGCGGCCTGGTACAGGGTTTGGCCCACCACCCGGCTGGTGCGTTCACGCAGGAACACTTCGCACACCCCGGCCAGGTCAAGGCGGCCATTATCAAGCAGGCCGCGCATCACCAAACTGGCCACTGGCCAGGCGAAAAACAGTCCCAGGAAGCCTAGCGGTAAAGCTATTGCCAGGCTCCAAGCCAGATTTTTGGCTGAAGGTTATGCGCGGCCCGATGCGCTGGGTCCCGGCATGGCTGGTCCCTGCTCTGGATTTTTTCTGGCGTGCCGCTCACTTGCCGACGGCGCTGGCCCACAGCTTGAGCCACTGTTCACGCTCCGCCGCGATCTTGTCGGGGGCAACCTCTACCGGCTTTTTCGGCCAGCGGGCCGAACTTGGCCAGCGCCTCGGGCAGCTGCACGGATGAGTCCACCGGGTACATGTACATCTTCTTGGGAATGTCTGCCTGCACATCTTTAGACAGCATCCAGTTAATGAAGGCCTGACCACCTGCCGGGTTGGCGGCGCCCTTGAGCACACCGGCGTATTCCACCTGGCGGAAAGCGGTGTCTAACAGGGCTGCGGTGGTGGTGGAGGCGCCGTCCTTGCTGACCGTGTAGGAGGGCGAGGAGGCGTAGGAAACCACGATCGGATAGGCGCCCTTACCTTCACCGGCACTGAAATCGGTGTTGTAGGCTTCGGTCCAGCCCGAGGCGATCTTAGCGCCGCCCTTAACCAGGGTCTTCCAGTAGTCGCTGAACTTGTCGGCGCCGAAGTGGCCTACCGTTGCCAACATCCAGGCCAGGCCAGGGGTGGAGGTGGTGGGGTTGATGGCCACCAACAGCTTGGCGTATTCAGGCTTAGCCAGGTCCTCGAAAGTCTTGGGCTCAGCCAGGTTGTGGCTGGTGAAGTAGGTTTTGTCGATGTTGATGGCCACGTCACCCATGTCGATGGGCACCAGCGCACGGTTGTTGTCTACCAGGTACTTTTCGGCGCTTTCCGGAATGGTGTCCACGGTGCGGTCTTTGTCGATCACGCCTTGAGATAGCAGGCGGGAGGCGTAGGTGTTGTCCACGCCGAAGCACACGTCACCTTGGGGGGCGTCTTTGGACAGGATCAGCTTGTTGACCAGCTCGCCGCCGTCGCCGCCGTCCACAATTTCCAGCTTGAAACCGCTAGTTTTCTCAAATTCTTTCTTGAGGTTGTCAGAAACCTGGAAAGAACTGTGGGTTACCACCGTGACTTTTTTGGCGTCAGCCTTGGTGTCTTGCCCACATGCCGCCAGTGTGGCCGCGCCGGCCAGGGCGAGGGCGCCACCAATTACTCCACGACGGGTTAGAACGTGACCAGTTAGCATTACTTCCTCCTGCTTGAGCTGGAGGGGAAGAGAGCCCGACTCCCTTACGCCGGTATTACCCGGATCAGGTTCGAGGGTCTGCGCCAAGCGCACTCTCAGCACCGCTGTGGTGCTCCCCTGGGGTTTGCATTTACATGGTACTAGTTATTGCCGCGCTTTACTGCCTCTAGCATCAGCTGCGCCACGTCCATAACCCGCACGTCTTCAGCGCCTTGGCTGGCCACGCCGTCGGAAAGCATGGTGGTGCAGAAGGGGCAGGCAGTGGCCACGATTTTGGCCCCTGTGTCTAGGGCTTCGCGGGCGCGGGTGGCTGCGATGCGGGTGCCGATGGTTTCTTCCATGAAGGCGCGCGCGCCACCGCCACCACAGCAGAAAGCACGTTCGTGGTTGCGTGGCATTTCCACCTGTTCGGCGCCGGTTGCGGCCAGGAGTTCACGCGGCGGAGAGTAGATCCGGTTGTGTCGTCCCAGGTAGCAGGCGTCGTGGTAGGTGACTTTGGGGGTTAGTTGCAGGCCCTGCGCTGCAGTGGGTTTTGCCGACGACGCCGCAGAGTCCGCCTGGGTGCTTGCCGCTGCGGATGGTTCCTGCTGCGCCGGGACAGTTTCCGACGCCGCTACCGACGCCGTCGCTGCCTGCTGCACGGACGCCGTCGCCGCTGTGGGGGCCACCGGCTTTAGGCGACCTTCACGCACCAACTGATTTAGCAGCTGGGTGTGGTGCAGCACCTGATAATTGCCGCCCACCTGCGGGTATTCACGCGAAATAGTGTTGAAGCAGTGGGCGCAGGTAACCACAATGCGCTTGGCGCCAACCTCGTTTAAGGTTTCAACGTTTTGCGCAGCCAAAGTTTGGAACAGGATCTCATTACCGGCACGGCGGGCGGGATCACCAGTGCAGGATTCGCCGTCGCCCAAAACCGCGAAAGAAACCCCGGCAATATGCAGCAGCTCAGCCACCGCGCGGGTAGTTTTCTTGGCGCGATCCTCATAGGCACCAGCGCAGCCCACCCAGAACAGATAGTCCACTTCGCTGGCGTCTTCCACATCCACGCCCACCACGGGCACATCAAATTCCAGGCCCTTAGCCCACTCTAGGCGCTTGCGTGGGGGCAGACCCCAGGGGTTGCCTTTAGATTCAAGCTTGCGGAACATTTGCCCAAGTTCCTTGGGGAAAGCCGACTCCATCAGCACTTGGTTGCGGCGTAGGTCAATCACGCGGTCAATATGCTCAATATCCACCGGGCACTGATCCACGCAAGCCCCGCAGGTGGTGCAGGCCCACAGCGCAGCCTCGCCGATGACTTCGCCAACCAGTGGGGCGGGTTTGGTGGCCACGCCAGTTTCCGACGGCGCGGCTTTGGCCTGTAGCAGTGCCCCCAAAATGTCTTGGGTGTGGGCACTGTTTTCGGCCAGGCCCAGGGAGGTGTTTACGCTCAAACCGTCACGCACCCCCAGGTGCACTGGGCGCTGAGCGAGCTGCTCGTCGCTGACCTCTTCAGGTTCCACCCCTAGCTGCTGGGCGGCGGCAATGAAGGGGGCCACGGCGGCGTGGTGGTCACGCAAAGCCAGGGTGAAAAGCTTTGGTGAAAGTGGCTTGCCGGTGTTCCAGGCCGGGCATAGATCCTGGCAGCGGCCGCATTCAGTGCAGGCAGAAAGTCCGCTAGAGCTTTCCAATGGAACTGCTCGATCCGGCTAACCCCAAAGTTAGGTTCGGCGTCGGACTCTTCAAGCTCATCGAGTAAATCGACAGTTAAGGGTTTTCCGTCCACAATCATGGGCTCAAGCGGACCCAAAGCGGAGGTGCCGTCGTCGTGCTTGCGGGCGTAGATGGTGATAAAAGCCAGGAAACGGTGCCAGGCCACGCCCATAGACGGCTGCAAGCCCACAATCACAAACCAGGTCATGGAGCACAGGATCTTAACCAGCGCCAACACCGCAATGACATTGGCCAGCGTATCCGGATTGGCGCCCTGACCCAGCGGGCGGCCTAACCAACCAAAAATCGGGAAATGCACCCAGCTAGCCGACTGCTCGTGCTGGGCGGCGCTAAGCCAAGCCGATTCGGCCACGCGCAGCAAATCTACGCAGCCCACTACGGCCACAATAGTGGCCTCCACAAACCGCGCCTGCCAGCGGGTTGAGCCGGTAAAACGCGACTTGCGGCCGTGGGCGGTGTTAACGCTGCGCACCACAATCAAGCCAATAATGGCGATCGTGGAGGCTAAAGCAATAAATTCAACAAGCCATTCCCAGAGCGGAAAATGCCCGATTAGCGGCAGTGCCCAGTCGGGGCTAAAAATCTGCGCATAGCCGGTGACCAGCGTAAAGAACAGGATCGGGAAGGACACCATCACTAGCCAGTGGGCTAGTGCGGATCCAGGGACGGCCTTTAAAGTCCTGGTGGCACAGGACTTTCACCAGCAAAGTTTTAAGGCGCTTTGCCCACCGGGTGCAGGCGCTGACGGTCTACCGGGGCGCCCAGGCGGAAGCGGTTAGCGATAGTTAGGCAGGCGCGAGTGAAGAAACCCAGGCCTACCAGGGTGGCGATGACGGCTAGTGCGCCGCAGACCCACTGGATTACAGAAATATGGTTCATGCGCCCAGTCCCTGCCAGTATTGGCGAACAAAACGCAGCCCGGTTAAGGGTGCTGTAAAACGCAGCCCAATTGCTTCGCCGGATTGCGTTAGGCGGTATGCCAACATGCCAGGCCCACAAACACTCATGCCTATAGCCTACCGGCAGCTAGTTATGTGCACTGTTAGCTAAGCCCGCCCCCTGGTGTGGCAAGGGCCGCGCGCTTAGGCTCTGCCAACCTAAGGGCCCACAGCTGGTCGCGCAGGGCTGGCCGGACAAGCAGCCCTTACCAGGCCGACAAGGCTCGCCGGGCCGTCAGCAGCTTTGCCCGCGTCACCACCCGCCCCAGATGCACCCCAAGCGGACGCCGGGTCAAGCAGCTGCCGAGCCAGCGGCCCTGGACCAAGCGGCCCCGGGCCAGCCAAACAGGCCTTGTTGCCAGCCCGGCCAGCGAGTGTCAGGCTTCGATCCGCTTGGGCTGGTTGTGCCCCTCGAACCAAACGGCGGCGCTACGCAGGGTGAGCTCGCGAGTAAGGGTTAGCACTGCGCCAGAAATAATGGCGAATGCAGCCAGTTCAGCCACCGCATAGGTAGCTAGTTTGGTCTGGTCGTTTGGGGGCCGGGCGGCCGGTCACTGCCCGCCAGCTTAGGGAAACTACCTTGTCAGCCACGTAGCCGGAGGCGAAGGTGGCCGCCGCTGCGGTCAGCTTCCAGGTGAGGTCTTGCTTCTTGTTGCTCTTAGCCATGGCTAAATTCTAGCGACGACGACGCCCACTCTCGACCCTCTTACTAGCCTCCTCTCGCGGTCTCTGCCCATCTACGAGACCCAGCAAATGCGTCGCCACCAGCAATTCTAGACAGCACCGGTTTAATTAGTGTCTATTTCTATCACTACCCACCCATTAGTATCACAACCACACATTAATCTATTTCAATTCACACCAGTCACACCAGAACAATTCTATACCTCAAGATTAACTTTAGATTTTTAAATTAGTTCTTCGTTATGGGTTTAAATATTTACCCTAAATTAGTTTGTTTACTGTGCGCGAAACTTGGGCAAAATCGCCTCGCGTAGCAACCTAAAGATATAGACTGATCAGACCTCCCCTAAGAAGCTTTCCAATTATTAGCTAAGTGGAGGTACTTACATACTCACATCATCAAGGAAGGTGTATCCGTGTTAGACAAAAAGGCTTTCTCAAAATGGCTGCAGGCGCGGCCTAGGCTAAACATTGCCACAAGTAACGCCTCACCCACTTTCAGCCAGGATCTACCCAGCGTTACTAGCGAACCCGACATCAGCCTGGAAATTGCTAAGCAGACCATTGTTGGTCAGGCTGCGCAGTTGATTCAGCAGGCCCAGGAGCTTGAGCAACAGGACCAACTGCTTGAAACAGCAGGCCCAGGAGCTTAAGCAGCGGATCGCAGAGCTTGAGGAAGAGGCTGAAGCTCACAAGCTCGACATAGATTACATCGACGAGCTAGAAGCCCAAAAATGCCAGATTGAACAGGAACTAGCAGAACTAAAACAGGAGCTATCTGACGCCAAGGAGTTAGCTACCAGCCAAGCATCTGATGAGGCTCTAGTTATGGAAAACGAGCACCTAAACCAGCAGTTAGATCAGGCGCAAGGGCGACTCAACAGCATTAAGATCGAGCTAGTCCAAATGCAGTCAGAACTAGAAAGAACTGCAAGTCAGAGGGACTACTTCCAAGGCCAAGTCAGGGTTGCTGATCAGGAACGCCTTGAGGCAGAAAAAGAACGCGATAACGCACAAAGTGAGATGCGTAAATTAAGGCAACAAGTTAACCGCCTTAAGAAATCTGGCAATTCTGTAGCTGAGTCAAACTCTAAGCTCACTAAAGATTGGTTTACCCACCCTGGCCTAAAGCTTAGCGATTACACTAGGTTTAAGCTCGATATTGAGATTTGCTGGAATACTATCGACAGCAAACTACGTGAAAATTACCCACTTAAGGATTACACCATTAAGGATGGGTTCCTTGAGGACGCTAAAGAGACGCTGCCAAACGAATATGCTCGTCTGGTGCGTATCTGCACCGAGATTATCTGCGGTATTTCGCGCGCTCCCCGATCCAGCAACTGGTCCGGCATTGTGGAAGTTGACCGTATTAACCGCGATGGACCCAACAACAACTGCCCGGCAGTAACCCGTCAGCAGGATGACGCTATCTCGCACAAGGTTTACGTCAAGCAGAACAGCCCTGGGGCGCCGCGCTTGTACTACTGGCTGCTACCAGACCAGAGCGTAGAGCTAGCCACGATCGGTTTCCACAACGATTTCGACCCCGGCCGCTAATCACCAAGCTCGGTTTCTATATCTAGCACCAACCCTTTAACTAGGCCAGCCCAGACAAACATACATGTTCCACAGAAAACAATTAAGCAGGGGAAGTAAGTCGGCAAATCTCCAATAAATCACGCTATACATAACCGGCTCTTCGCATTTGAGGGTGTGGGGGTGGTATGCGGGGTTCGGCGTGTCGTGGCCGGGTAGGGGTCGAGGTCTTTCGATGATGGGGGTTCCTACACCGTCCATCTGAAAGACCTCGACATGCCTAATACTACCTTTGATCGCCCTGACCTGAGCGCGTTCACACGCCTGGATGGCCTGGGCCTGGAAGTGACGGGCCAGCGTGTAGGAGGCGATCGGACCGTCTTGGCCTGCAAGGTAGTGGGTGAGGACCGGTGGTGTCGACAGTGTGGGGGCGAAGGCGTCGTACGCGACACGGTGATCAGGCGCTTAGCTCACGTACCCTACGGATGGAGCTCCACGATCTTGCACGTGAGCGTGCGCCGCTACCGCTGCCAGACGTGTGCTCACGTGTGGCGTCAAAACATGAGCCAAGCGGCCGATCCACGCGCCAAGCTCTCGCGCGCAGCGGTGCGTTGGGCACTGGTGGGCCTGGTGGTCCACCATCTGACAGTGGCTCGCATCGCCCAGGCCCTAGGCGTGTCCTGGAATACCGCCAACACCGCTGTCCTGACCGAAGGCCAGCGCATACTCATCAACGACCTGACTCGGTTCGATGGCGTGCGTGTCATCGGTGTTGATGAACACGTTTATCGTAACACCCCGTATGGGGACAGGTGCGTCACTGTTATCTTGGACTTGACGCCCATCCGCGAACGCAGCGGCCCCTGCCGGCTCTTGGACATGGTCCCGGGCCGCTCCAAGCAGGTCTTCAAAACCTGGCTGGCCTCCCAGCCCGACACGTGGCGCGAGAACATCAAGGTCGTAGCGATGGATGGATTCACCGGGTTTAAGAGCGCCGCCGCTGAAGAACTCCCAGACGCAACCGCAGTCATGGATCCCTTCCACGTCGTACACCTCGCCGGCAACGCCTTGGATGAGTGTCGTCGGCGCATTGGGCAAGAACTTCACCATCGGCGCGGGCGGGCCACCGATCCCCTGTACAAGGCCCGCAGGATGCTTGCGCACCAGATCTTGCCTGCTCACGCCACGCCAGCAGCACCAACTACTCGACCTGTTTGCCAGTCAGGAGCACGTCGCACTCGAGGTCACCTGGAGTGCCTACCAGAACATCATTGATGCCTACCGCGCGCCCGACACGGACGTGGGCAAGGCCATGATGCAAGCCGAAATTAACACGCTGACCTGCACGCGTGTACCGAGGGGTCTGAGAGAGCTCATTACGCTGGGCAGGACACTCAAACGCCGAGCCGGGGACATCCTGGCCTACTTCGATCATCCCCACACCTCCAATGGCCCTACCGAAGCTATCAACGGGCGCCTTGAACATCTACGCGGATCCGCCCTCGGATTCCGCAACCTCACCAACTACATCGCCCGCTGCCTCCTCGAAACCGGAGGATTCAGACCCCAACTACACCCTCAATTATGAAGAGCCGGTTAACGACGCGATGATAATAGTTCCACATGGAATAGAAGTTCCGCCAACTTCATGTTCCAACTCGTTATCATCTAATTCGACAACAAATTCAAATTCAGGTTCTTTTACCATAATTTTCACCCCCCTTCTGTTTCGATCACTTAAGTGCACGTTTGGTGAAACAATAATACGATGCCGAAAAAATACTCCCTGCATATAAGAATATTGTTAGTAGTGCTATTGTTCCTGGTAGTCCTATAGCTGTTTTAATGTTTGTATTACCGGCGCCCGCATCCCAGCTGCAAGCCCAATTGAGGGGACCTGGTAACCATTTGGTGAAATGCATTAGATGCTGAGATCGGTTAGATGCTGCAGATAGTGTGGGCTCAATAAATAAAGAAAATGCTAATACCGAGCTAATTAACAGCGTTTGGTTTCTTATAATTATGCCAAATCCTGAGCCTAATATAGCCCAAGCCCACTGTAGCAACAGTATGCGTAATGAAGCGCTCATTTGATCTGATGTGAATAGCGCAGACGGTTGATTGGCGAGGTGTAGCATACCTACTGATATTGCATGGTTAATTATTGTGGTAATATCGCCAACTAAACCACCACAAAGTGTGGCTACGAAAAATAATGACTGGAATGCCCTATCTTTGCTTCCACCTATTAGATGAACTCTGATAATTTGCCCACTCTTAATCGATGAGGTAGTTATGTAGGCAGATAATATTAATGGTATTATATAACCGATCCTCCCTGAGAAACTGTATAGATAACTGTATGACACTCGTTCGATGGTTTCCCCGGAGTAACTAGAAGCTATTGTCTTCGAAATTAGTGCATTTAATATGGTGATGCAGGTAATAAGGGCTACTGTCAATAGACGTAGTCGTTGATCGTTGTAGTGTATGTATAGGGTGTATCTGAATAGTGGCTTATTCATTTGTCTGTGCCACCTATAGCTTTAAAGTCGTAAGATTTCAGGCGATACAGTGCAGTTAAGGGGATATTATGCTCTCTGGTGTAGGCCTCAAGACTCACAGTGTTTGGTAGCTGACGATGAGGGTCATAAAAGATTGAAACTAGCTTATCGCAATAAATCTTTACGGTATCGTTTTGTATACATTGATCTGAGTTATCAGTTAGGCAGACGTAATCAGCTTTTCTTGTTATTGAGGTGGCTATGTCTTGAATAGAACCTGCATAGATGATATGCCCATCCATTAAGAAAACAGTGCGGTCCACAATAGCTTCAGCTTCAGCAAGTAAATGTGTGGCAAAAATTACTACCTTTTGCTCAGAAGCTAGAGTCCTTACTTTGCGGTTAAACCACTCAATGCCTTCAGGATCAAGTCCATTCAAAGGTTCGTCTAGAATGTAAACATCAGGGTCTTGCAGTAATGATAAAGCTAAGGATAGGCGCTGTTTGTTTCCGGTAGATAGCTTAGAAATGTGATGTTTTAGGTAGGGAGCAATGTTACATTCGTCAATTATCGACTTGCACACATTATCATCTCTATCTGATATCTTTGCTGTTGCGGTAAGTTGACTTAGTACCGTAGTGTGTGGCAATAAGAATGATTGGTCAAAAACACCACCATATGAGATGCTCGGAAAATCGTAGGTTATCTCGCCTGTACATTCGATGGCTCCGGTTAATAGTGAAAGAAGAGTTGTCTTACCGGCACCGTTTGGTCCAAAAAGACCAGTTATCTTTCCGGCTGGAAAGCTCACATCTATCGGGCCTAGGTGAAAATTTTTGAAAGACTTTTCTAGCTGATGGCAGCAAATTCCTTGTTTAGTCATGATAGTTCTTACTTATCTAATACACTAAATACTATTGTTAATGCACAGACAGAGGAAATTATGAAGCAGACTCCTGCAATAGGGGCCATACCAACAAACATAAAACCTAAGCCCGCGATTGCTGTAATTAGCAATAACTTTGATGCTGTCTGTGTCTGCTTTGCTTTGCTATTGAATTGCGTTGTGCGGGGTTTGCTACGGTGGTTGTTAGTTTGTTTTGACTGTGGAAGATTTTTGACTCGCATGTCACTCGTATCCTGTGTTGGTCGACATCACCGTGGTGTGAATCTCATGAAAATGTTATCCTTGAATGGAGTTGCCCACAATAGCATAATTGTCCATACTATATTACATTAATGGACGATTGTTGTAGTTTTGTGATCCCGATTGTTGTCTTTGCCTGCGAATACTTATTGTTTGCCCGAACTGCACTAAAGAGGTTTGCTTAATGGATGTTTCAAACGTGCGATATTGCAATAGTTCAACTGGTTAATGTGTTCAGGCGATATGTGCGTTCGCGCGGCATCTACTGGCCATGCATCCATAGGACATCTTTTGATGGTTGCAGAGCAGGTGTCAGATTCTAGGGGTGGCCGCAACACCCTTCACGCTGCTAACAACACACCAAAACGCTCCCGAGGCGTATCCCAGTCTAACGTCTTACGCGGCCGATCATTAAGCTCACCAGCAATCACATCAAGCTCCCCCTCAGACCAAACCGACAAATCAGTCCCCTTAGGCAAATACTGACGCAACAACCCATTCGTGTTCTCATTAGTACCACGCTGCCAAGGCGAATGCGGATCACAAAAATACACCTCAAGCCCCAACCGTGAAGCAATCTTACGATGCTGAGCCAACTCACTACCCTGATCCCAAGTCAACGACAACCGCAAAGAATCAGGCAAACCCGCAAGCTTGGCAATAACCGCGTCTTGAACTTCAGCAGCACTATGACCATTAGGCAAATAAAGCAACAACGTATAGCGGGTAGAACGCTCCACAAGCGTCCCAACAGCACAACGCCCTTTAGCCCCAATAATCAAATCACCTTCCCAATGCCCAGGAACCGCCCGATCCTCAACGCTAGCAGGCCGCTGGCTGATCATCACCATAGGATCTTTAAACCGAGGCCTCACCTGACGGCTATATACAGCCGGGCGCCTACGAGTACGCCCTTGACGCATAAGAGAAGCAATCTCTTTACGCAACGCCCCTTTAGCCTGGATGAAGATGGACTGATAAATCGTCTCCACACACGGGTTCATACTCTGATTATCCGGGAAACACCGACGTAAATAGACACAAATCTGCTCCGGACTCCACCTAGCCGTGAGCTTGTCCCAGATAACAGCCCACAAACGCGGGTCATCACACTTACGTTTTTTCGGGCGTTTAAGCCTTCGCTCTGCACGCATATGAGCGATATACGGGCTATAAGAGCCACGCGTGATGCTATTGCGGGCTAGTTCCCTGCTCACGGTAGAAACAGAACGCCCTAAACGTTGGGCTATCTGACGCATCGAGATACCCTGCCTGTGCCAGTCAGCGATAAGCATCCGTTCTTTTAAAGACAAAAATCGTTTGTTTACCTGGCCAGGACGACAGTTCATGTACAGACGGTACCAGTCAGCTTGCGCAGCGATACTGGCACGCTCACACCTACCACTTGAACGCGTTCTACCGTTACGCCATACCTTGCCCGTACGTTTTGAAACACCTACCGCGTGGGCTGCTTGGGTAAAGTTCAAACCCTCAGCAAGAGCTTGTACATAAGCACGATGCCTAGCTTTACAAGCATCGTGACGCAAGGGGTATTCCACCCCGTCATAAACACGCCCTAGATTAGCCACAACACACTCCAATCAATCAGACCGTGTTGCAACCACCACTAGAATCCAGCCATCACCGTCATCCTGAATTTGACTCCATCCGCGATCACAGCTACCCCTGTCAGCTTATGGGCGTAGTTACGGGATGTCTACAAGCAGGTTTTTCAAGACCTGGCTCGCCTATCAGCACCGAATCCACCACGACAGTGTTGCGATTGTCACAATGGGCGGATTTGTCAGTTTCAAGTGCGCTGCCACCGAAGAACTCCCCCAGCGCAATAACACTCACGGATTCCTTTCACATCGCCACCTGGCCGGCAACACTATCGACGAGCACCACATGCCACATCCAATAACGACTCAATCCCGGCATGGACGGGTAACGGACCTCCTTGTACAAGGGCCGTAGGATGGATGTTACATACCAGTCCTTGTCCGCTGACGCCACGTCAGTAACGCTAGATACTCGACATGTTCACCAGCGACAAGTACGTTGTCTTAGAGGTCACCTATAGCATCATCAGGACATCATTGATACCTGCCGTGCCGCCTAACGCACGCGTGGGTAAGGATCTGGTGCAAGACGAAATCAACACGCTCACCTGCGTGCATATACTGAGATGATACCTGACTGAACTCATCATGCTAAGTAGAATATTCGAACGCAAAGCAGGGGAGGACCCTGACCATTTTGCCCACGCCACATCTTAATGCCATTAACTTGAGTCTCTAACACATACGTGGCTCCAAATCTCGATTACACCCCCAAAACTATGAACCCAATAAAGGTTTAATTAAATTTCTAGAACTGGTAGACAAAAAACCTGCGATCACCATCAGCTTTTATCGTCAGCATTAAGCCAAAATAAATGCGCCCGCCAAAATTTGGCGGGCGCAGGCGTATCTATTGGTGTCTATTTGCGCCCTCGGGCGCGGGCCCTACGCCAGCCCACGATAGTCACCCAAACACCAGCTATGGCCACGCCAAAGCCCAGGTTGGTCACAATAGACAAACTATCTAAGCGCTCTATGTGCATAGGGGGCCCCACCACCTTGGTGTCCTTAGTGTTTTGACACTTAATCACATAGGTGCCAGCAGTGGTTGAGGTAAAACTTCCCGGCGGGAACTTCGAACTACCTTCCTTATAGGCCACCGCTTTGCCAGCTGGATCGCTCACGCTACAGCTATCAACGTCCCTTGTGGTCAGAGAGTAGAGCATGTAGTTAGTCTTGGCCTCCAAGGCCACCTGCCCAGACTCGGGCAGCAGCTGCCCAGCCTTAAAGGAACCAGGGCCTCCCGTCAGGTACAACCAAGAGCCAGCCAGGGTCACCATGGGCACCACCAGCATCATGAACACGCCGATAATAAACAGACGCCAGCGGCCGCGTTGCTTCTTCTTACGGGGTACAGCCCGGTAGACAAAACGCTCCCCGGGAGCCAGGCGATAGTGCCCAGCCGGTTCGTCGTCGTCGTTAGTAACGTTATAGCCCTCACGGACAGCCGAGCGGCCTGGAGCGCGCGTCCCCTCACCACGAGAAAGCTTACGATCCTCATGGTCAGTGCGGCCCTCATGCCCGGCCTGCCCCTCATGGTCAGCGCGATCCTTATCGTCAGACCAGTAACTATAGCTTCCGGTTATGTTGTCATAGCGGTCATAAACGTGGTCAGAGCGCCCCTCACGCCCGGCCTGGCCCTCATGGTCAGCGCGAACCTCATGAGCGGCCTGGCCCTCATGGCCACGCTCAGCCTCATGATCGCTCAGCCCCTCGGGTCCGGCCAGGCTTTCATGTTCAAAGTGGCCCTCATTTTCAGCTTCGCGCTCACGTTCGCGTTCGCGGGCCCGCCTAACATACTCCGCCTCAGCGGCAGCAAAATCGCGCTTAGCAGCGCGGCGTTTAGCCCGACGCTCAGCCAGACGCCGCGCCTTAGCCTCACGCTCACGCTCAGCCTCGCGAGCCTGCTTTTCACGTAGAACGGCCAGCTCCTCAGGGTTCAAACGAACCCCGTATTTGGGCTGGCCGTCCTCAGTTTGGTAATCGCTCACTTGGCCTGACGCAGCAGCTCTAGGGTCTCGCTAGCAACCTGCTCCTGCTTGACGTTAGCAACCACGTTCTCCACGAACAGGCGGCCGAGCACAATCGCAGTCACGGTGGGCAGGAAGCCCAGCAGCAAAGAGATCAGGAAGGCCACAAAGCCGTTCGAGTCGCCGCCGCTGGCGTAGCCACCACCATAAATGGCGGTGCTGAAGAATACCGCCACACTCTTGGTGTTAGCAGCAGCACCCGCACAGATCAGCCAGGTGAAGATGGCGGTGACGGTGATGGTCAGGTTAGCCAGCTTGGCGCCGGTTAGGGCAAAGGACTGCTTGAAACCAAAGTCGAACAGCGCACCAATCGGGCTGGGCTGGGCCGGGCCGGCCTGCGGGTAAGCACCATAGCCCTGCTGAGCGGCGTAAGCGTTGGGGTCGTAGCCAACAGCCGGAGCGCTGGCAGCCACAATCGGGTTACCGTAGGCGTCTAGCTGTACGCCACCGGCAGCGGTCTGAGCAGAGGGGGCACCGTAGTAGGCACCTGCGGGGGCAGGGATATCATTAGCGGGAGCCGGAGCACCGTAGGGCTGCTGGGGCTGGGGAACCTGGTTGTAGTCAGTCATAAAAGTCTGCCTCCAGTTAGATTTTCTTAGGGCTTTTAACACCCAGTTATGGGTTAGCCCTGATGGACTCCCCCTTAGCCTAACTCGAAAACCTTAGTTTCGTCTGGATCCGCGTTGCACAGTGACTTGTACTTCACCATCACTACCCGCCGCGAAAACGCGCGCACCTGCGTTAATACGCCAACGCAAAATGCGATTTTCTGCCTGCAGGGCAGCGTTTTGCTCTTCGAGCAGCAAAATCCGGCGGATCCCCCTCTAAGTTAATTCCAGCTTGGCTGAGGGTTTGGATATAGCGCAGTTTTTCGACGTCGCTATAGGAGTAACGCCGTCCACGCCCGCGTGCCCGCCTGGGACTAACTAAGCCCAGGCGGTCATATTGGCGCAGCGTTTGTGGGTGCATCCCGGCCATTTGTGCGGCCGCAGACACCACATATACGGCCCGGTGGTAGGCGTCAGGCTCTAGTGAGCCGATCCCCTGGCCACGGCGTTTCACTTGGATACCGCTTCTTTGAGCTTAGCGCGCGGGTCGGCGTCACCCATGGCGGCGTCGAATTCTTCCAGAGCCTTACGGGCCTCGGCAGATAGCTGCTTGGGCACCGCAACTTCCAAGGTGACCAGCAGGTCAGTGTTGCCCTTGGGGGTGTGGGCACCCTTTCCACGCAGTCGCACCACGCTTCCCGACGACGTGCCCGGCTTGACCTTAATCTTGCTGAAAGTGCCGTCAAAGTTAGGTACCTCAACGACGCCGCCCAGGGCAGCTTCCTTCAGGGAGATCGGTACGCTCAGGCGCAGGTCTTTACCGTCCTGCTTGAACACCGGGTGGGGGCGAACCTTGATGTTAACCACCATGTCGCCGGCGTCGCCGCCGTCGGTGCCGGGGCGGCCTTTACCGCGCAGACGGATCTTTTGCCCGTCCTTAACGCCCGCCGGGATACGCACCTTAACGGCCCGCCCATCAGCAGTAATTTCCACCATGGTGCCGTTGACGGCGTCGCGGAATTCTAGCGTGGCGTCGGTAACCACGTCCTGGCCTCGCTTGGGGCGTGAGAAGCTGAAGTTGAAAGGCCCAGGGCGTCCGTCGCGACCGCGTGTAGGCGAGGAGTAGCCGCCAAACATTTTCATCAGGTCATCAATGTTGATGTCTGCGCCAGCCGTACCGCCAGCGAAACCGCCTGAGCCTGCGCCACCACCAAACATGGAGCCAAACAGGTCATTAAAGCCCGCGTTGGCCCCACCTGAACCGGAGGTGAAGCGCGCACCGCCACCAGCCATGGAACGGATAGCATCATATTGCTTGCGGTCTTGCTCATTAGAGAGCACCGCATAGGCCTCGCTGACCTCTTTGAACTTCTTCGCAGCCTCGGGATTGTCAGCGTTACGATCCGGGTGGTACTGCCTGGCTAGCTTGCGGTAAGCCTTCTTGATGGCGGTGGCGTCAGCGTCTTTAGCAACGCCTAGTACCGCGTAAAAATCCTTAGTCATCCAGTCTTGACTGGCCATAATGTGGTCCCCACCTCCTAAATAAGGGGAAAGTCATTAATAGTTTCTGTTTTGGGTGCCGCTATTTTCTTTAGCGGCTTTATTTTTTATAGCGACGGCGCAGGTAAAAGCTCACCTGCGCCGTCGTTATTTGCATGGTGCTTAGGCCGGGTTGGCGACCTGCACGCGAGCGTGGCGGACCACGCGCTCGCCGAGCATGTAACCGGGCTGGATCACCAGGTTCACCGTAGGTTCGGCAACTTCAGTGGAATCCACTGCCATCAGGGCTTCATGCAGGTTGGGGTCGAATACGTCCCCGGCCTGGCCAAAGCGGGTAAGTGAGAACTTGTCTTTCAAGATGTTCTCAATTTTGCTGCCCACCGCTTCAAAGGAACCAACCAGGTCCCCATGTTGGCGGGCTAGTTCGATCTCATCCAAGACCGGGATTAGTGCTTCGGTGACCTGCTGGGCGCCAGCTTCGCGGTGAGAGGCAGCCTGTTCGCGAGAGCGACGCACATAGGCGTTGTACTCCTGCTGCAGGTTGTACAGGTCAGCGTGGGCGCGGGCTAGCTGGTCCGTGGTCTCGTCTAGCTTGACCTGTAGCTCCTGGGCACTGACCTGACCAGCGTCGGCCGCCTCCTGGGCGGCGTCGGCTGCGTCTTGGGCCGCGTCAGCCGCGTCCTGGGCGGCCTGGTTGGCGGCGTCGACGGCGTCGGTTACGTCAGCCTCAGCGAAGGCCCTCGTTAACCTGGTCAGCTAGGGCCTGTAGGTCCTCGTTTGAGGGCTCAGTGCTCACTTGTTTTTCCTCGTCATCAACGATTTCGGCGTCAACGATGTCGTCGTCGGCCTTGGGCTGCGAGCCAGCGGAGGCGCCGGGGAAACCACTGCCAGCGGCGGGGCCGGCCTGCTCGAGGCGTACAGGGCCTGACCGATCTTCTGGCCTACCTCGTTGAGCTTGTCCTGAGCGGTGCGTACGGCGTTGATGTCGTCGCCCTCAAGGGACTTCTTCAGGTCGGCAACAGCTGCGGAAACCTCGGAGTGGACGTCCTCGGGCAGCTTGTCCTTGTTCTCGCGCAGTAGCTTCTCGATGGCGTAGGCCTGCTGCTCAGCGGCGTTGCGGGTCTCAGCCTCTTCACGACGCTTCTTGTCCTCGGCGGCGTGAGCTTCGGCTTCCTTGATCATGCGGTCAATGTCCTCCTTGGGCAGAGCACTGCCGCCGGAGATGGTCATGGACTGCTCCTTGCCGGTGCCCTTGTCCTTAGCGGACACGTGCACGATGCCGTTGGCGTCGATGTCGAAGGAAACCTCGATCTGGGGCACACCGTGCGGGGCCGGGGCGATACCGGTCAGCTCGAAGGTGCCCAGCGGCTTGTTGTCACGGGCGAACTCACGCTCACCCTGGTAGACCTGGATCAGCACGGAAGGCTGGTTGTCTTCAGCGGTGGAGAAGATCTCGCTGCGCTGAGCCGGGATGGCGGTGTTGCGCTCGATCAGCTTGGTCATGATGCCACCCTTGGTTTCGATACCCAGGGACAGCGGGGTCACGTCGATCAGCAGCACGTCCTTGCGGTCACCCTGGATAACACCGGCCTGCAGGGCGGCACCAACGGCCACAACCTCGTCGGGGTTAACGCCCTTGTTGGGCTCCTTGCCACCGGTCAGCTGGCGGACAACGTCGCTGACGGCGGGCATACGGGTGGAACCACCCACCAGCACCACGTGGTCAATGTCGCTGAGCTTTACGCCGGCGTCCTCGATTACCTTGTGGAACGGCAGCTTGGTGCGCTCTAGCAGGTCAGCAGTCATTTCCTCGAACTGGGCGCGGGTTAGCTTCTCGTCCAGGTGGATCGGGGTGCCGTCGGGGCCCATGGATAGGTACTGCTGGTTGATGGTGGTGCTCATGGCGCTGGACAGTTCCTTCTTGGCCTGTTCAGCGGCGTCGCGTAGACGCTGCATGGCGATCTTGTCCTTGGACAGGTCTACACCGGTGTTGGACTTTACGCGGTCGATCAGCCACTTGACGATACGGTCATCCCAGTCGTCACCACCGAGGCGGTTGTCACCGGCGGTGGCGCGCACCTGAATGGTGGAGAAGCCGTCGTCGTCCTTACCAACCTCAAGCAGGGAGACGTCGAAGGTACCGCCACCGAGGTCGAATACCAAGATGAGCTCGTCTTCCTTACCCTTTTCGAGGCCGTAAGCCAGGGCGGCTGCGGTGGGCTCGTTGACGATACGGTCAACCTTGAGGCCGGCAATGGTACCGGCGTCCTTTGGTGGCCTGACGCTGAGCGTCGTTGAAGTAGGCGGGGACGGTGATAACCGCGTTGGTGACGGGCTCACCCAGGTAAGCCTCGGCGTCGGCCTTTAGCTTGGCCAGGATGAAGGCCGAAATCTGCTGGGCGTTGTAGTCCTTGCCGTCAATGTTCACCTTCCAGTCAGTGCCCATGTGGCGCTTGACGGAGGAGATGGTGCGGTCAACGTTGGTGACTGCCTGACGCTTGGCAATGTTGCCAACCAGAATCTCGGGCTTGGCGTCAGGGCCGGTGGCCTTGGAGAAAGCTACTACTGAAGGGGTAGTGCGGCCGCCTTCAGCGTTAGGGATGATGGTGGGCTCCCCGCCTTCAAGGACGGAGATAGCAGAGTTGGTGGTTCCTAGGTCAATACCCACAGCGCGTGCCATAGTGTGTGCTCCTTGTTTGTTCTGTCTGTAATGTCTTTACTCAAGTATTCAAGTTGAGCCAGTGACTGTCAACTCTCTTCTTGAGTCCACCTAGCTCAACTTTGCTAGGGAGTGAATCATTCCCACTATTTGATGTGAGCTGACACACTTTTAACTTTATGTCCTATCCTGAGCTTGTGGGCCCAGCCAAAGACTCCCCCCTCACCACCAAACTCACTGTCAGCTGCTTGGCTAGACTCACGCCGAAAGTTAGGGCGTGGGCACCACTGGTTTTGGTCTTCACTAACCGCCATTAATTCCGGCCCTAGCTGGCACCGCGCTGCACGTTGGACCGCCACTGTATGCGGCGGTCTACTTGGCTGCGCCCTAGTTTTGGGGCCTTCCCACGCCACTTTGGGCTTGCTCGGAGCCCAGTGCGCCAACGTTGGGCGCGAAGAGCCACTACGCCGACGCACAGTCTCTATGGCAATCAATGGCCTGGTCTCACTGGGTTTCTTTTTCCTGGGTTGGTATGCAGCCCCTTACCCTTGGCTGATTCCCCCCTTAATTACGGCTATGACTTTTACGACCGTGTGGGTGTGGCACGCCCTGATGGTGGGCCCTCCGGGGCCTACAAACACGGTGTTTGCCGGGGCCTACGGAACCTATATGGCCTCCACCCATTCAAGCGCACTAGAAACAATTGTTTCGGTTAACTCCCTGGCTTTCCTATTTGCTGCCTTAACCTCGATTGCCTTGATTGCCTGGCACCCCAACTCCCCTGCCCGCGAGGCTATCGCCACCGCAGAGGCCGCCGTCGCCGACTATGAAGCCAGCTTTGACAAGCCCCAATACGAGCGCGGGCCGCAACGCTCAGCCGCTATAGCGCGGTGAATGAGGCCTGGTACACCCTGCGTAGTGCCCGCACCGCCAACGAGCGCCCCCACACTGCCGCCTCACGTCAGCTGCATTCGCGCCTGCGTCGCCTGCATCGGCGCCTGGTGTTGGGACTGCAAAGTGAGTCTTTTCCCGCCCAAAATCAGGCCACCGGCTCACATTTTTTACGCACCCCCCTGGGCCGACCTCGCCCAAGCTACCTGCTGCGCAGGGCTTTCCATAAGGGCTCTCGCCCTTGGTTAACGGCGGTGCGGGCGCTGATTGCGGTGCTGCTAGCCACCACCTCTATGTTTTTTTCGCCTACCGCACATACTTCTTGGGCGGTGCTTAGTGCCCTGATTGTGCTGCAAAACGGCACTAGTCGCATGGATATGTCGGTGCGGGCACTGCACCGTGTAGTTGGCACTAGCCTGGGTTTAATTAGTGCTTTGGCGATAATGACGCTGGGGCTGGAGCCGTGGACCAAGCTGGTAATTATTTTCGCCTGCCTGCTGGGGATGAACCTGACGGCGAAACGTAACTACGCGGTGGCGGTTTTCTTTATCACCACCTACTCGATGCAGATGCTTCCGCCCACTGCCCATTACTCCACTTCACTACTGTTTGCCGATCGCCTACTAGAGACTTTGGTGGGGGCAGCTACGGCCTTGGTGGCGATTTGGTTGGTGGGCCGCCATGCCCCGGTTTTGTTGGTGCGGCGCCAATATCGTGCGGTTTTGCGGGCTATTACGGCTGTTCTCGACGACGCCGCTCGCGCCGAGGTGGATACTTTGCCGGCCTCTGCGCACCGACGCAACCTAGCTTTTGAGCTGTCTCAGTCCGGTACGGTTTTGGCTGGAGCCAGGGCCGACGACGCCGCTAGCCTGGTGGGTTGGCATGAGTTATCGCGGGAAATTTCCCGGTTTGGTTTTGACGTGTTGGCTTCTGTATGGCGCAAATCTAGCGCTGGCCAGGCCCAACAGGCCCAGCTGGCGGCTGCCCAGGCGGCGCAGAATCTACGTGATTTTGTACGCGACCTGCCCCCGCTTTCAACCACCAATATTGATACTGCCGCGCTAACTAAACGGGTTAGCTTGGCGCGCACCTTATACCTGGCAGATGCCTAAAAATAGAAAGCAGCAAGCTATACAACTTACTGCTTTCTGATTGCTATGTTATGCCAGTATTTTACCGGGCAGGCATTTGTGCCGAAAAATAATGGTTATAGCGGCGTAAGGAGTTAGAAAATTACTTCTCGTCCTTGTGTACGGCGTTCTTAACGCCTTCGATTGCGCCCTCTACAGAGTCCTTGACGTCCTCAACGGCGCCCTTAACCTTGTCAGCGAACTTTTCCGCAGTGCCTTCAGCTTCCGTCTTCTTGTCGCCGGTAACCTTACCCACAACTTCCTTGGCTTCAGCCTTGGCGTGGTTGATGCTGTCCTTGATCGACATAACTGTGCTCCTTTTCGAGTTGAGTTGATTATTTATCTGTTAAATCTTACTTTTAGAAAATTGCTTACGCTTTTTTACCGAAGAAGAATGAAACTACAGCAACAACGATTACTGCACCCAAGATAGAGGGAATTAAAGCCATGCCAGCCAGAGCTGGCCCCCAGGTACCAAACAGTGCTTGACCTACAGTAGATCCCACTAAGCCGGCAACAACGTTGGCAATTACCCCCATCGCGCCACCCTTTTTAGTAATCGCACCTGCGACAAAACCTATAAAGCCGCCAACAATAATTGACCAGATCAAAATTCCACTCCGTTCGTATTATTTATGTGGAAAGTTTCTTACCCTCCATCGACACTGCGATAGACACAGCCTAAGGTGCAGGCAGCATCGCCTATTCAAGGGAGACTAGCACCCAGAAATAAAATATGTTGTGTAACACCTACATTTGTTAGTATATCAGAGTTTTGCCCATACACTCAATCACCTACAAACATCCATCCTGTACGTCATCCTGTATGTTTAGGTGGCTACTTACAGCCAGCGTTTATGTCGTTAGGGCTGTTGGTTTGGGTCTGGGCCAGCCTTAGCGGCGGCGTTAGCAACTAGATGCCAAGGCCCCAGATTTAGCGGCCTTGATACCCGCACTATCAGGTCTTGACCCTCGATCAAGCATTGCTTGAGGCTAGCTTGATTATCGCCAGCAACCCTGCCGGCTTGTTGGCAAGGCTGCGCCCCACCGGCAGCTAGTGGATCATTAAGCGCTTGAGCACCAGCCAGGGCGGCCAGGTCAGCTGCGCTTTGAGCTTTAGCGGCGCCGCTATAGGCCGCCGCCACCAGGGCGATTACCCCAGAAAGCAGCAACGCTAAAGCGATTAAAGCCAGTGAAAGTACCGTGCCCGAGCCCTGCTCCCAGCTGCGGGCTGTGCTTTTAGCAGGCTGGTTCATGGCTGATCCCGTGGGGCGCAGGCGGTGGCTCGAATGGTCCAACCCAGCATGTTTAGGATGGGTGGCAGTGACACGCTGGCCTGCGCACATTCTCCACTAACACTGATTTGGGCCGCGCCATAAGCTCTAGCCGCTGCCGCATAGGGGTCCTCACCGGCCAGCTGCGCCCTGGCCGCCGCATTGGCTGCGCCTACTGCCCGCACCTGCCTGACACCTACAGCGGCCAAGCCCAGCACTAGTGCTAGCACTGCGATAACTGCTGGCAGAGTTAAGGCTAGTTCAGCGGTAACCATGCCCCGACAGTTGCAACTAGCCCTGCCAGTGCAGGGGTGGGCGCAGCTTCGCCTGCGCCCACAGCGCACACCTAAACCCTGGGGAGTGGTGGCGGCGCAAGTATTTAAGGGCTTGCGCCGCCACCTTGGCATAAGCTGTAGGCGGCCGTTTAATCCGCCCCGGCCCATCAGGACACGCTCAGCGCGCTAGATAGTAGCGACTCGATCATTGGGCGTAGCCCACCAGAGCGAATAATCGCCAGTAGCAGCCCCGCAAAGGCTGCGGCTGCCACAGTGCCAATGGCGTACTCGGCTGTGGCCATACCGGCTTCAAGATCTAGGCGCTTATCGCCCTGGGCGTCACCTTCAGGCTTAACGCACTGGGTCTCCGTAGCCTCCTTTACCTCCTTGGCCTCCTTGACTGGCTGGCTGCCAGGCGTTGGAGACGCAGGCGGCCGCTCGTGTACCTGCTCCATGGTTTCCTCCTTTTGCCCTAATTTGGGGCAGTTTTCGACTGGATGGGTGGCCTGCTTGGCCAGCCCGTAAACAGTTTGTGGCGCCTTGGCTAGCAGCTGCTTGCAGCCCTGTGGATAGGGACTGCAGGAGGAAATTTGTTCCCCACCTGTGCTCAAAAAGGCATCAGCGATGACGCCGCCAGCAGACCGCGAGGCACCAGAAAACGTACAGCTTAGAAAAGCTCAGGGAACAAGGCGTAGTTGCCGGCGCGCCAGCAGAGGCATCAGCAGCTGGCAGCGTCACTTGTAGGCACAGCGGCAGCTGCAAAGAGAACAGGAGAAAGAAAGCCGGTGGGCTGCGGATCAAAAGCCACATCGGCAAGATTCACGCAGATGCGGGGCTTGTGGGCTGGCGCGCCAATCTGGGCCAGCGCACCACTCAGTTGGGAGTTTCAGCCAATTAGGTGGCAGTAAGTCAGTTATGGGGCAACCAGTTAGGCGCCGGCAAGCACGCTGCGGCCCAAATAAACCACGGCCGGCACAATCGCCAACAAAATAAAGGCCGGCAAATGACACAGCCCCAACGGCAACACCAGTCGCACCGCCAACCGGTTAGCGTCCGCGCTAGCCTGGCTTTCACGCTGATCACGTAGGGTTTGCGCCCAAGCTTCAAGCATCGGCAGGGGGTTGGCTCCAACTAGCCAGGCCGGCGCTAAACATTGACTAAGCGCCTTATAACCAGCCCGATTTGGCGCAGCCAGGCTCCAAGCTTCATCCCAACTCGCCCCAATTTCCAGCGCCCGCGCCACAAATCCAAAATCCTTGATTTCGCAGGCAAACCCCAGCGCCTCCAGGCACCTGGGGATACTGGCGCCACTATGCAGCGCCGCACCGCACAGATCCAGCAGTAAGGCGTCGTCGAACTGGTTAACTTCCTCCTGAGCACGCCCCACCATGCGGGAAGTAACCAGGCGCCCCACACACAAAAACCCCAGGCCGCCCAGAGCCGTGATGGTGCCCAGGGCGCCGTCGAGCCAAAACTGCCACACCCGTACCCCTAAAAGCGCACCTAAAGCCACCCCCACCAACGGTAAAGCAGCCAACATGCGGGCCGTGGCCACCGGCGCCGCTAAAGCCGCATAGCGTTGCTGCGCGCCGCGCGTGGCCTGCGTGATCATGCCGGCCACCTGCCCTAACACCTGCGCCAGGGGCGAGCCCAGGCGCTGCGCCAAACGCTGCCCCGCCAGAGCCGATCTAGCCGCGAGCGCATTGACCCCCGCCTGTTGGTGCCGACTTTGCCCCAACCACCAGGGGGTTTTGGTCGCAATCAAGCTGTGCAGGTAGAGGCTTTCGCCCGCCTGGTTGAGTTGGCTGGGGGCTCCGGCTTCGGCTAGGGCTTGGCTCCAGGCTTGGGTGGGCATCTGTCCGCCGGTAAGTCGCACCGATACCTGCACTAGCAGCATATTTAGTGCCACTGGTGGTTTACGTTTGGGTAGTGCTGGTAGGTGTATGGGGCGGCTTCGGCGTAGGGGTGCACACCAGCACCAGGCCACTAGGGTCAGCAAGCTAGCTAGTAAAAGCGGGTGGGTTTGGATTACTGCGACGACGGCGCTAAACGCTACTGTCAGGGCGGTTTCTAGGGCGCTCGCGGCCAGTGTAACCAGCGCAGACAGCGCGGATAGCGCGGACAGCGCGCCGCTGGCTTTACAGGTGGCGGCGCACAGTTTGGCTAGTGTTTCTAGTAGCTGCCAGGCCATGGTTAGCTGCCTAGGGCTTGCTCTAGCGTTGGCCCAAGACGCCGCCGCAGTAGTTCTAGGCCCGCACCTGGCACTAGCTGCCCATCATCATTCCAGGTCAGGGCGTCTTGGCAGATTAGTTCTCCAGCTTGGCGCCATAGCACTGCCAGGCTGCGTAGCCGGCGTAGGCCTTGCTGGCGTTCTAGGTGTATTACTGCGTCTAGGGCGCTGGCTGCCTGTAGGTTTAGGGCTTGGGGGGTTAAACCGGCTAGGGCCCCTAGTGCGGCTAGTCTTGCGGGCACATCCACTGCACTGTTGGCGTGGAGCGTGGCCCAGCCTCCCTCATGGCCGGTGTTGAGGGCGGTGAGTACGTCGGCTACTTCGCCGCCGCGACATTCGCCCAAAATGAGCCTGTCTGGTCGCATTCTTAAGGCGATTCGTACTAGTTCACTCATATTCACCCCGCCGGCGCCTTCCACGTTGGGGCGGCGTTCTTGCAGGTAAACCACGTGTGGGTGGTTGATGCGCAGCTCGCGGCTTTCTTCAATGCACAGCAGGCGCTGTTGGGGCTCGACTAGGGCCACTAGGGTGGCTAGCAGCGTGGTTTTGCCTGTGCCGGTAGCCCCGCTGATCAGGCAGTTTGCCCGTTTTTTGACCAGTAGTTCCAGCACTTTTTGCATTCGTATGTCAAACATGCCCGCCTGGCGTAGCTGCTCAATGGTGAAGGCTTTGGAGCGAAAGGCGCGCAGGGAAATAAGGGTGCCACAGGCGCTGACTGGCTCTAGCACGGCGTGTAGTCGACTGCCGTCGCCCAGGGTGCCGTCCACTACTGGGCTGGCTTGGTCTAGGCGTTTGGCACAGCCGGCGGCCAGGCGCACCGCTAAAGCGCGGGTGTCTGCCTCGCTCCAGCCTGGCGGTAGTGGGGCGCGTAGTAGCCCTTTTCCTCTATCTACCCACAGTTGGCAGCCGTTAAGCAGCACGTCAGTGACGACGTCGTCGTCTAGGTAGCGCTGTAAAGGGCCGGCCCCAGCGATGTCTTCATAAACCCCAATGGCCATATCCGCCATGGTTTGGGTGTCTGCCACTGGGCTAGCGGCCATGGCTTGGGCCCAGCCTTGGCCGCTGGCAATGGCGCGCCGTAGCCGCCCACCCCAGTTTTCCCAGCTAGGGGCGTTTTCGCTAGGAGGGTTCCCACGGCGAGGGTTTGCACTGAAAACGCTTGGTTTACTCATTTTTGGCCCTTTTGTGCCCAAAAGTTGGGGTTGAGCGCCCAATTAGCTAGGCGCGACCCCACTTTTTTCTCTGCCCGCTTTAGCCTCAGTGGATCTAAACCCAGCTGTAGACGCTGGCTTAACTCGCGCCGATTAGGCAGGGCACACACCACCGGGGCACCTACCAGTCGGGCTATTTCTTGGCTGGTTAGGTCTGCTCCCTGCTCTCGTAGGGCTAGGGCGCCTAAACCTGGGCGTACTTCTTGCAGCCAGCCGCGTGCAGCTAGGGCGGCGCGGCGGGTTAGGTCACTTACCAGCAGTACCCGCGCACCTTCCAGCTCATCCCAGGGCAGGTGTGGCAGTTGCAGCACCGGCAGATCCACCACTGTTAACTGACAGCTGGTGCGTAGGGCGTAGATAGCTTGACTCATTTGCAGCCAGTTTTTAGGCCCGCCTTGGCCGCCACTGCCAGCTAGTACCTTCACGCCGCGATATTTACCCAGCCCACGCACTAGTCTTTGGGGCCATAGTGGCGACTGATTTTTAGGCAGCTGCCCCCAGCTGGCGCCCTGACAGTAGCCGCTCCCTAGATATAGATCCAGGCCACCGTAGGGGTTGGCGTCCACCAGGGCCGCGCTCACTGAGGCCTGGGCGGCCGGCGCCCCAAAGCCTGGCCCCTGCGGCTGCGAACATACGTCTTGGTCTCGACGCCGAGCTGGCTGCGACGCCTCACCGCCACGGATTAGCTCTCTCCCAGCCCATGCCAGTAGCGCGGCGCTATAGGTGGCCCCAATGCCGCCCACCGCCCCACACACAAACACCACCTGGCCAAGCTGGTTGGCCTGTTTAGTTAACAGCACCCGGTACAGCCGCTCCACCTGGGTGGGTAGGTTCAGTTCTATTAGCTCGACGGCGTCGGCGCGCCCCTCTAACTGGTCCAGTAAGCCCCGGGCATAGGACGCTAAACCCGGCTGGCATACTCCCAAGCAGCTTTCTAGACAGTTTTGGCTAAGGTAAGCGAACTGGCCGGCCATATGTAGCGCATCAACCCCATTAACCCCGCCCTCGCCTGCAGCTTGCATCGGCACCTGGATGAAAGCTTCCACGCCGGCTATTTGCAGGTGGCAGTGCAGCTGCTCTAAATACTCAAGGCAGCCAAACCCCAGCACCAAAGGGCCTACAGCGCGGCCAACTCCAGGCGGGCTGGGCTGACAAGCGCATGCAGTTGCTGCGTCAACACCGCCCTCAGGTGGGCTGGGCGCCGGCGCGCTTAACTCGACACTTAAAACCATGCTCAACACCCTGCCCCCACCAGGCCCCAAAGCGCTGCCAGGCTGTGGATAAAAAGCATGGGGTAAAAAAGTTACCCACTTGTGGATTAACTCGGGAAATTTTCAGCTTGCGCTTTTACACTTCACAACACACCCCTGAAACTTCCTAAAGCCGAGGTAATCGCGTGTTTAAAACCCAATTGCGCCCACCGCAGCTAAGCTCGCGCCGCGCAGGCAGCCCCAACGCTGCCCCCAAAACCGCCACCCGCTGGCTACGCCCAGCCCTGGCTACGCTAACCACCCTGATGCTAGGCGCCGCTGCCCTAGCCCCCACCAGCCCCGCACAGGCTGGAGTTTTCAGCAAAGACCCCAACGGCGACGTCGCCCGCCCCTTCTACTACAACTCCGCTACCCTAGACGACACCCCGGGCAAGCTACTGCGCCAAGAAGCCGCCGTCAGCGGCATCAACACCCTGGGGATCAGCAAAATTGGGCCCTACAAAGCCCAGCGCATCCTCTACTCATCCAAAAACCGCACCGGCAAAAACATTGCCGTCAGCGGCATCGTGATTGAACCCAAACGCGCCTGGAGCGGTAAAGGCCAGCGCCCCATCATCGCCTACGCCCCAGGAACCCAGGGCATCAGCGACGACTGTGCCCCCTCCTGGAACATCGCCAACTCCATCGGCGACTATGAACAGCTGTTCTTCAAATCTTTCCTGGCAAAAGGCTACGCCGTAGTAGTCACCGACTATGAAGGCCTAGGCACCCCCGGCGCCCACACCTACATGGACCGCGTCTCCCAAGGCCACGCCGTGCTGGACTCAGCCCGCGCCGCCACCCAGCTAAAAGGCTGGGACCTGGGCAAAAACAACCCCATCGTAATTAACGGCTACTCCCAAGGTGGCGGGGCCGCAGCCAGCGCCGCCGAACTAGCCGGCACCTACGCCCCCGAACTGAACATCAAGGGTGCAGCCGCAGGTGCAGTCCCGGCCAACCTCAGCGCCCTACCCGCCAAGCTCGACGGCGGCAAATCCGCCCTATTTGAGCTCTACGCTCTCAAAGGCCTAACCACCAGCTACGGCGTCACCCTGCCGCTCTCACCCCACGGCCAGCAGGTAATGCAGCGCGCTACCAACACCTGCGTCATGGGCGGCAGCTTCTACAGCGGCACCCGCCTATCCCAGCTGACCAGCGACGGCACCGAGGTGAACCAGCTCATAGCCCAGGAGCCCTACCGCACCATGCTGGCCCAGCAGCGCATCGGTAACCTAAAGCCCACCATGCCCGTACTGCTCACCCACGGGCGCGGCGACGACGTCATCGACTACCAGGTGGGCTCCACCCTGGCCAGCGACTGGTGCGCTCGCGGTGCGCGGGTGACTTTCACCCCCAACGACGCCAAGTCGCACACTGCCGGCGCCAGCGAGCACCTCAAGCAGTCGCTGGTGTTCACCATGCTGGTTTTGGATGGGCTCAGCCCCAACTCTTGCTCGGCCCGCTAATTCAAAGTCCCGCGCGCTATTTTCCGGGCCACCCGCTAAACCGGCCCGCTAACGCGAAGGGTCCGGCCCACTAATGCGAGGGGTCTGCCTGCTAAGCAACCGGTCCCTTTAGCCCGCCAGTTGGTGCTCGTTCAATTACGACGACGCCGCTGGCGGGCTTTCGCGTGTCCGCCAGAGGGTATGGCCGCCAGCAAGTTTTAAGGCAGTTAGTTTGGGCCAGCTACTAGTGCAGCTAGCCCCGGCGTTGTTTAGCGCTGCGTGGTGCCGGCCTGGACGGCGCGTGAGAGCTCACTGCCTTGACGCATCCCCTCTAGCAACGCCTCAGCCTGCCAAATAATCCAGGCCACTACCCCCTCCAAACTGGCACTGGCATAGGCCTGGGCAGCTTCAGCGTAAGCTGCGGGCACGCGTCCCGCGTAGTAGTCGCTGACACTGACCCCGGTGGGGTCTAGCCCGTCGCGCACACTCAAATGCCGCACCAGCAGCCTTCCTAGCGCCCCATTAGCTAAAGCGAAGGGGCGCACCGTAAGCATTTCGGCGTGCACTAGCGCCACGCGCACCAGTGCCGGCAGGTTTGGGGTGTCAATTAAAGCCACAATCTGCGCTAGGCGCTCACGTAGCTCTTGGTCGCCCAGGTTTGGCCCCGGCCCGCCCTCAGGCAGCGGCTTTCCGTTTTCACGCAGCCCGGCACCTTCAAGCGCCGCCTTTCCGCCCTCAAGCAGCCCGCCGCCTTCAAGCGACTGGTTTTCAAGCGCCTGCCCACTTTCGCGTGGGCAGCCCACCACCGCCTCACTGATTAAGCCCCCAACTGCCAGCGGCCCCGCAACGTCACGGTGCAAAGTTGCCATAAGCTGCGCCGTCGCCGGGACCACCGGACGAGTACGCCCCACCAAATCAGGCATATAACCAACCAGGCGGCTGTGCGCCCGCCACAATCCGGTGGCCGCATCCCAAGCCGGATCCTTACTGGAAGCATGAGCCCCCGCCCCCTTAGGTCCGGTGGCAATTTGTTCACGCAAAGCCTGGGCGCTAACCACCGCCCCCTCAATGGCCGCGCCACTAACCGCCGCGCGTACACTAGCCTCCGCACGGGCCTCACGCCAACGTTTACGCAGCGCCTCCTGCCACCGCAGCTGCGCTGAAGCCTCATATAAAGCCTCACTTGCAGCCGCTACACGTTCTTCACGGGCCAGTGCCAAACAGGCGTCAATAAGGGCATTAGTGCTCACAAATCAAAGCCTACGCGCTAGGCTCTAAGTGTGAGTACCGAGGCCACCCACCCCACTACGCAGCAAATTGCCGACTCAGCCCCTCACGGGAGGCGCAGGAGTCACATAATCGCGAGCATTTTTGGCTTGGCGCAAGGGGCGTGGGTGATGGCCCTAGCCGCCTTCGTAGTCAAATACCAGGGCCCTAACTTTGGCTTCAGCTACCAAGCTGAGCAGTACCTGCTGGCCTTGCCGTTGGCGGTGGCGGCTTTTGTGGTTTGCCGCTGGGTTGAGCGCTACTATGCCCGCAACTCCTCGCTGGGGGCGGTGGTAGCCGGGGTGTTTTTGCTAGGCGGCTCCCTGGTGCTGCTGTGGCTGCAAAAAGTACTTCACCCTGGGACTGATCTCATTTGTTTGCGCCATGCTGCTATTTGGTGGGGCCATGGGCATGCGCCGTGCTCGCCGTGCTGGACGTCGCGAAGCGGTTTACGCCCAGCAAATGGCCATGCTGGACCAGCAGCCCGGCCAGGTGCCGCTGCCACCGCCTTCGCGTAAATCTGACCACCTGCTTTCGCTGGTAATCACCCCTTTACTGACGGTTTTTGCGCTGGTAGCTACTGGTTTTAGCTCCGGGGTGGTTGCTGGCGCGGATGTTTTCGCTGCCAACGCCCACACTTTCAGCCACGGCAAGGTGCTGTTTGCGCTGGTAGCCGGAGCGCTGCTGCTGCTGAGTGTGGGGGCCCTTAGCGGCAACTCCACCGCCGGTACGGCCGCCACTGCGGGCACAATTTTCGCTTTCTACCTGGTGCTATGTGCGGGAATTTTGCTGGGTATCAAGCACCCGCTGTTCACTGACCCGGCCAGCTATATCGTCATTGATCCGGTGGTGTGGATTTTCTTGGCGGCAGTGATGTCACCGCTGGCACGCGGCTCACACTGGGCCCGCCAGGCTGGACGCACCCAAATGGCCGCGCAGTTAGCTATGGAAACCAATAAAGCAGCTGCTTAATCCATTAATCAGACCTAAATATTTTTTAGGAAAACATTATTTTAGACACATATTCAGGCAATTTGCGCGGTTTTACGGCGTGCCTGGTAGTTAACGCAAAAAATAAGGGATACCTTTGCTTGCGCTATAGCTTTTGCCCAAGGAGACGCTGTGAGTACTAATCGGCCCAACGCAAGCATCTGGGACGACGACGAAGGCGAGGCCCAGCTGCGCCCCATGATGCGTAAAAATAATGCGCATCTTTTCGACGACGAACCTCCAGTTTCTTCACTTTCAGCCGCTAGTGCTGCCAGTGCCGCTGCTGCGGTAGCCGGTTACACCGCCAGTTCTGCCGCTGAGGCCAACGCCGCCTCGGCTTTGAGTGCTCCCAGTGCCTACTCGGTTGGTAGTGCCTCCTCTGCTTTGAGTGCCCGCTCTGCCGGTAGCGCCCACTCTGCGGTCAGCGCCTCTAGCGCCGCTGTGCCTTCAGCTGCCTCTGCGGCTGCGCCTGAGGCCGCTGGAGCTGCGGTTTCTGCACCCACCCCGGATTCAGCTGGTTCAGCCCCGCTCAGTGCCCGCTCTGGTGCTACTCCCGACGCCGCCCCTAACGCTGCTTCTGCCCAGTCTGGTGCCCCTAACGCTGCTTCTGCCCAGTCTGGCGCCCCTAGCGCCGCCTCTGCCCCGGCTATGCCGCCCAGCCAGGCCCCCAAGTCAGCTCCCAGCGCGCCGGTTAACGGCCCGGTTTTGGGCACCACCCCTTCGGTGCACGTGCCCGCGAGCTCTTTGACTAACAATGGTGTGCCCGCCATGCTGGCTAACACCCCGCCAGCCACTGGCCGCCGCTACACCAACGCTGAGAACGCACACACTTCTGGCACTTTTGACTCTGCCGCCCGCCGCGCCACCGCCACCACGGCTGCCACCAGCGCCACTGCGTCTACCGGCGCTAGCGCACTGACTGCGGCCAGTGCGGCTGCCGCCTCGGTGACGGCTCAGTCTCCCGCTAGTGCCACCTCAGCTAACGCCCCGGAACTGGCCGACGCCGCCAAGCCAGCTGTTGCTGACGCCAGCGCCACTAACCCTGGCTCTGGCGCGGTGCGTCGTCGTAGCCTGTTTACTGCCGTGCCTCAGCCTGTGCCTATTGACGAGGATAGCGACGACGAAACCATCCAGGTGCCGGTGGTGCGTGAGGATCTGATCCCGGATTCCTTCTCTGCCGCTAGTGCCGTATCAGCTAGCGCCGCCTCTGCTAGCGCCACCTCGGCTGCTGAGAGCGCTTCTGCTGCTGAGAGCGCTTCTGCCGCTGAAACTGTCTCTGCTGCGGAAACCAACTCTAGCGTGAGCGCCGCTAGTGCCCCCTCTAGCCTAGAGCACAGCTCCACTGCGACCTCCCCGGCCTCAGCTAGCGACGACGTCGCCCCGGAAAGCGCCGACCAGGCAGACCAGGCAGACCAGGAGGCTGTAGACAGCGTCCAGGAGCTAAATGACGCGCATGAAGTTGAGGCCGCTGCTGTCCCGCTGCCTACCGACTTTGATGCTCCCTCTGCTATCAGCATTCCTACCCCGCCGCACACGGTGAGCTCGGCTTTGTCGGCAGAGTCCACTTTCTCTATTGATTCTGCGGTTTCTGCCGCCTCTGCCGCCTCTAGCGTGGGCATTACCCTACCGTCTGCGGCTACTCCAGCCCCGGCCGTGCCAGTCACCCCGGTACCAGCCGTCCCGGTCACCCTGGCTGCCGGCGCCACGGACACAGCCAGCAACGAGCTCAGCAAGACCACCCCAACTGCAGATGCACCCGAGCCGCCGGCTCCCCCGGCCCCTGAGCAGCCTGAAGCGACTAAGGCTGACTTTGCTGACGATGAGGTGGTGGCCAGTGACCACACTGAAACCACCATCATGGACGCCGCCGACATGGAGCTGGAGGAGGTTGTTAAGCCAGTAGTTACCAGCACCTCCCCCGTAGGGGTTGAGCGCCTAGACCACCTGGCCACGGCAGACTCTGCGGATCTGGCCCCGGTGGCCCCCAGCCCCTCTAGCGCGATCTTCGCCTCCACCCGCACTGCTGCTTTCAGCGATTCGGCTAACCAGTCCGATGCGGACAATGAGGTTGACGACGACGTACTGCTAGCTGGCTCCACCGTGGTCGGTAAGCCCGCCTCACGCGCTGCCGCCCACTGGGGTGGCACTCTACTGGCGCTAGTGCTGTTCCCGATCGCCTGGTTCTTGATGCACACCGCCGCTAACGCCCTCACCGGCGCTTTGGCTGATGGCTGGCCTAAGGTCTTCTCCACCGCCGGCATCATTGAGCTAGGCATGGCGATAGTGCTGCTGATCGTGGTGATGGCGACGGCGACCCGCTTCTTCCCTGGGCACCTTCGTCACCGGTATTACTACCTTACTGATTGGCTTGCCCTTTGTGGTGGTGCCTTCGATTACCAAGCAGTACCTGGGTGATTTCCTGGCCAATATGGCTTTGCAGTCGCGCTTTGGCCGGATCTTGTCTGAGGCTATTCTTCTCGACGGCGTCAGCGGCCGCCTGGTGATCATTGGCCTGTTCCTGATCATGCTGGGCGTGGTTTCGCACTCTACCCGTCGTGCTGGACGCCGCGAGCGCCTAGTGATGGATCGCGCTAACACCAAAAAGTAGCCTTATAGCTAAGAGCAGCCTGTTAACTAGCACCAAAACCTGTTAGCAAGCACGTTGGCCCCCGGACTTAAGGTCCGGGGGCCAACTACGTTTTGTGGGCGCTAGCGCGTTAGCGCCGTCTGAGGGCCACCTGGTTAACGGCCAGCGGGCCGGTTAGAGTCCGGCCAGGGCACCGCCCGCGCAGCAGGGCATTAGCGCCACCGCGTAGCAAGCGCTAGCACGCTAGCGGGTGATGGTGTGGTGGTGCTGTGTAGCACCAAAAATAGCCTCGTTGTCGTACTCAAAGTTGGCTGGGCTGATGGGTTTACCGGCAGCCATTTCGGCGCGCATATGGGCCACTACCGCATCCAAAGTGCCGAATTTAGCGGCCACTAGGCGCTGACGCTGGTAGCCCACCCCGTTGCGACTGATGTCGTCCAAGATGGCAAGGTCATCTAGACAGCCCAGGTCTGCAGCGGCAGGCTCTAGCTCTTTAAGCAGTAGCGGCAGGGTGTCGGTAATGAGCGCCTCGTCGCCGTGGATGTTTTCGATCAAAATCGCTTCCATGCCGTAGCGGGCAGCACGCCACTTGTTTTCGTCCAGGAACCAGGGCGAAATGGTTTCTAGGGTTTCACCCTTATCTAGGCGTCGTGAAGCGGTTTCTACCAGGGCATGTACCAGGGCGGCAATGGCGCGCACCTCGGTTAAGTTAGTGGCGGCGTCGGCCACGCGCACTTCAATGGTGCCCAGGCGCGGCGAGGGGCGAATATCCCAGCGGATCTCGTCGAAGTGGTCAATCACGCCGGTTTTGAGCATGTCGTCGGTGTAGTGCTCCAGGTCCTGCCAACGCTCAAATAGGCGCGGTACGCCCGCCGTGGGTAGCTGCTGGAACACCATGGCGCGGTTGTCGCAGTAGGCGGTGTCTACACCCGCCCAGAACGGGGAGGAAGCGCTGAGGATCTGCATATGCGGCAGTTTGGTGGCCAGGTAGTTCAAGATCGGCATGACCTTGTCACGATCCTCAATACCCACATGCACGTGGGTGCCAAATAGCAGCATTTGCCGGCCCCAGAACTGGGTACGGTTAACTAGCTCGGCGTAGCGACCTGAGTCTGACACGCGCTGGAAAATTGGGTCAGCAAAGGGGGTGTGAGCCGGCGCTGGCCAGGTCGATGCGTAGCGGCTCTAGCACCGGGCGTAGCAGCTCTATGCCTTCTTGTAGGTCGGCGGCGCAGGCGGCCACGGAGAACTGTTTGCGCGAAACTAGCTCCACCGTGTTACGTAGCATCTCCCCATGCACCAGCGGGGTGTCGGGGTGGGCGCGGTGGAGCTGGTCAATTACCCAGTCACCGCATTGGCGTAGGTTTTCGTCGTCGCAGTCAATTAGCTGAAGCTCCCACTCCACGCCAATGCTGCTACGGTCCGACTTGGCAAAGTCGATGGCCATTTTTTCTCCTCTACGACGCCGCCCCTGCTTGAGGGCTTATATGGCGCCGTTTGTTTTGGGCCAGCTTAGGCGCAGTGTGTGCTTAGGCGGTGCGCTGGTAGCGCTCAACGAAGCGGGTAATGAGCTGGTTAGCGCTGAGTACATCAGCACTGTCGCAACGCGCTATGACGGCGGCCTTCTGGTCGGCAGGGTAGTAGGTGTCCCCGTAGGTGTTGATGCGGATATGCATACCTTTACGGGTGATTTCGGGGTGGAACTGGGTGCCGTAAACGTTTTTACCCCAGCGCAGCATTTGCACGTGGCAAAAGTCCCCGGTGGCGAGGATGGAGGCCCCCTTGGGCAGTAGCCCTACAGCCTGTGAGTGGCCGGTGTAGGAGTAGAAAACTGGGCCTGCGTGGGCGGTAAGCGGGTCGCGGTGACCGTCGTCGGTAAGGCTGATACGGGGGGCCTGTAGGTCCTCCCCGAAGCCGTCTACCAGTTTGCCGCCGCTAGCTAGACTCAGCGCCTGCAAGCCAAAGCAGATACCCAGGGTGGGGAAGTCTTGGTCGATCAGACGCTTAGCTAGCGCACGTACACGCCGCTCTACGCGCTGATGTTCTGGGGATTTATCCTCGCCGTGGAAGCCGAAGGGAGAACCCGTAAATGATTACCCCGCTGTAGTCGCGTTGCAGGTTTAGGGTTTCCGGCTCACATGCATCGGTATCTAGTAGATCCATGATCTCTAGATCCTCATCACCTAGGCGCCCGTACATTCGCAGCGTGTTTAACTCATCAGTGGCAATGTCTCCGGTGGGACGGCAAACAGCCACAAGGAATGGTAAACGCGCGGTTGCGGGTGCCGATTCGGTGTGCATACATTGCACGCTACCAGTAACCATCAGCAACGCACACTATGACAATGGTTAAAAACTAAACGTCCCAGGAGCTTTACTCCTGAGACGCAGTTTACGAGTCGGGGTGACAGGATTTGAACCTGCGGCCTCTTCGTCCCGAACGAAGCGCGCTACCAAGCTGCGCCACACCCCGTGGTGCCTGCCTATCATAGCGTGTTTAGCAACCTTAAAGCCAATTGCAACCCAAACTTGGGATGTGTAGCGCGTTACAAACAGCTATTTAGCGGGCGGTTAGGGTCAGCTTAGCGGGCCGTGAGGGTCAGCAGGGTGGCTTCAGGGCGGCAGGCGGTGCGTACCGGCGTGAAGGGGCTGGTCCCCAAACCTGCCGATACGTGCAGGTAGGCCTGGCCCTCCTCACTAGCTGGGGCAGTGCCCTTGTGGATGGCTTTGAAGCTGGCAGGCCAGGTGCTTAGGCCGCTGGCCTGGGCTGGGGGTAGATCATAGTTGGACACTAGGGCCCCATAGCCGGGTAGGCACAGCTGGCCTCCATGGGTGTGTCCAGCCAAAATTAGCTGGGCGCCATCGGTCACCATCTGGTCTAGTACGCGCTGGTAGGGGGCCTGGGTTACGCCAATTTTCACGACGGCGGCGCTAGCGCCCCCCGCAGCGCCCTCCCCCGCAGCTACAGGCTCCGGGAAGGCGTCGTCGTCGGCATGAGCATCAGCCACACCCACTAGCTCGATGAGCTGACCGGCCGCTTCCACCATATCGCGACAGTTATCCAGGTCTTTCCAACCGCCAGCTAGCTGCATGTCACGTACTTCCTCCCAGGGCAGTACAGGCAAGTCAGCAACCGGATCATCATTGCTACGCGGATCGCGGCGCAGGTAGCGGGTGGGTGAACGGAAAACCGTGCCGTGACGGTCGTGATCACCGAGCACAAAGGCGCCGGGGAAGGCCAGTAGCGGCTCCAGGGCCTCACCTAGGGCGCTTACGCCACCTAGGGTAGATAGATTGTCACCAGTGTTAATAACCAGATCTGGCTCAATATCTGCTAGTGCCCGCACCCACGCCACCCGGGCTTTGGTAGCTCCTGTTAGGGTGCAGGTCAGCAATATGCAGCAGCTTGATGGGCGCCGAGCCGGGGGCCAGTACGGGCACCTCAATGCGACGCAGCACCGGCCAGCGAGCCTCGATTAGGCTCCACCCTAGGGTTGCCACCCCCACGCCGCCGACAGTGCCGACGGCGCAGGCTAGTTGTTTAAGCGCACTCACTGGCCGTTCCCGCTGTTGCGACGGTCCTGGGGGGTGCCGGTGGAGTTGTCAGCACTCAAACCATTGTTGGTGGTGTTACCACCCTGGGAGTTGTTGTAGGTGCCGTTATTACCGGTGCCGTTGTTGTAATTGTTGTTGTAGTTATTATTGTTGTTGTTACCGTTGTTATTGTTGTTATTGCCGTTGCGGTTATTGTTACCGGTGTTGCCCTGGGGGGTAGCCCCAGTGTTGCCGACGGCGCTGTTGCCACCCAGGCTGACCTGGTTGAACTGCTGAACTTCAGTGCCCGAAAGAGCCGAGTTCATGTAGTCGCGCCACAGCGGGGCGGGCAGGTCAGAACCGTACATGGTGGAGTAGTAGCGACCACCAATAACCTGGCCGTCCATGTGGAAGTTACCCTCAGAGTGGCCTACCCACACGGCGGTGGACAGCTGCGGGCACAAAGCCCACGAACCAGGCGTTATCCATCTTTTCGGTAGTACCGGTCTTACCTGCGCTAGGCCGGTTAAGGGCAGCCGCTGCGCCAGTACCGTTCCCCTTCATTACATAAGTCAGGGTCAATGCCACCTGATCTGCGTGAGTGGGGTCCATAACCTGACGGCAGGCAGTTGAGGGGACCTTGATCTCAGTGCCGTCATCCTTGGTTACCTTGGTGATGGCGGTGGGCGGGCAGTAGGTGCCGTGAGCCGCGAAGGTGGCGTAAACATTGGCCATGGTGATCGGAGCTACGTTCATGGTGCCCAGCACCATGGAGGGGTTGTGGTCGATTTCCCCGCCATCAACCGTGGTTATACCCAGATCCTTAGCCAGACCGGTGACCGCGCACAGGTCCATACGGCTAAGCATGTATACGTAGCTAACGTTTACCGACAGGGCAGTAGCGTTAATAACCGTGTGGTTAACGTTTTCTGAAGCATTAGCGTTATCCACGTTCCAGTTTTCAATGGCGAAACCCGGGTCACAGCTGGCGTGGAAGTCACCGGTGGTGAATACGTGGCTAGCACCGCCTAGCACCGTGTAGCCAGACATGCCCCGTTGGTACCACTGGGCCAAAACAATCGGCTTGAAGGATGAACCAGGCTGGAAACCACCAGTGTTAGAGCCGCCGTGCTTAGAGTCGGCCGCGTAGGACAGCTTAGTGGCGGTGGGGTCATCATTGCTGGGCTCACCATAGTTGGTATTTTGCACCATGGTGATGATCTTGCCGGTGCCCGGCTCGATAGATACTAGTGCACCCTTAACGTTGGACTCATCCCCAGTGGGCAGCCAGTTAGCCATGGTGTCGTAAGCGGCCTGCTGCTTGGCCATGTCCAAGGTGGTGGTGATCTGCAGACCACCGCGTAGCAGCAGCTGACGGCGAGTAGCCTCATCCTTACCGTAGGCGTCGTTGGTGAGGATCTCGCGCACCACGTATTCACAGAAGTAGGCGGCACTCTTGGTTACGCCGCTAGAGCCTGAGCCACAGCCGCCGACGGCGTTGGTTACCTTCAGCATGGAGTCGATGCTCTGACTGGTGGCTTCCTTGTACTGCTCCTGAGTGATGAACTTTTCCTCAAGCATCTTCTGGAGCACCCAGTCACGGCGGGTCTTAGCCGCATCAGGGTTGGTGATGGGGTCGTAGCGGGTAGGCCAGTTGGTCATACCGGCCAGCAGCGCAGCTTCACCTACGCTCAGGCTGTCGGCACTGTGAGAGAAGTAGTGGCGGCTGGCAGCCTCAATACCGTAGGTAGAAGGACCGAAGGCTGCAATGTTGAGGTAACCCTCCAGGATCTGCGCTTTGGTGTAGCGCTTTTCCAGTGTCAAAGCGTATTTAGCTTCACGCAGTTTACGGGCCGGAGTGGCGGCGCGGGCAGCCTCCACAGCCTCCGGGTCGCTAGCCTGCAAACCTGCCTCAATAAGCACGTTTTTAACGTACTGCTGAGTCAAGGTAGAGGCACCCTGGGTGGAGCCACCAGCTGCGTTGGTAACTACCGCACGCAACATACCCGACAGGTCCACACCCTTGTGCTTGTAGAAACGCTTGTCCTCAACGGACACGATAGCGTTTTGGGCATTCTTGGAAATCTTGGCTAGCGGCACAACAATGCGGTTTTCCGCGTAGAACTGTGCAATGGTTTGACCATCTGAGCCCTTTAGATAGGAAATCTGGGAGGGCTGAAGCACGTTGAAGTCGCTAGGTAGCTCGTCAAACAGCTGCACTGAGGCATCTGTAAGAACTGAAGCCGCCCCTACAAAGGGCAACGCGAAACCGGCAGCGAACACGCCGCCACCAACGGCCAACATAAAGAATGAGAGCAGTGCGGCAAGTAGCTCCCGGGGAGAGGAGAGGGAGACTCTCGAGCTAGCAGACTTCGACATAGTTCCTAGCCTACGTCATGGCGCAAGCAATGAGACAGAGCGGCTTGGTAACACTTCTGACATGCAGGCCAAAATTTTTGTTAGGACTAATACCTGGTTTCACTCTGTTTTTGTGCCAATTTGGAAAATTTTGAAATAACGTGCAGCGAGAATTTGAATCCGCGGACAAACAGGCGTAGAGTCTGGGGTGAGCTGAGTAACAAAGAAGTGCTCGCCTGGACAAATGAAAGTAGTTCCAAAATGAATAACGAAATTCATTCCTGGACCCAATTGGCAGCGTGTGCCGGCATAGACACCACTCTGCTGTTTGGAAAGGGGGCCGAGCAGCGGGAAGCGCGCGAATTGTGTTACTCATGCCCGGTGCGTTTGCAGTGCCTGGCCGAAGCCCTCAATGGCGACTCTAGCTTTGGAGTTTGGGGCGGCTTAACTGAGCGTGAACGCCGCGCTTTGATCCGCAATATGCCCCACATCACTGACTGGGCTGCCTGGCTTTCCAGCGACGACGCCCTGGCGGAGGAACCGCCAACCACGCAAGCCTGCCCGCAGCTTCCTACTACGGCGCAAGCAGCCTGAGCGAGGCTACCTCACGCCGCCACCACCGCGCCGCAGCCCTAAGATCAGACCACACTTCAAAGCGCCCACACACCCCACCCTTTTCACCCAGCTAACAGGTAGGGTGTAATCATGACTACTTGGGAATACGCAACCGTGCCGCTAATCACGCACGCAACTAAGCAAATCTTGGATCAGTGGGGTGCCGACGGTTGGGAACTAGTCCAAATCGTTCCCGGCCCGGCAGGTACCGAAAACCTAATCGCCTACCTCAAGCGCCCCACCAACTAGTGGCCACCTTAAGCGCTAGCGCCACTACATAAATCAGTGCCCGGCCGTTTAATTACGACCGGGCACTAAAGCTTGTGAGCGCTATTTATGCGCGTTTATCAGCGGGCGCGGCGCTTGAGGCGCTCGACGTCGATAAGGGTTACAGCGCGCCCCTCCAGGCGGATCCAGCCACGGGAAACGAACTCGGCCAGAGACTTGTTAATGGTCTCGCGCGAAGCTCCAACTAGCTGAGCTAGCTCTTCCTGGGTTAGGTCGTGGGGGACATGGATGCCGTCTTCAGTGGGTGCACCAAAGCGCTCAGCCAGGTCCAGCAGGGCCTTGGCTACACGCCCAGGAACATCGGAGAAGACCAGGTCAGCTAGGGCGATGTTGGTGCGACGCAAACGCACTCGCGAGGGCACGCAGCATATCCTTGGCCAGCGTGGGTGGGAGTCAATAAAGCCCATTAGCTGGTTGTGCTCTAGAGCCAGCAGCTCAGTGGTGGCCACGGCGGTAGCAGTGGTAGAGCGCGGGCCCGGGTCAAATAGGGTTAGCTCGCCGACTACTTCGCCGGGACCTAGGACCGCTAGTAGGTTCTCACGGCCGTCAACAGAGGTGTGACCTAGCTTCACCTTACCGGTGAGCAGGATGTATAGGCGGTCGCCGGAGTCACCTTCATTGAATAGAACCTCACCACGGCGCAGAGTTGTCTGCGACATCATGCCACGTAGCTCTTCTCGCTCCTCAGGCGACATACGCTCGAAGAGTGGGATGCGCGCAATGATGCTGTCTTCCATATTGCGTCTCCTCGTTTGGGGATCAGGTAGCCGTCAAAGGGCTGATTATTGACTAATCTACCACACCTGTGACGTGATCCACTAGAGATTTTGGGCATTTGTACTCAGTTTTGTCAAAGTTTAAGGTGCTAGCGTTTGTGCAGATCAGCGCTATTTTCGCTGAAGTTGACCCAATTTTCGTGACAGTTTGACACGAAGTTGTCAGACCTATAGCCCATTAATATTTTGCGCCAGCTACCCTAAACCGCACTTTAGGCACCCTTTTTTGGCTCGTTTACACTCCCTGCGCCCAGCTAATTTTCAGGCTTCCTCAGGTTTAAGACACCAAGCGTTTACCTGGTGAAATTGTAATGACTAGCCCCCTCAACCCGCCCTAATCGGCTACCCTGGAAGGGTGCCTCAGGTTGAAACAAAAGCAAACTACCGCTCCCGCATGGCTCAGCGCCAAAGCGTCATTATCGGTACCTGTCTAGTTCTAATGGTTATTGCTACGGCCCTCGGTTTGGTCGTAGGCACTGGGCTAGTCAAAGTACCAGACCCTGGCTTCCAAGCCGTCCCCACCCCCACGCTAGTTAAACGCATCCCGGTATGCCCTGCCGCCCAAGCGGTTACTGGCGAAATCACTGACATTAGCGTCAATATCTACAACGGCACCAAGAAGGCCGGTTTGGCAGGTAGCGCCGAAACTAACCTGAAAGACACTGGTTTAACTGTGCTTAGCACCGGTGACTGGGCCGAGGGCGCCTATGACGGCAATGTGCTGCTCACCGCCGGACCAGCGGGTATCACCAATGCTTACACCGTGGCCCAGGTATTTAGCGGCACGGTAGTGGTCCAGCAGGACCCGCGCGCCTCCTCTTCTGACACCACTGTTAACGTAGTTTTGGGCGCCCAGTACAACCACGGCATCAAGTCTGCTGCGGAAATGGCTGCCATTAAGTCTGGCTCCCCCATCACCGCTCCTGCCGGTTGTTCTCAGCCCACTGCAGCCGCATCCGAGGGCAAGAAGTGACCTTTTGCTTGCGCTTGTATTCACCTTTTTACAGCTAGGAATTGTTAGCGCATTAACCTACTTCAAGCTAGCCCCCTGGGCCCGCGCTTATATAAAGGCTGTGGGCGATGCCCCCCGTGAAGCTTGGTCCGCTAAGGACCTGCTGTTAGTAGCCGCTTTAACCAATCGAGGCATGGCGGTTAGCGTGCTACTAGGTGGCGCACTTTTAGTGGGGGCGCTGTCACTACCTCAGGCACTAACTGGCGCGGCTGCGACGTCGTCACTGCCCCTGTCCGTGCCGGTACTAGCCGCACTGATCCCTGCCGCCCTGGTGGACTGGCGCGTGCAACACCTACCCACCCGCCTGCTTTCGGTTGCCGGCGCAGTGCTGCTTTTTGGGATGGTTTTAGCCTGGCTAGGCCCGCAAGTAGCGCCTGCTGGTATCGACGACGTCGCCACTGCCCTACGCGCTGGTGACTTACTGCGGGCTTTGGGTGGGGGCGCCCTGGTGTATATTGCCCTGGCTGCATTAAGTTTGCTGCCGCAGCTGTGGGGGCGAGCCCCAGGCATTGGTATGGGCGACGCGAATTTGTATGTGGTGCTGGGACCGCTGTTGGCTTTGCACGGCTGGAGTACCCTGCTAATGGGCTTATATTTGGGTTTTTTCTTTGGTGGCCTGGTGGCGCTGGCTTTGCTACTTAGCGGCAAGTTGAAACTTAAGGGACGTATCGCTTTTTGGACCTTGGTTGATGGCAGGGGCCGCAGCGGCCCTGGCGCTGAGTGTGTCCTAATCTACTACTGCCACAGCATTAGCTTGCGGCGAAATTAGGTCTAGACTGGTGGTCTGGCAGCGCTCGGACGACGACGCTCGAACGCGCCAGACGCACGGGCTCTGCCGCATGGACCCCTTTTTCCATTGCGACAGGAGACAGTAAATGTCTAAGGCAGGTTTTTGGACCCTGCACGGTGACGGCCGCTCGGTAAAGCCGGGAGACGTCGTCGCCCCCCACGAACGTCTAACCTGGCCGCGCACCATCGGGATTGGTGTGCAGCACGTGGTAGCTATGTTCGGCGCTACCTTCCTGGTGCCGCTGCTCACCGGCTTCTCCCCTACTACTACTTTGTTCTTCTCCGGCCTGGGTACCTTGCTGTTCCTAGGAATTACTGCCGGACGTTTGCCTTCCTATCTAGGTAGTTCTTTTGCCCTGATTGCCCCTATTGGCGCAGTCACTGGCTACAACGCTTCTAATGGCGGTTTGATTGACCCGCACAAGGCCTCCCTAGCTCAGGGAGGCATTATTGCGGTGGGTCTAACCTTGGCGGTTATTGGTCTGCTGGTGCACTTTGTGGGTGCCGGCTGGATCGACAAGCTGATGCCTCCGGTGGTTACCGGTGCGATTGTGTCCCTGATCGGTTTCAACCTGGCCCCTTCGGCCTGGAATAACGTTAAGCAGGCTCCTATCACCGCCACCGTCACCATTGTGTCTCATCCCTGCTGATCACGGTGCTGTTTAAGGGCACATTGGGCGCCTGTCCATTTTGATTGGTGTGCTGATTGGTTACGCCACCGCCGTGGCCCTGGGTGAAGTGGACTTCTCCGCTATCGACAAGGCCGCCGTCGTGGGTCTACCCGCCTTCCACGCTCCCAGCTTCGATATTAAGTACCTGGGTGTGTTTGTGCCCGTGGTGCTGGTGCTGGTGGCTGAGAACGTGGGTCACGTTAAGTCTGTATCCGCTATGACCGGCGAAAACCTGGACAACATCACCGGCCGCGCCCTGTTTGCCGACGGCGTTTCCACCATGCTCGCTGGTAGCGGTGGCGGTTCTGGTACCACCACTTACGCCGAGAACATCGGTGTTATGGCTGCTACCCGCGTCTACTCCAGCGCCGCCTATGTGGTGGCCGGCATTTCTGCCCTGGCGCTGAGCCTGCTACCTAAGTTCGGCGCGGTTATCGCCACCATCCCCGCCGGTGTGCTGGGCGGCGCCGCCACGGTCCTGTACGGCATGATCGGTATGCTGGGTGTGCGTATTTGGGTGCAGAACAAGGTTGACTTCTCTGACCCGGTAAACCTCAACACTGCTGCTGTAGCCATGGTTGTGGCTATCGCTGACTACACCTGGGTAGTGGGCGACATGTCCTTCTCCGGTATTGCCCTGGGCTCCTTCGGCGCCATCATCATCTACCACCTGATGCGCGCTATCTCGAAGCTGCGTGGCACCAACCTAGAAAGCCCCTTCCCCGCCTCAGCGCCTGCCGGCGTGGAACTGGAAGGCCCGGCCTATTCCAAGCGCCACAAGCAGGCTTCTAAGGCTGACGAGCAGGAGTAACTGACCGCTAGCTAATAGCACTAGGGTCACTTATGTTTCACGTGAAACATAAGTGACCCTACGTTTATCTGGGATAGTCAAAACGGCTGTGGCCGGCTAGGCCTACCTTGCGTGCCGGCACGCCTGCTTCGAGCTGTCAGCATGCACAGTTTGTGCGCCGGCACGCCCAGCTTCGAGGGTCAGCACGCCCAGTTTGTGTGCCGACAGATCCAACTTTGATAGTTGGCAGCTGGGTTGATGTTGCACAGCGCGGCCCAGCTGGGCACACTTAAGACATGAGCGTATCCGGCGTATTTACACACCAGCCCCCCAATAGTGATGCCGGCGCTAATCAAATCGGCTCTCCGGGCCAGATTGTTCCTGACGATTTTGTGTTTCCAGGTACGCAAGAAGTAAATCCACGTGAGGTATTTGCTTTTGCGGGCTATAACGCTCCGCGACAAAAAACTCCAGCAATCTGCTTCATCGCCCTAGCCTCGCTACTACTATCCCCGATTCCCGGGGTAGTTCTCGTAACCATGGTTTTGGGGATTTTTGCGATCGTAGAATCTAAGCGGGCCGGTTATCGCGGCTGGGTAATCTCCTGGATCGCCACTATTATTTCCTGCCTGATTTTTGCCATTTACCTCCTGGCAAACGCTTAAACGGCGCCGCCAAGCCTAAGCCCCACGGCACCATCGAGCCTAAGCCCCAGTACGCCGTCGGCCCCGACACCCAGGGCGCCGTCGAGGAACCCCGGGGACACTGTCGAAAAACGCAGCCAGCAGGCCTTTACAGGTCACCACGCTTTTGCAGGCGCTGCAAGGACAGGTAACCCAGCGGAATCGGGATCCAGAAGGTAACCAGACGGTAAACCAACACCGCCGACACGGCCACACCGCTAGGTACCCCGGCAGTAACCAAACCACCGGTGAGAGCCAATTCCACCGGACCCAAACCACCAGGCGAAGGCACCACAGAACCAACCGTGTTAGAAGCCAGGTAAGTAATCGCCAACACCGCGAAAGGCAGCGAATAGCCAAAGGCCCACAGCGAAGCCCCGAAAGACAAGATGTAGGCCAACGACAAAATCACGGTACCCAACACGCCCACACCCATACGAGTGGGGTTGGAAGCCAACCACACCAGACGCGGCCACACCTGCTTAACAGTGGGCTCAATATGCACCCAAATCCAGTTGCGCAGCTGCGGCACCGCCAAAGCCACCGCAGCCACCACTACCGCCACCACTACCGCCACCAGCACCCAGCCAGAAGGCAGCGACAAGCCAGAAGAAGTACCGGTGGTAGCCGCCAAAATACCCAGCAGCACCACAGTCACCACAAACTGGGAAACCTGCACCAACGCCACGGTGGCCACACCCACCGCCGTCGGCACCCCCTTACGGTTAAGGAAACGCAAGTTCATAGCCGCCCCACCCACACCGGCCGGAGCCACCAGCGCCACCACAGAAGAAGCAAAATGCACCTCGGTAGCCCGAATCAAACCCAGCTTGTTGGGGGTGAAAGCCACCAGCGTCATACCGGCGCCCACATAGGTGGCCAGCGAGAACATCAGCGCCGCCAAGAACCACCAGAAATTAGCTTGCTCAACCGCCGCAGAAATCTGGGTGAAGTTCATCTGGCCCAGCACCGTCCACAGCGCCACCACACCCACAATCGCCATGAAAATAGTGCGGGCAGAGAAACGGTTAATCTTGGTGGGTTCAGCCTGGGCCGTAGGGCACCAACGCCACCAGTGCATCACGCAGCTCCTGCAAAATCTTGCCGCGTCGGCCCATGGCGGCACGGGTAGAGCGCGGCAACACCACCTTTTGCAGCATCGGCGCGATAGAAGCTACCTGATCGCGATCCAGCACCCGCGAGGCTGAGGCAATGGCCCGCTCCACTCCCACATTTAGAGCCACTAGGGCCAGGGTTTGGGCTAGGTCCATGCGGCGCGAGAGCTCAGAGGAAGCCAGTTCGCCGTCATCCCAGTCGGTTAGCCAAATATGGTCGCCAGCATCCACCAGCACGCTTTGATCGCTGATGGCGCGGTGGGCTAGGCCAACCGTGTGGGCGCGGCGCAGCTGAGTCCACAAATCCAGCAAAGTGTCGTCAGAGATTTGGTCGCCTAACTGCCCAAATGCGCGCGGAGAGACAATATGCTCGGTGACCAGCAGCATTGATTCTTCTGCCTCAGCCACGCCCAGAATTTGCGGAGCCCGCACCGCATGACTGCGCGCCATCTGGTTCATCATCACCGTATTTTCTGCACTGGCGCGCACCGAATAGTTTTTCGCTGGGGCCAGGCCACGCGTGCGTAGGGTGTCCCAGGCAGTGGATAGAAAGCCCACCACGTGCGTGTCAGTGTCCATCACGGTCAAGTCATAGCGTTTGCCGTCTTGGTCCCACACCGCGTAGATGCGGTGAATATCTTCGCTTTGGGACTGCCACAGTTCTTCGGCTAGCTCCAGCTCGTGGGCGCAGTTGTAGTCAGGTAAGGGGGTAAGTTTTTCGTCATTGCCGGCTGGGGCCAGGGTTTGGGGGGTTTCAGTTTCGACGACGGCGCCGTCGTCTTGGGTGGAAACGATCGGGTTTTCACGTACTTTCTCGGTGTAACCAAGCTGGGAGTCGGTACGTACCTGCCAGGCTTGCAGGGGGGCTTGGCACGGGTTTAGACGCACCACCTTGACAGCGTCCACACCGCAGCGGCGCAGGCCGCGCGCCAGAGCCACCCCAGTGGCGTTTTCGCTGGCCACACCCATAATGTAAAGCACCAGGTAGCTGGCGATAAGACCCAACAGCACTGAGGCCACCGCTGCCAGCAGCGTGATAGCTGAACGCAGCACCGAAACACCCACCACAATTCCCAGCAGCCACCAGGAAGTTTTTACCAGCTTGGATTGGTGTTTACCGGAAGCCAAAATAACTGCAGCCAAGGCAGCATAGGTGGGTGAGAGAATCTCGTAGGTGTTTAGGTTGCGGTAGGAGATCATGCCGTTGTGCACCTGGTTAAACACCGGCAGCTGCAACAGGTATGTGAACAGTGCAGATAGCAGATAAGCACTGATTAGGGCGATCAGGGCTTGGCCTGAGCGCCACCAGTCCTTATGCAGCAAAGCGCGCCCCATCAACGCTAGGGGCAGAGCTAAAGTGACGATACCTTCAAAGGCTTGCAGCGGGAACACCAGCACCCGGCGCAGCAGCTGGGAAAAGACGGTCTGTACGTCATAAATGACAGCGGTGGTGGTTGCCTGGGCGAACACAGCCAGTAGAAAAACCGTTACTAGACCTAGCGCGCAGACACCGGCAAATAGTAGGTCGCGGGTGCGGTGTTCGCGCCGCTCTAGGGTGTCAACCAAGGTTAGGGTGCTGGTTTCCACCAAAGTTGGCTGTGGTTCCGCCTGGGAGGTGGTGCCTACTCGGGGAAAACCAACTGGGCGGGCCGAGTTGGCGGCCTCAGCTGGGGCGCTGGGTTTTTCGACGGCGGTAGCTACCCGGCTATCCGGGGTGGCGGCAGGGCTACCGGCCGCAGATTGATCTGGCGCTTGGGTCATGGGGCTAGTCTATGAAACTGGGCCTTATATCCCCACATATCCCCCGCTAAATAGCGAAGCTCATTAGGGATATTTTATTTTGTCCGCTGCACCTTCCAAGACACTATCTAGTGTGCATAACAAAGCGCGCACCCGGGCTAGCAGCCCAAAGTGCGCGCTTTGATTTGGAGTAGCCAGATTATTCTAGATCACTTCATAGTGTCAGATCATTTCACGCGGCGCAGTCGCAGCGAGTTAGACACTACGATCACGCTGCTCATAGCCATAGTGGCCCCGGCGATCATGGGGTTGAGCAAACCCGCCATGGCCAGCGGAATTGCGGCCACGTTATAGGCGAAAGCCCAGAACAGGTTCTGCTTAATGATGCGCAGCGTAGCGCGCGAAACCTTGATAGCAGCCACAACTGCCTCCAGGTCGGCACGCACCAGCGTGATGTCGGCGGCCTCAATGGCCACATCTGAGCCGGTACCCATGGCCATGCCCAAACCGGCAGCGCCCGCCTGGGCTAGAGCGGCGGCGTCGTTAACACCGTCACCCACCATGGCCACATTAGCCCCCCTCACCTTGCAGGCGAGCCACCACGTCGCGTTTATCCTCGGGCAGTACCTGGGCGATTACGTCATCAATACCCACCTGGGCGGCGATGAACTTGGCGGCGCGCTCATTGTCACCGGTGAGCAGGATGGGACGCAGCCCCATAGCTTTGAGCTCACTGATGGCTTTGGCGGTAGTGGGTTTGGGCTCGTCGCGCACAGCTAGGGCGGCACGCAGGCGCAATGATTTTGGATCCGGCCCTGAGGCCACTAGCACCACAGTGGCGCCGGTGTCTTCTAGGGCGCGTACCTGAGCTTCAGCCTGCTCAAGGCTTACGCCCTGCTGGCTCAGCCAGGTGGCTTTACCGACGACGGCGTAAGTGACCTGGCCCGCTGCGTGGGCTACCGTGGCACTCACCCCGCGACCAGCATGGTTAGTGAACTCGCTGATCTGGGGCGCCTGGACGCCGTCTAGTTGTGTGCCCGCCACAATAGCGCGGGCTACTGGGTGTTCAGAGGGAATCTCTAGCGCCTGGGCCAGGCCCAGGGTTTGCAGCTGGGCGGGGCTTAGGGTGGCACCCTCCCCCAAGTCCACAACCGTGGCGCCGTCGCTAGCAGCACCGGCCTGAGCACCAGCGCCGCCAGCGTCACTTACCTCGGCGGCGTCGTCGAAAAATACCGCCTGAGCCAGGTGCATTACCCCCGTGGTGACCGTACCGGTCTTATCCAGCACCACCGTGTCAATGCGGCGGGTAGATTCAAGCACCTCCGGGCCGCGAATCACCACGCCCAACTGGGCGGCGCGGCCAGTACCCACCAGCAGGGCGGTAGGCGTAGCCAAACCCAAGGCGCAGGGGCAGGCAATTACCAGCACCGCCACCGCTGCCGTAATCGCGGCCTGGGCGTTGTGACCGGTAGCCAGCCAACCTAGGAAAGTTAAAGCAGCCAGAGCTAAAACCGTGGGCACAAACACCGAACTGACCCGGTCAGCCAGGCGCTGCACCGGCGCCTTTGCAGCCTGGGCGGCAGTAACCACCTGGGCGATACGCGAAAGTGTGGTGCCCGCACCCACCCGGGTAGCGCGCACAACCAACGTGCCCGAAGTATTCACGGTGGCGCCGGTAACCTCGTCACCTGCGCTTACATCCACCGGCAAAGATTCACCGGTAAGCAAGGAAGCATCAATGGCGCTGTGGCCCTCAACCACCACGCCGTCAGTGGCAATTTTTTCGCCCGGACGCACCCGGAAACGATCACCCACCTGCAGGCGGTCAATCGGAATTTCCGTAACCGAGCCGTCAGCGTTAACCCGCGCAGCAGTTTTGGCGCCCAGCTGCAAAAGCTTACGCAGCGAGTCACCCGAGCGGTGACGCACCCGCGCCTCCGCTAAACGCCCCGTGAGCAGGAAAGTCACGATCCAGGCGGCAGACTCAAAATACATGTGGGCGTGCTCGCTTTGGGCGCGCGGAATGAACTCCATGCTCATGCGCATACCCAGCATGCCGGCGCCCCCAAAAATCAGCGCCCACAGGCTCCACAAGGTGGCGGTAATAACCCCCAGGGAAACCAGGGTGTCCATGGTGGTGGAGCCGTGGCGCAAGTTAGTGAAAGCAGCCTTGTGGAAAGGCCAAGCACACCAAGTCACCACCGGCAGGGCCAGTGCGGCCACAACCCACTGCCAGCCATAGAACTGAGCGGCGCTGACCATGGAGATCACCATCAGCGGCACTGATAGCGTGGCCGCCACGATCAGGCGACGGCGCAGGTCAGCGGCGTGGGCCAGGTGGCGGGCTTCCTGCTTGCGCATAGCCTCGACGGCGCCGTCCTCCACCTTAGTCACAGTGGCGCTGTAACCAGCTTTTTCCACCACGGCCACCAGCTGCTGTGGGTCTACTGGGGCGCTTAGCTCAACGTGGGCTGATTCGGTAGCCAGGTTAACTGAGGCGTTAACGCCAGCCACTTTGTTCAGTTTTTTCTCCACGCGCGCCACGCAGGAGGCACACGTCATCCCACCCACGCTCAAATCTACGCTGCCGTGACTGGTGCTAGTTGAGGTGGTTTCTTGGATATCAGTCATTATTTAAGACGCCCGCCTCACTCGTCGCGTTCGATGGCTTCCAGGGTGTAGTTGCCGGCTTCGTCAACGGCGTCGGCCAGGGCCTGGTCGTCTAGGTGCACGTCAGAAACCACCATTACGTCAGAGACGCCACCCTTGTTCAGGATTACTGAAACGTTCTTGACACCCTCAACCTCTTCTAGCTCTTCACTCACGTGACGCACGCAGTTAGAGCAGGTCAGGCCTGAAACCTTGAGGACGGTGGTGCGGTCGATGTTTTCAGCCATTTTCTTCTCCTAAATGTGTTGCCTACCCAGCCACAACGCAGCTGGCAGCTATGAATATGGGCTAGCCGGCCTGTAGACAGCTTTAAAACTGTCCCCCAAGCACGACTAGCCCAACCGGGATATGCCCCGAATTATTCCTAGTTAATCCTCTAGGTGGCGCACCAAACTTTCAGCCAAGCCCACGTAGGTACCCGGGGTTAGCGCCAGTAGGCGAGCTTCGACGTCGGCAGGCATACCCAGCTCAGCGATAAAGTCGCGCATAGCCTGGCCGGTAACCCGCTTACCACGGGTCAGCTCCTTGAGGCGCTCGTAGGGGTCAGCCATGCCGGTGGCGCCAGCTACGGCGGCCGCGCGCATAGCCTGCTGCACCGGCTCACCCAGCACCTCCCAGGTGGCGTCTAGGTCTTCAGCCAGGCGACGCTCATCCACATCCAGGCCGCCCAGGCCGCCGCGCACATTAGAAATAGCCAGCAACGAGTGGCCCAGGGCCACACCCACATTGCGCTGGGTGGTGGAGTCAGTCAGGTCGCGTTGCAGGCGGCTGGTGACCAAGGTGGCCGCTAGGGAATCTAGTAGCGCACAGGAAATCTCAAAGTTGGCTTCACCGTTTTCGAAACGAATCGGGTTGACCTTGTGCGGCATGGTGGAGGAGCCGGTAGAGCCCTGGGCGCTTAGACGCTGGTGGAAGTAGCCCAAAGAAATGTAGGTCCACACGTCGGTGGCCAGGTTGTGGGCAATACGGTTGTAGCGGGCCACGTCGCTGTACAGCTCAGCCTGCCAGTCGTGGGATTCAATCTGGGTGGTTAGCGGGTTCCAGATCAGGCCCAGGTGCTCCACGAAACCGCGTGAAACAGCCTCCCAGTCAGCTCCCGGCACGGAAACCACGTGAGCGCCGTAGGTGCCGGTGGCGCCGTTGATCTTACCCAGGTATTCGGTGCCCTCAACACGGCGCAGCTGGCGGCTCAGGCGCCAAGCCAATACGGCCAGTTCCTTACCGAAAGTGGAGGGGGTGGCCGGCTGGCCGTGGGTGCGGCACAGCATGGGCACAGCCTTGTACTGGCGAGCCATTTCGCTGAGGTCATCCACCAGGCCCTGGGCGGCCGGCAGCCACACCTGTTTGATAGCTGAGCGGATGGTTAGGGCGTAGGCCAGGTTGTTGATGTCTTCGCTGGTGCAGAAAATGTGCACAATTTCGTGCACCTGGGGCAGTACCGTGTCTTGGCCCAGTACCTGGGGGGCAGCATCTAGGCGACGCTTGAGCAGGTACTCGACAGCTTTCACGTCGTGGCGGGTGACTGCCTCAATTTCAGCCAGTTCATCAATTTCGGCGCGGCCAAAGCTGGAAACAATACCGCGCAGGTACTCCTTCTCAGCGGCAGAGAACTTGGGGGCGCCCGGCAAAACCTCGTTATCGGTGAGGTAAATCAGCCATTCAACTTCCACATGCACGCGAGCGCGGTTCAAAGCAGCTTCAGACAGGTGGTCTACCAGCGGCGAGGCGGCGGCGCGGTAGCGTCCGTCCAACACCCCAGAGCCAGTGGCGGGTTTACTTCAGCTAGATTTACACGAGATAGGGGCAGGTCAGCAGTCTCAGCACAACTCATGCGCTAATTGTCTCAGCTGACCTGCCCCCAACACCAGAGGCCCGGTTTAACGTGGTTTTAGGCCACTTTTTCGCCGGGCTGGCGGCTTAGGGGCGCGCGCAAGCCCGCGCCTAAGCTCGGACCCGCGAGCGCACGCGCCCAAGCCTGCTCCCGCGCGCGCCGTCGGTTTTAGTGACGGTGCAGGTAGTCGCGTAGTTTGCCAGAGCGCAGCGCCCCACCAGCGGCCACTAGACCCCCGGCTACCAGCACTAATCCCCCGGCCACACCGGTAACCGCCAGCGAGCCGTGGCGCGAGCCGCCACTGTTACCAGCAAAAGCTACCTTCCCTGAACCCTTTGAGGAGGGTAGCGGTGAGGGCTTTAGCGCCGCCCTGCCGGTAGGCATGGGGCTGGCACTAGGCATAGCGCTGGGCACAGCGCTAGCCGTAGGCGCGGCGGTGGGGCTGGGTGCAGTGGTGGGCACAGCAGTAGGCGCAGCGGTCGGCGTGGCAGTGGGCGACGCCGTCGGGGCCGGGTGGGGCTTTGCGTAGGCTGCTCGGTGGGCTGCGGGGTTGGAGCAGCCGGCAGCATCCGGCGCTTACCTAGGTTCTGGTCGAAGCGAGTTACCGGGTAGGTGACTGACTGTCGCCCTGGGTGTAGGTCAGCGTCAGCTTGGCATCCAGGTAGCCCTGCTTGGCTTCCTGTTCGCTTACCACATAGCCGCTGGTTGAGCACCACATGGTCGTGCCGGGCGCAATGCCGCCGATGCAAGATTCAATTTCGGTGCCCTTGGGGCCCTTGAGGCTATCGATGTACAGGGTCTCACTGGTGTTGTTGACGATGCTCCAGTGGAAGGGCAGCTTTTCGCCAGCCTGGTAGGGCTTGGCTACGATGTCGCGGGTGTAGTCGCTGCGCTCGCCGACCACGGTCAGTGCAATCAGCTCAGGGGTGGCGAGTTTGAGCTCCACCGAGCCGCGCAGGGTGTACTGGCCTGCCTCCAAGGTGGCATCCACATTGTAGGTGTCAGCCACAATATCCTTAGTGGCGGTGACCTTGACGTTTACGGTGGCCGACTCGCCAGGCTTTAGTGCCGGGGTGGCTACCAGCTCGCTGCTGACGTTTTCGGGCAGGCCGGTTAGGCGCATGGACCCAGCCGGTAGGGCGACGTCGTCGTCATTGCGGATAGTGACGCTTACGCTGGTACTTTCCCCGGCCCCCAAGCTGACGCTAGCGGGAGCGAAGTTGGCGCAGAATGGCTTTAGCCACTCGCGCCCGAAGGTGCCTACGCGGATTTCCTTGTCGGTTTTGGTTTCATAGGCGACGGCGAAAGTGCCGTCCTTGAGGGCGGTCACCGAGGAATAGGCGTGCGGGCCGTAGTGGTAGACGCGGCTAACAGGCCAGGTGGCGCCGTTGTCGCAGGAGTAGCGCACGTTACCGGTGATGCGGTTGATCCACTGGCCTTTACGGTCAACATCTATCTGCCAGTTGTAGGGGCTGTTGTTGGCGTTGGTGAACAGCAGCTCCTTGGCGGCCTTGCCGCTGGTGGCTTGGGGGTTCATGCGGGTAATGCCGGCGTTTACTTCCGGGTCTACCAGGGCAGTGTCTAGGTACTGGTTCTTCCAGGTGACGCCGCCGTCGTCAGAAATAGCGATCAGGCGCCCCACCCCGTCACCCCAGTTACGTGAGTTGAGCATGAGGCGGCCGTCGCTTAGCTCAACCACCTTGTTTTCGTTGAAGCTGTTGCCGATGCGGTTACCGGCGTGCCAGGTGGCGCCGTGGTCGTCAGAGTAAACCGAGTAGGCGTAACCGTTGTGGGCTGAGTCAGTGCCGATATATTGCTGCACCAGACGCCCGGCGTATTTGCCGTGCTTGATTTGAATACCGTTACCGGAGGTGGCGAAGGTGCCAGTGATGCCCTTGGGTTTAACCACATTAGTGATCAGGCGGTGGGTCCAGGTTTTGCCGTTGTCGGTGGAGGTGGAAACCTCAGCGCTCATAACGTTGCGGGCGGCGTCGTCGTCAGAGTCAACGGACTGGAAGAAACCCGCATCCTTAGAGTAGACGTGGAAGTTGAACAAAATGTTCTTTTCCGCGTCATACACATATGAGGGGTCTGAATAGCCCTGCTTTTGGGCGCCGGGAACGCCTGCGTGGATGACGGTTTGTTCACCCCAAGTGCGCCCACCGTCGGTGGAGCGGCGCTGCAAGATGGAGTTGGGGTTGGGGGCGTCCCTTAAGCTGGGGCGTCCGTCGTAGGAAACTACTAGATCACCGTTGTTTAGCTGCACGATTGAGGGGATGCGGTAAACCGGGAATTTACCGTCACCGCCATTGGCAACTGCTTGCGAGGTGAAATCCTGGCCAGACTCGGTGGCAGTTACGCCAGGGGTTAAAACTACACCGGTAAACGATAAGGTCAGTGCAGCCAGTGCGGCTGCGGTTTTAGCGTGGACACCCTTTGGGGACACGGGAACTCCTTCATTGGCGCTCAGGGGAGCTAGTGCGGGTCTGCGCACATCGCTGTTGTGATTGTAAGCTTAACTGCGCGAAATTGTTACATAATGTGACTTTTTCGTTAGCTTTTGCGTCAGTTTCGCTCTTGGGTGGTGGTGACGGTGGCTTTTTTCTTGGGGCGACGGCGCCGTCGTCATCATGGCCATAAAGCGAGGCAGCGCCGTCGAGCCCAAACCACACCAAAGCACGCACAACCCACCCTTAGCTGAGCGCGTGCGCCGCACCAAAAGCGCACAAGCTTGTTAGGCCTAAAAGCAGCTTGGCAAAATATAGGCGTGGCTGTAGCTATACCTTCTTCTGCGCGGGCGCTGCTTGAGCACCTGCCACCTAAGGTGGCCACCCGCATCAGTGAGACTGTGGCTATCGCCAACCTAATTCGCTTAATTGCGCGTTTGGAGGCGGCGCGGGCCACCGTCCTACTAACGCTGACTTTTTTACTGGCCATAACCCTGGGCATTAACAACCACTCACTTTTACCCTTCCGGGTTGGGCCATTTTGCTCCCTAGCGTTATGCCTGATCAGCGCCTATTGGGGCGGCAAAATCATTACTCAGCACACGCGCGTGGCCTACGACAACGGCACTGACGCACTGGTTCGCACCGACGCCCTAACCCCCACCGCCTCAGCTGCAGCCGCCCAAACCGCCATGGAAATTTCGCAAATGCTAATTTCCGGGGTGCTGTTTGCGGGCGTAATGCTGGGCACGCTACCTCACATGCAATTTCAAAAAGCCAGTTGGCTGGCTGTGGGCGTGGTGGTGATGGGTTCACTGACCTCTTCACTCGCGTTACTGTGGGCAGTGATTTGGCCGCATGCGCCGCGCCGCTGGATGCGGATAGTTAACGCACTTATCGGCACCTGGATTTGCGTGATGTGGTGGTCTGGGCCGCTGGCTGCACTCATGCACCACAAACCTGACATGCTGCTGGGCTGGCTTAACCAGTACAGTTTCTTTTCTGATGATCCCACCTGGCCGGTAGTCATTTACGGCTTTATGGCTGAAGGCATCTCCTATGTGGCCCTCTATATGCTGCGTAAAAGTGCCGCCTGGAATAACCCTTCGGCAGCCCTGCGCCAAGCCATGGAGATCACCGGGCCGCGCTGGGCCGGGCCGGGGGCTGTGGCCCTAACCCAGGAGGCGCAGCTATGGCCGCAGCTGACTGTGGCGCAAACCTTTGAAACCCTTGATGGCCTGCGCGGTTTCACTGAGCCGCCGCCCCACCGTGAGCAGATGCTGCAAGCGTGTAAAACTCTTTTGCCCCCACCCAATAAATTTATTGACGAGTGCACCTTTAGCGAGCGTGAACTGGTGTTATTGGTGTGGGCGCTGAGCCAAGAGGCAGATCTGATTTTGATTCACCGACATGAGAGTTATCAGCTTTTGCCGCGTTCTATGCGGATTGTGTGCCGACAACTGGTTAAGCAGCGTATGGCTGAAGGGGTGCGTTTTGACTTCTCCCCCGCCTACGACGACGAGCTGCTGAGGCTAATCTGCTCGGGCCAGTAGTAATCTGCCAGATTCCCTAAAACTGCATCTACAGCCATACTGGCGCCACTGCGCTCGCTTTGTGCGAGTTACCTTTACGAGTTCTACTCACGAATTAATGCACCGGTGGGGAACTTTTTTACCCCAACAGCCTTATCCACACCCCTAAAGCGGCCCCTTTACTTAGCGCCTTAGCGTTTAGCCATGAGTAACTTGCATTACGTTAGGCAGCTGGCCCTAAGCGCTAAAAGCCAGGTGCCAACCATTCCCAACCAGTGGCGTGGTAGCGCGGCGCAAGCCGCTGGTCAGTCTTTAGCGCAACTAAGCGCCGCCATAAACGTGCTGATCGGCGCCGTCGACAATGACATTCAGGCACTAAGCACCCCAAGCTAGGTCTAGTCATGGGCGACATTGTCTACGTTTCTGGGCCCGATAAGAATCTGCATGTGGATCCGCAGGTGCTGATGAGGCTTAAACGGCAGGTTATGAAAGTCCACTCACTGCTGGAACAAGCCAACAATGCCTATAAGGTGGCTCGCACAGAGCCCAATCCTGGGGTGCTGGAACTACCGCGTATGCCGCTACAGCCCCCGCCATTATTTCCTCAGCCTCCGCCCAAGCGGCTGCCCCCTGAGCTGGACGCGGCCACAACCAAGGCTTTAAAAACCTGCATCAGTCAGTGTGAAACTAACGCTGACGCCCTACAGGTGGGCTATAACCTCTACACCGATGCCGAAGTTAAAGCCCAGGCATCGTGGAAATTAGAGGGACTCAAACGCGCCAATCCTGTCTCTATGGCTAAGCATTGGAGGAACAATTTTCTAAGTGAGGCTGCCGTGCGCGCCGAGATGCATAAATACGGCCTCGATAACCCCCAAACTCTGCAGAAAAAGCTTAAAGCGTTGGGAATAGATATTGATTTAGAGGACGCTAAAGCTATTTATCAGATAGTGGTATTGCTGGTTCGTAGTGGCTATGGGGGCTGGTTAATTAGTGAAGTACCTGCTCTAATTACTATTTATAAAGCTAGCCCCAGCCTTGGTGCATTTCTGCAGGCAGCTATGGTTTACGCCGGTGCGTTTCTGGGGCCTGAGGCTAAACTCTGCCTATCCGGAGTAAAAGCACAGCTCACCTATGGTCTTGCAGGTGGCAATAAGATTTATTGGCGCGGTAAATGGGTTGACCCCAGAGAACTTAGCGATGTTGAGGCCACCAACTACTACTTGGCTTATCTAGCTGGCGGGAAAAAGAATTACCGACTCACCCTGATCAGCGACGGCCTACGCATGGACATGCCTTCCCCCGCTATGGGGCCACTCAGTTTCTCTTTTAAATCTGCTGTGGGCGCTGAGCTAGCTGCCGCCGTGTTGGCAGGTATAGCAAAAACTACTACCGGGGTAGGCCAGGCCAGTCAGGTCAAATTCAAGCCGTTAACCAGTAAATATGACGGCTCGGTGGCCGACACTATTAATTACTGCGATCACATAAATTCTTCTGATCCGCAAGCTGGAGCTTTTTCTATCATTAAAACCACCTATTCTGATGGAACCTGCTCCTACCAGGTGATTTTGCCGGGCACACAACAGTGGACTGCAGGCAAGTCGAACCCTCAGGATCTACTAACTAACTTGCAGGCTAATGCCGGTGCCAGTGACGACTACTCGCAGCTGGTGGTTGCCGCCATGACTAAGGCCGGTATTAAAAGCACTGACCCGGTATGTATTTACGGCCACTCCCAAGGTGGGATTGTGGCCACGAACCTAACCGCTAATGCGCAGGTGCGGGCACGTTTCAATATTGTGGCTACAGCTACCGCCGGTAGCCCTACCGGCAACAGCGTAATTCCGTCAGGTACACAGTATTTGAGCATGGAAAACGCCGACGACGTTGTGCCCAGCCTGGATGGCAAAGCGCCGGTTAGCGCCCCTAACCGCACCAATGTAGTCACTGTTCACCAAGGCAATGACCAGCATGATCAGCGCGTCTATGCGCGTTCAGCTAAGCAGTTACCTAATGAGCCAGGCGCGCAAACCTTTAATAGGGCTTGGAACCAGGATGCGGGTAAAACTGTGGTTTCGCGCGAACAGGCCACTTTCCAAATTAAACGCACCCCGGTAGCAGAGCCTGCCCCCAGGCCTTCACCGCAGCCAGCGCCCACCCCACGCCAGGCGGCGCCAAGCCAGCCACAAGCACACACTCCACGTCAGGCGGCCAGCCAACCAGGGCCGCAACCAAAGCCTTCGCCAAGTCCAGGCCCAAGTCCCAGCCCTGACCCCTGCCCACAACCTAGCCCTGGGCCCAGCCCAAACAAGCCGACGCCGCACTAGGGGCGACGTCGGGCAATAAAGCAGATTCAGTTATCGAAGCAGATTTAAGGCAGGAAAATGGCCATAACCATAACGATACTAATGATGATTTCGCTGACCCCAACCACGCGGGGGCGAATCACCTTGGCGCGCTTGCGTACCCTCTGGCGCTGCATAAGCGGCAGCACTAGGGCGCGCGCAGTTAGCACCACCCACAGGGCCAGGTTGGTCCAGCCGATCAGGCCGGCGCTGGCCGCATATGCCACCAGAGCCAGCCCCACCAGGTGGAAGCCAAAGCTAAGGCAGATCATGGCGAGCTTACCTCGGCCACGAATCATGGCTTTTACGTAAGGTACAGTGCCCACGAAATAGCCGCTGACCAGGGCGGTAACCAACCAGGCCCAGTGCCAGCCGGTTAGGTTTTGAGGACCCCCAAAGCTTTCTAGGGTGTCCGCGCCCTTCTCTAAGCCTAGGAATCCGCCCGCGCCGCCAGTGGCGACGTCGTAGCTGACGGCGGTCATTAGCGTGGCCGCAAGCGTAGTAGTGACGCCGCTAAGCAGTGAGCGCTCTTTACCTATGCGCACCTGCCACAAGGCCAGTGCCAGTAGCGGGGCGAAAACTGGGGCCCAGCGGAGCAGGTAGGGGGCGCTGATCAGGCTCGCTAACCCAGCCACAGCGCAAATTGCCGAATACCAGATCATGGGCACCAGTAGCAGTAGTCGCTTAGCTTCTGAGCGGGTGCGTAGCCACTGGGTCCAAGCCCAGAACGCGAAATAGCCCATCCAGAAAGCCGGCCAGATCAGCAGGTAATGCCATGACCAACCCCCAATAAATGCGCCCACCAGGGGCGGAATGATTAGCATCCCCCAGGCGCCATGCTGGTTAGGTACCCAGGCACGGGTGCTGGGCCGGCGCCTAATTTGCTCGGCGCTAGGACGGCGTCCTGGGCGTTCTTGCGTACCCTGTTGTGCAGCAGCTGAGGCAGCGCCAATGGGTTGGCCGGTGGCTAGCAATACGTCGTCTTCCGAGCCTGGCAGTGACTGTTGGAAGGGTACAGAGCTAATGGCCTCGTCAGCAGTAACGTCACTATCTGGGTCTTGATACTCCACCCTTGACACGCTGGAGCTGGGGCGCGTCTGGCTAATTCCAGCTGACGCGGCTGGCAGCTTGGCACCCGCGTCAGGGCTGGCAGCGGAGGGAACTGAAGACGTAGAGCTCATGGCTTTATTCTAGGGAAAAGCCTTAGATATTTAGCTGACACGGTGTAGCAGTCTGTTCGCGCTTGCCATAACTGGGATGTACATAACTGGGCTGCAAACAAACTGGGGCCGGGCTGACAAGGTCGCGTCGCAAGCAAAGCAGCCCTAGAGCATAAACAAACTGGGGCCGGGCACTAATGCACCCGACCCCAGCTAGCTAAATGAGACTAGTTGGCTAGCGCTGCGCTAACCACGCTCTTGGCTTCCTTCTGAACTTCCTTCAGGTGCTCTTCACCCAGGAAAGACTCAGCGTAAATCTTGTACACGTCCTCAGTTCCGGAGGGACGGGCTGCGAACCAAGCGTCCTTGGTGGTGACCTTCAGGCCGCCGATCGGCGCGTCGTTACCGGGGGCGCGCACCAGGCGCTGCTCGATGGGTTCACCAGCCAGCTCGGTGGCGGTGACGTCTTCGGGAGAAAGTGCGGCCAGCTTGGCCTTTTCTTCCTTGGTGGCGGCGGCGTCGATACGGGCGTAGGCCGAAGCACCGAAGCGCTCTACCTGCTCAAGGTGTAGCTGCGAGGGGCTCTTGCCGGTGACGGCGATGATCTCGCTGGCCAGCAGGGCCAGGATGAGGCCGTCCTTGTCGGTGGTCCACACGCCGCCGTCGAAACGCAGGAAGGAAGCTCCTGCGCTTTCCTCACCGCCGAAGCCCACAGAGCCGTCTAGCAGGCCGGGCACGAAGTGCTTGAAGCCTACGGGCACCTCCACCAGCTTGCGGCCAATGGATGCCACCACGCGGTCGATCAGGCTGGAGGAAACCAGGGTCTTGCCTACGGCGCAGTCCTTTCGCCCCAACCGGGACGGTGAGTGAACAGGTACTCGATGGCCACAGCCAGGAAGTGGTTGGGGTTCATTAGGCCGTCGGGGGTGACGATGCCGTGACGGTCAGAGTCGGCGTCGTTACCGGTGGCGACGTCGTAGGGGGTGGCGCCAGAAGCGTCGGGGGTCATGGCGTTACGCAGAGAGGCCATGGCGTAGGGCGAGGAGCAGTCCATGCGGATCTTGCCATCCCAGTCCAGGGTCATGAAGGACCAGGCGGGGTCTACCTTGGGGTTGACCACGGTGAGGTTGAGGCCGTAGCGCTCGCCAATCTCAGCCCAGTATTCAACCGAGGCGCCACCTAGCGGGTCTGCACCGATGCGCACGCCAGCCTTGCGGATAGCCTCCATGTCAACCACGTTGGCCAGGTCAGCTACGTACAGCTCACGGTAGTCGTGACGGATTACCAGCTCACTCTTGAGGGCCTCGTCGATGGGCACGCGCGGCACGTTGCGCCAGGCGCCGTCCACTAGTAGTTCGTTGGCGCGGTTAGCAATCCAACCAGTGGCGTCGGAGCCGGCAGGGCCACCGGTGGGCGGGTTGTACTTGAAACCACCGTCGCGCGGAGGGTTGTGGCTGGGGGTGACGACAATACCGTCAGCTAGGCCGGGGCCGGAGGTGCGTACGCCCTCGGGGGTGCCAGCGCCGTTAGCTACCAGGATGGAGTGAGAGACGGCCGGGGTGGGGGTGTAGGAGTCGCGAGAGTCGATAGCGACCTTCACGCCAGCGCCTACTAGTACCTCGACGGCGGAGCGCCAGGCCGGTAGTGATAGGGCGTGAGTGTCGCGGCCCAGGTAGAGCACACCGTCGGTGCCCTGGGAGGCGCGGTACTCAACAATTGCGGCGGTGGTTGCCACAATGTGGGCTTCGTTGAAAGCAGTGTCTAAGGAGGAGCCACGGTGACCGGAGGTGCCGAAAACTACGCGCTGAGCGGGTACAGCAGGGTCCGGTACCAGGTCGTAGTAGGCCTGGCGAACTTCTTCGACATTGATGAGATCTTCAGGTAAGGCGGGTTGGCCAGCTCGTTCATGCATGTCTGTAGTGTGGCACAGCTTACCCACAAAAATCACCCCATCACATGCAAATACTCACAAATACAGGCAAAATCATCCCTTCCCTATGATTTTTCCATGGGGTTTTATAGGGAACGGACGAAATGTCAGTTTTTGTGCGGCCCATACTGGCGCACCCACACTGCCACACATTGGCGCACCCCACCGGCGCCAGCGCACCCCGCGCCGCAATACCCAGCCCCAACGCCCCAAACTAGAGCCACCCCAAACTAGGATGGACCTATAGGCACCAAGCCAATCTAGGAGGTCCCATGCCCACCGCAATTTCCACCCCTAACGCCCCCGCCGCCGTCGGCCCCTATTCTCAGGCCGTTTCCACTGGCGACGACGCCGGCGCCCAGGTTTTCATTTCCGGCCAGATTCCCCTAGTTCCGGCCACGGGACAGCTGGTCGAGGGCGACATCCAGGCCCAGGCGCGCCAGAGCCTGACCAACATCGGCGAAATCCTAAAGGCTGCCGGCCTGAGCTTTGCCGACGTAGTTAAAACCACCGTGCTGCTGGCGGACATCAACGACTTTGTGGCGGTTAACGAGGTGTATGCCCAGTTCTTCACCGGCCCAGTACTGCCTGCGCGCGCAGCTTTCGGCGTGGCCGCGCTACCCAAGGGGGCCCGCGTGGAGATTGAGGCCATCGCGGTTCGCCCCTGATTGTTGCGCTCACCCCTGATCACTGCGACTTGAGCACTGCGGCCTGCCCCTGATTCTCGCGGTTTACCCAAGATCAGTACGCTTTGGGGTTGCAGGGTTTCTCGACGCCGTCGCAGCTACCCACAAACACTTACCGGTCCGGTTGACTAATGTCTACCGGACCACTTTTATGCCCAAAGTCCCAAAATCCGCTAGACAGTTGAAAGTTAAACAACCTAGACTCAGTTATCGCAGCGCGGTCCATCTACAGCCAAAGTTCTCAGCAAGCCGCCCACCCCCAAAGCCTTCTAGACAGTGTCCAAATACTTAAAGGAGCACATCATGACCAAGATCGGTATTGTCGTCGGTTCCGTCCGCGAGGGTCGCGTAGGTGACCAGATCGGCAACTGGATCCTGGAGCAGGCCCGCGCCGCCCACCCCGAGGCCGAGTTCACCGTAATTGACCTGAAGGACTACGACCTGCCCATGTTCGACGGCCCGGTTGCCCCCATGGTTCTGGGCGGCAAGTATGACAACGACGCCGTCGCCGCCTGGGCCAAGGCTCTAGACGAGCAGGACGGCTTCATCTTCGTAACCAGCGAGTACAACCACACCATCCCCGGCGCCTTCAAGAACGCCGTCGACTCCATCAGCCCCGAGCTAATCGGCAAGGCTGTGGCTTTCGTGGGTTACTCCTGGGACGGCGCCATCCGCGCTGTTGAGCAGTGGCGCACCCTATCCGCACAGTTCGACATGTACGACATTCGCGCCCAGCTAGCCCTGACCTTCCCCATGGACTTTGAGGGCACCGACACCTTCGCCCCCAACGAGCGCCGCACCGGCGAGCTAGAGGCCCTGCTCTCCCGCCTGATTGAGGTCAGCGCCAAGCTCGCAGCCTGAGCGCCAAGCTCGCAGCCTGAGCCCAGCATCAATCTGAGCCCAGCATCCGCCCGAAAGCCGCGCTAGCTACCTGAGCCCGGCACACTTCGCTCTAACGGCGCACCTCCCGCACCTCCCACCCGGCGTGGCTCGGCACACCCGGCTCGGCACACCCGGCCCGGCGCACCTCCCGCATGGCCCGGCGTAACCCTGCCTTAACGGCATAACCCCACCCTAACCCTGTAGGGTTGACTTATGTCGAAAAAGAGTCAGCGCCGCGCCCGCGCCCAGGCCAAAAAGGCCGCCCAGGCCGTACAGTCCCCCGCCAAGCCCAAGAAGGTTGAATTCGTAGCCCGCCCCTTCGCCGGCCTTAAGAATGAAGCTGAACTGGTCGCCATGGCGCAGATCATCCCCGCCGCCACCATGACCGTTAAGCTCAACGACAGCGAGCACATTCCTGCCGCTCACCGTGGCGCCACGGTTGAGCTGGCCACCCTGCTGCCGGACCTAACCCAGGGTATGCGCCGCGCCGACGACTGCTACCTGGTTGCCATGCAGACCACCAAGCACTCCGGTGACGCCTCGCGCGACGTCGCCTACGCCCTGCTCAACACCCTGGAGCTAGAAAACAACACTGGCCTGCAGCTAAGCACCCTACCTGAGCCCGGCCCGCGCCTACAGGACCTGCTAGACGCCGACTTTGAGCCGGTTTTCCAGCTGCACGACTCTTTTGGTTTCTGGGCTGCCCCCGGCGAGCTCAGTGATGAGGAGCTAAACAACCTGGTCAACCAGTCTCGCGATGAGATTGTGGCCACCCGCCAGGTCCCAGGCGTGGAGCACGCCTTCTGGTGCCGCATGGGCGGTAAGGAGTACGTGCGCTGGGTGCGTGAGGAGGATGAGGACGCCTTCTTCAACGCCCTGGCCAAGGTGCACGCCGCCCGCGAGTCTGAGCTTAGCGACGACGGCGCCTCCCTGGGTTCCTTCCTGGGTGCCTTCCGCGCTTACGGCATTGCCATCCCGGTGTGGCAGCTTGAGCCGGGCACTACCGCCGAGCAGCTAACCGCCCCCATGCAGGCGCTGGGTGCACGTCTTCAGGCTGCTCTTGCCGACGACGCCGCCCTGAATGCCGATGAGCGCCGCGCCAAGGCCGGCATCATTTCCCGCCAGGTGAACCTGTAAATCAGCGATTTTAAGGAAACACCGTGACCCTCACCCCGGCACAAGAGGTCGCTCAAAAGCTTGCCCAGCTGGAGGCTCACTCGCAGGCATCAGCCGCTGACGCCTCCCGCTGTCGCCCCTGCTGACGCCGTCGCCCCTGCTGAGGCTGTCCCTACCGGCGCCGTCGCTGGCACCCCTGCACACGACGACGCCAGCAGCCAGCCCGCCGCGCAAGCCCAGCAGCCCGGCGCGCAAGCCCAGCAGCCAGGCGCTAACTGCCGCGCCGCCAGCGAGTATCTGCCTGACCGCGCTGTTGCCTACGTGGTTGACCAGCGCGTTCAGTATGCGGATTATTTCGGTAAGCTGCCGGTGGCGGTGATTATCCCGGCCTATAACGAGGCTGAACGCATCACCGCAACCGTGCAGGCGGCCTTGGCGATTGCCAGGGTGGAGCGGGTCGTGGTGGTTGATGACGGTTCTACCGACGACACCGCCAAGATCGCTAAACGCGCTGGTGCGGAGGTTATTTCTAAGCCTCACAAACGCGGCAAAGGCGCGGCCATGGGCTCGGGCGTGGCTTATTTGCGTAAGTCTGCCCAGCCGGGTGCGGACTATTTGCTGTTGTTTGTCGACGGCGACCTGGGCGCTAGTGCCTCGGCTTGCGAGGTGCTGATTGAGCCTGTGGCCAGCGGGCGTTGCTCTATGAGCATTGCGGTGCCGCCAGCTTTTAAGGGTGCTGGTGGGCATGGTTTTGTGCTGGGCACGGCCCGCAAGGCCATCAGTGAGGCCACCGGCTGGGAGCCGCAAGCTCCGCTTTCAGGGCAGCGCTGCATGAACAGTTTTGTGTTTGAGGCTTGCAAGAATCAGCTCTCTAGGGGCTGGGGCGTGGAAACCTGGTTGAGTGTGAAGGCCCTTGAAGCTGGTTTCACTGTGCTGGAAGTGCCTTGCTCGATCACTCACCGAGTTAGCGTCAATAATTTGGCTGGACGCTTGCACCGCCTGGAGCAGTTCCGTCAGGTTCGTAAAACTACGCGTAAAGCTGCGTCCCAAGCCTTGTCAGCCGCCTTTTGAGTAAGCGCAGGGGTCAAGCAGGTGCAAAATCGAGCCAAGCAAACGTCAACCAGGCTGCGGCTTCACAAGCTCCCTTTGAGCCTTACCGTATGCTGCGGCCCACAGCCTAAAACATGCTAGGCCCCACGGCTTAAAAGCAGCCTGAACAGGGCGTCCTGAAGTAACGTGCCCACCTCATGGCGCAGCCACTTGAGCATACGTGGCTGCGCCATCGTTTTAGTGGTAGCTAGTTGTTTTCACTGAGGCCGCAATGAGGCTGCGCATCTTATAACGTCACCTCCCGACGAGACCCCGCAGCCCCCATCTCCATCACAGCTTCTGTTGGCACATCACTCCCTGTTGCATCAAGTTTTTGCGGCAGCTCAAGGGACATAAAGCAGGCCAGGGGCACCAGCAGGAACAGGCTATAGACCGCCATCGAGGCGCCCGAATCATTTAGGGCCACTTCCAGCAGCATCAAAGCAGTCACTGGGGCGAACATCAAAACTACAATGCTAGATGTTTCCGACGCATGAATAGCGACATAGAACTTTACCCAAACCCAGACAATTAATGCCATCACTATTAAGGCAACTAACATTTTCGCAGCCACATAGTCGGATTCAGCTAAAAATGGCTCCATCAAAGCCATGAACCTATGGTCTATATCCGCAGCAAAAGCAGAAAGGTAATCAGGGCTCTCACCAGAACCACACCATTTAGTAAACGTCAGGATCGATAGCGAAATAAATAGAATTAAGCTTAAAACATAGATGTTAGACAAGCGTAAGCTGGGTTTAGACAGTTTCAAGACTAGCGCAGTCAACGCAACCCCAAAAACTACGGCTCCAGCAAAATTATCCCCTAAGCTCGGCAAAGCAATAGCCACTATAAGTAATACCCCAATTCCCCCTATTACTATCTGAGAAATGCGCAGGCTTAAACTGTGATCAAGTCGGTTAGCAAGGTACGCCAAGGCTACCAGAGCCCCCATAGCTCCCAAAAGCAAAACCGGCACCAGATAGCCCATGTAAATTAGTCGAATCGAGGGCAGCCATAGCAAAGGGACTATTCAAGATTAGATGACTACCACTGAGGCCATCACCCAGCCAAAAGAAAGCATTTAACAAACAAACCACTACGAAGCCACTTGCATAATTAGTAAATTTTATGGTTACTAGCTGCACCAAGCAAGTAATCGCTAAGCTTATACCTATAATAGCTACTACAAATGGAATATACACTAATTCTGCACTCTTAGCAGGATCTTCGTAATTACTGACAACATTGGCATAGTTGGCGCTTGCAGGGGTTGAATTCATCCTCCATGCATACCACCGAGTTATGCTAAGTAATATACATCCCAATGGCACACAAGCTGCAAAGACAAGTAGGTTGCGCTCAACCAGCAACCTTATACCATTCGTTTTGAACCCCTTTGGAGAAAACTCGAATTTAGCAACCCCACTTAACCACACCACAACCGGAACTAGTAGGAGAAATAGCATGGCCAGTACATTAAAGTTGGCAGCATCTTGTGAGACTTCAATTTTCTTTCCCTGCTCTACCAGAGAGTCAATTAAAGATAAACGTGCTTTAGGTACAGAAGCCTTGTAAATCTCCCGATAGCCTTCATTCCATAGACTTTACTTGCCGGTCTTTAAAAGCCGATTTATCAACTCTACCAGGAGATTGCGGCAACGCCTTACCCACACTCCCTTCAGGAAGCCTAGCGCCATAGCGAGCCGCAACAGTAGGGGCTATATCAGTTAACCTAGTTAAATTACCACTATAACCAAGAGAAGACCCTGAAAATATTTTATCGAACGCAGATCTATCTAGACTAGGAATTAGCGCGAGATTAAGTTTTTTATACTCACGACTTGAGGCATAATGGTCGCTACTAAGCGAGATAAGCATTACGTCAACATTGTCGCCATAATATGTTCGAAACAGGCTAAGGTACCCGGCGCATTTATACCACTCTTTAGTCCTGGCATCAACAATCGTCACATCCGCCGGATAGTCTTCAAACCATCTATGTTTAGCGCCATAAGGCCAATATCCGCTGTAATAATCATAATCTGCATCGATTTGCCTAACCCTACAACCAGCAGATTTTAAACTGCGCACCAATATTGAAGTACGAATATTATAATCACCGCTAGCGAAATCATTTTGCTTCCCTGACATTAGCGAGGCAAACAGATCTTCTTTACTGACTTTAGAGCTCGGAACAAATACATTCATCGGCTCAGCCGAATAACTTTCAATATATTTAGCCACCAAGCTGTCATCTTCTGAATATTTCCCATTTTCCGTAGGTTTATGATTTGCGATCGCGCTAATACTTTGCCAAGTTAGCTTACTTGTAATCAGCATAATAAGAGGTTTAATTCTGGTAGTGGCTGTAGCTCCACAAGTATTTGTTACTTGCGAAGACTTATATTGCAACCCACTCCCTTTAATAGTCACAGCATTTGCTCCACTGGCTAGCACCAGTAGACACACAAGAATTACCGTAAAGAGTTTCGCCAGCGTTATTGCTATTCGGCTAGCTATGACGCTGCCATCAACTGCACCAAAGACACGTGTCTCGCCGTCGGTTTTAAACCGACGTAACCCAGCGCCTCCAGACAAGCCGCTCACCTGCATAAAACGTGAACTGCGTAAACCTAAGCGATCGCTGCCAAACATGAAATCCAGCATAGCGCCCATTTGACGAGGCAGTTGACGATTCCCGAAGCAAATTACAAGTTTTTACTCAAGCACCAACACTTAGAGCTGCACATGCCAGACAACAAAGCCACCTGCCCAGATCACCTACAGTCAGCCAGCTACAGCAGTCTCTGTATCAGGTTTTGCCGGCAGTTCCAGGGACATCAGGCAGGCCAGAGGCACCAGCAGGAACAGGCTGTAGACCGCCATCGAGGCGCCTGAATCATTGAGGCCCACTTCCAGCAACAGCAGCACAGTTAGGGTGTCTAGCTGCAACTGATATACCCCGGGCACGCCCTGCCGGCGCGTGGCGCGGTAAAGCCGCAACCACACCACCACCACAAGGCTCACCACCACTAGAGCCACAATAATCTTCACAATCATCAAGCCCACCTGGCCATTAGCATCAATGAACGGGCCCACTAGGGCCTTAAATTTTTTGCCAATGGTAGCCAGGAAAGTGCCGTCTAATAGCTGCCCACCAAAACGGCCCAGGTGGGTGGAGTTTTCCCCACGCAGCAGCCATTCCAAAATTGCTACAGCCGAAAGTAAACCAGCGGAAATAAAGCCAAGAAATGCCAAAATACGTGGGCGCAGGCTGCGACCAGATAGTTCCACTAAGGCCACGCCTAGTGTAGGAATTAGTGCCAGCGCCCCACCAAAATCAGCGCCTAAGAAGGGGGCGGCGTCGACAATTACCAGCAATAAACCAACCCCGGAAACTGCCAGCAAACTGGCGCGTAGGCTATAGCGGGATTTGAGCCAATCGGCCCAGGCCAGCAGGGCAATCATGGCCCCTACTGCACCGAAAGCAAAAGCCGTATTGGACACCCCATAGAAACGCCCTGCCACCAGTGCGTTCATGGTTAAGGGACTGTTGAAGGTGAGGTGATTGCCGCTAATTCCATCGCCAAACCAAATTAAACCGTTTAATGCGGCAGCAACGATAAAGCCGGTAGAACAGCTCGCAGATTTTCGGGTTAGCCAATTAATTAGCACGGTTAACACTAAAGCTATTAGCATCGCGCCAACAGTAGCGGTCACCACTTGTAGCGCAACAGTTTTTAATGTATCTATATCCTGATCGGCACCATTACCCATGGTGGAAGACCTGGTAATTATCACCAAATACCAGGGAACTAAATTAATTAGCAAATACCCTACAGGCAGCGTGGCAGCAAATACACTCAGACGTTGCAAGGAAAGGAATCGCTTGCTACTAAATTCTGCGCCTTTCGTGCTACAGAATCTACGTTCTAACATTTACGCCACCATAGCCACACTACAGCCAGAGTAAAAACAACTATGATTATAGTATTGTAAACCATCACCGCGCGGGAAGCATGAGCGTGGTTATTTTGGTTAATTAATGAGTTAATTAAATCCTGACGCGCAGAAGTAACTTTAGTTGTAGCGGGATCATCGGAGGAATTTTGCCCTAAACTCTCTACACGCTCACCAACAAACACAGGCTTATTAATGGTTTGTGGATTCTGTATCAAGGCCTGCCCAGAGGCACCTTCGGGCGCTTTAGCGCCGTAGCGAGCTGCAATGGTTGTGGGAATGTCGATTAATTGCACCAGGTTGTTTTGGTGCGTAGAGGGTACTCGCACCTTTTCCCCCGCAGCATTAGCATCACGCAGAGACGGAATTAGTGCTAAATAGAGCCTATCATCATCAGAAATACCGTTTTCGGTGGTAATCGAAATCGTCATAATATCAACACTAGAGCCATAACACTCTTTAACTGGCGCAACTTAGAGACAACTTTATCTGCTTTATCATAAGTTGCTTTTACGACAGTAACATCCGCCAAATCACTTCTTGATAGTTGTCCAGGCTCGCCATCAGGTGTTGTCCAGGCCTGGCATCAGTATAATATTCTCTATCAGGTAGCGCAGGATCTACAGCAAAGGTGCAACCGGCCGCTTTTTAAAGTTTTAGCTAGCGGAGAGTTAATAATGTCGTCCGTACGGTATTTACGGGTGAATTTATCGCGCCGACCCGAAAATAGCATGGCTAGCTGTTCATCGAAGTTAGCGCCGTCTTTATGACCGCGTACCACCAGGTTCATGGGCGTGGCTGGATAGCCCATTAGATAATTTTTTGTGTCCGAGTCTTGGCTTTGCAGATTTTGCCAGGTTATTCCGCTGGTAACCACTAAAATTAAGGGCTTAATTCGCGTTTTTGTGCCCGTCCCGCACTTGCTAGTTGTATTTGCGTTGACGACGGCGCCCGCCCCGGCCCAGTTTTGTGCTCTAGCTGAAGTTTTGTCGCCAGCTACACCTGGCGCAGTCGCCACGGTGAAAGTTGTCGCACTAGCGCCACTAGAGAGCAGTAGTAAACAGGCAATCAGCCCGGCAAAGATTTTCGTAACCGCTCGCATCAAAGCTGCCACGCCGACGTCGGCCTTATCCGCACCGGCCCCACCAGCAAAAGCAACACCGACGTCAGCCCTAAAGATGTCGGTCTTAAAGCGGCAAAACACGTCCGCAAACCTCCTAGCTTTAGACATAATGCCTGGCCACCTGCACGGTTTCGTAACCGTAGCCGCCCCCAAACAGCATCGCGTGCACGATCAGCATGTGTACGCGATGCAGCCCCACCCGCTCACTCCAGTAGGACTCTAGCGGCGACACGCTCTGATATCCCTCATAGACACTGTCTAGATATTGCTGCCCAAACAGGCCCAAATCAGCCAAATCAGTCTCCGCGTGACCACCGTGCGCAGCCGGATCGATCATCACCCCAACTACCGGCCCACCAGCGAAGGCTTCTAGCTGCTGGGCGCTGGTCATTATGGCAGCGCCGCCTTTCATTATGGCAGCGCCACCTTGGGGCTCATCAGCGGTTTTCTCACCCAAAAACTCTTTGCAGCTGCGCGCCACATCCCCCACCGGACACCACAGCACGTTTCCGCTCCACAAATCCCCGTGCAGGCGGGCTACGGCTGTTCCAGCTTGGGTTAGCAGCTGGGGTTGGGAGTGATTAAAGTCCCCGTCACGTAGGCGTTCACAGAGTTTTTCGATCACGACGGCGCCCGAGCGGTCAATCGATCCGTTATCGCGGGCCGGGGCCAGCATGGGCATGATCCGGTCTGTTGCAAAAAACTCGCCCCAGCTATCGGTCCAAGCCTCCGCCCGCAAAGGTAGACGCGCACGACCCATCCAGCCGTCACCTTCCCAGCCCTGCGGCGGTGCACCCCAGTGTGAGGCTCCAGCGGCGTGGGTGTGGGCTAGCGCGCGACCGAAACTGAAAGCGGCTTTAGGGGTGCAGCGCCTGTCATTAAGCTGAGGTTCTTCTAGCCACCCACGACCGCTACGCACGGGCACCACAGCCGCGCCACCGTCGTCCATGGCGTCAGTTAGCCAGCGCAGGCCGGTAGCTTCCAACGCGGTTGAACCGGGGATACCTCGATCGTCTTTGCGGAACATAACCAAAGCATAATGCCCGCAATAGTGCCAGTTGAGGGTTTACCGGCTCTTCGCATTTGAGGGTGTAGGTGTTGTGGGCGGGGTTGGGCGTGTCGTGGCTGGGTAGGGTCGAGGTCTTCCGATGATGGGGGTTCCGACACCGTCCATCTGAAAGACCTCGACATGCCCAATACTACCTTTGATCGCCCTGACCTGACCACGTTCACGGGCCTTGATGGCCTGGGGTTGGAGGTGACGGGCCAGTGCATTGAGCCCGACCATGCAGTATTGGCGTGCCGTATTACTGGTGAGGACCGGTGGTGTCGACGCTGCGGATGCCAGGGCATTTCTCGTGACACGGTGATCAGGCGCTTGGCGCACGTACCCTGCGGGTGGCGCCCCACGATCTTGCACGTGAGCGTGCGCCGCTACCGGTGCCAGCAGTGTGCTCACGTGTGGCGTCAAGACATGAGCCAAGCGGCCGATCCGCGTGCCAAGCTCTCACGTGCAGCGGTGCGCTGGGCGCTGACGGGCCTGGTGGTCCACCATCTGACGGTGGCACGCGTCGCCCAGGCCCTGGGCGTGTCCTGGAATACCGCCAACACCGCTGTCCTGGCCGAAGGGCGCGCCTGCTGATCAATGATCCCGATCGTTTCGAGGGGTGCGTGTCATTGGCGTGGATGAACACGTGTGGCGCCACACCCCTACGGAGACAAATACGTCACCGTCATTTTGGACTTGACACCCATCCGCGACCGTCGCGGCCCCTCCCGGCTCCTAGATATGGTCCCGGGCCGATCCAAGCGGGTCTTCAAAACCTGGCTGGCCTCCCAGCCCGACACCTGGCGCGAGAACATTGAGATCGTCGCGATGGATGGATTCACCGGGTTTAAGAGCGCTGCCGCTGAAGAACTCCCCGATGCAAGGGCGGTCATGGATCCCTTCCACGTCGTGCACCTGGCTGGCAACGCCTTGGATGAGTGCCGCAGGCGCATTCAGCAAGAACTTCACCATCGGCGCGGGCGTGCCACGGATCCCCTGTACAAGGCTCGCAGGATGTTACACACCAGATCTTGCCTGCTCACGCCACGCCAGCAGCACCAACTACTCAACCTGTTTTCCGGTGAGGAGCACGTCGCGCTCGAGGTCACTTGGAGCGCCTACCAGAACATCATCGACGCCTACCGCGCACCCGACACACGCGTGGGTAAGGCCATGATGGAAGCCGAGATCAACACACTGACCTCCACGCGTGTACCGAGGGGTCTGAGCGAGATCATCACGCTGGGCAGGACACTCAAACGCCGAGCCGGGGACATCCTGGCCTACTTCGACCACCCCCACACCAGCAATGGCCCTACCGAAGCGATCAACGGCCGCCTCGAACACCTACGTGGATCCGCCCTCGGGTTCCGAAACCTCACCAACTACATCACCCGAGCACTCCTCGAAACAGGAGGATTCAGACCCCAACTACACCCTCAATTATGAAGAGCCGGTTTACCTCGAAGCGGCGAGCGTTTCTGGCTTAGTTTCGACGGCGGTCACCCTAAATAGCTTTAGCTCTACGCTCATCACCAGCGCCAGTGGCACCAGCAAGCATAGGCTGTAACGCATCATCGCAAAACCTGCATCATTAAGTACTAACTCAAGCAAAACCAAGGTAGTTAGAGCGTTAAAGGTAACCACATAACGCATCGGCACATCCGCGCGTCGAGTAGCGCGATAGACCTTAATCCAAGCCAAAATCACTACTGTTATGGTTACCAACGCAAAGATTAACTTGGTACCCGCCTCATCATCTGCCGAAAAAATTGGGCTTAGTAAAGCAGCAATGCGCGCAGCCATAACATCAATGAAAGTGCCGTCCAAGAATTTCTGGCCTAAACTCCCTAAGTAACTGGAGTTTTGCCCAAAACAGCACCATTCAATAACCGCTATAACTGACAGCAAACTAGCACCAATTAAACCGGAAATAACCAAGCCACGTAGACGTAGGTTGCGCTCGGGAAAGTTTCAACATGGCTACCACCAGCGCACCTGTCAGGGCTAGCGCACCTGCAGAGTTATCACCCAGGCTCGGCAAGCCGATAGTTAGCACCGCCAAGGCACCGATAGTTCCCGCCACTATCAGGGACGTGCGCAAACCTCGGCGGGGTTTTAGCCAGCTGGTCAAGGTCACCAAAGCCAACACAAAACCCACCGCGCCAAGCGCAAAACCAGCATCAGACAGGCCATATAGACGCTGTGTGGTTAAGGCGCTTACAGCTAGAGGGCTGTTAAAAGCCAGGTTACCGCCAGTGATGCCGTCACCTAGCCACAATAAACCGTTTAAGGCGCAAGCAATAATGAAACTGACGGAATAATTTGCAAATTTTATAGTGACTAGTTCTAGCAGGCAGGTAAGCACTACAGCGATAGCGACTGCCCCCATAAACGTCACTAAATGCAGCTTAGTTAAACCGACAATAGCCTGATTATCTTCAGGAATAGTGCCGGCGACAATAAGCCTGTAATCATTTGGCTCAACCCCAAACACATACCATGAGGTGGCGTTAAGCAGTAGGTAACCTAGCGGCAGACAGGCAGTGAACACTGCCAACCAGCGCATAAGCAGTAAATAACTACGGCTTGCATCAGGGGTATTTGTATAGAAATCTAGTTTCGGGAACTTATTGCGCCACACCAGGACGATAACTAGCATTGCCAGCACTACACACAGCATATTGAAGCCCATCACTTTTTGCGAGGCCTGACTGTGAGTGCTTTGCTCCATCAAGAAATGGATTAGGTTTGTGCGCACGCTAGATACAGTCCCCCCGGTAAATGAGCGTTGCTGTGCCTCCCAGAAGTCTACGCATTTCTCTATGGCTGAAGAGTTATCTACTCGCCCCGGGGCCTGGGGTAATGCTTTACCGGTGGCCCCAAGTGGTGGCTTTGCCCCATAACGGGCCGCGATTGTAGGGGCAATATCTGTTAACTGAATTAAATTGTCTCGCCGCACAGAGGGTGCCTGCACTAACCCAGTTTTAGGATTAACGTCTTTTAAGCTGGGCACTAAAGCTAAATATAATTTGGCGGCTTGGCCATCTGAGTAGTAGGTTCCGTTTGCTAGCGAGAGCAGCATTATGTCAACGTTGTCGCCGTAATATACGCGAATTCGACTTAAATAACTGGCAATCTCGGTAAGTGGTGCCGATGCTGCATCTACAACCGTTACATCGCTTAGATTTTGCCCAAACGGGCGCTCTGTTTCATAGCTGCCGCCCACTCGATATTCAGCAAAGCTGCACTCAGAATCCCTTAACGTTTTCCCTAGCGGCGAGGTGGTCAGATCATAATCGGCAGTAGTGAAATTGCCTCCTCGACCAGAATACAGCATGGCCAATTGACCATTTTTACTTAAGGAGTTAGCGCTTTTAGGAATTAACAGATTCATTGGCGTGGCCGGATAGCCGGCTAGATATTGCGCATATTTTCGTATTTCTGCGCCATCACCGTTCTTGCCAATGTTTTTCCCATCCAGCACGCCATTTAGATCGCGCCAGGTTAGGCCGTAAGTAACCACCATGACCAGGGGTTTAACGCGGCTGGTTGCCGTGGCCCCACAGTTGCGAGTGACCGCACTCCCTGCTGCTTTACTTTGGGCGCTCACTGCGGCAGTTTCAACAGTCGCAGCGTTAGCCCCACTGGCTAGCAGTAGGCAGGCAAGTAGTCCTGCAAAGAGTTTCGCCAGCATATGCGCCAGCCACGCGCCCATTTTCATAATCCTAAACTGCCACACCTTTACGCCTTACAACCACCAAACTGCACTAGAAACGCAGCCTGAAGACCAACTCACTTCGCAAAAGTTACCTGTAGAGCCTTGTTTTGAGACCCTTCTAAATCTGCAGAATCTGCAGATTTAGCTTTCACCCGCACAGGCATGACGGATTCGAAATATAACATACAAGCAAAAGCTATCAGTAGACTCAGACTGGTAAATACAGTTAAAAGACCCTGATCATCCAGAGCCAGTTCCATTAATACCAGCACTGTCAATGTATCCATCAGTAAGCCATAGCGAGCAGGAACATCTGCACCCTGAGTGTTAGGGCTGAACTTAAACCAAATCCGAACCACAACTACTATCGCTAGTAACACTGCCAGAGACAACCAGATCCCATGCTTAGCGTTTAGTACAAATGGACTTTTAAGAGAGTTAAGTTTCTCACCCGTCAAAGCATCCGAAACGCCCAGTAGCAGTAAATTTGCTAACACAAATCCTGAAGCGACTAGAGCATTTAGCTTTAGATTACGTTTACATAATTCCAACAAAGGCACTAACAGTGTAACTGCCAGTATTACCGAATCAGTCAAATTATCACCCATTGCCGGACTGGCCATACACGCAACTAAAATAGCACCTACAGCTCCTAACACAAGCAAGGAAACCCGTAAATCATACTGCTCTTTCAACCAGTCAGCGCAGATAACTACTACAATAATAGTTCCTAGTGCACCAAAGCTAAAAGACACATAATTGACTCCGTAAAAGCGCCCAGAAGCTACTATATCTACACCCAAAGGAGTATTGCGAGTTAAATAACCTCCACTAAACGCATCGCCGAGCCAAAGCAAGGCATTCAATCCAACCACAAAAATAAAACTACTAGCATAGTTTAAGAATTTACGGCAAACCTGTTCGATTAAACAAACCAGCAACAAGCCTACGATTATTGCAAGTGCAGCACTAGTTAATATCTGCAATTTAGTTAGATCATCATAATCCAGATAATCATTTTGGCCGTAGAAATTTTCATCCCCGTATGCATAGGACAAATACCACGGGAGACTGTTGGCAGCCAAATAACCAATTGGTAAACAGCCAGCAAACAAACAAAGCCGCCGAAACCGAATAAAATATTGACTGTAGTCATGCGGATTTACCCGGTGGAAAAATTTTAAGTCACACTCAAATCCCCGATACCACATTCGCACAATAAGTAGTGAAAATATGAACATAAGTAAAGTGTTATAGACACCCACCTTACCCGCAGCTATCATGTGTTGATTTTGGGCAATCAAGAAGCTAATTAAGTTTCCATGATCTACCTGATAACTAGGAATAGTTTCTACGTTATCCCCTGTACCTGAATCATCTTTCCGCAACTCTACATAATTTTTAGCAAGCAGTGCCTTATCAACCCGTTCAGGAGTCAGCGGCAGAGCCACGCCAATAGCTCCTGGAAGGGATTTTGCGCCATAGCGAGCCGCAATAGTGGGGGCTATATCAGTTAATTTAATTAGATTATTGGTGCGGGTAGAGGGTACTCGCACATAGCCATTTGTAGAATCGACATCTTTCGACTCGGGCATTAAAGCCAAGCAGGGTTGCTTATCCTTAAATTCTCCACCATACACAGATCTCAGGTCGACTGCACAACTAAGAGACACCACCATAACATCAACACTGTTGTTATAGTAGTTTCGAATTTTAGCTATATCCGTAAATAGCGTCTTTGCATAAGAACTTGATGAACCGGATTGATCACCATCAAAATAAGCAATAGTGACATCTGACGTATAGCTACCCAGTGGCTCTGAAATAAAACCCTCAGAGTAATAATACCTTTTACTAAAAGACGGATCCACAGACACACTACATCCAGCCGCCTTCAAGCTTTTAACTAGAGGTGAGGCCATAAGTTCACTATAACCATAGTGCCCATTTTGACCATAAATGTTTTTACCTGAAAATAATGTGCTCATTAAGTTAGAGTCTAAGGTTTTTGAATTTCTACCTGTGGCCACCAGATTCATCGGAATGCCCGGATAGGTCAGTAAATAGCTAACCGCATCCCCTCTCGGCGATGGCGTATCTCTTACGACAGGCCAGGTCAAGCCATCGGTAACCATTAAAATTAATGGCCTAATCCTAGTAGTTGCCGTGGCGCCGCAGTTATGAGTGCCTGTAGTCGCCACATTTTGCAAAGCTGCCATAGCTCCGCCTTGTTCGCCAACTGTATTGCCGGTTTTTGGGCTGCTTTGCGCGCCAGGCACGCTGCCTTGCACACCAGCTACAGCACTCATATTGCTTTTGGCACTCACTGCGGCAGTTTCAACAGTCGCGGCGTTAGCCCCACTGGCTAGCAGTAGGCAGGCAAGTAGTCCCGCAAAGAGTGCCGTCAGCATTTTTGGCTTTTGGGTCCTCACGACGACGCCGCTCGCCTCCCCTAAGCCGCACGCCTGCCTCAAGCCTCGCGTCTCCCCCAAGCTGCACGCCTGCCCCAAGCCGCACGCCCCGCCGTCGTCGCCTCTAAACCAACGCAGCCCAACGCCCCCAAGCAAGTTACCTAACGTAACCTGCAAACTGCGCAAACTTCGATGATCCTTGCCGAACATAAAATCCAGCATAACGCCCATTTAGTGAGCGATTTGACGATTCGCTAAAACAAATTGGGCCGGGAACCTTTAAAAGCCCCCGGCCCAATCGGCTCGGTTTACGCTCGTCACGGCGCCGTCTCGGCCACCCAAGCTACTCGATTGGGGTAACCACCATGCGGGTTTTATCCACATAGTCGCGCAACCGCTCAGCAATCTCCTCGAAAGATTCCTGATGCACGGTGGAGGGTCGGTGAATCAGGGCCAGGCGACGGGTGGGAACAGGCTCGGCAAAGCGAGCCACACTAACGGTCTGGCCTTCACCTGTACGCAAAGCCCCCTCGGGCACAACCGCTAGCCCGCCACCAACTTTGACTAGCCGCAGGGCGGTTGCCATGTCGATGGTGGTTGCGGCCACCTCATTAATGGGGATATTGCATAGCGCCAGGGTTTGGTCACGCAGGCAGTTGCCGGCCTCCATGAGGATCAGCGGCTGGCGGCTAAGCTCGGCGGGTTTGACGTTGGTGCGCCCAACCCAAGGGTGGGTGTCGGGAACAGCGATTACCAGGTCTTCATCCCATAGGGGCTCACTGATAAAGCGCTCCATGCTCTCATCCAAGGCCACCAGGCCTAGGTCAATATCTCCGCAAGCGAGTGCGTCTAGGATGTCCGGGGTGGTCATCTCCCGGAACTCGGAAATTCTGCCAAAATCAGCAATATTGGCGGCATTAGGTACGCCGCTGGCCACAGATTCAGCCAGGTAGGGTGCGGCGGTGGGGATGATCCCCAGGCGCACTTGACCGTAACGCTCCTGGCTAATGCGGCTGGCGGCCTCAATAAACCCTTCGGCGGCCAGCACTGCATCACGCGCGAAGGGAAGCAGGTCCTGGCCCAGAGGGGTGATTAGAACCTGTCGCGTGGTGCGCTCTATAAGGGGGCCATCAACGCGCTTTTCCAACGCGGAAATGGACTGGGACAAGCTGGGCTGGCTCACACCAAGTGCCGCTGCTGCGTCACCGTAGTGTTTGTGATCGCAGAGCGTTACAAAGGCCCTCAGCTGTGAAAATGAGGGCATTGAAAGTGATGGCATCACTAACCCCCTTTGGTAATTTCGGCTAGGCGAACTTTGCCTGGCCGTGGTTGTGTTTAAGTTTACGCTGCATCCCCCCTAAATTTTCTTGAAATATAAGCGGAAAGTGAGGATTTATAAGGGTTTCTTCACGCTCCGCCTGTGCTTACAGTTCAATTATATATGCGCAGGTGAGCGGCTGTTTAGGGGGTAGGTGTTGCTCTGGGCTAAAATTTGCCGGGCTCGCCGGCGCCCAGCTGGCACGAAAGCACCATTTTACTTAGATAAACTGCCCTTCATCTGCTGTTTTTGGGTAAATTTTGCGCTTAGCTTACGGCTAATTTTGGTATCTTTTCCGCGTCCTGACGCCGCCGCCTGCCCCTTTTTGCATCCGCACCACCCCCCACCTCACTGCGGCCGCACACGAAAGCAACACATTCACCCGAGCTGCACCAAAAGCTACCAAAAGTCCCCACATTAATGTGACCCGGCTCTCTATGTGCCCTGCGACACGGTGACCAGTATGTGAGCAGTGGTTCTAGGGTAGGTAGAATTTCCAACATGATCGATCTGCGCGCCTTACGTGAGAACCCCGAGCCTTTCCGTGCCAGCCAGATTGCCCGTGGCGCGGACGTGTCCCTAGTTGACCGCATCCTTGAAGCCGACGAGCGCCGTCGTTCATCGCTAAGCGCCTTCGAGACTGCCCGAGCCCAGCAAAAAGAGGTCTCCCGCTCTGTGGGTAAGGCTGCTGCTGAAGAGCGCCCCGCCATCTTGGCCCACGCCAAGGAGCTAGCCGCCCAGGTTAAGGAGCTGGAGGCGCGCTCCAACGAGGCCGCCGTCGAGCTAGACACCCTAGCCCACCAGTTCCAGAACCTGATCGAGGGCGCCCCTGCCGGCGGTGAAGAGGACTACGTGGTGCTGCGCCACGAGGGCCCCGCCGTGCGTGACTTTGCTGCTGAAGGCTTTGAGCCCGCTGACCACCTGGCTCTAGGTGAAGGACTGGACATTATCGACGTGCGTCGCGGCGTTAAGGTTTCCGGCTCACGCTTCTACTTCTTAAAGGGTTGGGGTATGCGCCTGGAGCTGGCGCTGATGACCGCCGCCCTAGACACCGCCGTCAAACACGGCTTCACCCCGCTAACCACCCCCACCCTGGTTACCCCCCAGATCATGGGCGGTACCGGCTTCCTGGGGGCACACAGCGACGAGATCTACTACCTGCCCGCCGATGACCTGTACCTAACCGGTACTTCTGAGGTGGCCCTGGCCGGTTACCACACTGACGAGATCCTGGATCTAAGCGCCGGCCCCAAGCGCTACATGGGTTGGTCCACCTGCTACCGCCGCGAAGCTGGCGCCGCCGGTAAGGACACGCGCGGCATTATCCGCGTACACCAGTTCAACAAGGCCGAGATGTTCTCCTACTGCCGCCCTGAGGACGCCGCAGATGAGCACCAGCGCCTGCTGGCCATGGAAGAAGAGATGCTGGCCAAGGTTGAGCTGCCTTACCGCGTGATTGACACCGCCGCCGGCGACCTGGGCTCCTCCGCCGCCCGCAAGTTCGACTGCGAGGCTTGGCTGCCCACCCAGCAGCGCTACATGGAAGTCACCTCCACCTCTAACTGCACCACCTTCCAGGCCCGCCGCCTAGGCATCCGCGAGCGCCGCGAGAACGGCACCAGCCCCGTGGCCACCTTGAACGGCACCTTGGCCACCACTCGTTGGATGGTTGCGATTTTGGAGAACCACCAGCTGCCGGACGGCTCCGTGCGTGTGCCTGAAGGCCTGCGTCCTTACCTGGGCGGCCTGGAAGTTATTGAGGCTCCCGCCGGCGCATGAGCAAATCGCTGCTTCCGGCATGCCTATCACCCCTGAGGGTGAGTTGAGTGCTGCGGCTGCTGCTGCGCGTGCTAATCCGCTTGACGACGCCGCTTTTGGCGCTGCTGTAGCGGCCATGCGCGCCCAGTTGGAGGCTTGGGCTGGGCGTGCCGGGGGCTCTGACCTGCCGCCGCTTAACCGCTCTACCCTGCTGGCTTTGGATATTGACGGCACCATTTTGGACATTAACGGCGAGGTGCCCCCGCGTACCCGCGCCGCCGTCGTCGCTGCTGCCCAGGCGGGCGTGCAGGTAGTCCTAGCCACCGGGCGTGGTATTGAGGCGGCCCTGCCGGTGGCGGATTTCCTGGGGCTAACCCGGGGTTGGATGGTGTGCGCCAATGGGGCGTTGACGGTGCGTCTGGATCCCAAGCTGAAGGGCACGGTGTCTTTGCCCGGCGGCTACGAGATCACTAATTCGGTTACTTTTGACCCCACCACCGCCATTGGGCGTCTACATCAGGTGCTGCCTGAGGCTATTTTCGCGGTGGAAATGCCGGGCCGGGGCTTTTTGACCAGCGCCGACTTCCCGCCTGGGGAGTTGATTGAGAACACCACCACGGTGTCGCTGGAGCAGCTGTCGAGCCAGCCGGTTAGCCGCGTGATTGTGCGCGCCCCGGGGATGGCGCTGGCTGATTTTGAGGTGGCGGTACGTAGCGCCGGGCTACACGCGGTGGAGTATGCCATTGGTTGGACAGCTTGGCTGGACGTCAACGCCGCCGGGGTGTCTAAGGCCAGTGCGCTGGATGCTTTGGTTTCTGGTCTGGGGGTTAAGCACACGGTGGCTATGGGCGACGGCGCCAATGACTTAGAGATGTTGCGTTGGGCTGACCTGTCGGTGGCTATGGGTAGCGCCCCTGCGCGCGTCAAAAACGCCACCAGCGTAGTCACCGAGCCGGTGTGGCATGAGGGGGCGGCTATCGTCTTGGCGGCTCTGTCCCGCTAAACCCGCTTTGAGCTGGTTGTAGACTGTGACCAGGACTTAGCGAAGGAGCTTTATGCGTGCCGGCACCTATATCAAGTACGTCGCTACTTGCCTCCCCACTGCCCTGATTGGCATCGGCATTTTTCTGGCTATTTTCCGCGCCAACCCACACCTGGGCCTCTATAGCGGCATTGCCGCGCTGATCGTGTGGGGGCTGACTATGGTGGGCTTGGCGCGAGCCTTGCAAGAAGTGGGTGGCCTAGTGAAGGTGGGGGACGACGTCGTCGCCAAAGCGGACCAGGCCAAAACCAGCGCCCCAGGCAAAGCCAAGCAACGCCAGGGCGACGCCGCCAAACCCGTCCCACGCAAGACCAGCGCCCCGGGCAAAGCCAAGGCCGCCCCGGATGAACCCGAAGCGGCCTTGATTGGCAATTGGTTTAAACGCCGCGAGCGCGGTTTCCCACGCTGGATGCCTTACCTATTTGACCTGGTAGCAGCCATTCCGGCGGCGGCAGGGCTGGTAGCGGGGGTGGCTTTCTTTAGCGGACAGAGCGCTTCCCTGACCACTATGGCGGCCTGATGCTGACCTGCATCCTGTACGTGTCCTGGCGTCAGCAGGCCTTCAAAACCCTCTAGCGCCAGGGTTAGAACTTCACCTCACACTGGCTGGGCGTGGCCGAGTAGATCTGCTTGCCGGCGCGCCACGAGCCCAGCACCGGCGCACCAAAGCTGAGCGCGTGGAACCAGTCGGGGGCGTCAAGCATGATGAAGTTGGCGCTGTTACCCACCGCGATGCCGTAGTCGCTTAGGTGTAGGGTGCGCGCGGCGTTGTGGGTGATGAACTTGTAGGAGTTGAGAATTTCGCTCCGCGACATCATCTGCGTGGTGTAGAGCCCGTTAAACACCACGTCACGCAGGTTGCCCGTACCCATAGGGTTCCAGGGGTCCTCAATGTCGTCTTGACCGAAGGAAACGTTGATACCGGCGTCGGTTAGTTCCTTGACGCGGGTGACGCCTCGACGCTTGGGGTAGGTGTCCATGCGGCCTTGCAGGTGGGTGTTGACCAGCGGGTTTGACACAAAGTTAAGACCGCTAAGTTTTAGCAGCCGCAGCAGGCGGATGAAGTAAGCATTGTTGTAGGAGTGCATGGCGGTGGTGTGGGAGGCGGTGACGCGCTCGCCGATGCCGGCCTCTAGGGCGCGGGTGGCTAGGGTTTCTAGGCCGCGTGAGGCTTCGTCGTCGATTTCGTCGCAGTGCACGTCCATGAGCAGGTCAAACTCTTGGGCTAGCTCCACCGCATAGTTCAGTGATGACACCGAGTATTCGCGGGTGAATTCAAAGTGAGGGATGGCGCCAATGCAGTTGACCCCCATTTGGGCGGCGCGGCGCATTAGTTGGCGCCCGTTGGGGAAGGATTCGATGCCTTCTTGCGGGAATGCCACGATCTGCAAGGTGATGGTGTCGGCGATTTCTTCACGCAGGTCGATTAGGGCGCGTAGGGCGGTCAGTTCGGGGTCGGTGACGTCCACGTGGGTGCGCACGTATTGCACACCGAAGCTGGCTTGCTGGCGGATTGCGGCCAGGGCGCGCTCGTGGGCGTCAGCGTAGGTGAGCGACTTTTTGCGTTCGCTCCACACTTCGATGCCTTCAAATAGGGTGCCGGACTCGTTGTAGCGCGGCTGCCCACTGGTTAGCGCCGAGTCTAGGTGCACGTGGGATTCAATGTAGGGCGGTAGCACTAGCCGCCCGCCGCCGTCGACGATCTGCTCCCCCGCCTGCGCCTCTAGGCCCGCCTCAAGCTGCGCAAACTTGCCGTCCTTGATGCGGATGTCGGTTAGCTGGGGGGCGTTTTCGATGCGTACGTTTTTAATCAATAGGTTCATTTTCTTCCCTTTCGCTGGTTTTTAAGGCCGACGACGCCGCCCGGCCTGTGGGGACGACGTCGCCATTTAGTTGGGCTTAGCCCCGGCTATAGCGGGCCGGGCAGGCATCTCAAGCCGGGCCGGCGCCCCAAATCGGGGCGCCGTCTGTAGCTCCGGCTAACTTGCAGCCCTGGCCACTGGCGCAGCCGAGCCAGCACAGTTACAGGTCCTGCGGCTCACCCACAGTGAAATCCAGGCCCAGGGCGTGCTCCAGGGCCATCCCACCCAGGTACACCACCACCGTGGTCACCATGGCGTTAATGGCGGGAATACCTAGGTCTTTAACAAACCAGCCCACCAGGGCCCCGGCCAGGATAGACAGCACCGGCACCCACTTAAAGGCCACGATCCCGGCGCTGTAGGAGCGGCGTCGGGCAAAGTAATCCACAATCAGGACCGTGCCCACGGGCGGCAAAGTGGCGTTCAAAATGTTTAGCCAACCCACAAAGTTGTCGTACAGCCACAGGGCAGCTAGTGTGCCCAGGATGCCGGCCACCAGCACCAGCGGCTTCTTGGGGATCTTGGTGATGTTGGCGTAACCCAAACCGGTGGTGTACAGGGCGTTGTTGTTGGTGGTCCAAATGTTGGCGCCCAGCACCACAATGGCGGGAATGGCCAGGCCCTGGGCGATCATCACGTAGAAAATGTCGTCTTTGCCGGTAAACGCGCCGCCTACCGCACCGAAAGAGAACATCAGGGTGTTACCCAGGAAGAAAGCCACCACGGTGGTGATCACGGCGGAGGAGGTGGATTTAGCGAAACGGGTGAAGTTAGGGGTGGCGCTACCGCCAGAAACGAAGGAGCCCACCACTAGGCCCACGGCGCTAACCACGCCCATGCCGGTGCTTTTAGCGAAGATGGCAGACAGCCCACCGCCGTCGGCAGTGGCACTAACCATGGAGTAGGTGCCCAAAATAGCGATCAGGGGCACGGAAATGAACGAAACAATTTCAATTGCTTTAATGCCGTAGTAGGCGCTGGCGGTCATCAACCCACCAGCAATAATCACAATCACCCACACGTTTACGTGCAGCAGCTCGGCGGTGGGTTTAGCGAACATGGCCACGCCCACGCCAAACCAACCCATCTGGGTCAAGCTGATCAGGGCTGAAGGCAGGAATGAACCTTTAGTTCCAAAGGTGCGCTGGGACATCAGGTCGAAACTCAAACCGGTTTTCGCGCCGATATAACCCAGCGCGCCGGTGTAAACCGCCAAAATTGCGCCACCAATAAGCACAGCCAGGATGTAGCCGTTTAAATTTAGGCCCTGACCGAGTTTGGCACCCACGCTCATGGAGGCGGAGAAGAAGGTAAAGCCCAACATAACAAAACCGACGGCCCAAAATGACCGTCGGCTTTGTGTGGGAACAGCTTCGAAGGAATAGTCTTCGTCAATGGCACTAGAGTGCTGGGAAATGAGTGCGTCTAGATCTTGTGCAGAATTTGCCGCGTCAGCAGCTGCCGGGGCGGGTGCGCCGGAACCGGGTGCACCGGAACCGGCAGATGCGCCGGAGCTAGCAGACGCACCGGAACTGGATGCACCGGAAGATGATGAGGCTGCGGCCGGGTTGTGGCCGGAATGAGACGAGCTCATGGGTTTCCTTCCAGAAAGTAGCCAAAATCCACGGTAGGTTACTGGTTAAATTTAGGCTGATTCAAGGCTTTAGGCACTAAAGCTTGCCAAATGTGCATAAAGCTACTTTCCGGACTGGTTTTGACGGTAGGCTGTGGCTAGCAGGCGCCATAGTGGGTGCTGCTCAAGCTCGCTGCCTTGCTGCTTTGTTGCCTTGGTGGCGCTTTTCAGCCCACGCACGCCCGCTAAGGCAAGAGCCGCTAGGCAAATATTTATCTGTACCAGGAGGCCGCGATGGCGCTGCAATGGATTGGTTCCCCCGAACACACCCGCTGGTTGGGTCAGCACACTCAGGCTTTGCTGGATTTTGCGCGCCGTAGCCGGGTGCCCGGTGGTTTTGGCTGGATCGGTCCCGACGGCGTCGTTGATTCTTCCCGACCGGTAGAGCTGTGGATCACCGGGCGCATGACTATGTATTTAGCGTGGGCGTGCTGTTGGGTGTGCCCGGGTGCCGGCGCTACGCCGATCACGGGGTGCAGGCGTTAACCAACGCATTTTGGGATGAAACCAATGGGGGCTGGTTTAGCGCCATTGAGGGTGAGCTAGATGAGGACGGCCATGGCCGCGTGGCCCCCGGTTTTACCCGTAAAGAGTGCTACCAGCACGCTTTCGTGCTACTGGGGGCAGCTACGGCCCTGGCGGCGGGGCGTCCGGGGGCGACGGCCCTGCTTAAGCGGGCCCTGGAGGTGCATGAGCGTTACTTCTTTGACCACTCCCAGTCCATGCCCACCGAGTCTTATGCCCTAGATTTCACTGACCCGGAGGATTACCGGGGGATTAACGCCGCTATGCACACGGTGGAGGCCTACCTGGCTATTGCGGACGCTACCGGTGATGACCGTTGGTTGGAGCGCGCCTTGGGGATTGTGGATTTTGCTATTAACCAGCAGGCCCGCGCCCACGGCTGGCGTATCCCTGAGCACTACAGCACCACTTGGGTGCCGGATCCTGACTACAACATTGATGAAGTGGCCCATCCCTTCCGCCCCTTTGGTATCACCCCTGGTCACGGCCTGGAGTGGGCTCGCCTGACAGTGCAGTTGCGGGCGGCTTTGCAAGAGGTTGGTTTGGAGGCGCCGGCTTGGATGCTGCCGGCTGCTTTGGAGCTGTTTACCCGTTCGCGCGCTGATGGTTGGAATCGCGACGGCGCCCCCGGCTTTGTTTACACCGTTGATTTTGTGGGCACACCGGTGGTGCACGAGCGTATGCACTGGGTGACTTGTGAGGCTATTAGTGCCGCCGCCGCCTTACACTGTGCGCTAGTTAACGAACCGGTGCCGTTGGCCGCTAAGGCCACCAGTATGGCCTATTTGGAGCACGCCTACCGCAGTGCTTGGGATTACTGTGAGCAATACATTATTGGTGGTGGGGACCCCTTTACCCGCGCCGAGATTGACCCGCAAAATGCGCCCTTAGACCAGGCCGGGGCCTGGGTGCATGAGCTAGATCAGGCCAACCAGCCCTCCACCCGCACCTGGGCCGGTTACCCGGACATTTACCATGCTTTGCAAGCAACTTTGATTCCGCGCGTGCCGGTGTGGCCGGTACTACCCGGCGCACTGCGAGATGGCCTGTTAGACCGTTAGTAGTGCGTGATAAAGTTACGCGTGCTGACCGCCGGAAACGCATAAGGATCTGTGGCGTTTGTGGAGGTCCAGCTGGAGAGGTGACAGAGCGGCCGAATGTGACGGTCTTGAAAACCGTTGTGTCTGCAAGGGCACCAGGGGTTCGAATCCCCTCCTCTCCGCCGGCCGGTTTAAAAATCGCTTTGCTAGAGAGAGATTTTTAAGCTAGGCTTAGTCGCGGTCGTTGACCGTTTGGAGACGTCGCATAGTGGCCTAGTGCGCCTTCCTGCTAAGAAGGTTGAGGTTGATAGCCTCTCGCGGGTTCAAATCCCGCCGTCTCCGCCACCAAACCCCGCCACGGCGGGGTTTTTGTTGCCTCGGGCAGCCGTTTCCCGGGTTAAAGGACAAAAAGAGTTGGTCTGAGCCCGACCTTTCGGCTTTGTAGTGCGAGAAAGTCTGGTTCAAAGTTGTTGGGGGCCAACTTTGAGGGTGGACAAAATGTGTTGGTGAAACGTCGACTTTTCGGCTTTGTGGTGCGGGAGAGTGGGCGTCAAAGTTGGTACTGGCAGATTCGGTGAGTGAACATCCCGAAATGCGATTCCTGTGGCAGGAAGCTGATCCGGTACGGACTGTCGAAATCGGGCAAGCAGAGGTGGCATTGCACCTCGTGCCACTCAACTGGCGTGCAGCGGATTGATACCTCAGCCAAGCATCTGGGTGAGTTTCTTGCCTGGCTGCTCAGCGGTAATCGGCAGGCGGATATGCCAGGTGGGGGCAGGTCGTTTCGCAGGCGATGCCAGAGCCTGTGGGAGATCTGGCCCCTCGCCCCGGTGGTGGATCAGGTGCATGAGGTCGTGTTCGTTGACGGGATACACCTGGGCCGCAAAGCGGTCGTCTTGATTGCTCAGTCCCGGGATTTCATCTTGGGCTGGTATGTGGCACGCAGTGAGAACTCGCGCGCCTGGGAAGCGCTCATGAACCGGATCGCCCCGCCAGACGTGGTGGTGACGGATGGGGGCAGTGGCTTCGAAAAAGCCCGCAAGAAAGCCTGGCCGAACACGCGGGTCCAGCGGTGCACCTTCCACGCGTTCGGGACCATCAAACAAGCCACCACCATTGGCCCCAAGCTTGCAGCCTCCAAGGAACTGTACGGCTTGGGCAAGCAGCTCTTGCACGTGAAAGACCGAGAGCAAGCGGCCTCATGGATAGACACCTACTTGGACTGGTGCAAGCGCTGGGAGGGCTTCCTCGCGCAGAAGACCAAGAGGGACGATGGCGGGTGGCAATACACGCACGAACGACTCGTGCGGGCCCGCAACAGTGTGAATCGGCTCATCGGAGCCGAGGTGTTGTTCACCTACACCGACCCCCAGTTTGAGGGGGCGTTGCCGGCGATGAACAACCAGATCGAAGGCGCGACCAACGCGCCCTTGCGTCAACTGTTGCGCGACCACCGGGGAATGCGGCTGACCCGCCGGATCAAAGCGATCTTCTGGTGGTGCTACATGCACACCGAAAACCCGCTCCCACCAGCCCAGATCCTCAAAATCATGCCCACAGACACCCAGATTGAAGCCCAATGGGAACACGCCTCGCGCACACACCCCGCAGCCGGTGTCATCCCCAGATGGGGCGACGCTATCGCCTGGCACGACCTGCACCACACAAGCCCCCACCGAAACAACTGGGACTAACCCTCCACCAACTCTTTTTGTCCTTTAACCCCGTTTCCCTGAGCTGCCCAGGCCATCCAACCAGCCAGCCACCCCGCCATCCAAGCTGGCGCCGTCGTCCTCGCCACCACCCCGCCAGCTGGGCTTTTAGTCACCCAAGCAGCCCAGATTTGCGCCAAAACATAGCTGTTTGCACAGACATTTTCAGAGCTTTCCCAGGTTCACTGGCGTCTACCTCAAGCTTACGATGCAACTATTTTTCCGGTACTGCTCGCTAATTTTTAGTAGGTATAATGCAGAAATTACGTAAATACGGGGTTTTCACCCTCGCTCTAGCAATGAGCGCTAGTGCGTTAATTCCGACTGCCGCCGCCTCCCCCAAGGCAGGCACTGCCCTACCGGCAGCTACGTCGTCGGCAACCCCGCAGGTGGTGGACATGACCACCTCCTGGTCTCAGGCCCAGAAGCTAAACCAGCAGGTGCAGAGCCTAGGTAAGCAGGTCGCCCCGCAGATCACCGATTCTTGCAGTTACGTGCCCCTGCCCCAGGATGCACGTCAGGGCTACGTTGACTACCTGAACACTTTGCGCGCCTTCAACAACATTGGCGCCACCAAGCTCAGCCCCAACGAGACCATTCACCGCGAAGCCCAGGAGGGCTCAATCGCGATGACCACCGCCAGCGGCATCAGCCACGGTCTAAAGCCTGAAACCCAGAAGGGAAACAGTCGTTTCCGTCCTGGCCCTAACGGCACCTGGCCTTGCAGCACCGCCGGTGGTGTCCGCTCCACCCTCTCTGGCCTGCTGTCTTGGACCACCTGGCAGTCCGCCACCATGGCCTACCACGCTGACAACCTGGCTGCCGACTCGGGCGTTCCCAGCCTGGGCCACCGCATGTACATGTTCAGCCCCAACCTGGTTTACACGGCTGTAGGCGCTAGCCGCTCTAGCTCTGCCCGCAGCTCCAGCGTCAACCAGGTGGTGCTCTCCTACGCACACGGCTCACGCTTTGCCGACATGTCCTACGAGACCGGCTCTATCACCCAGCCTGACTCCAAGGTGAAGCGCCCGGCCACCATGGAGTGGCCCGCCGCCGGTTACTTCCCCTACTCGCTAATGAGCAAGGACGCCGAGTGGTCGCTTTCGGTTCTCAGCAGCGAAGCCAAGCTGCTTGAGGGCGCCCAGGTGGAAATCACCGCCCCCAACGGCACCGTAACTCGCCCCACGGCCCGCACCACCGGCATCAGCGAGTCCTCCGGCTACCAGAGCGTGGCTTTCGCAGCCCCCGCGCTTGTAGCCAAGCCGGCCGCCAACGCGGTAGCCACCTACACCGTTAAGATCACCGCTAAGGGCAAGTCCTGGACCTACCCGGTGCGTCTGTTCAGCTCGCTGAGCGGCGACGCCCTGTCCTCCAGCGCTGACAAGACCGCCCCGGTCTTCTCTATGCCCGCTACCTCCAAGGTGGCTTACGGCAGCAAGTTCAACCCGCTTGAGGGCGTTACCGCTTTCGATGACCGCGACGGCGACGTCACCAAGTCCATCACCGTGGTTAACAACCTGAACACCTCTCGTCCGGGCACCCAGACTGTGGTTTACCGGGTCAAGGACAAGGCTGGTAACTCCACCGAGTTCAAGCGCTCCGTGACCGTGCTCAGCCAGCAAGAAAGCAAGGCGAGCGTGTTCATTGTCGGTAACGCCGTATCCAACCAGAACGCCGTCGTACAGGTAAACGGCCTCAAGGGCGACTACCAGATCACCATCAAGTGGGTGACCACTAAGAAGCAGGGTAATTCCACATACTGGTACAGCTACTGGCGTGGTCCCTACAATGTCAGTGCTAACCTACAAACCCGCACCACTGTTTCGCTTAAGGACGTACCTTCTGGCGCAAAGCTAAGCGTAATCCTCAAGCAGGGCGGTAAAGACATTCTCACTAGTACTGAAGTCACTGTTAAGTGAGATTCTGATGCGATAAACCGGCGAATTTTGATAATTAAATTCGCCGGTTTACGTCTCAGATTATGAAAACTAGCCACAATTTCGCTTGGAGATGTGGCAAGGTTAAGGGTGGTTGTGTAGCTAATCTACATAAACTCCCGCATAGCAAGGAGAAACCAGTGCTCAAACCCAGTTTGAACCGGAGGAGGATCACGGCGTTTACGCTGAGCGTGGCAACTGCCTGCGCGCTTGCGGCTCCCGTTGTGGCATCTCCTACCGCAAATATTCCGTCAGGGACTTTCACTTCAGCCCTGCAGCTTGCCAATGGCACCCAGGCCACTAATGTGCCCGGCCACTGGCTAGTAACCCTGTCTGCGCCTTCGGTATCCAACGGTGGTAGCGCGTCCTCGATCGAAACCCAGCAGGACAAGCTCGCCGAGGCCATCAAGGACGCCGGCATCAACGCTAAGATCACCAACAACTACGACCAGGTCTGGAACGGTGTTTCCGTTTCCGTCAGCGACTCTCAGGCCGCTCAGCTGGCCAAGCTGCCTGGTGTTGTAAAGGTTCAGCCCGTCATCGAGGTTCCGCGCCCCGAGGCCAAGACCTCCAAAGACCTGACCACCAGCGAAGGTGAAACCAAGTACTCCTGGGGCGCACCCCTGGGTATGACCAACGCTGACCGCGCTCAGAGCGAGCTTGGCCTGACCGGTAAGGGCGTCAAGATCGGTATCATCGACTCCGGTATTGACATTGACCACCGTGAATTCGGTGGTACCGGCGTTTCTGGTTCCGGCACCTCCCGTGAAAAGGGCGACGGCGCCAAGGCTGACGGCGCTGTAGGCTTCCCGAACTCTCGCGTCATCGCTGGTTACGACTACGTCGGTGACGACTACGGCGCGAACGGCACCTACGACGCCAAGCCGGACCCGATTCCGGATGACTGTGGCGGTCACGGTACCCACGTTGCCGGTATTGCTGCCGGTGGCGGCGCCGCTGGTTCCAGCACCGAGGTTCGCGGTGTAGCTCCCGAGGCTTCCCTGGGTGCCTACCGTGTGTTTGGCTGCAACGGCAAGACCAGCACCGACATCATCATCACTGCCATGGAGCAGGCCACCAAGGACGGCATGGACGTAGTCAACATGTCTCTGGGTGCTGCCTACATGGTTCTGCCCGACTACCCCACCACCAAGGCCGTAAAGACCATGGTTGACGCTGGTGTGGTTGTGGCTATCGCTCAGGGTAACGACGGCGCTGACGGTCTGTGGACCCTGGGTGCTCCTGGTGCTGCCACCGAGGCCATCACTGTCGCCAGTGTGGACAACACCGTCGAAACCAACTACTACTTCACCGCTAGCGGCGTAGACAACAAGTTCTTCTACAACGTCGGTAGCAACGGTGGCGACTTCGCTCGCTCCAACGTTGCTTACCCGGTCGTCGCCTCCGGTGAGGCTGACTCTGAAGACGGCAAGCTGTGCACCGCCCCCAGCGACACTAACGCTTTCAAGGGCAAGTACGTGCTTATCCGCCGTGGTGGCTGCACCTTCGGCACCAAGGCCGCTAACGCTCAGAAGGCTGGCGCCGTCGGTGTAATCATCGACAACAACCAGGCCGGCACGCTGGGCATGAACCTGGCCAACGAGACCGACCCGGTAAAGATCCCCGGTGTTTCCATCACCCAGGCTGACGGTGACGCTCTGCGTGCAGCCCTCAAGGCTGACACCACTGTCACCTTCGGTGAGACCTTCGGCGACCGCCCGGTCAGCACCGGTGGTCTGGTTTCAGACTTCTCCTCTTGGGGTCTGAACGGCAAGCTGGAAATGAAGCCGGATGTAGCCGCCCCCGGTGGTCTGATCTGGTCCACCTGGCCGCTTGACCACGGCGGTCCGTTCAACACCATTTCCGGTACCTCCATGGCTACCCCCTACACTGCTGGTGCAGCTGCCCTGATCTTGCAGGCACACCCTGAGCTCAAGGACGCCAAGAACGCCAGCACCAGTGAGGGCGTGCGCGCACGTCTGCAGTCCACCGGTTCTCCGCGTCTGTGGAGCGAGGGCAACGGCGACAAGACTCTGCTTGAGCCCACCGCCCGCCAGGGTGCCGGTCTGATCGACGTCTACCGCGCTGCTTCCACCAAGGTTCTGCCGAGCGTTTCTCGCCTGAACCTGGGCCAGCAGATTGCCGGTGAAAGACCCACGAGATCACCCTGACCAACTCTGGTTCTGAGGCTGTGACCTACAAGCTTGGTCACGTGGACACCGTCACCACCACTGGTGAGTCCTCCAAGCCCACCCGTGGCACCACCAACGGCGCCACCGTTTCCACCGATGGCACCTCGGTAACCGTTCCGGCTGGTTCTTCCGCCAAGGTTGCCGTCAAGGTCAGCGCCCCCGAGGGCATTGGCAACGGTGACTTCTACGGTGGTTACGTCACCCTGACCCCGGACAACGCTGCTCAGACCCTGCGCATCCCGTTCGTGGGTGTGGGCGGTAACCTGGCCGAGTCCAAGACCCTGTACAAGACCGGTCCGGTTCTGGCTACCGAGAAGCTGAAGGTTGTTAACAAGGCTGGCCACCAGTTCACCATGTTCAACGACCGTCCGCACGTCTACTTCAAGGCTGACGTACCGCTGATCCGCTCCGGCCTGGTTGCTATGCGCAAGACCAGCGAAGGCAAGTACGAGGTCCTGTCTGACCAGGTCTTCATCTCCATGAGTGACAAGGGTTGGAACCGTACTAGCACCCGCCTGGTGCGTTGGGACGGCTCCTACCTGGACGCTAACAACCAGCTCCAGCAGGCTCCTGAAGGTACTTACCAGCTGTGGGAGCTCAACGCCCCCGCTGGCGCTGACACCACCGTGCTTGAGCAGTACAACATCTGGATGAGCAACGACTTCACCATTGACTGGCGTCGTAGCGACTATCTGCCCACCATCACCCTTAAGGCCAGTGGCGACGTTACCGCCGCCGCTACCACTGCCACTGCGGACGCTTCTACCTCTGACGCTGACCCGCGTAACGGCAAGCCTGAGGCAATGGTTGACGACAACGTCTTCACCTACGCTGTGGTTTCCTCTGGCGCCCCGATCACCCTGGACGCCGGCAAGGTCTACAACATCTCCAAGGTGCAGTACGTACCCAACCAGGGCAACGACGGCGTGGACTCCATGCCCGCCACCGGTTGGAAGGCCGAGGTCTCCGTTGACGGTAAGACCTGGACCGACGCTGGCTCTGGCAGCCTCAGCGGCGAAGCAATGGTTCCCCAGGACCTGACCCTCAAGTCTGGTGCTAAGGGCCGCTTCGTGCGCATCACCCTGACCAGCGACAAGGGCAAGGTTGGCGTAGCCGAGCTGCGCATCGCCGGCACCCCTGCTGGTGACGCCACCGCTCAGCCGACCGAGCAGCCCACCGCTGCTCCGACCGGTTCTGCTGCCCCCACCGCTGCTCCGACCGCACAGCCCACCGGCTCCGCTGCTCCGACCGCTCAGCCCACCGGCTCTGCCGCTCCGACCGCGCAGCCCACTGGCTCCGCTGCTCCGACCAACCCGGCTCAGCCCACCGCTGCTCCGAGTGTGTCCGCTTCCAGCTCGGCTTCTGCCCTGCCTGGCAAGCCCAGCGGCAAGCCCTCTGCTCTGCCCGGTAAGCCCGGCAAGGGCGACGACAACCGCGAGCCGCTGGCCCGCACCGGTACCACCATCGCCATCGGCATTGGTGCGCTGGTCCTGGCCGCAGCTGGTGCAGGCGCCCTGGCCCTGCGCAAGCGTCGCGACGCTGAGGCCGGTAGCGAGGCCTGATCTCGGTTAAACAGCGCGGCTAACGCGTTGATTTAACCCCTGTGGGGGGCGGCTCGAAAGAGTCGCCCCCCACCTTTTATTCTCAAAACCTAGTATGTCTAGCGTCACAGTATTTGGATTTGCGCCCGCGCATATAGGTGTGTAAAGTTCTTTCTTGTCGGAAACGACATGCGCCCGTAGCTCAATGGATAGAGCGTCTGACTACGGATCAGAAGGTTGGGGGTTCGAGTCCCTTCGGGCGCGCCAGCAGCTCGCCGCCACTGTTTAAACTTTGGCTGCGGGCTGTTTTCAATTTTAGGGTTAATTCTCCCCTACTTTGTCGTAGCCCTACTTTCTGTAGAGATCATGAAAAAAATATCGGTTACCAGCAGGTACGTAAATTTTTTTAGTCGCTCCCAACAGCTGCCGGATCCTCTACCCACCACAGCTGGCGGTATTTGGCGCTATTTATACAAAGAATCCTGGCAAATTCTGGCCCTCTACCTAGTTTTAACCCTGCTTCAAGGCATTGGGTTTGCCTTAATCCCCAAGCTGCTAGGTACCCTGCTCGACGACGCCCTCACCCCCGGGGTGGGCTTACGCGGCACGGTAACCGGCCTGGTTCTACTATGCCTAGTGACCTCCCTGGTGGGTTCTTGGCGCACCCTGAACTACACGGCCTTAATGGTTATGCATGAGGCTTTGGTTATGCGCATGTTGCTAAGCAAAACCAGCCAGCTTGGTAGCGCCATGAAACGCGACATTTCCCTGGGTGACGCCGTGGCCACAACCGGTGACGACCCAGAAAACCTGGGAATGTGGATGGTGTCGCTGTGCAACCTGCTGGCTTATGTGCCCGCGATGATACTGGTGATTTACCTAATGCTGGCCCAGTCTCTGTCGCTGGGTTTAACTATCCTGGTTGCCCTGCCCATTATCACGGTGCTTATCAGCTGGATTTCCAAGCTAATCGAAAAACGTATCCGCACTATCCGTGAAGAAAACGGTGAGCTCACCAACGTGGCCACGGACGCCGTCGTCGGCCTGCGGATCCTGCGCGGCATTGGCGGCGAGAACGCCTTCAACGAGCGCTACCGGGCCCAATCCCAGCGCGTTAAGCAGGTGGGCATTGAAGCCGCTCCCTCCCAGGCGGCCCTGGCGGTTTTCTCTGAGGCCGCCCCCACCCTGCTGACCGCCGCCGTGGTGGCTTTGGGCGCTCAGCAGGTGCTCTCTGGCCAGTTGCAGCCGGGCCAGCTGCTGACGTTCTTTGGTTACACCAGTTTCTTGCTGCTGCCCATGCGGGCTATCACCGAGCTGGTGGTGGTTAACGCCTTCACGCGCGTGTCTATGCGTAAGGTGCTGCGCCTGCTGAACATCCAGCCGCATGTAAACGACCAGGCCAGCCAGCCGCTTGAGCTTAATCCGCTAGGGGCGCTGCATGACAGCGCTAGCGGGGTCACTATCGCCGGCGGTAAGTTAACTGCGCTGGTGGCCCCCTTCCCCGAGGTTAGCGCCGCCCTGGCCATGCGCCTGGGCCGTTTCGACGACGCCGATACTGTCACCCTTGATGGGGTAGATTTGCGTAGCCTGCCGCTGGATCAGGTGCGTCGCACTGTGGTGGTTTCACCTACCACCGCCCAGGCTTTTGCCGGCCCGCTCTACCAGGCGGTGCTGGGTAATGACGCCCCCAAGCCCCAGGCGCAAGGCACCTTGGAGTTGGTGGCCCAGCAGGGGTACGCCAATTCGGGGGTGCTAGCCACAAGCCCTGTTGCTGATCTGCCCAGCGAGCTTGAGGCCCGCTCTCAGCAGGCTTTGGACCTGGCCCACAGCGATGACCTGGTGGATTCGGTGGGTGGCCTGTATGGGCTTTTGAATGAGAAGGCCCGCAATATTTCTGGCGGTCAGCGTCAGCGTCTGGCTTTGGCCCGTGCCCTGGCAACTGACGCCCCCGTGTTGGTGCTGCTGGAGCCCACTAGCGCACTTGACTCGCACACTGAAAACAATATTGCCGCCGATTTGGCTGCTGAGCGCGCCGGACGCACCACGGTTATTACTACCGCTTCGCCACTGATTTTGGGGCGTTGCGATGAGGTCATTTTTATTGATGACGACGGCGCCGAGGTGGCTCGTGGCACCCACCACCAGCTGCGTCAGCAGGTACCCGCCTACCGGGCGGTAGTGGAGCGCGCCCAGGGCATCCAAAGCGCCCAGCCAGACACTCAGCCAGACACCCAGGCCGCCGTCGCAGCCCCCAGCAGCGAGCCGGCAGCCCCCAGTGAGGCCGCCGTCGCCGTCGAGAGCGCCCCCGGCAACCCGGCAAGCGAGTCCAACCACGGACAGGAGCGCTGATGAAACGACTTCCTGTAGCTAACTCGCGCCAGTCAGGACGCGCTGCCGCCGGCCTGATGCGCCACCACTGGCTGGCCCTGACCGGCGTAACCGCCGTGCAGCTGGCGGGGGCCGCCACCGGCGTGATGATTCCACGTATTGTGGGCAAAATCGTCAACCTAGTGACCTCCGCGAGCGCCACTATCCCCACCAGCGCTTTGAGCAGCCAGGTAACTACCCTGGTGGTGTGGGCTTTGGTGCTTACCGGCGTGGGCATGGTGTGTACGGGCCTGGGTGAGTGGAGTGCGCGCGTGCTGGGGCAAATAATTTTCGCCCAGCTGCGTGAAGATCTGCTAGCTAAAATCACTGGCCTACCCCTGGGGGTGATTGAGGCTGCGGGCACGGGTGACCTGCTGGGGCGCACCCAGCATGATCTGCGTTCACTACAGTTTGTGATTCAACGCGGTATTGCCCGGCTGATGACGCTGGCGGTGACCTTGGTGGTGACTTTAGCTGCGGCCACAATCACCGCGCCGCTGCTGAGCCTGGCTATTTGGCTGCCGCTGCTGGCCTGTATTCCGGCTGTGCGCTGGTATTTGCACTATGCCGTGCCCGCCTACCGTACGGTTGGATCCCAGTACGCCACTATTGATGGGGTAATTGCTGAAAGTATTGACCAGATTGACACGGTTAGCGCCTTTAATCTGGGTGCGCGCCGTAGCCATTACCTGTTTACTCGCACTAAAGAGCTGTTTGCGGTGGATGTTTATGCCGGTGCGCTGCGTGGTAAGGCGTTTTTCTGGCTAAATATTTTCACTTTGCTTTCACCTTTGGCGGTGTTGGTTTTGGGTCTGTACCTGCACCAGCATCAGCTGGTTGACCTGGGGGCAATCACTACTATGGCGCTGTATGGCCTTAACCTGCGCGTGCCGGTGTTTGATCTGATTGTGTGGCTTGATGAAGTACAAAGCGCCACGGTTGCCTTTGGGCGTATTGTGGGCGTGGAGTTGGTGCCTACCGAAACTGAAACCACCGATAAGCTGCCTGAAGATAACCGCATTAAGGTGCGTGACGTCTCCTATGCTTACCGTGAGGGTCACCCGGTGCTGCACCATATTGATTTGGATCTGGTTCCTGGTGAGCGGCTGGCTATTGTGGGCCCCTCGGGTTCTGGTAAATCCACGTTGGGGCGAATGCTGGCTGGTATTCACCCGCCCACTTCGGGTTCAGTGACTTTGGGTGGCGTGGAGGTTTCTCAGCTGCCTGAACACGTGCTGCATCAGGAAATTTCCCTGGTCACCCAGGAGCACCATGTTTTTGCCGCTACTTTGGGTGAAAACCTGCGCCTGGCTGCCGCTGAGGCTAGCGATAGTCAGCTGTGGCAGGCCCTGGATGCTATTGGCGCCACCTGGGCTCATGAGTTGGAGGCGGGTTTAGATACGCCGGTTGGTTCTGGTGGTCATGCGCTTAGCCCCGCCCAGGCCCAGCAGTTGGCTTTGGCGCGTATTGCTTTGATTAACCCGCATACGCTGATTTTGGATGAGGCCACCAGCCTGATTGACCCCACCACTGCTCACGCCACTGAGAATGCCTTGGCCAGTCTCATGGCGGGGCGCACTGTGGTGGCTATTGCGCACCGGCTTTACACTGCTGCCGACGCCGATCGGATCGCGGTGGTTATTGACGGGCGTATCGCTGAGCTTGGCAGCCACGCTCAGTTATTGGCGAGAAAAGGCCATTACGCCAATCTCTGGAACGCCTGGCAGTCTGAATAGTAGTGCGACGCCGCCGCTCGCCTCGGCCTGCTAGGCGCGCCCCGCTGCGTACCACGTGCACCCTTGTGTCGCGTCTAGGCGCAGCGGACCTAGGCGCAGCGGGCCTAGGCGCAGCGGGCCTAGGCGCAGCGGGGGTGGTGCGCGGGCGGCGTCGGCTCCAAGTACTAAGCGAAAATTACAGCTAAATAACAAGGTCGGGAACTAAACTTAAGGGGTTAACTCTTTTTAGTTGGGAGCAGCCATGCGCGCCTTGATTAAACCCGCCCCCGGCCCTGGCCTTGAGCTAACCGAGGTTCCTGAACCTTCACCTGGCTTTGGGGAAGTGAAGATCCGCGTGATGCGCACTGGCTTGTGCGGCACGGATCTGCACCTAGCCGGCTGGGATGATTTTGCGGCTGAAATGCTTAACCCGCCCCAGACTTTGGGCCACGAGTTCTACGGTGAAATCGTAGAGGTGGGCCCGGGCGTATCCGGCATGGATGGTGTGGGTGAGGTTAACGGCCTGCGTCTAACCCCCGGCCAGCACGTGAGTGTGGAGGGGCATATTACTTGCGGTCGCTGCCGTAACTGTCGTGCTGGGCGACGCCACATGTGCCTGCACACTAACTCCATTGGGGTTAACCGCGACGGCGCCTTTGCCGACTATGTGGTTGTGCCCGCCGGTAACGTGTGGCTACAGGCTGACCACATTGACCCTGACCTGGGGGCTTTGTTTGACCCCTTCGGTAACGCTGTACACACCGCCCTACAGTTCCCCCTGACCGCTGAGGATGTGCTGGTCACCGGCGCGGGCCCGATTGGGGTTATGTGCGCGGCTATCGCTAAGCACGCCGGCGCTCGCAATGTGGTTATCACTGATCTATCCGATTTCCGCCTGTCACTGGCTAAGGTGACCGGCGCCGTCACCGTAAACACTCGTGAGCAAGACCTACGCGAGGTTATGGTGAATCTGGGGATCACTGAAGGCTTCGACGTTGGCCTGGAGCTGTCTGGTGCCCCTAGCGCCACCCGCCAGATGCTGGACGTGTGTAACTATGGGGCCCGCATCGCCATGCTGGGGCTGCCTAGCGCCAGCTATGACATTAACTGGAACCAGGTAATCACCCATATGCTCACCATTAAGGGGGTTTATGGCCGTGAAATGTTCGACACCTGGTACAAGGCTGACTTCATGCTGGGCTCTTCTCCCCAGCTGCGTGACCAGATCCGTTCGGTGATCACCCACCGGGTCACCCCGGAAAATTGGGCTGAAGGTTTCGACGCCGCCCGTTCGGGTAAGTGCGGCAAGGTCATTATTGACTGGACTGCCTGACTCCACCGGCGCTCCCAGGCGCCGCCTTTGCACGCTTGCTGCTTTTGCAGTCTTGCTAGGCGCGGCGCCGGCACACTAGGGCCTGACCCCACCGCGCCACCACTTCTACCGCCACCACCAGCAACGCTGCTGCATAACCACATAATTATTCAAAGGGAAAGTTTCATGTTCACTTTTAAAGACGAGCTGGCCGCCACCTTGGCCGAGATCGACGCCGCCGGGCTGACCAAGCACGAGCGGGTAATCACCACCCCTCAGGGCGCCCACATCGCCACCACCGCAGGGGATTCACTAAATTTCTGCGCCAACAACTACCTGGGTTTAGCGGGCGACCCGCGTATCACCCAGGCCGCCCATGAGGCGCTAGACCGCTGGGGTTTTGGCCTTAGCTCTGTGCGTTTTATTTGCGGCACCCAGACCCCCCACACTCAGCTGGAGGAGCAGCTCTCCCAGTGGCTGGGAATGGATGACACCATCTTGTTCTCCAGCTGTTTTGACGCCAACGGCGCCATTTTCGATGTGCTGCTAGGCAAGGAGGACGCCATTATTTCTGACGCCCTCAACCACGCCTCCATTATTGATGGCGTGCGCCTGTGCAAGGCTCAGCGTTTCCGCTACGCCAACGCAGACATGGCTGACCTGCGCAAACAGCTTGAGGCTGCGAAGGCTAATGGCTGCAAGCGGCTAATGATTGTCACCGACGGTGTGTTCTCCATGGACGGCTACTACGCTCCCCTGTCTGAGATTTGCGATTTGGCCGACGAGTTTGGGGCCCTGGTGATGGTTGATGACTCCCACGCCACCGGTTTTGTGGGTGACACTGGCGCGGGCACACCCGAGCTTCTAGGGGTGCGCGGGCGCGTAGACATTTTGACCGGTACCCTGGGTAAGGCCCTGGGTGGGGCTAGCGGTGGTTACATTAGTGGCCTAAGGAAGTGGTGGATTTGCTGCGTCAGCGCGCCCGCCCCTACCTGTTCTCTAACACTGTGGCCCCGGCTGTGGTGGGTGGTAGCGCTAAAGCGGTAGAGATTGCCCGCCACGCTGACGCCGAGCGCGCCCAGCTGCGTGCTAACTCCCAGCTGTTCCGTCAGCTTATGGCTGAGGCTGGTTTTGAGCTGCTGCCTGGTTCTCACCCGATCACGCCGGTTATGTTCCCTGGTGACGACGGCGCCGTTAAGGCCGCCCGGATCGCTAGCGCAATGCTGGAGCACGGCGTGTATGTCACGGCTTTCTCCTTCCCGGTTGTGCCGCGCGGCCAGGCCCGTATTAGGGTGCAGCTATCGGCCGCCCACTCTGAGGCGGATGTGCGTGCTTGCGTGAGCGCATTCATTGCGGCACGTGACGAGGTTGAGGCCCAGGAGAAGGAGACCGCTAAGTGAGTGAACCTACCGCTACGACGTCGGAGATTAAAACTACCAGCAGCAAAACCGCAGCTGAGCTGGAAAAGCAGCTGATGCGGGCGAAGCAGCTGATCGTGGTGCTGTGCATGGTGATCGCGCTGCTGCTAGGCGCCTTGGTGACGCTATGGGCAGTGGGGGGAGATAAGGAGGCCACCACCGGTCAGGCTCAATCCACCGCCATCACTGGCACTAATGCTGGCGCCGCTAAGAGCGACGTCGGCACTAACCAGACTCCCCAGGCGCTAAGTGAACCCACCCAGGAGGCCGCCAAGCAGGTGATCGCTAATGCCGCCCGCCGCCAGAGCGACGACCCGCGTGCTTTGGGGCGCCCGGACGCGAAGGTGACCATGGTGCTGTTCTCCGATTTTGCCTGCCCGTACTGCACGCAGTTCGCTAAGCAGGTACAGCCGCAGCTGCAGGATTTGATCGATAACGGTACTTTGCGTATCGAGTGGCATGATTTGGCGCAGATCAGCCCCACTTCCCCGCTGGCGGCCCAGGCTGGTTTGGCGGCGGCAGCCCAGGGTAAGTTCTGGGAGTTTGAGCGGGCGGCTTATGCCAGTGCGAAGGATGGCGATCACCCCACCTACACTGAGGAGTCGCTGGTGGCTTTGGCTAAGCAGGCGGGCGTGCCCGACCTGGCTAAGTTCAAGACTGACATGAACTCTCAGGCTAATGTTGATGCGGTTAAGAAGTCGCGTCAGGACGCCTATAACGTTGGTATTAACGGCACGCCTTTTGCTTTTATTGGCGACGCCGTCATGCCGGGTTATGTGGATGCGGCTACGGTTCGCGCCACGGTTTTGGCCCAAGCCGCTAAGTCTGGCAAATAGTTACATGTAGTTAGTTGCCTCGGCCGTTAAGCCACATAATCTCACGCCTGTCCCGGGTACTGTCCCGATCGGCAGGCGTGAGTTTTTAGTGGTGGTGTTGCTAGTGCTAGTTTGTTGCCGGCTTTGGCGCTGCTAGTAGCGCTGGCGCTGCTAACGCTGGTGATTTTGTGCGAGCTGGTAGCGCACCCAGCGGCGCTGGCCGGTGGCAATGGCCAGGCCTCGCTCCACAAGTTCACGCAGCTCACTTCGCGCCTGCTCAGCGCTCACGCCGAACTGGTCGCGGTAGTCGCTGTTGCTCCAAATACGACCGTGGCGCATGTCTACCAGCGCCTTTCTGGTTCTGGTTCAAGCCCAAAGTTGAGCCGAGCCCACCAAGCCAGGTCAGATCGCCGTCGGGAATTAGGGCCGAGTTCGGGAAACGCACCGTGAAGGACACCCCGTTGTCATAAAAGCGTGGCTCAGCCATTCCGGCGTCGCGCAGTTCCCGACGCGCCTCACGAATCCCTGTACCCATGGCCTCAATAACTCGCCCATTATGGCCTTGGACGTTGCGGCAGATCTGATAGAGCTTCTCATTTACTGCGGGATGTTCACCAGAACCAAGCCGGTCAACTGTGATCCCCCACAGACCACCTGGATTTGTCAGGCGGAACCCATCATGGGTGATTCTCAGATCAATGCCTTTGCCGCGCGAGACTTCAGACAGATCACGGTGAACCAGTGCGTTAGCGATTACCTCGTGCACTGCCACCATAGGCAGTGCATATTCTGTATTGCCACCACCTTTACTAGTGACGGTTTGTTTTGATTCTACGTTTTGCCTAACCCATTCCAGGGCGTCGTCGAGAATTACCGGTAGGGCTCCAGTGAAATCGCGGCGGTTAACTGCCCGTTCATCACCTCTACCTTCAACTGCCGCTGTAAGTGTCAGGTGAGGCAGAAGTCGCTGTGGGTACTCACCTAATGCATATAGGCCAGACACCGTGAGCTCTGTGCCCGCACGGTCTGCGACGACGCCAGTGTAGTAAAGGACATCTGTGTCGTTTTCGTTAACCAGTCGCGGGGTGGTTTCACGTACAGCGGCAATATAACGGGAGACTAGTTCTTCATCTAGATCTTCCCGGCAACTACCAGCCACCGCCTGGCCATCTGCATCTGGAACGTTGAATGTTTCGAGTGTTTTGCCGTCAGCATCGACTTGGCAAGTATCAACCTTGAGGTCCTCAAGATCGTTGATCATAGAGCTAATTCTATGTCATAGACCCCGGTTTCTATGTCATAGAAGGGGGTTTCTATGACATAGAAGCCGTTTTTAGGCATTTTTACTTCATAGAACCCTATTTTGACTTCATAGAAGCCCTAAAAATTTCATAGAACTGGCTCTATGACCGTCCCAGCTGACACCGCCATGGCCTGTACCCGTGTTGTTTTAGTGCTCATCATGTTCTCCTGCTTATGCCCGGGATAGAGGGCCTCACGCCGTAAACCTTGACGCAACCGTTTCATAGCATGCCAAACAAGGCCGCTGCGGTAACCGTGGTCCACATGCCGATCGACCCACCACGCAGCCAAGCAGCGGTAGGATCAACCCCCGCCCCAAGCACGCTGCGCTAAATACTGGATCAACGTGGCAGTTAAGGTAGCCACCAGCATTATTGTGGCCAGTAGATAGTGTGCAGCCACTGGGCAGATAGCGGCCTGCGTTCGTGTACGACGGCGCCCGACAGTAACTCGCTCAGCTTCAGGAGGCTGTCTTGGGCTGGGGTCAGGGTGAAAGTAGAGCAGCGATCAAACCCCGCACAGGCGGCAATGTCTTGCACCTGGCCGCTAATAACTAGCTTACCCGCGCCGATCAGGCTGATCTGGTCGGCGAGCTCTAGCGTATTGGCTTAACTGTACGTCTTGTAGTACCTGGGCTAACTTACGCCGGGCACTGGTTGGGTTTTTAATCGCATCCACGCCAGCGATTTTGACGCTACCACTATCTGGCTGCAGGAGCGTGGTCAGCATTTTTACGGTAGTGGTTTTACCTGCACCGTTAGGGCCTAGCAGGGCGTGAATCTGACCGTATTTAATGTCCAGGATTAATCCGTTAACAGCCACAAACTTGCCCTTGTTGAAGCTGCGTTTAAGCCCGCAAGCTTCCACCGCAATATCTGCCATACAAAAAACCTATTCGCCCCCCTGAAGCTGCCTAGCAGTCGCCGCTAGATCCGGCGCCGCTGGGGCTAAAGGTTACCTGCCCCGATTAAAATCTACAATAGTGGCTCATAAACTAGAGTCACAACATACTTATTAGTTAATACGCCACCAATTAATTCAAACAACCTAAATATAAGGCGAAAACAAAAGTGCAGGGACACCGGTAAACCTGGTGCCCCCGCATCCACAAGCAGGCAAACTGCTTTACGCTAACCTACTTAGTGATAGTAAACCTATCAATAAGATCATTACCAGAATAAATACTAACCGTACCATCACCATTTACGGATATCCGGTAAGCGACACGGCTATCACTGATTTTAAAATCAGTTTTCTTGCTATCGCCAAAAATAAGGTATACCTCACTACTATCGTAGTCATATCGATCAATACCCCAGTATTCATAGTCGTGCGAAATACATGGATCCTCGGGATCTTGACCACTAATCTGCCAAGTTTTGTTAGCATTAAACACTAAGGTCACATTAGCGCAATGACCAGTGGTACCAACCAGTTTAACCCCACTAATAGTAGCCTCAGTATCTTTAAGCTCCTTTCCTGCAGCCATTTTTTCAGATACCTCTTTATCGTTAGCTGCTTTAGCCTCGGCAAGGATACTTTTGATGGCCGCTGAATCAGGAGCCACTGTCAGTTTCTGCTTGTACTCCTGAGCTTTTTCTGAGCTCAAACTGGTCATAGACGAAAGCGAGGCATAAGCCTCAGCCCTGTCATCCGACACACTATTACCACAGCCAGACAACACTAACGCAGCACACATAACCACGGTCGTAAACATCGACAATTTCTTCATCGAATTACCCCTTCCGAATCGCCTTTAAGACTACCCCCCACCAAGCTTGCAAGAGCAAGCTTGAAGAAAATCTTCAGATTCCAGACCTCCAACCAACTAACGCAGTGCCTAGTAGACCATACGTAACACCCAGTGATACGCCTACACCTAGACGACCAGACAGCCAGCACACAGAATCAGATACTCAACAAGCTCACCATAGAAGCCGAAGCTCGTTGACTGCATCAAATACGCAAAAACATCATTTTGATCAAAGCAAAAGTGTTGGGTGTCAAATATTTAACACCCAACACTTTTAAAAAGTTACTCTACAGAAACAGCTCTACTTAGTAATGGTGAACTTATAGACACCCGAGTTTTCAAGAGAAACCGTACCATCACCGTTTATCGTTACGCTATACGCTACCGGGTCATTACTGAAACGCAACACCGGTTTACCTTTCGCCCATTCCTCCACAGTGATTTCCCAATTTTTCCCGTTAGGATCAACACATCTATTGGGACTTACATTAACTTCCACAGTCTTATCAGCATTAAGGGCTAAAGTAATCTCCTTACACTCATCACTAAGACCAACTAATTTTGTCCCAGACAAAGCAGCTTCGGTCTTCTTAATAAGTTTGTCATCTTCCACCTTTTTGGCAGCTTCTTTGCGAGCATCTGCCTGCTTTTCCTGATTAGTGGCTTTAGCCTCGGCAAGAACGCTCTTAATAGCAGCAGAATCAGGGGCCACCGTCAACCGCTGCTTATACTCTTGAGCTTGCGAGGAACTCAAACTAGTCATAGACGAAAGCGAAGCATAAGCCTCAGCCCTATCATCAGACACACTATTACCACAACCAGACAACACTAACGCAGCACATGCCATAGTGGACACTGCAATCGACAATTTCTTCATCGAATTACCCCTTCCGAATCGCCTTTAAGGCTACCCCCCCCCCACGCCAAGGTTGCAAGAGCAAAACTCTGCAAATTGACACAAAACCCTCAACATCTAACTGACTCAAAACCCTAATTACTTAAACAGAACCTTCACTAAATACACAAACCATATCTAACATAGTTAAACATTTACACGCACTATCATAAAGCAGTGGTTAACTAACCATCACGTACTAAAAAGTGTGGGGACGCCAAAAGTTGACGTCCCCACACCTCAAGCAAACTACTTTGAAATAGTAAACTTGTAGACCCCTGAATTTTCAAGGGAAACCGTACCGTCACCGTTTATCGTTACGATATACGGTACCGGGTCATTGGCGAAGCGTAATACTGGCTTACCCTCCGACCAGTCTTCCACAGTAATTTTCCAATTTTTCCCCTTAGGATCAATGCAATTATTTGGACTTACATTGATGTCAACATCCAGGGTTTTATCTGCCTTAAGTGCAAGAGTTATTCCTTTACACTCATCACTTAACCCAACTAACGTTACCCCCGAAAGAGCGGCCTCGGTTTTCTTGGCGATTTTGTCGTCAGCTGCCTTCTTGGCAGCAGCAGCATCTGCATCAGCCCGGTTTTGGTCATTAGTGGTTTTAGCTTCGGCAAGAATGCTCTTAATTGCAGCCGAATCAGGGGCTGTAGTCAACCGTTGCTTATATTCCTGAGCCTCATCTTGTTCCAGGTTGGTCATAGACGAAAGCGAAGCATAAGCCTGCGCCCTATCATCTGCCACACTATTACCGCAGCCAGACAGCGCTAACGCAGCACACATAACCACGGTCGTAAACATCGACAATTTCTTCATCGAATTACCCCTTCCGAATCGCCTTTAAGGCTACCCCCCCCCCGCACCAAGTACGCAAGGCCAGATTCTAGGGGTGGTTGCAACACCCTTCACGCTGCTAGCAACACACCAAAACGCTCCCGAGACATATCCCAGTCTAACGTCTTACGCGGCCGACCATTAAGCTCACTACCCTGATCCCAAGTCAACGAAAACCGCAAAGAATCAGGGAAACCCGCAAGCTTGGCAATAACCGCGTCTTGAACTTCAGCAGCACTATGACCATTAGGCAAATAAAGCAACAACGTATAGCGGGTAGAACGCTCCACAAGCGTCCCAACGGCAGAACGCCCCTTTAGCCTGGATGAAGATGGACTGATAAATCGTCTCCACACACGGGTTCATACTCTGATTATCAGGGAAACACCGACGTAAATAGACACAAATCTGCTCCGGACTCCACCTAGCAGTGAGCTTGTCCCAGATAACAGCCCACAAACGCGGGTCATCACACTTACGGTCTTTCGGGCGTTTAAGCCTTCGCTCTGCACGCATATGAGCGATATACGGGAAGGGTATTCACCCAGCCATAAACACGCCCTAAATTAGCCACAACACACTCCAATCAATCAGACCGTATTGCAACCACCGCTAGAATCCAGCCTGACCGTCAGATAACGAAAGGTGCGGGGCACCAAATTTTGGCGCCCCACACCTCAACAAGTTAGCTTATAAAAGCAAACCTACTTAGTGATGGTAAACTTAGCAGAATTGTTAATAGAGAGCGTACCATCACCATTCAATGTTAGAACATAAGACCTGTCATCTCTACTGAACCGCAGCACAGGCTTATTTCCATACCGGTCTTCTTCCACTATAACCTTCCAGGTTTCACCTGTAGGGTTAATACAATTATTAAGAGTTCTATCGATTTTGATATCCCAAGTTTTATCTGCCTTAAGTGTGAGAGTTACTCCTTTACACTCATCACTTAAGCCAACTAACGTTACCCCAGAAAGGGTAGCCTCAGTTTTCTTAACAATCTTGTCGTCAGCTGCCTCTTTAGCGGCAGCAGCAGCCTTGTCTGCCTGGCTTTTCTCATTAGCGGCTTTAGCTTCAGCAAGAACACTCTTAATAGCAGCAGAATCAGGGGCCACTGTTAGCCTCTGTTTATATTCCTGCGCCCGCGATGTACTCAAACTAGTCATAGACGAAAGTGAGGCGTAAGCCTGCGCCCTGTCATCCGATACACTATTACCACAGCCAGACAGCACTAACGCAGCGCACGCCATAGCCGACATTGCAAACGATATTTTCTTCATCGAATTACCCCTTCCGAATCGCCTTTAAGGCTACCCCCCACGCTAGTGACGCAAGAGCAAAACTCTGCAACTTGACACAAAAACTTCAACATCTAACTAGATCTAAAACCTAATTACTTAAACAATACCTCCACTAACACACAAACCCCATCTAACATAGATAAACACTCACACACACTATCATCAAACAGCGGTTAACGGCCACCGCGTACTAAAAAGTGTGGGGACGTCAAAACTTGACGTCCCCACACCTACAAGCAAGTTACTTTAAGCTAACCTACTTGGTGGTGGTAAATAGTTTGTCATCTTTACCCATAAAAGCCTTACCCGTACTGAGAGTAACAGTACCATCACCATTTAGCGTCAATTGATAATCCACGCTCGACTCGCCAGGTTCAGGTTTTTCCTTGCTACCAGAAAATTCCATAAACGCTACATTGTCAGTATCTACCCAGATACGCCAATACGGATATATCTCCGGTGAAGGACTAAAGTTTCCGCTTCCATCGCAGAAATCCTTCTCATTAGAGCTACTGCGACTCCAAGTTTTATCGGCATTAAACACCAAAGTCATATTGGGACATGTAGGACTGCCAACCATTTTGCGTCCAACGAGAGCAGCTTCAATCTTCTTAATAATCTTGCTGTCAGCTGCCTCCTTAGCGTCTGCCTTAACCTTACTCGCATGTTCTCTGTCGTTAGTGGCTTTAGCTTCGGCAAGAACACTCTTAATAGCAGCTGAATCAGGAGCAGAAGTTAATTTTTCTTTATACTTAGCAGCTTGATCCTCATCCAAACTTGTCATAGACGAAAGTGAAGCGTAAGCCTCAGCCCTATCATCCGACACGCTATTACCACAGCCAGACAACGCTAACGTAGCACACATAACCATGGCCATAAACATCGACAATTTCTTCATCGAATTACCCCTTCCGAATTGCTTTTAAGACTACCCCCCGCCAAGGTTGCAAGAGCAAATTTAAATAAATACATAGTTTCAGCCACTCGGCCCGTACAACTAGCTAGGCCACGCCGTCGGGCCACACTGCTACCCCCAACAAGCGGGTGGCCACCAATTACTGTAGCCACCCGCTCATGCAGCTCTGACTGCTACCTTCGCTACTGTTTGGCGGCCTCAATCCATTCCAGCGGAATGCGCGTGAAATACAGACCCTGCATCTCGCGCTCCCACAGTAGGCCCAACATGCCATCAGGCAAGATAGTCATGCACTGATAGACATAGTGGGCAGGGTTGAAGGTACGCGAAGCAATCCAGGTACGTCCCCCATCCTCCGATAGGCGCAACACGCCCCGGCCTCGGTAGGGACGCATCTGTGAGGCGTTGGCGAACACCACCCGTTCAGGGCACTCCTCGCTGGGCCACGGCACCGCGTTGGGCTGGCAGAAAATCTCGGTGATTTCCTGGGCAAAGTACATCTCACCCCAGGTTTCGCCGCCGTCGGTGCTGACCGCTGCGGCCACCTTCCCGCTGGGGTGCTGGTTGCGCATAAGCATCAGCAGGGAGCCGTCGGCGCGCTCAATCAAGGTAGCTTCGTGAGTGGCGCCAGCCTCCGTATCCAAGGTGTGCGAATCGATCTGGCGGCCCTCAAAAATGCGCCCGTCATTAGGGGATTTGCCGCGCTTCCAGGTGGCTCCCCCGTCGTCGGAGTAGACAACGGCGGCCGAGAAGTGCCGCTTGTGCTCGCCGTTGTAGTAGATGGGCACAACCAACCGCCCGCTGCGCAGCTGCACGCCCGTGCCCGGGGAGGTGCCGCAGAAGGACATCCACTCTTCCTTCACATCCTGGTTGAGTTGACGGGAGCGGACCAGGTGGCGTCGATACGTGCGCGGAACTAGAAAACCCAGGAAACCCCTTCAGGGGTGGTTGCGTCGGTACGCATAATCTTTACCTTTTATGTTTGATTGTTCGCTGCTTGCCGCATCGTTACGGGGCAGGATGTGCGCCATGCACACTGTGAAGTTGTCAGAGATCCTAGCAACCCAGGTTCGATGAACCAATAAAATCCCATGTCAAAAGGGTATTGACTTCAAAATCTGATGGTTCTAACATCGTTGTCAGTTGTCTGACAACTAGGGGGTCAGGCGGCCGGTCTACCAAGGCCCTAATTCAACGATGAATTTTCATTAGGAAGGCATTTTTATGAGTACGTCGCCCGAAGCAGCGCCGTGAACGTGACACTTTTGGGCGTTGTTTGCGCCGCGATCTTCATCTACCTGATCATCCATTTCGACTCTAAGCGCTGGGTGATTGGTATCGCGATCATGCTAACCATTTTCGCCTCCTTCATGTACACCTGGCCGATCCAGGGTCTGCTGCCCACTTACCTGCACGGTGTGGGTATGGACAAGACCGTGGTAGCTAACGTGGTGTCTTTCGCTGGCCTGGGTTTCTGCTACAACGTGGGTGCCTTGGGTGGCGCGGTTGGCCCGGTGCTGGGCGCGGCTATTGCAGCCAAGTTTGGTTTTGCGCTGGCAATCTTGTCCTTCGGTTTTGCCGCTGTGGTCATGATTTCTATCGGCGCTAACATTCCCCGTCTGCTGCAGAAGCTGGTTGACCCCGAGTATGTGCGTCCTGAAGACGGCAATGACGAGCTCATTAAGGAAGGCTAAAGATGGCTACCCCTTTTGTTCTTGGAGCTTATGCTTCACTTCCCGCCCCGGAGCTGGAGGCTGACTACTATCAGCTGCTAGCCGCCCAGCCTTGGGTTAGCGGCGTGGAGATTCCTTACCCTGGGCAGTTGGCCACGCAGGCCCCGCTGCTGGCTAGCCGCCTGGCCAAGCACTGGGATTTCAACACTATTACCGCTATTCCGGGCACAATGCAGCACGTTTGGAAGGACGCTAACTTTGGTTTGGCTTCTCCCGACGACGCCGGCCGTCAGGCTGCTTTGGAATTCACCCGCTTACTGCACCGCGACTTGGGTCAGCTATGTGAGCTTTCTGGCCGCGCCCTGGTGGCGCGAGTGCAGCTACACTCGGCTCCTACTGGTTTGGCTGATGGCGATGCTTTTAAGCGTTCGCTTGAGCAGCTGCTGGGTTGGGACTGGTTTGGCGCCAAACTGGTGATTGAGCACTGCGATAAGTTCATTGAGCAGCGCAAACCTGAAAAGGGTTTCCTCTCACTGGAAACTGAGATTGAGGTGGTCAGCCAGTTCGGTATTGGTTTGCACATTAACTGGGGCCGCTCTGTGGTGGAGGGGCGTCAGGCCGAAACCGCCTACCAGCATGTGCTTGCAGCCGGTGAGAGCGGGGTTTTGGATGGCTTGCTGTTCTCTGGCGCTGGCCCGGAAGAAACCCAGTATGGCTATGGCTGGATTGATGGTCACCTGCCGGCCCAGGTGGATGAGCCGACGTCGCTGATGAGTGAGGCGGAAATCAAGCGTTGCGCTCACTTAGCCCTAAACCAGGGCTGCCACTATCTGGGGGCTAAGGTATGCGTACCCAAGCAGGCCAGCCTGGAGCAGCGCCTGGCGATGCTAACTAACATTTACCAGGCCTGCGAAATCACCAACTAGGTTTACTTGGTTAAAGCTAGCCTTTAACGCCCTAGGTTAAAGGCCAGCACCTTAATCAATTCCTAAATAGGTTAATACCTAAACCTTGAAGCAATTCGCCAGAAGCCAAAAAACTGGTGTAAAACCGCCTAATTCTGCGGGTGTGAGGGCGAGTCTTTTCGACTCGCCCCACAGCTAGTACGCCAAGGCGAGCAGGCCCGCGAACAAGGCGATTTTGATGAAGCTTTTGACTTGTTTAATCAAGCATTAAAGCTTTACTGGGATGTGGCCTCTACTTTAGGTAGCTACGCACCAGCTGGGTTACTACTGCGGCGCTGCGCGCGGCGGCTTCGTCAACCCCAATGTGGAAGTCTTCACCAGCCTCGGGTCCACACAGGTCAGAGACACCTCGCACGGAAATAAATGGTAGCGAGTAGGCTTCACACACCTGCGCTAGCGGGGTGGATTCCATGTCGGTGCTGATGGCCTCAGGGAAGGCTGTGCGGGTGTCGCCCACATTCGCGGCGGTGACAAAACTGTTGCCGGCCAGCATCTGGCCGCTGTAGATTTTGGCGTTCGCACTGGTGGAGGTGGCCGCGTTGAGGGCCGGGCTGGCTGCTAGGGCCATGTCGCGGGCGACGTCGTCGCTGGAGTAAGTGGCGGGCATACCCGGCAGTTGGCCGCGTACGTAACCAAAAGCGGTGGCGTCGGCGTCGGTGTAGGCCAGGGTGGTGGAGACGCAGACGTCACCCACGGCGATGCCGGATTTGAGGCCGCCTGCGGTGCCGGCGCTGACAACTAGCCGGGGCTGCTTGGAAACCAGGCTGATTACGCTGGTGAGGGCGGCTGTGGCGTTAGTGCCGCCGATCTTGGAGCGCACCAGCAGCACCGGGTAGCCTTCAGCGTCCGGGGTCTGGCTTGGCGCGCTTTCAGCGCCTGCCGCCTCAGCAGAGCCTTCAGTCGCGCTGACCGCCGGGCTTAGCACGCGTGCGTAGACTGCCGCGTGGCCTAGCTGTAGCTGTTCCATGCCCACCTGGTCGATTTTGGCTGGGCTCGGTTGCCGCCAGGAAAGGGGCCAGTTCCTCATCCATGGCCACCTGAATGATCGGCGCAGTGTTGAAATTACAAGTTTTCACGGCTCTGACCTTTCCTGGTTTCAGTTGGCGGGCTCGGTTGCCGCAGCTTGGGCTTCACTCACCGGCACCTGGGCTTCGACTGCCGGCGCCTCAGGTTCACCCTGCCGGCACCTCAGGTTCACCCGCAGCTTGGGCCATGACCTGCCCCCACACTGCGCGCTGCGCCAAGAATTGACTTACCGCCTGTTGGGCGGCCTCTAGCGAGTGGTTGGCGCCCCAACCGCACTGCACTTCATTAGCTGCCGGCACCTGCTCAGCAGCCAGGATGTCGCGGAAGGTGGCCTCCAGGATCTGCATGAACTGTGGCGGCTCTAGACCTAGGGTGAGCGCATAGAAGCCGGTTTGGCAGCCCATGGGTGAGAAGTCGATCAGTTTGTTGGTGTGGTTACGCATCAGCTCGGCGGTGAGGTGCTCAATTGAGTGCACAGCCGGCATTTCTAGGTGTGCCTGGTTGGGCTGGGTAAAGCGAACATCGTATTTGACTAGCTCATCGCCGCCGGGCAGGCGTTTACGGTCAGCTACGCGCACGTAGGGGGCGCTGACTAGGCGGTGGTCGAGGTTAAATGACTCCACGTTCATGCGCGGTTTAGCGACGCCGGGTTCCAATTCACTCATGTCTTAAGTCTATTTCAGAAATAATTAGTGGGTGCTTACCTCTATCCAAGCTGGGCCTGTGGGCGCCCCACAACTGGTTTTACTGCACGGAATTACTTCCTCGGCGGCGGCTAACTGGCCGTCTATCGCGCACTGGTCGCAGCGCAGCTGGCGAGTTATTGCCCTGGACGCGCGCGGTCACGGCCTCTCCCCCAGGTGGCAGCCCCAGCAGCTGTTACGTGCCGGGCAGCAGTTGGTTGACGACGTCGTCGAGGTACTTGAGTACCTACAGCCCACCCCCACTGCGGGCCTTAAACCGATTCTGATTGGGCACTCGATGGGCGCGGCCACAGCCGCCGTGGTGGCCGCCCAGCGCCCAGACCTGGTTAGCGCTCTGGTACTTGAGGACCCGGCCCGCTACGGCACCCGCAGCCACTCTGAGCTGCTGCGACGAGGCCAGGCCCGGGCTAACCATGTCAATCGCACCCTGGCGGATCTGCCCGCCTCACTGGTGGCCTTGCTGGAAAACGCGGGCACGCCCGGTCAGCCCAGCGCCCAGGAGGCTTTGCCATCCCTGTGGGCCTCGCAGCAGCTGGATCAGTCCCTGCTAGGCACTGGCGTGGTGGCGCCCGAGGTTGAATTTACCCAGCTCATGGAGTCCATTAGCCTGCCCACCTTGCTGCTTACCGGCGATCGGCGCGGCGAGGCGCGGGTGGGGGCGCAGCTATTGGCGCAGCTTATGGAGCAAAACCCCCATATTTGCGGCCAGGTTATGCCCGGGGCTGGCCACCAGGTTAGGCGCGCTAACCCGCAGGCTTACTACGACGTCGTCGACGCTTTTTTGCAGACGCAAGTACCCGCAAACGCAACGTCATAGTGCCAGCACAGGCAACATCGTAGTAACCGCGAGCGCAATGCAAGTGTCCACACGCGCAACGCCATAATGCGTGTGCGGGCTTGGCCATGATTGGATAAACACATGTCCAAGCGATCATTAGCAATGCAAACCCGCAAATCGCAACTAACTGCCGCTAACCGCTCGCAGGCTGCCATAGCGAAGCTACACCCGAAAGCGACCCGCACCGGTGACACGCGTACGCAGGGTGAAGTGGTTTTAACTGTGTTGACCATGGCCACTGCGGCAACCTTGGGACTGTACTTTATTCGCTCAATTGTGGGCCCGGTGTTTTTGGCGTTAACCCTGGTGATCACGGTGCGCCCGGGCGTGCAGTGGCTGGCAAGAAAGGGCCTGCCGCGTTGGCTTGCGGCCACCACCGGCATCCTAGTGATTTATGCGTTTATTGCCGCCATGGTGATGGCTATGGTGGTGGCCATCAGCCAGTTCGCCATGATTTTGCCTGATTACGCCTCTAGATTCACGGGGCTTTTTGATCAGGTGATGCGCAGCGTGAAACGTTTTCGGGGTGGATGAAGATTGGCTGCTGCAGCAGGCGCGTGCTTTTGACACTTCTAAGCTGCTTAACCTGGCCCAGTCAGTGGTTGATTCGGTGACTTCCACCGGTTCACTGATGCTGCTGATGCTGCTGACCGTGTTTTTCTTGGCTTTCGACACCTCCTCGGTGGCGGTGCGGGCGCGCTCTTTGCGGGTGCTTAAGCCGGGCATTTACGACGCCGTCGCTCACTTTTGCCGGGCCGTGCGCTCTTACTGGATGGTTTCGACTATTTTCGGTTTGATCGTGGCCGTCTTTGACGTGATTGCACTGTGGATTTTGGGTGTGCCCCTGGCTATCACCTGGGGTGTGCTGTCTTTTATCACTAACTATGTGCCCAACATTGGTTTTGTTTTGGGGGTTATCCCCCCGGCCCTGTTGGCGCTGGTGGCTGATGGGCCGTGGACCGCATTGTGGGTGGTTGTGGCTTACTCGATGCTGAATTTTGTAATTCAGTCCCTGGTGCAGCCTAAGTTCACCGGCGACGCGGTGGGGCTGAACACCACCACTTCGTTCTTGTCACTGGCTTTTTGGACCATGGTTATTGGTGGCCTAGGCTCGATCCTGGCAGTGCCGCTAACCCTGTTTGCCAAGTGCGTCCTGATTGACTCTGACCCGCGTTCACGCTGGCTAAGCGTGTTTTTGACGGCAGGCGATGAGCCCTTTAGCGAGCCCGACCGGGTAGAGCAAGATCTATTGTCGGCCACCAAGTAAAACTCCCGGGCTTTGCCGCGTGCTTGCGCTTGCGCGGATGCGGTACATGGCCTCGCCGCCCGGCGCTGTGCGCGGCCCTGGGGCACGCTCCCGCGCTTGCGCGGCCCTGGGGCACGCTCCCGCGCTTGCGCGGCCCACTTGGGCGCCTAGAGCGCTACCAGCACCTGCACCATCACGATTTTGACGATAATGGCCAAAGCGAACAAGGTGGCGTAACCAGCTTCGATGCGTTCGTCGTCGGCCTTAGACAGGGCAAAAGCCAAAATAGCCGGCTGCCCCACCAAACCAGCCAAACCGCCGGCGCTGCGCTGGGCGCTATAGCCAAACACTCGCCCACCAGCCAACACCACGCCGCCACTGATAGCCACAATCAGGGCCGCCAGTACCCCCACCTTCACGCCGGTGGCTGAGAAAGCTGCGGCCGCAAATGCCTGGCCTGAATCCAGCCCAATTGCCGCCAAGAACAGCAGCAAACCCAGCTGGCGAATGGTTGAGTTGGCGGCGTGCGGCAGCCCCCAAATGAAGGGGCCGGTGCGCCCCACCCAGCCCAACACCATGCCCACCACCAGTGGACCTGCGGCCACACCCAGCTTCAGGGTGATTCCGCCCGGCAGTGGCACCTCGATCAGCCCCACCAGCACGCCTAGGGCCATACCTAAGCCCACGGTGAAGGCGTCGATTTGGGCTACGCGCCGCTCAGAGTCACCAAACCAGTTGGCGGCCTCCTCCAGTTTCTCGCTGGGCACCACCGCCAGCACTCGGTCACCTAGTTCCAGCACCATTTCGGGGTTGGCCAGCAGGTCCAGGTCGCCGCGCCGCACCCGGGTGATCACACCGTTAAAACGCCCAGGAAAGTCCAGCTCTCCAATGGTGCGCCCGGCCACGGCGGTAGAAGACACTGTCAGGCGCCGGTAATCCACGCGGGAACGGTCGTGGGCCAGGCAGTAGTCCAGGCTGCTTCCCAGCATCTCAACTGCGGCGCTTAACGACGACGGCGTGCCCACCACTACCACGCGGTCACCGGGCAGCAGCTCTTCAGTGGGGTTAATTACGCGGGTTTGGTCCCTCGCGCTCTAAATAGGACAGGCGGAACTGGGCACTTTGAAACTCCGGCAGGGTAGCTAAATCAATGCGCTGTTTAACCTCCACACTGGTGGCCACAATCCCATCCGCGCTGGCTGGGCGGGGGTCTTTGCTGGAGGGCCAGTTACGGCGCACCACCAGGGCCACCATGATGATCGCTACGGCCACACCCACCGGATAGCTCAATGCGTAACCCACCGCCGGGTCTTGGTTTCCTGCCGCCTCAATTGCCGAGTCCAGCACCGGTGAGGTTAATGCACCAGCGAAAGCGCCGGCGTCGTAGGCGCTCGAAACCCCCACCAGATGGCAGTAGCCGGCCCCCGCAAACCCAGCCAAAACCAAGCCCACTATGCACAGCACCATCAGTGGCAGTTGGCGGCGCAGGTCCCTGAAAAAGGTGTTACCGGCGGCAATACCGACCGTGTAGCAAAACAACCCTAAGCCCAGGGCACGCAGCAAGGTCAGGTCATGGCCCAGGCCAGGAACTATTGCCGACAGGGCCAGGCCCGCAAATAGGGCGCCAGCCGCCCCAAAGCGGATGGGTCCGAAGGGAATTTGCCCAACCGCCGTTCCCAAACCGATTACCAGGAACACCGTCAAAATCGGGGCCTGGCTAAGAATCTGCGAGATCGCGTGCATCACCCTTACAGGCTAACCGACGCCGCCCCTAGCGCTAAGGCGCCGGGCCGGTGCGCGGGCGCGGCTACGCGGCAGAGCAGGCCGGCCACAGGGCCGCCACCGGCGCGCAGACCAAGCCAATGCCAAGCCCGCCAGCCCCACGGGCCGGGGCAGACCGCGCCCGGGCTGGGGAGAATCAGGGGCAGGGACCACCACCGCCGCGCCGACCAGCCAATGCCAAGCCCGGCAGCCCCGCAGACCAAGCAGCGTGAAATTACAAATCACGCGCCCACCACCCGTGAGTATTAATACTCAACCTCTAGACTGCCTATATGTCCCAATCTCCCCTCTCGTCCTCTAAATTTGCCTCCCCGGGCGCCCCAGAAGCCTCCCCCGGCACTCCAGGCCCATCTCTAACCGCCCCAGGCACCTCCCCGAACCGCTCTATGAGCGCCCAAGACGCCCCTGCGAGCGCGCAAAACGCCGCGCAAGCATTGCAAATTGATAACAAAAAATCTGCTTCCACTCGGGTAAAAACCACCCTACCCAGCCGCCTGACCTGGGATGACCAGGGCGCCATGTCGCGCCTGGCCCGATTTTTAACCCCACCCATGCTGCTGGCGGTGATTGTGGCCGTGACCTGGCCCAGCGGCGCACAAGTGGCTGAACTAAAGGAAAATGTGGGCCCCTGGTTCCTAAACGCGATCGGCAAAGACGTGGTTTTGAACCTGATTATGCTGCTACCCCTGGGCTGCCTGGTGATGGGCGGCTGGCCCAAAGTCAGCCCCTGGAAGTGGTGTTTAGGCGGCTTCACCCTAGGCGCCCTAGCCGAAACCATCCAGTGGCTTTTCCCCGCCCTGCACCGGCGCGCACTGATAGACAATGTCTTTCAAAACGGCATTGGGGCCTGCCTGGGCGTGGGTTTAGCGCTGGTAATTATGTGGGCATTGCAGCGTAAAACCCGCTAATTTCAACGACGACGTCGCCCACGCACCCTGCTTTTCTTACCTCCCAAGTGGGGTGCGGCGTCGTCGAAAACAAAGCAAACACAGGCAAAACCAGCCCAAGCAGCCCGGGCAAGGCAACAAAAAACCTTGGCGAGGCAACAAAAACCGGGCCAGTTTCCTGACCCGGTCTTACCGGTGCGCGAGGGGGGACTCGAACCCCCATGATCGTTAGATCACACGGACCTGAACCGTGCGCGTCTACCAATTCCGCCACCCGCGCGGCGCTCTGAAAGATTAGCACGAACCCACCCCCAAAAATCCAATCGAAAGCAGCAAATTAGACTATGATCTCTGCCACATGGGGATATGTCCTTCCAGATGCATCACAGCATTAACCGGTATCATGACCCTTGTATTGGACGTACCACTGTTCTCACAGTCCACAAAGGCCACGCCAGTAGCTAGACTTATGAGCTACCGGTTTAACCTGGATAGTTGAGAGCGCGTTAAGTTTAATAGGCCAGCCCGGCCTGAATACTGTAGGAGGTGTGGCAAATGGGGCTGTTCGACCGTATCGAAAGAAGCGGGGAAGCTGTTGCTAACCGTCTAGTTCACAAAGATGCCCAGCCTTTAGACACGATCGAGATCACCTCCAAGCTAATTGAAACCATGGATAAGAAGGCCACGGCCTTCTCACGTGACCGCACTGTTGCCCCCAACGTGTTCCAGGTTTCTTTAGCGCCGATCAACTTTGACCAGATAAACGCTTGGGGCTCAAGCGTGCTGGCTTCCGAGATGAGTCAGGAGCTCATCCGCCACGCCCACACCCAGGGCTATTCCTTCATTGGCCAAATCGCCATCAGCTTTGCTGCGGAACCCTCCCTTAATCCGCACGCCATCCACGTAAACGCTTTTACACGTAAGGACGCTTCGGCACCCGTGACTCGCCCAACTATTACCTCTCCCATCCTGGACATTAACGGCCAGCGCTATATGCTCACCGGCCCCGTTACCATCATTGGTCGTGGCAGTGAGTCAGACATTATCGTTGACGATTCCGGGGTTTCCCGTCGTCACCTAGAAATTCGCCTAACCGCAGGACATACGGTCGCCACCGACCTAGGCTCCACCAATGGCACCTTCGTTGAGGGTGTGCGTATGGATGCCGCTACCCTCGTCAACGGCAACACCATCACCATTGGTCACACCACCATTATGTTCTGGGACGGTAGTGACGAGGTTTGCCGGGTGAACGAATTAGCTTTCACTCTCCTACGGCTTTCCTACCTGGTCTTACTGTGGGTCTTTATTTGGGCTTCGCTGCGTATTTTGCGCCGCGACGTCTTGGTGACCGCTGCGTCGTCGTCAACCACTGACCGACGCCGCCGCATGGCCCGTAACCTGCAGACAGATGGCATGGTGGAGGGCCGCCAACGCGGAGCCACCCGGCTAGTCATCACAGAAGGGCCGCTAGCAGGCTCAACTGTGCCGCTAACCCCCAGTTCAATCATTATTGGCCGCTCCCCTGCGGCCACCTTAGTGCTTGACGACGACTATGCTTCGGGCCGTCACGCCCGTATTTTCCCGCAGGACGGTATTTGGTGGTTGGAGGATCTAGGATCCACCAATGGCACTTTGCTAGGGGGTAATCCCGTCACCGGCACCGTCCAACTTCCCATGAACACCCCGGTACGTATCGGCCAGACCACCCTGGAGCTGAGGCCGTGATCTCTCTACACTACGCAGCGCGCTCTGATGTCGGCTTAGTGCGCTCTTCCAACCAAGACTCCGGCTATGCCGGCCCGCACCTATGCGTCCTATGTGACGGCATGGGTGGCCCTGCTGGTGGCGACATCGCCTCCGCAGTTGCCGTCAGCCACCTGGCGCCCCTAGACAATGACACGCACGGCGCTGAAGACCTGCTAGCCCTACTACGTGGGGCCGTGGCAGACACTCACGCTGAGCTGGCTGCCCTGTCTGCTGCCGACCCGGCCCTATCGGGCCTGGGCACCACCTGTATTGCCGTTATGCGTAGCGGCAACAAGCTGGCCATGGTGCACGTGGGTGACTCACGCGCCTACCAGCTACGCGACGGCAACCTGGAGCAAGTCACCCGCGATCACACTTTCGTGGAGTACCTGGTTGAAACCGGCCGTCTAACCCGCGAGGAAGCCTCACACCACCCCCAGCGCTCAGTGCTGCTGCGTGTGCTTGGCGACGCCCAAGGCGACGTCATGCTGGATGAATCCATCCGTGAAGCCAAGGTGGGAGACCGCTGGCTGCTGTGTTCAGATGGTCTATCCGGGCTGGTCAGCAAGGAAACTATTGAATCCATCTTGAACAAGGTGGAAGACCCTGGTGAGGCTGCTGAAGAGCTGATCGCCCTGGCCCGTAAAGCTGGCGGCCCTGACAACATCACCGCCGTCATCTTTGACATCGTTGACTCCACCAGTGTGCAAACTGAGCCGCAGGTAGTGGGCTCTGCCGCCTCCGAAACCGTGGTGCAGCCGCGCACTGTCGCCTCCCCGCCGGCCCCTGAACCGGACTCTCCGGCCGCTAAGGCCGCTGCTTTGCTGCCTAACTTCCCCGCTGAGGAAGAAGAAGACGAAGAACTCGTTGACACCACCCCGCATGTAACCAAACGCTGGAGTTGGCCGCGTCGCATCCTGACCGTGCTGCTGACACTGGCCCTGCTAGGTGGCTTGGGCGCAATCGCCTGGCGCTGGACCCAAAACCAGTACTACGTGACTATCAGTGGCGATTCCATCGTCATTTACCAGGGCATTCCGCAAACCCTGGGCCCAGTTAAGCTTTCCAAACCCGTAGAAAAGGTTGCCTCTCCCAAACCCAGCCAGTTGGACCAGCAGATGCGGGCCCGCCTGAGCGAAAATGTGCTGCTGCCCTCCCTAAGTTCAGCGCGCAACTATGTCTCTAAGACAGTCACTTCCCACCTGAACGACCCCACGCCGACGTCGTCGTCCACCCTTCCGCCTGCAGGTTCGGCCTCCTCCCCGGCCCCCCCTAAACCCGGCACCAGCTCGGACACAACGCCTACAGCGGGGTCAAAACGGTGAATTTAATTAAACCTAGTTCTGGACGCTGGTCTGAGGTTCTGCTGCTTGTAATCGCCCTGGTCATTGGCCTGGGCGGCTTCTTGCTGACCATCCTCAACCGCACCGGCTCAGCCCCCACCTCAATCTGGCAGTTAGCCGGCTCGCTGCTGGGTATTTCCATTGCCGTGCATCTGTGGGTGCGTTGGCGCGCCCCCTACGCCGACCCGGTGCTACTGCCCACTGCGGTGGCGCTAAACGGCCTGGGTCTGGCCATGATCAGCCGCCTAGACATTGCCTACCGCAAGCTTGAGCAGACCGAATACATTGTGGGTTTCAAGCAGGTGGCTTGGACTTCCATTGGCGTGATTTTGTGCTGCGCGGCGCTGTTCTTTATCCGCGACTACCGCCAACTGCGCCGCTGGGACACCTGGTGCATGTGGCTAGGTATTGTCTGCCTAGTTTTGCCTTTCATCCCTGGTTTGGGCCACGAAATCAACGGTTCACAGATTTGGATTGTGATTCCCGGCTGGGTATGAGCTTCCAGCCGGCAGAGCTAACCAAGGTGCTGCTGTCGATTTTCTTCGCCTCCTACCTGGTGGCTAACCGCGACAACCTGGCGCTGTCTGGCCGGCGCATCCTGGGTGTGCACTTCCCACGTTGGCGTCACCTGATGCCAATGATGGTGGTGTGGGCAGCCAGCATTGGGGTGCTGGTGATGCAGAAGGACCTGGGCACATCAGTAATGATCTTCGGGATGTTCGTGGTGGTGCTGTATGTGGCCACCAACCGTCCTTCCTGGCTGATTATTGGCGCCACCCTAGCCATTGTGGGTCTGGCCTTGCTATGGCTGCTGTTTGAGCCCGTTTTGTCCTCGCACCTGGCCCACGTAACCGGCCGTGTTAACGCTTGGCGCTTTGCCATGGATGACAAGGTCTACAGCTCCATTGGTGGCTCTTGGCAGCTGGTTATGGGCCTGTTTGGGAATGGCTTCTGGCGGCCTGTTTGGTACCGGCTGGGGTAAGGGCTACCCCAACCTGGTTACTTTCGCTAACTCTGACTTCATCACCTCCTCTTTTGGTGAGGAGCTGGGGCTGACTGGTCTAACCGCAATCTTGCTGATGTACCTGGTTTTCATTGAGCGCGGCCTGCGTACTGCGGTGGCGCTGCGTGATGGCTTTGGCAAGCTGCTGGCTACGGCCCTGTCTTTCACCATGGCCCTACAGGTGTTTGTGGTGGTTGGTGGCGTCACCCGCCTGATTCCGCTAACCGGTTTGACTATGCCGTTCTTGGCTTATGGTGGCTCGTCTTTGGTGGCTAACTGGGTGATTTTGGCTTTGCTGCTGCGTCTTTCCGACGCCGCCCGTCGCCCCACTGTGCGCGCCCCGCAGATCATTGATACTACTGAGCTGCCTGAGTCGCTGCGGCGCCAGATTGCCCAGGAAAACGCGGAGGCTGATAAGGCTGCCGCTGCTAGCGCGGGCACTCCCGACGCCGCCGCTGCTGGCTACGGCCCCGCCGGCCCCCAGGGTGGTAGCGCCCCGCAAGGTGGCCCCCAAGGCCCAATGCCTTATGGCCCCGGCCCGGCTGGACCTGGCCCGCAGGGAGGCCCTGGACCGTACGGCCCGCAGGGACCGACTGCTGGCCCGCAGGGTACCGCTCCTCAGGGGATCCCGATGGGCGGCCCCCAAGGCGCCCCGGCTGCTCAGCCAGCCCCCGCAGTTCCCCCTAACCGCGCTCACGGCCGCCGCGCCGCCCAGCCGGTACAGCAGCCCGTACAGCCGGTACAGCCAGGCAGGACCAATCCGCCGTCGGCACAAGACCACCAGAACACGGAAGTAATCAGAGGAGTATTTGAATGAACCCTCAGATTCGCCACGTTTCTTTACTTGTCACGGGCATGTTTTTGGCGCTGCTTGTGTCACTGACTTCCCTGCAGGGATTTGCACGTCCCGCTCTATGGGAATCTAGTTCGCAGTACGGCTCGCTAACTGAAGACTCACGTAACGCACGCACCATCTACCAGGAGTACGGTAAGGCGCGCGGAGCCATTATGGTTAACGGCACAGCTGTGGCCGCCTCGGTTAAATCTTCCGACTCCCTGGGCTACCAGCGCGTTTACTCTAACGGCCCGCTGTATGCGTCAGTGACCGGCTACTACTCCACTATTTTCTCCAACATGACCGGCATTGAGAATGCCGAAAACACGGTGCTAAACGGCTCTTCGCCGTCGTTGTGGCGTAGCCGCATCCAGAACCTGTTCACCGGGGACCAACCCCAAGGTGGCTCAGTTGAGCTAACCATTAACCCCACTTTGCAAAAGGTCGCCTACCAGGCCCTGGGCACTAAGCGGGGGGCTGTGGTGGCCCTTAACCCCAAGACCGGCGCCATTTTGGCAATGGTTTCCACTCCCTCTTTTGACCCCAACCTGCTAGCCAGCCATGACGGCACCACTGCCGACACCGCCTGGAAGCAACTTAACTCTGACAGCGCCACCCCGCTGATCAACCGCGCCATTGGCGGTGACCTGTACCCACCCTGGTTCTACCTTCAAGGTAATTACCGCCTCAGCCGCACTGCGCCTGGGTAAGGTCACCCCTGATTCCCAAGTTGACGCCCCTGACACCGTCACCCTTCCGGGCACCACCCACCAGTTGCAAAACTATGCGGGTGAGTCCTGCGGTAACGGTAAAGTCACCCTGACTTACGCCTTCGCCGAGTCCTGCAACACCACCTTCGCTCAGCTAGCTATGAACGTAGGCGAGCAGGAACTCACCCGCGAGGCTGAAGCCTGGGGCTTCAACACGTCGTCGTCGATCCCCTTGACGGTTACCCCCTCCAGCTTCCCGCCAGTCAAGTCACAAGCTGAATTGGCAATGGCGGGTATCGGGCAGCAGTCCGTACGTGTAACTCCTCTGCAAATGGCCCAAGTTGCTGCCACGGTGGCAAACGACGGTAACCAGATGCAGCCCTACCTGGTTAAGCGTACTTTGGACGACAAGCTTTCGGTCATTTCCACCACCAGCCCAAAGGTGGCACGCTCCCCCATTTCTTCGACGGTTGCGGGACAGCTTAAAACCATGATGATCCAGGTGGTTGCTTCGGGAACCGGCACCTCGGCTCAGGTTGATGGCATGGATGTAGCGGGTAAGACTGGTACGGCTGAAACCGGTAGTGACGGCGGCCCCGTCACCTGGTTTATTGGCTACGCTGGTCCTTCCGGACAGGCTCCGACCATTGCCATCGCTGTCGTACTCGATGGCGGCGATCAGACCGCTGACACGGGTACTGGCGGTAGTGAAGCTGCCCCTATCGCAGCCACTGTCTTTAAGGCAACGCAGCAATGATTAAACCAGAAGCTGGACTAGTACTTCAGGACCGCTACCGCCTGATCGAACGCATCGCCATGGGCGGCATGGGTGAAGTTTGGCGTGCTCAAGATCTACGATCTGGACGTGTTGTAGCCGCCAAAGTAATGCGCCCCGAGTTAGCCGGTGACGAGCTGTTTTTGCAGCGTCTACGCACCGAAGCCAAAAATGCTCGCGGCCTGCGCCACCCCAACCTAGCCATGGTGCTTGACTACGGTGAGGCTGACGGCTCTGGCTGGATCATTATGGAGCTAGTGCAGGGTAAGCCCCTGTCAGAACTGATCGCTGAGAAGGGCACCCTACCCCCCAGCGTGATTTTGCCGTTGCTAGCCCAAACCGCCCGCGCCCTGCAGGTGGTGCACGAGGCTGGCGTGGTACACCGCGACGTTAAGCCCTCCAACATCCTGGTTAACCAGGAGGGACTGGCTAAGCTGCTGGATTTTGGTATTTCCTCTGGAGCCAACCAGCTGCCCATGACCGCCACCGGCATGGTTATGGGTACCGCCCAGTATCTTGCCCCTGAGCAGGCTACCGGCGCTGCTGCCACAGCCGCTGGAGACCTGTACTCGCTGGGTGTTATCGCTTATGAGGCACTAGCTGGGACGCGTCCTTTCACCGGCGCCACCGCAGTGGATATTGCTTACGCGCACGTTAACGACCCGGTCCCTGAGCTACCTGAGCAGGTGCCGGCAAATGTGCGTGAATTGATTTACACACTACTGTCTAAAAAGCCCTCTGACCGGCCCACTACCGCCCAGGATTTGGCCCGCCGTCTAGACCGCATCATTATTGCTCTGCCTAGCGACGACGCCGTCACCTGGAACGCGAACCCGCCGCAGAATTGGGCTCCGGCTCAGCATGAGCCAAAGACAGCCGCTAAGGGCACTCCGATTAGTAACAAGCCTCATTCGCGAATGCCTAAATCTAACCCGGGTGCCAATTCCTTGTGGGACCTGCTGCAAAGCTCTAATCCCACGAATTTGTCCACGGGTACCTATGCCATTGTTCTCGTGGCAGTATTGTTCTTGGTGTTACTTCTAATTGGACTGGCTGCAAGCGCTTTTGCGGTTCCGGTACGCGCGTTAGACGGTGGTGACATGCCGCCTGCTAGTGCGCACAGTGTTTCGAATATTGCAGAGTTTGCCTCTCGCGAGGCTGGCGCCCCCTCCATATCTATTGCCCAGGAGGCATTGTGACAGCACGTATCTCTAAAGTCTTGGCAGGACGCTATGAGGTGCTTGAACTGATCGGCCGTGGCGGCATGGCCGAGGTGTACCTCGGCCGCGATAAGCGTCTATCTCGCACTGTGGCAATCAAGCTACTACGTAGCGATATTGCTGAAGACCCTACTTTCCAGGCGCGTTTCCGTCGTGAAGCGCAAAGTGCTGCTGCCCTAAACCACCCTGCAATTGTGGGTGTGTATGACTTTGGTGAAGAGGTAGTTACTCGCGCTGATGGTTCCACCCAGACTGTGCCCTACCTTGTTATGGAGTATGTGCAGGGCCACACGGTACGTGAGCTACTAAGCGAGGGTGAAGCAGTACCGATTGATGAGGCTGGCGAGATTGTCTCTGGCGTGCTGCAGGCACTGGGATACTCGCACCGTAACGGCATTGTGCACCGTGACATTAAGCCTGGGAACATCATGTTGACCAACACCGGCGAGGTGAAGGTCATGGACTTCGGTATTGCTCGCGCTATTGAAGATAGTGCGGTTACGGTAACCCAGACCCATGCGGTGGTGGGTACCGCCCAGTACCTGTCTCCTGAGCAGGCGCGCGGCGAGGTGGTTGATGCCCGCTCGGATATTTATTCCTGCGGTTGCCTGCTGTATGAGCTGCTAACTGGCCGCCCGCCCTTTAAGGGTGACTCGGCGGTGGCTATTGCCTACCAACATGTGCGTGAGTTGCCAGTGCCGCCGTCGCAAATTGCCCCGGACGTGCCCGAATCCATGGACCGCGTGGTGATGAAGGCGCTGGCTAAGCACCGTGAGGATCGCTACCAGAACGCTGACCAGATGCGTGCAGATTTGCAGGCAGCTATCCGTGGTTTGCAGGTTAACGCCCCGGCTACTGAGACTTGGCAGCAGCAGGCGACGACGATTATCGCCCCCACTCCGGGGGTTCCTGCTGCTCCTACGACTACTAACACCGGCTCTATCCCTAAGGTTAAGGATGAGGAAGCCGCCCGTCAGGCTGAGGAAGAGGCTGCTAAGCGTAAGAAGAAGCAGCTGCTGATTATTGGCCTAATTACCCTAGTGGCGCTATTGGCGCTGGTGGGGGCGTTGGCTGCGGCCGGCGTGTTTGGGGGTAGCCCATCTAAGGAAGTTACTGCCTCCCCCACCCAATCGGCGGTGTCTGTGCCCGACCTTACCGGTAAGGATGAGGCTGGGGCTCGTAGCGCCCTTGAGGGTGTGGGCTTAGCCTTCCAGCGTGGCGCTGACGTTTCTTCTGACACAGTCCCTGAGGGTCAGGTAGTTTCCTATGACCCTGGTGCGGGCACGATGGCCGCCCCAGGTACCAAGGTTGAAGTGCACTTCTCCTCTGGTTCTGCCACTGTGACGGTACCTAACGTGTCTGGCCAAACTCAGGGTGATGCCCGCAATGCCCTGGAAAAGGCTGGTTTAACGCTTGGTGACGTTACTACTGTCGACGCCGGCGGGGTTAAGGCCGGTAACGTGGTTTCTACTGACCCAGCAGCGGGCACTAAGGCTAAGCGTGGCTCTACTGTGAACTTGCAGGTTGCCTCGGGCCGCCTGGTAGTGCCGCAGAACCTGGTGGGCATGAGCACCGATGACGCTAAGAAAGCGCTAACTAGCGCTGGCTTTACGGTAATCACCATTAACCAGCAGACCACTACTCAGCAGGATCAGAACGGCAAGGTACTTAGCGTAAGCCCTGAGGCTGGCACTACTGTCGATAGCGGCGCTGAGATTACTTTGACGGTGGGCCAGTACTCGGCTCCGCCCACACAGTCGCCTACCGCCTCGCCTAGCCCCACCACCGGCAACGGTAACGGCAATGGTAATGGTAATGAAACGCTTATCCCTTACCTGGCAATCCGGGTAACAACAACAACCACTAAGTTGCGATATACTCAGGGGCAGGTATATCACTCCTATGGGTAGTACCGTTTTAAAGGGCGTTTTGTGCCGGCTCGAAAGAGCCGGCACAAAACATTTTAAGCGCCCTGTAGTGGGCGCCAGGCCTGGCTTTTAACCGTTAGAAACCTCTGCAGTGTTACCCACAATGTAGGTGTTTACCAGCGGGAACACCCATTCAAACAGTACAAACACTACGGCCAAAATCAGTAGTAGCGATTCAATTACCTTCAGCCACTTAGGGCCGGGTAGGTGGCGGAAAATAAACCCGTACATGTTGCCTCACTTAACGCCAGGATCGGATAGGACAGATTCAGGGCGACCCTCACCGCGAGGAATCCAGTAAGACAACTGCGCGTGCACAATCCAGCGTTGATCGTTACCCCACTCCCCTAGTGTGGCCGAGTGGCAGGTAGTCATAGTCAGTAAACGCTGGGTGGGCTGCGCATTGGGGTTGTTGGGCACAGGCGCAATCACATCCACCTGTGAGGGGTCCACAATTTCGTGCCCAGTAACTTTATAGACATACCAAGCGGTAGCGGTTTCAACGATTACTTCGTCGCCAGCTTTAAGTAAATCAATGCGCCTAAAGGAGTTACCGTTAGTGCGCCGGTGACCGGCCACCGAGAAGTTACCAATAGCGCCCGGGTAGGCGGTGTTTGGTAGTGACCAGCTGCCGCCTGATCCAGCAGCTCCTGGCCGGTGCCCTGATAGATAGGCATGTTGTTATTGGTGATGCCATACCACTTGGGGACAATCAACACCCCCATAGGCTGCCCGTAGGCCACTGTGGGCTCTACCGGCGGGGCCTCAGTGTGCTTATTACCTGCCTTCTTAGGCGAGGTGGGCAGGGTGTTGTGGATCTGGGTCATGGTCTGCTCAGCTTTAGCGTTGGCGTCAATCGACGTCCACCACAGCTGCCACACCAAGAACAAACCAATTAGTAAACCAGCGGTTAACAGCAGCTCACCAATAATGGTCAGGAATACATCCAGTACCTTTCGGGACCGAGCTTGACTTGTAACGTGCGCGGTCATGTATGCACTCCATTGGGTTGTTGAGCTGGTCTTGCTCACCTAGATTAAGCGGTAAGCTAGCACTAAAGTACTCTACTTCCACTAAATGAGAAACGAACCGGAGAATCCTGTGTCGAAAAATGGCTCCAAAGATCTAGCCCGCAAGGACGAGGATAAGGACGAGTCCGCCACTAACAGTGACGCCAAGGACTCCGCTAAGAAGTCAACCAAAGACTTAGAAAAAGACTCAGATAAGGGCTCTGACAAGAAGCGCTCCGCTAAGAAGTCCTCCAAGAAGTCCAAGGAATCTACTAAGGACTCCGCTAAGGGTTCTGACGACTCCAAGAAGTCTGCAGGCAAGAAGAAGTCAGCTAAGGACGCTGAGCGCGAACAGGCCCTAACTAAGCGGGCCCGCAAGGCTGACCGTAAGACCCTACAGCTGGACTCTAAGTCTTCTGACTCGCTCAAAGCCAAGGTTGCTAAGAAGGAACTAGAGCGCCGTAAGGCTTCACGTACCCCGCACAAGGTTAAGAACATCTCCAGCCCCGCCTGGTATGCCCCCACCATGTGCACCATCATGTGCCTGGGCCTAGCCTGGGTGGTGGTTTCCTACATGACCGGTGGCGAATACCCGGTGCCGTGGTTCATTAAGGCCCACCCGGCTGACTGGCTAGCCAACGGCAACGTATACGTTGGTTTCGTACTCATGCTGGCCGGGTTCATCGGAATCTTGCGCTGGAAGTAAAGCCACTGGGTCAGGCATAAAAACCTGAAACTGTTTTCTGGCCCATACCTAGCAGCCTTAGCGCCTTAGCCCAACTGTTGGGCTAAGGCGCTTTTCATGTCAGTAGCGCCGCTAGCAGCGCATAGGAGGCAGTACCAACTATCAAAGATAGGGCCACATTGCCCCGCCACAGGTGCAAGCCAGTAGTTATAGCCACTGCCCCTACCAAGGCTGCGCTACGGCCTAAATCTGCGCTTAAATCGCCTAGCGTGTAAGCCACCAGCACCACCATTACCCCCAGGGGCATGGTGCGCGACAAAAACTGCATCAGTGGCCGGTGAGATACCTGGTCGGCACCCTTAACCCCGGTGTAGCGCAGCGCGAAGGTGACGGCTGCAGCTACCGCCACTACCGCTAAAACATGCCAGTTACTTACCGCTTGTCTAACCACAGCTTCACTCATCACTACCCCGCTGTTCATGGTTTAACTTCCCCGATTTAGCCTCAGCCTGGTTTAAATCAGCCCCGCCACCACGAGCCGCAGTGACGCTAAGCGAGCGCCGTCGTCGTAAATACAGGGCACTTAAACACAGGCTTAAAGTAAGCAGCCCACAAAACATGGCCAGGCGCCCACCCACGGCCACCGTCACCACGGCAGAGATCGACGCCGCCACTAGCGCGCCCGAGTCGGGGTTGGCTTTATAGGCCTCAATTGCCAGCACCGTGAACAAGGCGGTGAGCACAAAGTCGGCCACATCCGTATGCTGCGAAATAAAGCCCCCAAAGCTGCTACCTACCAGCCAGCCAAGGGTCGCCCCCAGCACCCAAGACAGGTGCGAGCACAGCTGCACCGTTAGCAGATAGCGCCAAGTCATGCGCGAATGGTCTTTAGCGGCAGTAACCGCATACACCTCGTCGGTAAGCGAGTAGATGGAGTAGGCGCGCGCCAACCTCCCCGGCGGCACGTTACGGGGAAAACTCAAGCCGTAAAACAGGTGGCGGCCATTAACAAACAGGGCGCTAAGCGCCACCGTAACTAGCCCCACCCCGCCGGTTATTAGCGAAACCAGCAAAAATTCCATAGAACCGGCATAAACCACCGTGGCAAAAATAGGTGCCCACCAACCGGGGATACCGGCAGTTACCAATACGATCCCAAAGGCGATACCTAGCGGAATATAGCCCAAAAAAATTGGGGTACTGTCACGCAAACCATCTTTAACGCTACTCAATGATTGAGCCATGCCCTTGAGCATAGACGCCGCTTTTACAGCGCTCTAACCCTGTACGGATAGTGAAATGGCAACAAAAAACGGCGCCGCTTTAAGCGACACCGTTGTTTGTGTAGTGAAAACTCACTCAGCAGCCGGGGCTTCCTCGTCCTCGTCTTCAGCCTCAACCTCAGACCAGTACTCCTCCGCCCAGGGGTCCTCAACCGGCTGGCTGCGCTTGTACAGCACAAAAGCAGCGCCGGCGGCGGCAGCCACTAGCGAGGCCACACCTAGGCCCTTGAAGAAGCTGCAGCTCTTGATCGATTCGTGTTTGTGGCAAGACATGATGACTCCCTCAAAGAAGTAAGTAACGTTACATCCAATGATGTCACTGTTTTGGCTCTCATTCCATTCGAACCGGCCTGAAAAGCTGCGCCACAAGAAAAATTAGGTCACAGCGTAACTATCTCAACAACTTTCATGGGCTTTTCCATGGGGTAGGCCACGCCGCCAACTAAGCAAATTGTGGGAGTATGAGGTTATGGAAGCAATTATGCACACTAACCTTGGCGATATCCGCCTGGAGCTGTTCGAGGACAAGGCCCCGATTACCGTCACCAACTTCGTAGAGCTGGCTACCGGTAAGCGCGCCTGGATCGACCCGGCCACCGGCGAAGAGACCCAGCGTCCTCTTTACGACGGCGTCACCTTCCACCGCGTAATTAAAGATTTCATGATTCAAGGTGGTGACCCGCTAGGTAACGGTACCGGCGGCCCCGGCTACACCTTCGACGACGAGATCGACAACTCCCTGACCTTCGCCGACACCTACCTGCTGGCTATGGCCAATGCCGGTACCCGCATGGGCCACGGCACCAACGGTTCGCAGTTCTTCATCACCACTGTGGCAACCCCTTGGCTGCAGGGCAAGCACACCATTTTCGGCAAGGTAGTGGATGAGGATTCACGCAAGGTTGTGGACGCTATTGAGGCTGCTCCCACCGATGGCCGTGACCGTCCCCTACAGGACGTGGTTATCAACTCCATCGACATTGTCGAGTAATAACCGAAGTTAATTCCTTCGTGGGGGGTTGGGCGTTTTAAGCGCCTGACCCCCCACTTTTTATTTGGACCAGGCTGCGCCTGCGTTGGACGACGCCACACCCACCGCAATCCACAGTTATCCACAGGCTGTGTATAAATAATGTGGATAACCCCACTAAAAAGGTGGAAACATGTGGGTAGCCAGCTAATAACACCTGTGTATTTACTCCACAGTTGTGGATAAGTCTGTGGACTTACATGCTTGTGAGTTATCCACATAGATATCCCCAGCTGGGGAAAACTCCTGGTAGAACGCAGTTTTTAGTTATCCACTAGATCCACAGCCCTATTTACACAAAACCCACCAGCTGTGGATAACGCTTCCCCAGCTGTGATTAACGCATCTGCCTGGCAATTGTGGATAACCACGCTATGGCTGCGCCTGGGGTTTATATGCGCCTGGATTTACAGCTGGGCTACTGCAGCAAAAATTTTGGCCTGTAAGGGCGCCTGGGGGCGCGTGGTGGGGGCGCTGGGGTCAAACCAGTCCACTTCTGCTATTTCGGCGTGTGGGCGCACCTGCTGGGGACTAAAGATTCCCTCGGCAATAAATACGTGGGAAACCACCGTAAAGCCCGGCTCGTTTGAGGCCGGCGCACTGAAATCGCCTAGGGGCCGTATAGCCGCGTTTTTAAGGTCCAGACCCACTTCTTCACGAACTTCACGTAAAGCCGCTTCTAAGGGGGTTTCGTGGGCTTCTAGCTTGCCTCCGGGCATCTGAAACCTGGGGGAGGAGCCTTTACGCACACTCAGCACCCGCCCCTGGGCATCACGCAGCACAATGGCAGCTACTTCCACAATTTTGAACTCATCTAACAGCATTTTTTCTCCAGCCACTGGTTACGTCTCAAGTATGCGCCCGTAGTGGCTTTGGTGCCCGCAGTGGCGACGACGACGCCCGCGCCGGCAGTCAGGCTCGGCCTTCCGCAGCCGGCCTCCGCAGTCCGTCCCCATAGCGGCTCAGTGCTACCCACGCAGCCGCCGTTGCCAGCGTTAGCCGCCCGGCGCCGTCGTGGGCATAAAAAAAATCCGCCGCAGTCTAACTGCGAGCGGATACTGGGTGGAGCTAACGGGACTCGAACCCGTAACCCCCTGCTTGCAAAGCAGGTGCGCTACCAATTGCGCCATAGCCCCATTAGGCCGGATCAGCTACTTCAATCCAAGGTTGCGCTTGCCAACGTTTAGGGGCGGTTTTTAACCAGAGGGCATAACCGCAAGCACCCAGGCTAAGTGCAATCAGGGATTTAGCTGCGAAGCTCATTAATTTGCTCCGTTCAACCGGTGGTGGGCCTAGCTGGACTCGAACCAGCGACCTCATCCTTATCAGGGATGCGCTCTAACCAACTGAGCTATAGGCCCGTTTGACTCGATAGAGATTACACGAGCCAGACGCAGATAATCAAATCGAATTAGTCATCTGCCAGTGTGAGATAGACCCCACCGATCAGGTGAGTGGTCACGTTGTAGATCATGGCACCAATAGTGGCCAGGGCGGTGGACAAAATGATGTTCACAACCGCCACCACAGTAGCCAGGGAAACCGCACGCGAAAGCTTGAGGTACTCCACCACGGCCTGCAGCGACTTTTCACCACCAAGCTGCTGTACCTGATCCTTAATCTTGGCGAACACGTGCAGCGCATCTAGGGAGAACCACACCACTACAGCCGCAACAATGGTCATGATGCCTACTGCCACTGATAGCAGGAAGGCAGTCTTCATAACCGACCAGGGGTCCACACGCTCTAGCGCTAGGCGCACAAAGCGGCGCTCAGCGGCAGCGGGGGCAGGCTTAGGGGTTGTGCTGACGCGGGGGCTGCGCCGGAGGCATAGATGCGGGCATCTGTCGCGGCGCCGGGCGTGAGCCGCCCGCCTGAGGTGCGGTGCGGATACGCGGCGGCGGTCCCGGCTGCACGCCCTTGGGGGGAACACCCTTGGGCTGGTTGCCCTTAGGCTGGGGCGTGATCGAGGGGGGTACCGACATTATTTGGCCTCGCTTTCATTCGCGTCTAAGGCTACCGACTCTTGGGCCTGCTCGTCACCCTCTAAAGGCAGGTTAACTGCCTCATTTACGTCGGATTGGGCACTAGCGCCTAGTTCGGTTGCGTCATCGTCGGAAAGGTCACGTTCTTGGGAGCGGGCGACGGCGATAATCCGGTCGCTTTCGTCGGGTTTAGCGAAGGTGACGCCCTGGGTGTTACGGCCGGTGCGGGACACTTCTGCCACCGCTGAGCGCATTACCTTACCCGAAGCCATGATGCACAAAACCTCATCGGATTCGTCCGTGATCAAGGCCCCTACTAGCTCACCGCGAGCTTCCACCAGGTTGGCTACCTTCACGCCCAGACCACCACGGCCCTTAACCGGGTATTCATCCACGCTGGTGCGCTTGGCGTAGCCGCCGTCAGTAACCACAAATAGGTCGGCGCCTTCACGCACCACATCCATGGCTAGCAGGCTGTCGCCGTCGCGGAAACGCATACCGGTGACGCCGCTGGTGGCGCGGCCGGTAGCACGCAAGGTGGCGTCGGTGGCAGTAAAGCGGCAGCTTTGGCCGTGACGTGAAACCAGAATTAGATCCTGGCCTTCATCTAGCAAAGCCGCACTGACCAGCTCATCAGGGTTACCGTCGGCGTCTTCACGCAGGTTGATAGCAATCACGCCGCCAGAGCGGTTGGATTCGTATTCACGCAGCGCAGTCTTCTTAACCAGGCCCCGACGGGTAGCCAACACCAGGTATTGGCTTTGCTCGTAGTCTTTAAGCTCCATTACCTGGGCAATAGTTTCACCCGGCTGGAAAGCCAACAGGTTGGCTACGTGCTGGCCCTTGGCGTCGCGACCGCCCTCAGGCAGCTCATAGGCCTTGGCGCGGTAAACGCGGCCCAGGTTAGTGAAGAACAGCAGCCAGTGGTGGGTGGTGGTGACGAAGAAGTGCTCTACTACGTCATCTTCACGCAGGGCCGCGCCCTTAATGCCCTTACCGCCACGGTGCTGGGAGCGGTAGTTGTCGGTGCGGGTACGCTTGGCGTAACCACCACGGGTGATAGTGACTACCACTTCCTCTTCGGGGATGAGGTCTTCCATACTCATTTCGCCCTCGTGCGGCACGATTCGAGTACGGCGCTCGTCACCGAATTTCTCAGTGATTTCTGCCAGCTCAGTGGAGATAATGCCGCGCTGACGCTCAGGGCGGGCCAGGATGTCACGCAGGTCGGCTACACGCTCGCGCAGTTCCTCGGTTTCCTGCTGAATCTTTAGGCGTTCCAGGGCGGCCAGGCGTCGCAGCTGCAGGGACAAGATGGCTTCAGCCTGAATCTCATCTACGCTGAGCAGTTCCATTAGACCCACACGTGCCTCATCGGTGGTGGGGGAGCGGCGGATCAGCGCGATTACGGCGTCCAGAGCGTCGATGGCGCGCATTAGGCCATCCAAAATGTGCAGGCGGTCCAGGGCCTTTTGCAGACGGAACTGGGTGCGGCGCACAATCACGTCCAGCTGGTGCTCCACCCAGTGGCGTACAAAGCCGTCCAGGCTTAGGGTGCGCGGCACGCCGTCGACTAGCGCCAGCATGTTGGCGGGGAAGGAGTCTTGTAGCTGGGTGCGCTTGTAGAGGTTGTTTAGTACTACCTTGGCTACGGCGTCGCGCTTAAGCACAATTACTAGACGCTGTCCGGTACGGCCGGAGGTTTCGTCACGGATGTCAGCAATACCGCCCAGGGAGCCGTCACGTACCAGCTGGGCAATCTTTTCAGCCAGGTTGTCGGGGTTTACCTGGTAGGGCAGCTCGGTTACTACCAGGCACTGGCGGCCGTGGATTTCTTCCACGTTGACGACGGCGCGCTGGATGATACCGCCACGACCGGTACGGTAGGCCTGCTCAATACCGCGACGGCCCAAAATTGTGGCGCCGGTGGGGAAGTCAGGGCCGTGTACTCGCTGCAGTAGGGCCTCAAGTAGCTCTTCACGTGAAGCGTCAGGGTGCTCTAGCAACCACTGTACGCCGTCGGCCACTTCCCGCAGGTTGTGCGGGGGAATGCGGGTGGCCATACCCACCGCAATACCCTCAGAGCCGTTAACTAGCAGGTTGGGGAAACGGGAAGGCAAGATGGTGGGTTCTTGCTCTTTACCGTCATAGTTGTCCTGGAAATCGACGGTGTTTCTCGTCGATGTCGCGCACCATTTCCATGGCCAGGGGGGCCATTTTACATTCGGTGTATCGCGGCGCAGCCGGGCCCAGGTTACCGGGGGTACCGAAGTTACCCTGTCCGGCTACCAGCGGGTAGCGCATAGACCAGGGCTGTACTAGACGGGCTAGGGCGTCGTAAATGGCGGCGTCACCGTGGGGGTGGAAGCTACCCATTACGTCACCCACCACACGCGAAGACTTAGAGAAAGCCGCGTTGGGGCGGTAACCGCCGTCGTACATGGCGTAAAGAATGCGGCGGTGTACCGGCTTGAGGCCGTCGCGCACGTCCGGCAGGGCGCGCCCAACAATCACACTCATGGCGTAGTCGAGGTAGGAGCGCTGCATTTCCAGCTGCAAATCGACGCGCTCAACGCGGTCGAATCCGGGTTCCTCGATTACTTCGATCTGGTCGTCACTCACGAAAGTTATTCCTGTTCTTTAAGTAGTCGAGGGCTCAGATATCCAGGAAGCGCACGTCGTTAGCGTTGCGTTGGATGAAGCTACGGCGTGATTCGACGTCGTCACCCATCAAAACCGCGAAGGTTTCGTCAGCGTCGGCAGCCTCATCCAAGGTGACCTGCTTGAGGATGCGGTGGGCTGGGTCCATGGTGGTGTCCCACAGCTCGTGGTCGTTCATTTCACCTAGACCCTTGTAGCGCTGAATGCCGTTTTCCTTGGGCATACGCCAGCCCTTGGCAGCGCCAGCTTCACGCAGGCGGTCGCGCTGCTCATCGCTGTAGGCAAATTCGTGCTCGGCGTTGGACCACTTGAGGCGGTACAGCGGCGGCATAGCGATGTAGACGTGACCGTTTTCGATCAGCGGGCGCATGTAGCGGAACAGCAGCGTCAGCAGCAAGGTGGCGATGTGGGAGCCGTCCACATCGGCGTCGGCCATAATCACGATCTTGTGGTAACGCAGCTTTTCAAGCTCAAAATCTTCACCAATGCCGGTACCAAAGGCGGTGATCAGCGAGCGGATAGTGTCGCTGGACAGGGCGCGGTCTAGGCGGGCCTTTTCCACGTTCAAAATCTTGCCTCGGATTGGCAAAATCGCCTGGTGCTCGGGGTCGCGACCACCTACCGCAGAGCCACCTGCGGAGTCACCCTCAACGATGAAAATTTCAGATTTGGAGGCGTCGCGTGAGGAGCAGTCACGCAGCTTACCGGGCATGGAGGCGCTTTCTAGCACACCCTTACGACGGGTAGCTTCACGGGCTTTACGGGCCGCAATACGCGCAGCAGAAGCCTGCTTAGCCTTGCTAATAACTGCCTTGGCGTCTGCCGGGTGAGCGTCAAACCAGTCGGTTAGCTGGGCGTAAACCGTCTGCTGCACAAAGGAGCGGGCCTCAGTGTTACCCAGTTTGGTTTTGGTCTGGCCCTCAAACTGGGGCTCAGAGAGCTTAATGGAGATAACTGCCGTTAGGCCCTCACGTACGTCCTCACCGGAGAGGTTATCTTCCTTGTCTTTAAGCAGGCCCTTTTCGCGCGCATACTTGTTGACCAGCGTGGTCAGGGCGGTGCGGAAGCCTTCTTCGTGAGTACCACCCTCGGTGGTGTTGATGGTGTTGGCGTAGGTGTGTACCGACTCGGAGTAGGCGGCGGTCCACTGCATGGCGATTTCTACACTCATACCCCCGTGCTCGCCGCTTTGCTCAGCGGAGAAGTCAATGATTTCGGGGTGGATCAGCTCGGCCTTCTTGGTTTTGTTCAAGAAGTGCACGTAGTCGCGTAGACCGTCGGAGTACATGTAAGACACGCTGCGGTGCTTGTGCTCCTGGGTGTCTTGCTCGCTGCCGGCAATTTCGTCGCCGTCAACGGATAGGTCACGCTCGTCGGTTAGCGAGATGCGCAAGCCCTTGTTCAAGAAGGCCATCTGCTGGAAACGACGACGCAGCGTCTCAAAGTCGAAAACGGTGGTTTCGAAAATCTCGGGGTTGGGCCAGAAGGTGACGGTTGTGCCCGTCTGGTCAGTGGCCTCGCCGCGACGTAGGGGAGCAGTGGGGACGCCGTCGGCAAAATCAATATTCCAAACGTAACCGTCGCGGCGCACCTCAACGGACAGGCGGGAGGACAGGGCGTTAACTACCGACACACCCACACCGTGCAAACCACCGGAAACGGAGTAACCGCCGCCGCCGAACTTACCGCCTGCGTGCAGCACGGTAAGTACTACCTCAACTGCGGGCTTGTGTTCAGTGGGGTGCTCATCCACCGGGATACCGCGACCGTTGTCTACCACGCGCACACCGCCGTCGGGCAGGATGGTGACTTCAATGTGGTCACAGTAACCGGCTAGAGCCTCATCTACGGAGTTATCCACTACCTCGTATACGCAGTGGTGCAGGCCGCGCTCACCGGTGGAACCGATATACATACCGGGACGCTTGCGGACAGCTTCAAGGCCTTCCAAAACCGTGATATTTGAAGCTCCGTAGCTGTCGTTAGTCACAGTGCTATCCTGCTCAGCCACGTCTAATATGCTCCTCGTTCTTGCTTGGCAGGGTCAAAAAAGATCCTTGCCTTTGCATTAGGTCTGTATGTGCCGTCTAGGGAGGGTTTAACGGCACGTTTAACTACCCGGTAAGGCAGCTCAAACTACCTATATTCTACCGTGTTAGGCGCGATTTCCGGCCTGGCGGCGGTGTGGCCCTAAGCAAATACTGTGCCTTAGCTATCACTTAGGCTCCGGCTGCCCGACGGCACCTGGTGGCGGCGCTTAGTACCCACAGCCGACGGCGCCCGCTTGGGCAAGCCGCACACTTTAGCCGTAGGTGTCGCGCACCCCGCGCGCCCCAGGCACAGCCAATTTGCCGTGCTGCCAGGTGTAATCTGCGTTAGGGCCGCGCACTTTAATGCTTTTGACAATGCCCGGGCCTACTTCGCGCTCAAATAGGGCCTCCAGTTGGGGCATCATCAGTTGCAGTTGCTGCGCCCAGTTGGTGGAGTGGGCGCGCATTACCAGGCGTCCATTTTTGAAGGAATAAATGCTGCAATTTTCGGCCATATCCTTGCCGACAATCTCTTCCCAGCGCACCTTGACACTGGCTATGCGCAGGGATTCTTCCCAGCCTTGGCGGTGAAAAAAGCCGTCCAGCTCACGTTTACCTGAGCGCGGATCGCGCCAATACACGCGAGCTTGGGAGACGGGTTGGCCGTTGACGATCTCGGCGTGGCGTTCTTGGCGCCGGCGAATACGCCCAATACTGACTGCGTCCCAGGGCGCTAGTGCGTCCGCATTTGCGGCTGGGTTTTGGGCGGCGTTTACAGGTGCGTTTGGGCCTGCATTTGCGGTGCCATTCTGGGCTGCGCTTGGGTTCGCATTTGGGGCGGCATTTGCGCCCGCGTTTAGGGCTGCGCCCGCAGTTTGCCCGTTCAGCGACGACGACGCCGGAGCCCCGCCTGCTGCTGGGCTTGCTGCTAGCACTGGGCCACCGGGGCTTTTACGAGGTAGGCGCTTTAGGGCATGGCCCTGCATTCCAGGCTTGCTCGCGCTGGCGTGCCAGCGCGGCCACAGCCATTTGGTCACCGTAATCTTCACTGTTCACGGCTAAACTTCGCTTACTACAGAGCCGGTCACCTGCAAACGGTGATGATCAAGTTCGCTAGGGACGTCGTCGCCAACCGCAGCGGTAATAAGCACTTGCTGAGCCTGGGCCACCATCTGCGACAAGGCCCGACGCCTGCGCATATCTAATTCCGCGAAAACATCATCAAGAATCAAAATCGGGTCTTCACTCTTACCATCAATGCTGGTCAAGGCACTATCAGCGCGCATTAGCTCAAAACTAGCCAGACGCAACGCAAGCGCCAGCGACCACTGTTCACCGTGTGAAGCAAAACCTTTAGCGGGCAGATGCCCCAGGAACAGCGTCAAGTCATCGCGGTGTGCCCCCACCAGGTTCACTGCTCGCTCTAATTCCCGCTGACGCAGCTGTCCCATAGTTTCGAGCAAAGCTTTACTGGTGGCCTGCACATCCAGGAGAGAATTTTCGTAATCCTCCCACGCCTCGGTGTCTGAAATGTCCGGGTCAGCTACGCCGCGCGCAGCCAGTAGGCTCGCGCGGTAGGCCAGATTTGCCTGCGACTGCGCTAGCGAAACCGTTTGATAAGACTGGGCCACCCAAGGGCGCAGCTGGCGCACAAGTTTGACGCGCGCGGCAATCAGCTGGGCAGCTAACTGGGCTAACTGCTCATCCCACACATCCAAAGTGGCTAGGGCGCTGGCGCGTGCCGAGCCGCTTTTACGTTTAAGTCCCCGCAGCAGGCCTGAGCGCTGGGCTAGCACCTTGTCGTGGTCTGCGCGCACCCCGGCCAGACGCGGGCTCATCATAACCACCAGGTCATCTAAAAAACGCCGCCGCACCTGCGGATCTGAACGCACCAAAGTCAGATCTTCCGGGGCAAACAGCACCGTGCGGCAAATCCCCAGCAGCTGGGTGGGGCGGGTAGGGGCGCGGTTTAGCCGGGCCCGGTTAGCTTTGCCGGAAATAATTTCTACTTCTAACAGCTGCGGGCGGGCGGCAGTGATTAGTTTGGCGCGGATGACGGCGGCGTTGGGCTGATTTTGACCGCTTGCGTCACGCCTAACCAGGGCCGTATCGGCGCCAACTCGGTGGGAGGAAAGCGTAGCTAAATAGTTAATGGATTCAACCAGGTTGGTTTTACCCTGCCCGTTTAGAACCCACCAGTACCGTAGCTCCAGGCGGAAAACTGACTACCGCCTGCTCATATGAGCGGTAGTCAGTCAGCGCCAAATCAGCTACGTACATACGCCTTACACGCCAAAGCGGATAGGCATCAGCAAGTAGCGGAAGCTGGGGTCAGGCTCAGTGCCAGGCTCATCTACCCCAACCAACACTGCCGGCTTATTGGGGTGGGTGAAGTCAAAACGCACATAGTTACTAGATAGCGCGTTTAGGCCCTCTTGCAGGAAAAGCGGGTTGAAAGCAGCAGAGATTTCGTTGCCATCTAGGTGAGCTACCAGCTCTTCACTAGCCTGTGCATCCTCACCCTGGCCAGCCTCAAGATGCAAGTTACCCTCGGTGAAAGTTAGGCGCAGTGCAGTGTTGCGTTCGGCCACCAAAGACACAAACTTAACCGCATCTAGTAGCTCTTTACGTCCCACCGTGGCATAGGTGTTGACCTGCTCGGGGAACAGGCGACGCACCTGGGGGTATTCGCCGTCGCTAAGCACTGAAGTAGTGCGGCGCTCACCGGATTCAAAACCAATCAGGCGTGAGGCTACGGCGTCGTCGTCATTAAGCGCAATCTCAATGGGGGCGCCGGAAACCAGAGACTTAGCCACATCAGCTAAAGTGCGGGCCTTTAGCAGCACCACCGCGTCCAGGGGCTTAGCTGGGTTCCACTCAACCTCGCGCATAGCTAGCCGGTAACGGTCAGTAGCCAGCATGGTCAGCTTATTGCCGCTAAATTCCATGCACACATTGGTTAGCAGCGGCAGAGTGTCGTCGCGGGCAGCAGCAATAGAAACCTGAGCTACCGCCTTAGAAAGCACGTCAGAGTCGATGGTGCCCACCTGGGCAGGCATTGAAGGCAAAGCTGGGTAGTCATCAACCTGCATAGCCGGCAGCTCAGAATGAGCTGAACCACAGGTGAAACGTACACGGGTGCCCACCAGCTCAATATCTACCGGCTTGCTAGGAAAGCCCTTAGCAAACTTGGTGAGTGCACGGCCGGGAATAAGTACCTCGCCCTCAACCTCAACCGAGGCCGGGATTTCACAACGCCCAGATACCTCATAGTCAAAGGAAGACAGGATTACAACATCCCCCTTAGCCTCCATACGCACCCCAGCCAGCACCGGAACCGGCGGGTTGGGCGGCACTGAGCGAGCAGTCCAGGCTACTGCTTCAGCTAAAACGTCACGGGCTACCCTGAGCTTCACGTTGGGAGGCCTTCCTTAGATGGATATAGAGGGGCGGCTTAAAAGTTTAGCCGGTATCGCCCTATAGGGCATCTCAAAAAGGGTCACTGTGGGACTTTTGCACCCTTGGCTTGGTGCGTCCGTAGCGGGGGTTTTCCCCAATTGGCCTACGTTGGCGAGCTTGGAAATCGTGTGGGGTTTAAAAGTCAGTAGTAGTAGTAGCGGGTGTGGAAGTTGTGGAAAACCACTTTTTGGCCCGGTAGCGCGCCGACGGCGAATGTGGGCTGAGTGTGGGCAAAGCTTGGGATAACTCGGGGCGGCTGTGGAAAGTGCTAAAGCTCATAGCACCAATCCACAGGCGAGCCTTAGTTAAGCACAGCAAAACCGGGGTTGCCCACAGCCTTACCAACAGGGCCTGTGGGCGAAAAACCACGTATTTGAGGGCGAAAAAGGCCGCCGCTAAGCCCAAAAACAGGGCCCAGCGGCGGCGTCGGGAATTAGGTAGAAGCGGCTAGGAGTGAGGCGTGGCCGCAGCCTGCTTAATGCGGCTGGTTAGCTCAGTTACCTGCTTGTAGGTATCTGCCTGGGCAGACATTTGGGTGCGCACCTTCTTATCCGCACTCATCACGGTGGTGTGGTCGCGGCCGCCAAACTCGCGCCCAATCTTGGGTAGCGACAAGTCAGTCATTTCGCGGCACAGATACATGGCGATGTGGCGGGCGGTAACAATAGTGCGTGAGCGGTTGGCCGAATACAGATCCTCAATGGTGATCCCAAAGTAGTCGGCGGTTTGCCCAATGATCAGTGCAGCAGTGATATTGCCGGTGTCCTGGGTGGAAACCAGATCCTTAAGCACCATCTCGGCCACAGGCAGATCCACCTGCAGCTTGTTAATTGAGGCGTAGGCGGTTACGCGGATAAGTGCGCCTTCAAGCTCGCGGATGTTAGCCGAGATGCGGCTGGCAATGTACTCCAAAACCTGTAGGGGCACATCCAATTTGTCGGCCTGGGCGCGGCGCGACAAAATCGCGATACGGGTTTCTAGATCCGGGGGCTGAACGTCAGTAGAGAGGCCCATGTCGAAGCGTGAACGCAGGCGCTCATCAATTTTCAGGGCCTTGGTGGGCTGGTCGGAGGTCAGCACTACCTGCTTATTTGGCGTTATAGAGCGCATTGAAGGTGTGGAAGAACTCCTCCAAGGTCTGCTCTTTGTCTTGCAGGAACTGGATGTCGTCAACCAGCAGGATATCCACCTGACGGTAGCGGCGCTTGAAAGCATCCATGCGGCCTTCAGACACGGAGGTGATGAAGTCAGAAACGAATTCCTCAGAGTTTACGTACTTAACTTTGCTCTTGTGGTAGGCGCGAGTGTAGTGGCCAATGCCGTGCAGCAGGTGGGTTTTGCCCAGACCTGAGCCGCCGTAAATAAACAGCGGGTTGTAGGTTTTAGCAGGGGTTTCTGCCACGGCGTAGGAGGCGGCGTAGGCAAAGCGGTTGGAGGAGCCAACCACGTAAGTGTCGAAGGTGTAGCGCGGGTTTAGCTTGGAGTCATCGAGGACATCGCTGGGGCGCACATTCAACCCCTTGCCGCGCGCGGCCTTTTTGGGCTGCTCAGGGCGACCAAATTCCACTACGGTCTGGGTATCTGGCACCACCAGGCCGTTTTCTTGGCCCAGTTCTAGACCTAGCTGCTGGGGGGCACTTGGTGCGGCGGCGTCGTTAGCGCCGTGGCCTAGGTTTAGCTCGGCTGGGGTGGGGATATTACCTTTGAACTGCGACGACGGCGCCTGGGTTGGGGCAGCTGGGGAGCCGGGGGTAGCAGGGGCAGCAGCGGGGCTAGCGTCGTCGTCGGCATTTACCCCCGGGGCGCCAGAGGCGGCAGAGTCCCCATGCACGGCGGCGCGGGCGGCCTTAATAATGACCTCAAGATCTTTAGCGCCCGGCGCAACCGTGTAAATAATGGGCATGTCATAGCCGATTTGGTCAGCAACTGCCGTCTTGATTGTGGCTGACACTGCGCGGTCAGTTAGACGCTGTTTAACGAATTTAGAGTTGACCACCACTACCAGCGTGCCCTCAACATCGACGGCGTGGCAGGTGCGAGCCATGGCCAGGTAGCTGAGAGTCAGTGAGTTTGAGGTGGTCAGAGCTTCTACAACACTTTCCCAAAGCTGAGCGCCGAATTCAGCGCCCGGGTCAGTTACCGGATCGGACACGGCGTCTCCTTAAGTTCATAAAACAACTAATTGGGTCAGGGCCCGGCTAATTGGGTTTAGGGTCCTGCGGGCTGAGTCCAAGTTGTCCACAGAGATATCCACACCTGGGGATGGAGCAGACGTCCGCGAACAATCTTAGGCCGCTTATTGAGGATATACGCAATCTAGCTGGTAGGAGTGGAGTTACAAGCTTGTATTTTCCTGTGGATAACGTGGGGTTATCCACATGTTGTGGGCTAGTGTTTTACGCAGGTGTGGAGAAGAAAATGGGTAAAATCGCTCCCGGATGTAGGCAGCCTCACGGCAAAGATGCTTTGACCGGTGGGTGTAAGACCATATAACGTTAATTAGTCGTACGTGTACATGCGGGTTCCGCTCAGAGGATCCAGTGCACGTGACCTCATCAAAATGGTGAGGTGCCACAAACTTTCGTGCGGCCATCCGGGCGCGCGATATAGACCTAGCAGGAGTACCCCGTGAGCAAGCGGACCTTTCAGCCGAACAACCGTCGCCGCGCCAAGGTGCACGGCTTCCGCCACCGTATGAGCACCCGCGCTGGTCGCGCCGTCCTGGCTGCGCGTCGTCGCAAGGGTCGCGCTCGCCTCGCTGCCTGAGACATGCTCAGTGCGCCGCATCGGATGCTGCGCAGCGAAGACTTCGCGGCTGCAGTTAAAGGCGGCGTGCGCAGCGGTAACCGCGCGCTGGTGGTTCATTTGAACGCCGACGATGACGGAGGTAACTCTCCTGCACTCGTCGGCGTTGTTGTGCCCAAAAAGCAGGTTGCCCGCGCCACCCACCGTAATCGGATTAAGCGGCGTCTGCGCGCCCTGTTAGCTGCCCGAGTGGACTTACTGCCTGCCGGTTCGCGCCTGGTGGTACGTGGTTTGGCAGGTGCCGACGGCGCCTCTAGCCAGCAGTTAGCCCGCCAGCTTGATCGGGCCTTGGCCCGGGTAGGGGTAGCGGTACCTGAGTCTGTGCCGGGCCAGTTAGCACCAGGCGGTGAAAGTGTTTAAGCGTTTGGTGCTGGCTCCCATTGGCTGGTACCGCAAGTACATTTCCCCAGCTATAGCGCCGCGTTGCCGCTACTATCCCAGCTGTTCCACCTACGCCGTCGAGGCTATTGAGGTACACGGAGTTTTTAAGGGATTAGCGTTGAGCGCGTGGCGCATTTTGCGTTGCAATCCCTATAGCCGTGGCGGCGTGGATCATGTGCCCGAGGTGGGGCACTGGCGTTACGCCTACCCCAAAGATGTAGCCCGCTTCCAGGTGCCTAGTGCAGCTGCGGGCCAAGATGCGCCGCAGACGCGGCAAGGCCAGCTTTGGCTGACCATAAAAGGAGAGTTTAATGGACGGACTGCTAATGCCACTGAAGGTGGCCGAGGCTTGGGTGATGGTTACCATCCACAAGCTGCTGGTTGCCATCGGTATGAGTGATGGACCCGGCCCCGCCTGGGTGCTGTCAATCGTAGGTCTAACCGTAGCGGTGCGAGTGCTGATCATGCCGCTGTTTGTGAAGCAGATTCGCTCTTCACGCGGTATGCAAGCCATGCAGCCTGAGCTGCGCGCCCTGCAGAACAAGTACAAGGGTAAGAAAGACCCCGCATCGCAGGAGCGTATGCGTGAAGAAATGATGGCGCTGTACCGCAAGCACGGCACCAACCCGCTGTCTTCATGCTTGCCGATGCTGATCCAGATACCGATCTTCTTCGCGCTCTTCCGTGTGCTGGCTCGCCTGCAGGAAATCGCTAACTCTGCCGGTAGCGCCCACCCGGTAAAGATTGGTCCGCTAACTCCCGCCTTGGCAGCGGATGTACAGTCCTCCAGCCTACTTGGGGCGCCGCTGAGTTCTTCCTTTATGAATGGCGGCTCTGCCACCGTAAAGATCGTGACCATGGTACTGATCGTGCTGATGACTGCCACGCAGTTCTACACCATGCACCAGCTGACCATGAAGAACATGCCTAAGTCGGTTACCGAATCCGACAACCCGGCTATGCGTACTCAGCGCATGATGATGTACGGTATGCCGCTGATCTTCTTCATTACCGGCCCTCAGTTCCAGGTTGGTGTGTTGATCTATTGGCTGGTTTCCAACGTATGGACCATGGGTCAGCAGTGGTGGACTATCCGCAACATGCTGCAGTGGGCTCTGAAGCCTACAAGAAGCGCCAGGAGCGCCGTCGTCGTAAGGGCCTGCCGCCTGACGACGAAAAGAAGCCCGCAGCCGCAGCTGGCAGCGAGGATGAAGCGGCGGCGTCGGGGCCTGGGCAGCGAGTCCAGCCGGTACGCAACAACCGCAAGAAAAAGAAGAACCGCACCGCCTCCACCGCTGAGCAGCGCTACGCTGAGCGTGCGCGCGAACGTCAGCAGGCTTTTGACGCCAGCGGCGCTAAGGATGACGGCGTCAAGGGCGCTGGCGGGGCTGCTAACGGTAAGAGCGGCAATAAGTCCGGCGGCTCCAAGAAGAAAAAGGGCTCTAAGGGCGGTAACTCCGCTAAGAAGTAGTTCTTATAAAACTAATAAGACTTAGTTATAACTAGTGGAAGGAGTTTTCTGGTGAGCCAGGAAACCGTCAAGCAGCTTGAGGAAGAAGGCGAAGTCGGCGCTGACTACCTAGAAGAGCTACTAGATATTGCCGATCTAGGCGGGGATATCGACATCGATGTGGATCACGGGCGCGCCTCCGTGGCCATCATCCTAGGCGAGGACGGCGATGAACGTGAGTTAGCCACCCTAGTGGGCCGCGACGGTGAGGTGCTTGAAGCCCTCCAGGAGCTGACCCGCCTGGCCGTACAGGCCCGCACTGGTTCGCGTTCGCGCCTAATGCTGGACATCGCTGGTTACCGCGAGGAGCGCCGCCAGCAGCTGACTGCTATCGCCGCCGAGGCGGTTAAGTCCGTGTTGGCTAGCGGCAAGCCGGTAGCGCTGGAGGCCATGAACCCCTTCGAGCGCAAGGTCTGCCACGACGTGGTTGCTAACGCCGGCCTGGTCTCTGAGTCTGAGGGGGTAGAGCCGCACCGTCACGTGGTGGTTCTGCCTGTCGACGACGCCGAAGACGAGGTTGAAGAGGCTGAAGAGGGCACTGAGCTTGCGGCTGCTGAGGCCGACGCGGCTGCTGAAGCCGAGACCGTCGAGGCCAAGGCTGGCGAGACCGTAGACAGCCCGGCCGACGCCGTCGAGGAAGCCTGAAATGAGCGATAACGCGGGTGAGCTAGCGGGCCTGCAGGATCTGGAAGTACCCACCGCCGAAATGCGCGACATGTTCGGCATGGCCTGGTCTGGCCTGGAGCACTACGCCCAGATGCTGGCTGAGGAGGGGCAACTGCGGGGGCTGATTGGCCCGCGCGAGCTACCGCGTCTCTACTCGCGCCACCTGGTTAACAGTGCGGCGGTGGTGCCTTTCCTGCCCAGGCACGGTAGCGTGGCGGATCTAGGTTCAGGTGCGGGGCTGCCCGGAGTGGTGGTGGCCTTGTCTCGTCCGGATCTGGAAGTGACCCTGATTGAGCCGATGGAGCGCCGCTGCGCTGGCTGGAGCTGGTGGCTGAGGAGCTAGACCTGGACAATGTGCGGGTGTGGCGGGGCCGGGCCGAAGAAATGCGCGAGCGTTTCGATGTGGTGACCGCCCGGGCTGTGGCCAACCTGAGCAAGCTGACCCGCATGGCTTCCCCGCTGATCGCCCCCGGTGGCGTGTTGCTAGCCCTGAAGGGGGAGCAGGCTCAGCGCGAGATTGATGACGCCAAGTACGTCATTAAGAAGGCTAAGCTGCTGCCGGCGGTGCTGCATGAAGTGGTTACTAGCGACGACGACGTCACCCGCGTGGTGGAGGTGCGTCGGCCCCGCTAAGGCTGGGGCAGGCTGAGTTCAAGCTAAAGCTGGACCCAAGTTAAGGCTGGCTCAAGCTAAAGCTGGACCCGGCCAAGGGTGGCCAAACAACGTGAGCGAGGCTCGGGAAACCGGGCCTCGCTTTTGTTTTGAAATGTTGCAGAGCGTAGTGCGATGAGGTTGATCTAGGGCGCTAAAAACCGCGAACCCCTAAACGTGCTTATGTTGCTTGATCGGCTAATCGGTGGAATTATTACTTTGTTTGCTACTGGTATTGACAAAGCATTCTCTAACTGGTGATAGGTCACGGAAGATAGATTATGGAAGCACAAAAAAAGCTGCGTTTAGCCCTTATTGGTGCGCTTGTTGTTATTCTTGTGTTGGTTGGCGCCTTGGTTTGGTCGTTGACTAGCGATAGTGGCGAGGTTAAAGCCGGGCCTGTCTCTCCGAGCGCGGTGGCGACGGCGACCAGGGGTGGTCGTGTTGATTTGAGTGAGCCGCGTCCTGGTAATACTGTCCCTGCCACTAGTCAGGCTTCAATTAACCCTACTGGGAAAGTTGATACCTGGGGTTCGGTCTGTGGCCTGGCTGGGGTGGAGCTTAAGCCCACAGTCCAGGTGAACTTACCTGCCATGCGCACCAAAGCGTTTGTTGATAGCACCTACTACTACTACAACAATCTGGTTGGCCCTGATCGGCGTATTGATGGTGACGTTCCCACCTGCTACGCCCACAGTAGTGAGGGCGCTATCCTCGCCGCCGCTAACTTACAGGTAATGCTTGGGGCTGGTAAAAAAAAGGTTGAGCTGATCAAAACTCTCACCTATGAAAACGACGCTCAACAAGCAGCTTTAAAGAAGATTCAAGAAAGAGGAGATTCTGCGACTGCTGTTTCAATTAAAATTGTTGGTTACAGCATCGAGGTCATTGACGAAAACAACGCAACTGTGAACCTGGCTTTCACTAGATCAGATGAACCAGGTGATCTTTACAAAAACACTTTTAAAATGACCTGGAGTAAAGGTGACTGGAAAGCTGTAATCCCAGCAGATGGTAAGTCTGAAGTTGAAGAGATTTCTTCTATAACCGATGCTGGCATGGTTTCATGGATCCTTTAATGTTTTCCTCGCTCGCGCGGGGATGAGCTCTGCACTATCAGCCAGTGATTTAACTGATTGCTAACTAGTGGGGCCCGGCAGTGCCGGGCCCCACTAGTTTTATGTGCATAGTGAAGTGGCTGCGCTCATCTAGGCGTGGCTTTTATGTCTGTGCTCCAGCAGTTCTACTTGTTAACTGTGTGACTGGTGTGACTGGGGAGCTCAGTCTGTTGCATGTTGTTTCACGTGAAACAACTGTATTATTTTTTGGTGCGCCTGACCTTTGTGAGGGCGTCGATCGCGTAAACTTTAGTCCTGATCTGATCGCACTCGTGAGGAGCAAAGTGTCCGGCTCATCCATTTTCGACCAACTCAAGGCTGATACCACCGCCCTGGAGAAGGTGCGTGAGCTAGGCTTTGCTGCACCCACCCAGACCCGAGTTATCGCCGTCGCTAATCAAAAAGGCGGCGTCGGCAAAACCTCAACTGCGGTAAACGTAGCTGCGGCACTAGCCGAAGCGGGCCTAAGGGTACTGCTTATTGACGCTGACCCGCAGGGTAACGCCTCCACCGCATTCGGGCTGGAACACCCCGAGGGTGAACCTTCCGTCTATGACGTGATAGTGGAAGGTAAACCCATTAGCCAGGTAGCGAAGGTTACCGAGCTAGGGGAGAACCTACAGGTAGTGGTGTCCAATATTGATCTTTCTTCAGTGGAGATTGATCTACTAGAGGCGGTCGGGCGCCAATCACGACTACGCGAAGCAGTTCGCAACTACCTCATTGAGGTAAACCGTAGTGGCGGCAAGCGCGTGGACTACGTGATTATCGACTGCCCGCCCTCACTTGGCATTATCACCATTAACGCCTTCGTGGCCGCCGGTGAAGTGCTAATCCCCATGCAGGCCGAGTACTACGCCCTTGAAGGCTTGGCCCTGCTTACCCGTTCTATCGATCGTATTGCCAAGGTTTACAACCCGGCTCTGCACGTATCGATGATCGCCCTTACCATGTTCGACAAGCGCACCATGTTGGCGCGCGACGTCGAATCCGAGGTGAAAACCTACTTCCCCCACGCCACGCTAGAAACCAAGATTCCCTAGGTCGGTTCGTATTGCCGAGGCCCCTTCCTACGGCGAACCGGTGGTCACCTGGGACCCGCGCTCAACCGGCGCGGTGGCATACAAACGACTGGCACAAGAAATTTCAATGCGCGGGATTACCCAGCCCGGCGTCGCTCCTAAGGAAAACTGACATGGCTAAAAACCGTCGAGGGCTAGGTCGTGGCCTCGCCTCATTGATCCCAGAACCCGCCGAGCAAGAAGTTGTTTCCCGTCCTGCGCACAACACCGCTGAGGCTACTGGCACTGATGGCCAGCGCCCCACGGATCTGTTCTTCGCGGGCAGTTCGGAAACTTCCGAGATTGTCACCTCCCTGCTAGCCCCCGCCCCGCGCCGCGATCGAGGCTCCCGCAAGAAGAGTGTTTCACGTGAAACGGTCACGGGTGGGACCCTCTCGTTGGCTAGTGGGTCCGCTGTTTCTAACGACGACGCCGCTGCCGCCGCTGAGGGTGCGGAGCCGGTTGAACTGGTGGATGTGCCCGGCACTAGCTTTGCTGAGATTCCGGTTGACGCGATTGTGCCCAACCGGCGTCAGCCACGGACTTATTTTGATCAGGCAGAGATTGCCGAGTTGTCAGCTTCAATTAAAGAAGTTGGTTTGCTACAGCCGATCGTGGTGCGCCCCTGGCCTGAAAGCGAGCCACTGCCCGATGGTGTTTCACGTGAAACGCTGCCCGGCGGACGCGCCTACGAGCTGGTTATGGGCGAGCGGCGTCTGCGCGCCTCGCGCGAGGCTGGCCTGGAAACCATTCCCGCAATTGTGCGTACAACCGCAGATGATGATCTGCTGCGTGATGCCCTGCTGGAAAACCTGCACCGCGTCCAGCTGAACCCGCTGGAAGAAGCTGCCGCCTACCAGCAGTTGCTAGACGACTTTGGTTGCACCCAAAGTGAGCTAGCTGAGCGCATTGCCCGCTCCCGCTCCCAGATTGCTAATACATTGCGTCTAATGAAGCTGCCGCCGTCGGTACAAAACCAACTCACTGACGGCTCCCTGTCTGCTGGTCACGCCCGTGCTCTGCTGGGGCTGCCCGACGCCGAGGCTATGGAAAAGCTGGCTGAGCGCATCGTTAATGAGGGCCTGTCAGTGCGCAATACTGAAGAGCAGGTGGCCTTGCAGGTGGACGCCACTGAGGCGGGGGAGACCAAGGTTAAGGCCCGTAACCGCGCAGTGCTTAACCGTGAGCTTTCCACCAAACTCTCGGGTATTTTCGATGCGCACGTGAAGGTCACCCAGGGTGCCAAGAAGGGAAAAATCGTCATCGAATTTAGCGGCGGCGAAGACCTAGACCGAATCGTCGGCTCGCTAACTTCAGCCTCCAAAAACTAGCGCCAGCTACAGTCTTCTCATACCTGCACTGGGTGCTAAGGCACTAGTACAGCAGGTAGCGTGGGGGCGTTTACAAGCTAGCAAGCTGCTGACAAAAGGGGCAGCCAAGTTCGTTAGAACTTGGCCGCCCCTGCGTTTTACTTATTGCCGCTAAACCTTAGCTCGCGAAGATTTAACGCTTGTACAGATTTAGTGGCTCAATTTAACTGCTTGTGCAGTTCTAGCAGCTTGCGAAGTTTTAGTGGCTCGTACAGATTTGGTTAGATCCATAATCAGGTTCCTTGTCACTGGCACTTAGGTGCCGATGCAAGCTAAGAGTGGCTATGCATAGCGTCATTTAGAAAAGTGCAGGTAAAGGGCTAAAAGTCTCATGCGAAAACCTCAAAACAGGGTAACCTAACTTAGGTTATATAAACCTTATCTTCGTGAAGGGTCACGATAATGTCTCAGGTTACTGGGTCGGGCGTTACTAAGGCACGCTCGGCCGTCACGATCGGTGCATTCACAGCTGTTTACTTCGTCCTCATGTGGTGCTCGGGAATGCTGGGTTTCTTCGGCCCCGCATTCATGTTTGTTGGCTGGATCATCGGGCTTATCCTCAATGGGCCGGTCATCATGCTGATGCTGGTTCGCTCACGCATGTTTGGCACGCTCACGATCATGGGAAGCATCGTTGCGCTCCTGATGGTCCTAACCGGCCACTCGTGGGTTACCTTGCCGGTTACCCTGGTGCTTGGTTTCCTAGCTGACCTCATTGCTCGCAGCGGTGGCTACCTGAATGCATCTCGCAACATCGCAGCATACATGCTGGTCTCCCTGTGGATGATCGGCCCGCTTGCGCCAATCTTTTTCGCTCCCGACTCCTACTACGCAGATATTGCCTCCTCAATGGGGCAGGACTACGCCGATAGTATGCGCGCACTCTTTAGCCCCGCAGTGATTGGGGGATGGCTCGTTGCCGCCATGATCATCGCGTTCATCGGCGGGCTCATCGGCCGCTTCCTGCTACGCAAGCACTTCGCTAAGGCCGGCGTTGCCTGAGATTTCGCCGGCCGAGTCCGCCCCCGGTGAGTCGCCAAGCCGGCTGGATCCGCGCACAAAGCTGCTGGCCCTGCTGGTGCTTAACGCGCTGGTTATGCGGGCAAGTCCCACGACGACGCTCATCGCCGTGCAGGTGCTGGTTGTGGCCGCCCTGGCCTGGGAGGTAAATACCAAGTCTGCGCTGCGTATAGGTTTTGGATGCCTCATCTGCGACGTGATCTACCTGGGCTCTCCCCTCCTGGTTACCTGGATGCAGTCAGCAGCTTGGCCGCATCCCGTGGCGCTCACAATCGGCACCTGCGCGGCAATCATGTACTGGTTTGCGCGTTTCTTCGCGGGCTTCGGCCTGGCCCTGTACGTGTACCGCACCACCAGGATCGGACAGATGAAAGCCGCCCTGCGCGCTGCCCACCTACCACGCATCTTCGTTGATGCTCTGGTGGTTGCCTTCCGGGTAATCCCCACAGTAGGGGCGGAGGCGGTCGCCATCCGTGAAGCGATGCAGATGCGCGGCGTCGACCTGAGCACACGTGGCGTGCTACGCCACCCACTCGTGATCGCTGAGCAATTCCTAGTGCCACTGCTTTCGTCTATCGCGCGCGTGGCCGACGACCTAGCGGCCTCCAGTGTGGTTCGCGGCCTAGGCAGCTCTACGCGCCCCACCAGCCTTACGCAGCTACGCGCCACAGGCTGGGACGCGCTAGCCCTGGTATGCGTCGCCGCTGTAATTGCCCTTGAATACTGCTGCTACCTGGGAATCCTGCCATGATTGACGTTGCATCCCTATCTTTCTCCTACGTAAGTGAACTAACGGGAGACCGCGTCGAAGCCTTGAAAGACGTGGACCTGTCAGCTGACGCCGGCAGCCTCACCCTGGTCTGCGGGGCCTCAGGCTGCGGCAAATCAACCCTCATGAAGGCACTAACCGGCCTGGTCCCACAAATGACTCCAGGGGAGTTAGACGGGGTGGTGCGTATCAACGGACGCAACCTCGCCGACGTCGCCCTAACCGACGTCGGACACCTATGCTCCTCAGTCTTTCAAAACCCCCGCACCCAGTTCTTCTGCGACACAGTTGCCGAAGAACTAGCCTTCTGCGGAGAAAACTATGGACGCGAGCGCGCCACACTGCGCCAGCAAAGCGAACGCGCCGCCAAAGCTCATGGGCATCAGCCACCTGATGGAGCGCAAGCTTACAACCCTCTCAGGGTGGGCAGCTGCAGAAGGTGGCGTTGGCCTGCGCACTGGCCAGCGGTGCCCCCGTACTGCTGGCAGATGAGCCCACCTCAAACCTGGACCCCGCCGCGATTAGTGAGGTGCGAGCGGCCCTGAAAGTACTTAAAGAGCAGGGCCTGACGATTGTTGTCGTTGAGCACCGCCTGCACTTCCTGCGCGAGCCTGGCCGATCAGGTGCTGCTCATGGAAGGCGGTAGGGTGACGCGGCGCTGGAATGGCGCAGAGTTCTTCTCCATGGGGCAGGCGCAGCGTCGCTCGCTGGGGCTACGCACGCTTGTGGACCCTGGCCCGCCCGAAACCTGGGTGGGGCAGGGCCAGGTGGGCCGTCAGGAAAATCAGGTGGGCCACCAGGCGGGCTGCCGGGAAAATCAGGCGGACAGCCAGGAAAACAGGGAAGCCACCCCAAGCCAGGTACGCCTGTCATGCCGGGGGCTGAGCTTTGCCTACGGTGCCAGCCCGGTTTTTGAAGGGCTCGACGCCGACTTCCCAGCCGGGCAGATCACCTGCATTGCGGGAGCCAACGGCGTCGGCAAAACCACCCTAGTGCGGGTGCTGTGCGGGCTAGCCGCCCCCAGCTCAGGCAGCATCAGCCTGGATGGCGTGCCCGCCTCACGCAAAACCCGGCGCTCGGCCTGCGCCCTAGTCATGCAAGACACCGGCCGCCAACTTTTCTCCGACACCCTCGCCGGGGAGCTAACAATTGGCGCCTCACACGCCAGCGGACAAAGTGGGGAACAGCTACTGGCTGATTTCGACCTAGCTAACCTAGGCGAGCGCCACCCACTGAGCCTATCGGGTGGGCAAAAACAGCGCCTGGTTATCGCCGCCGCCCGCGCAACCGGTAGACCCATCGTCATCCTCGACGAACCCACCTCAGGGGTGGACGCCAGGCACCTAGATTCAATCACCGCCACCCTGCGGCGCATCGCGGACGAGGGGGCCGCCGTCGTCGTTGTTACCCACGACGGCGAGTTTGCCGCAGCCTGCGCAGACCGACTAATCACGCTCACAGCGACGGGCATCAACTGCGCCCGCGAAGGAGACCAACAATGACCACCAACCAAGACGAGAGCAAGGCAGCGCAAACTGCCTGCCTATGTGAAGCGCAGGGCAGTGCACAAAACAGCCAGGGCACGCAGGGCGACGATCCACGCGCCGCCTACCTGGCAGGCAAACGCGCCTTCAAAGAGCTAACCGCCCCAATTCGTAAATCCATGATCATTGCCCAGGTACTCTGGGGTTCTCTATGGGGCGCTCGCGGTGGCCCCCTACGTTATCCTCGTTCAACTTGGACAGGTGCTGCTGGATGCCGCCCGGGCGGGCGTCTCACCTGATCGCGGCGAGGTTATGGACCTACTGATGTGGCTTATCAGTGCCTTTGGGGCCCGCTACGGAATCTACTTTTGTGGCCGTGAGCATCACCCACTTCGCGGACCTGCGTTTTGGGCACATCGTGCGCTCTCGCATGGTTAAAGTTCTATCCGGTGCCCCCCTAGCCTGGTTTACCTCCACTAACTCAGGGACCGTGCGCAAAGCCATCCAGGATGACACGCACGACGTACACACTGTTATCGCCCACGCGCCCGTCGAATCCACCGCCGCCATCAGCGCGCCGATCTCTTTAGTTATCTACGCCTTCATTGTTGACTGGCGACTTGGACTCCTCTCGATTGCCACCATCCCCATCTATGGCCTCATATATGCCTGGATGCTGCGAGGTATGGGGGATAAGACGGCGCAGATGGACCGTCACCTCACGCGCGTGTCAGCCACCATGGTTGAGTTCGTCTCCGGCATTAGCGTGGTTAAAGCCTTCGGGACTGTGGGGCGTTCACACCAGCGTTTCACCCAGGCTGCTGAGGAATATTTCACGCTTCTACCGCGAGTGGTGCGACCCCATGTTGAAGGGATCCGCATTGGGGCAGGCCAGCGTGTCTCCCTCCTTGATTCTGCTTATTTCGACGGCGGGAGGGCGCGGCGCTGGCGGCCACGGGCGCAGTCAGCCCGGTTCAGGTCATCACCTGCGCGCTTATCGCCCTGGTTATCCCGGCGGCTATCGAGGTGCTGGGGAACAACGGCCTGGGCATACCAGATTGCCGGCGCGGCTGCGCTGCGTATCGTTAACCTGCTTTCTGTGAATCCTCTGCCTGCCACTGGCACTTTGGTGCCTGAAGCGGCGGATATTGAGATCGACGACGTCTGCTTCTCCTACGGCCCTACGCTCGCCTTAGACCATGTAAGTTTGCGCGTGCCCGAAGGTAGTATCACTGCGCTGGTGGGTTCTTCTGGCTCTGGTAAGTCCACCCTGGCCACACTGGTTGCGCGCTTTGCTGACCCGGACCAAGGCAGGATCCGTATTGGGGGCGTAGATCTGCGTGACGTCGACCCAAATGCTCTCTACAAGCATGTCTCGTTTGTACTTCAAGACCCGCAACTTCTTGATATTTCCGTGCGTGACAATATTGCGCTCGGTATGCCCGAGGCCAGCGATGAGGAAATCTGGGCTGCTGCGAAAGCTGCCTGCATAGATGATTATGTGCGCGGCCCTACCTCAAGGTCTTAACGCTGTCATCGGCCAGGATGCGCATCCTTCAGGCGGCCAAGCTCAGCGGATTGCGATTGCCCGCGCCCTGCTTGTAGACGCCCCCATCCTTGTACTTGATGAGGCCACAGCCTTCACAGACCCGGAGGCTGAAGCCGATATCCAAGCAGCCCTGACCCGACTGGTCCAAGGCAAGACAGTCCTGGTGATCGCTCACCGTGCTACCTCAATTGCCGGCGTCGATCAGATTGTCATCCTTGAGGCGGGCCGTCTCATTGCGCAAGGCACCCCCAAGCAACTCGCCGACCACCCATACATGCGTCGCATGAGCGCAGTGAAAGGACACTGACATGTTTGAGCTTATATCACGACTACGTGAACCACTGTCTGCTGCGGGACGCACTAATTTCAGGCAGGTGACGGCGCTTTCCTGCATTGTTGGCGTGGTTAGAGGTTTATCCTTGATCGCGTTCATCCCGGCCGCAATTGCCTTAACTTCAGGGCGGCCAGCCTGGGGCATGAACCTAACTGCCTGGCTCATCGTACTGGCGCTGTGCGCTCTAGCTTCTTTCATCACTGAATACCTGCTAGCTATGCGCTCCTATATGGTCTCCTTCGACTTCCTGTCCAACATGCACCGCGCAATCGGCGATAAAGGTAGCCTCCCTGCCGCTGGGCTCTTTCCGGGCGGACACGGCCGGAAAGATGTCACGCCTGGTTTCACGTGAACTAATGCTGTTAGGCGAGATGTTCGCGCACATGTATTCGCCCTTCATCGCTGCGATCGTCACTTCACTGACGATGCTTGTGGGTATCACTGTGTTCTCTCCGGCTCTGGGGCTGGTGTGTGTGCTAGCTATTCCCGTCATCGCTGGGGGAGTGTGGGTGGCCCGCACCTGCCTGAATTCCGGATCTGCACTTAAAGAACCTCCCGCCCAAGAGCTGTCTCACCGCATCGTAGAGTATGCAACCAAGCAGGGAGCCCTGCGCGCGTGCGGGCGCTCCAGCTCCTATGATCCGCTTGAGCGGGCCGAGGACACCTATGGGAAAGCCGCGCGGCGCTCACTGATACGTGAAACCATCGGTCAGGTGGTCAACGGGAATGGCCGCTCAGGTGGTCGTGGTTTCACTGATTATTGTGATTGGGCTGCTGGCGGTGGGCGGTAGCGTCAGCCCTGTGGAGGCGATCGTCTCGATTGGTCTGCTTTTGCGCTTTTACGCAGATCCTCGTCGATATTGGGATGCTAGCCTCCGCCTTTGAAACCCGCCGCCCAGTGTTGGATCTAAGCCACGAGGTCCTTAGCGCCCCCGAACTGCCAATCCTTCCAGCCAGCTCCGATCAGGACCCGGCCAGTTCCAATCATGATCCGGCCAGCTCAGATCAGGACCCGGCCTGCTCTGGTTCCGCTGTGGCCCTTACTGACGTGTCCTTCGCCTACGAAGCCGACCACCCCGTCCTGCGCGGCGTTTCCTTCCAGGTTGCGCCGGGAACCATGACGGCGATCGTGGGCCCCTCAGGTTGCGGCAAGACCACTATCGCGCGCCTGGTTGCTCGCTTCTACGACGTCGACGCCGGCAGCGTGAGTGTGGGGGGACGCGACGTGCGTCAATGGGACACTGCCCAGCTCATGGCCCAGCTGTCGCTAGTCTTCCAGGATGTATATCTTTTCGACGACACACTCGAAGCTAACGTACGCATTGGTAGAGCCGATGCTAGCGACGACGACGTCAAAGAAGTAGCCCGCCTAAGCGGCGTCGACGAAATCGTTGAGCGTCTACCACTAGGGTGGAACACCCGTGTAGGTGAAGGGGGCCGTGCCCTATCGGGCGGCGAACGTCAACGTGTCTCCATTGCCCGCGCCCTGCTCAAAGCCGCCCCCATTGTTCTCTTCGACGAGGCCACCAGCGCACTGGACCCCGAAAACGAAAACCACATCACCGACGCCATGGATGCGCTGCGACGCAACGCCACCCTCATTGTCATCGCCCATAAACTCGACACCATTACCGCTGCAGACCAGATCATTGTGCTTGACCACTCTGGCCGCGTAGCCCAGGTAGGCACACACGCCGAGCTCTATAGCCAAAGTGATGGACAATACCGGGCCTTCTGGCAGGCCCGCAGCCGGGCAACCGGATGGAAGCTGGTCTAAAAACCATCTCAAATTAAGGCTGATCAAAAAACTACTCCCGCGAGCCATAGCTCGCGGGAGTTTGTCTTAGGCTTTAGCGCGCGATAGATCCACAATCAGCCCCAAGCCTGCCACCAATGCCGTAGGCAGGATCCAGCCCAGCTGCGCACCCTGGCCGGGGGAGAGAGCTAGAAAATCATTTAGCGCCGGCACGTCTTTAACATGCTCGCTGACAAAGGTGAGTGCCGACCACAGGGTTGCGCTCCACGCAGCGAAAGTGAACATGAAATTACTGCGCAGACGCAAAGCATGGCTGAGTAAAGTCGCAAACACCAAAGCAATCGCAATGGGGTACAGGAAAGTAATCAGCGGAGCTGAGATCTTAAGCAGAGTCTCCAAACCATAGCTAGCAAAGGCGAAACCAATCACCGCAAAAACAATCAGCAACGCCCGGTAACTAAGCTTTGGAATAAGCCGATTAAAGAACTCAGCTGAGGCTGCCAACAAGCCCACCGCCGTCGTCATACAAGCCAACAACACCGTCAAACCATAGGCATACCTACCAACCGACCCCATAGTCAGTGCCGACGCATCCGAAAGCAGGGCGGCGCCGTCGCTATAACTAGCCCCATTAGGCATCAACTGACCCACAAAACCCAAGCCCACATAAACTGTGGCCAGCAGGGCGCCAGCGATCAGCGCGGCAATGCCGGTGTGGGTGGTGGCCCCCGAGCGGGAAATACCGGTGCGGCCAAAAGTGAAGGCGTTAACCACCACGATACCGAAAGCCAAGGCAGCTACCGAGTCCATCGTCATATAGCCGGATAACAAACCGGCATTAATCGGCTGCGTGGTGTAATCACCCCGGGGAGCGGCAGGGCTGGTCTCAAAGACACTCAGCGCGCGCGTCACCAGCAGAACCAGCAGTAGCAGCAAGGCCGGGGTGAGGATCTTACCCAAGTAATTAACCACCTTGCCTTCACGCCAGCAAAGCAGCACTGCCACGGTGAAAAACACAGCGTTGAAAATAATCGAAGGCAAAATACCTTCGCTATTAATAATCGGTTTTATAGCGGTTGAATAGCTAACCGCACCGGTACGCGGCACGCCGTAAATAGCGCCAATCGACAAATACACTGCCGAAGGGAAAATAACCCCAAACACCTTACCGGCGCGTGAGGAAAGGTCGCGCAGGTCAGCTCCGGCCACCGCAATAGCAAAAACAGAAATAACCGGTAGCAGTACGCCGCCGATCAAAAAGCCGGTAATTGCGGGAGTGAAGGCAGTGCCCGCCTGGGCGCCCATCACTGGTGGGAAGATCAGGTTTCCGGCTCCGAAGAACATCGAAAACAGCATCAGTGACACGGCAATAAGCGAGACTTTACCTGCCTGCTTGGACTTATGTGGTTCAGCGCTAGGCGGTGAAAGAGTGTGAGCTGATTTAGCTGCCATAGCGTTTAGGTCTTTCGTCTAGAAGATACTCGATGAGACAAGTCTTGCAGTCTAGACAAATATCTGCCAGGGCCTACCTTTACTAAATACCAAATTTCAGGGTGGCTGGGGTGCGGGCAAAAAATGTTGGGGGTGAGTGTTTCACGTGAAACACTCACCCCCAACGCAGGCTATGTAGTCGGTATTTTGCTGCGCCCGGTGCGCGAAGCTTTGCGGCCGGGCAAGCTGACTCTGCTCCCGTTAGGGGAGTGTGCCGGCGCTAGCCAAGGCGCTAGCGGCTACTGGGCTGACCCTCGCCCTGATAGTTGTTGTAGGCGGCTAGCACCAGCTGCTGGCACAGCTGCGTGAAGTTACCATCCACCTCAGCTGCCAGCGGCAGCAGCGAAGTCTCAGTCATGCCCGGCACCACGTTCACGTCAATGAACCAAGGCGTGCCCTCGGCGTCGACAATAAAGTCAGAGCGCGACAGCGCCCCCTAAACCCTAAAGTCTCGTGAACCTTCACCGCCGCCTCACGCACGGCGTCGTCACGCGCCTGATCCAAACGCGCGGGCACAAAAAACTCACTACGCCCAGGGTTATAGCGGGCATCGTAGTCGTAGGAGCCGTCAGTAACAATCTCCACCGTCGGCAGGGCCCGAGCTACGCCGTCGCCGTCACGCACCACCGAAACGGAAGCCTCCACGCCCTCCACAAACACCTCAATCAAGGCGTTGTCAGAATAGGCGAAACACTCCACCATCGCAGAACGCAGCGAGTCGACGTCGTCGGCATAAGAAACCCCCAGCGCCGAGCCGCCCTGGAACGGCTTAACCACCAGCGGCAGACCCAGGTGCGCAATCACCAAATCCAGCAGCTCATTGGCACCCAGCTGGTTGAAGAAAGACTGCGGCAGAGTCAGCGAATCAGGCGTGGCCACACCCGCCGTACGCACCCCAGCCTTAGCGGTGGGCTTGTAGCTGGCGCGCTGACAGCCATCAGAGTGCGTGCCCACAAACGGCACCTCCAGGGCCAACAGGATGTTTTGCAAACTGCCATCCTCGCCCGTGGAGCCGTGCACCAGCGGCCACACCACATCCGGGTTGTAGTTGCGCAAAGACGCCAGCATAGAGGCGTCAGGGCAGAAAGTATTAACTTCGTGGCCGGCCTCGCGCAGCGCCCTAGCTACGCGGTGAGCCGAGCGCAGCGAACCTCGCGCTCGTGGTTGAGGCCGCCGGCGATGATGGCCACACGCAATTGCTGTGTCATGAAAGGCCTTTCTATACGGCTAAAAATTTAAATAGGGGTAAGCGGGACCCGGCGACTAGTGCTGTCCGGGAGTGGGGCGCTTGGCCGTGCCAAACAGCGAAACCAGCTCCAGGTCGCGGTTAACCACCTCAGAGATGCGGCGCACGCCCTCACGAATATCTTGCTCATTGGGGTAGCAGTAGGACAGACGCATATGGTCGCGGCCCTCGCCGTTGGCATAGAAGGCGGTACCCGAAACATAAGCCACCAAGTTAGTTACCGCGCGCGGCAGCATGTCCTTGGCATCCAGGCCCTGCGGTAACTTAACCCAGGTGTAAAAACCGCCTTCGGGAACATTCCACTGGCACATGGGCAGGTAGTCGTTAAGCGCCTGAATCATGGCGTCACGTCGCGAGCGGTACATGCCTCGGAAAGTGGAAATCTGGTTGCGCCAGTCAAACTCGCTTAGGTACATGGAGATCGAATACTGGCCCATAGAGGTGGGGCACAGGATCGCAGACTCAGAGGCTAGCTTCAGCTTTTCGCACATTGCCGACGGCGCACAGGCCCAGCCCACGCGGTAACCAGGGGCGAAAATCTTAGAGACAGATCCCAGATACAGTACGTGATCGGGCGCCAAGCTCTTAAACGAAGTGTAGGTGCGCCCGTCAAAAGCCCAGTAGACCGTAAGGGTTGTCCTCCACAATCAGCACGTGGTGGCGCTTGCAAATCTCCACGATCTGCGGGCGACGCTCCTCGCTAACGCATACCCCGGCAGGGTTGTGGTAGTTGGGAATGGTGTAGAAGAACTTAACCTTGCGGCCCTCGCGCTCCAGGCGAGTGAAAGTTTCTTCCAGGGCCTGGGGAATGACGCCGTCGGCATCAATAGGGCTCTGCACTACCTCAGCCTCATAGGCGCGGAAAATACCCAGGCTACCCAGGTAGGAGGGGGCCTCACAGACCACCACGTCACCCGGGTTAATCATGATTTCGGTGATTAGGTCCACGGCCTGCTGGGAGCCAGTGGTGATGAGGATGTTGGCGCTGTCAGCCTCGATACCCTCATAAGCCATTACTTCAGTGAGCTGCTCTGCTAGCTGCGGCAGGCCCTTACCGTTGCCGTATTGCAGGGCCTTGTAGCCGTCACGCAGCAGCATCTGCTTGGTGGCTTCAGCGATGTCAGCCATGGGCAGGTCTTTGAGGTTGGGCATCCCGCCGGCCAGTGAAACTACCTCCGGGCGCGATGCCACCGAGAATAAGGAACGCACTTCTGACTCGCGCAGCCCTGCGGCTCGCTCTGCGTAGGAGTCTAGCCAGGGGTCGAGTCGGTTACCTCTTTGATTCTCAGTCACGGTGGTTCCTTTCGTAAGCGCTGGTGGGCTGGTTGTGCCCAGGCGCGCGTAGCTTTAATTCTGCCACGTGATGGCGTCTAATGCCGGAAAGCTACTGAGGGCGTAAGTGCTGAGGTGCTGGGGTTGGGATGTTGGGGTTTGGGCGTGGGGCCGACGGCGGCGCTGCGGTTGGGTTTGCTGGGGACGCGGCGGTTGGGTGCTGGGGTGCAGGGATGATGGTTGTGGTGCGGGCCGACGGCGACGGCGTGCGCGGGCCGCGTTTGCTGTGAGGGGCGGCGCCAGGCGACATCTGTGCGAAGTGCGGCAGCATAGAGGCCGACGGCTGCGCGGGGTGTGTGTGGCGCGTGCGGCGTGTGTGTTTCACGTGAAACACGATGTTTATCGCGTGGCTGGCTGGATGTTGGGGAGTGGTGGGATCGGCAAGCGAGCTGAGATGTGGGTTGGGTTTGGGTTGAGACGTAGACCGGATAGAAGTGAAATGGCCAGAAATGAGCTGGCTAGAGGTTAACTGGTTTAGAAGTGGACCGGCCAGAAGTAGACCAGTTAGAAACAAGGCTGGCTAGAAATGAACCAGTCATAAATGAGCTAGCCGGGGTGCGGCAGTATAGGGCTGAGACGTAAGGAAAAAGTGGGGGTGGCGGGCGACGTCGTCGTCGATATTTAGTGCTTAAGGGAGGTGGGCGTAAGGGACTGAGCACAAAAACTGACAAATCATCCCTTCCCTATAAAACCCCATGGAATTTTTATAGGGAAGGGATGAAATTGCCTGTATTTGTCTGAAATTGCCTGTGTGTACCTGTGTGTATAGCTCAGGCGTTGGGGAAGGCGGCCTTCTGGACCTCTTCCACAAAGTTAGCCTTGGGGCGTGAACCCACGAACTCGTGGCGGACTTCGCCGTCACGGAACACCAGGAAGGCCGGGATGGAACGCACGCCGTACTTGGCGGCGCTTAGCGGGTTGGCATCCACGTCCACCTTCACAAACTTGACGTCCTCAAGCTGCTTAGCGGCCTCGTCAACCACCGGAGCCATCTGACGGCAAGGCGGGCACCAGGTGGCCCAGAAGTCCACCACTACGGGCTTGTCAGAGTTGATGACCTCATCCTGGAAGGTAGCGTCAGTTACTGCGAGAGCGTTCGACATGTTGTTCTCCTTGTATGTAAGAGCTGTTTCTAGCCTAGTAGAGATTGAAAGGATTGTGGGCACAAACCCACGCATTGTTAGTTAGTTCAGTTCAGCCAGGTAGTGCTGGGCGTCCAGGGCAGCGCGCGTGCCCGAGGCGGCAGCAGTGATGGCCTGACGGTAGGTGGGGATCTGCGACGTCGCCGCAAGCAAAGACACCGGGGATGTTAGTGCGGGTGGAGGGGTGAGAAACCACCACATAGCCGGCAGCATCCAGCTCCAGCTGGTCACGCACCAACTCGCTGCGCGGGCTGGAACCAATGGCAACAAACAGCCCGGTAGCCTCCAGCTCGCGAGTTTGACCGGTAACCGTGTCGGTTAGGGTTACGCTCTCTAGCGCCCCCTCACCATGCAGTGCCGATACGCGCGAGTTCCAAGCGAAGTTAATCTTGGGGTTCTCCAGGGCGCGCTTAGCCATAGCAGCCGAGGCGCGCAGCTCGTCGCGGCGGTGCACCACAGTCACAGACTTAGCGAAAGTGGTTAGGAAGGTTGCCTCTTCCATAGCGGAGTCGCCGCCACCCACCACAATGATGTCCTGGTCGCGGAAGAAGAAACCGTCACAGGTAGCGCAGTAAGAAACGCCGTGACCGGAGTACTTATCCTCTTCCTCCAAGCCCCAGCTTGCGGTAAGCCGAACCGGTGGAGAAGATGACGGTGCGGGTCTCAAGCACCTCATCTTCTAGATGCACGCGCTTTACCTCGCCAGCCAGCTCCAGCTTGACCACATCCTCATAGCGGATGTCGGTGCCAAACTTCTCAGCCTGCTCCATCATGTTGTTCATCAGGTCAGGGCCCTGAATACCCTCAGGGAAACCGGGGAAGTTTTCCACCTCAGTGGTGTTCATTAGGGCGCCACCGGCAGTCACGGCGCCTGCTACCAGCACCGGCTTGAGCTGGGCTCGGGCCGCGTAGATAGCGGCGGTGTAACCGGCAGGTCCCGGAACCTACGATAACGACGTCGTGAACCATGCTGCTCCTGTTCTTCAATGTTTGTTGGCAGGTACAACCGAGACCTAGGTCCGAATGTTCCCAATACAAATGTTAGCTGCGCCCTATTAACTAGGGGCAGCTAACTTAACTAGCAGCGGTAACTATTGTCCCTGGGTTGAGGTGACCGTGGGCACCGTCGAAGCGGCAGGGACCATCATCCTCATCGAAGGAAACGTTAGACAGACCCAGCAGGTTCGAGAAGGCAAACACCACTGCCAGAATCACTACCAGCGCTAAGGCTGCCAGCAGCGCCCAGGAGGTGCGGCTGCGTTCCTTGTACTGGATGTACTCTGCCTCGTTTTCTTCCTTTGCTGGGCATGGGGACGAGGTGCGTCTAGGGCCTCTTTTGTGGCCGGCATGGTGGGCATAGAGATGATGTCGCTCAGATCGCTTAAATCAACCTCACGGCCCGGGCCAGGGGCAGCCGGAATGGCGTCACTGGCCGCCTTAATGTCCTCACGCACACTGTTACCCACACGCGAAGCCAACTGGGTGGTCTTAATGCGAGTGTTCTTAATCAGGCCCTTAACAGCCTCAAGGCCCTCAACGCCCTCTTCAAGCTGCTTAGTGGTGAACTCAGTGGGCTGAGCTACCGGCAGTTGGGAGCCTTTAACTGGCTGCCACGTGCCCAGGGCGGTGACCAGCGCGGCGGCGCTACGGATGGGCCTACCCGAATACTGCTGGGCGAAAATCTCGTCCAGGTCAGCCGGAACCTGCGGGTTAATCGTGGCCGGGGAAACCGGGTGACCGCCGGTTAAGGGGGCACTGGGAATCCCGGTGCGCTTTACCCGGCCAGCGCTTGGTCAACCCGTAGTAGAGCAGATCCAGTAGTGCCTTGGCGTCAGTAATGTCGTAAGCCAGCAAGCCATGCTCGTCACGGTCAATCTTTACGTGGCGCAGCGCTGACTCGTAAGACAAGCCAAATACGCGCACTTTACCGTCCACAGTGACGCGGATATCTTCAGTGCTCAGGCACAGGTGGTGCAGGCCGCGACGGGAGGCATTATCCAAAGCGGAAGCTACCTCACCAATAATGGAGCGGGCCTGCTCAACCTCCAGGCCGTCCTCAATGAGACGGTCGAAGGAGACCCCCTCAACCGGGTCGGTGACAATGAAAGCCGGCTCTAATTCGACGTCGCGCACCCGTACCAGACGCGGGTCGGTAGCCAAGGCAGCGCGCTGAGCAGACTCAAGCACCTCGACCTGGTTGCGTACAGCCTCGGTGAGCACATAAATGGCCACCGGCTGGTCCAAAATCGTGTCGATACCGTGGTAGCGGCGTACGTGTGGAAGTGATGTGGGCAGATTGCCACACAGGTGATAGCGGCCCGAACCGATCGGGAAAGATTGAACTAGATTTTCTGCTTCTGGCTGCATAGGAATAGAAGGCGCTGGCGTATCCGCGCCCGACGACGCCGGGGGCGGAGGAATTGGCGGAATAGCTGCAGCAGGAGCTGCGTTAGCGATTGTACCTAGCGACTTAGATGCAGACGAAGAAGTCTTTGAGGTGTCGCTTACGCTGGTAGAGGTAGCACCCTTAATGGAGTTCTTAGCTGAGCCCTTAGTGGCGGCGTCGTCGACGGCGTCACGGGCAGCCGCAGTGGCATCCTTGGCGGCAGCTAGGGTGGCAGGGGGCTGATCTCAGCTAGCGTGACCTTACCGGTTGCCTGATCACTGACGACGTCGGTAGCAGCCGCGTGGATAACCTCACCCTCAGCGATTACGTCAGAGTATTTAAGCGGCACGCTCTCACTCTTATAAGCGGGCGGGGTAACCAGGGCGGCGGCACCCTTATTAAGCACCTTGGCGATCGGGGCGGGCAGCAGGGAAGCCACCTTACGCACCACGGAGGTAACCGGGCGGGCAATGTTGTTTAGCTCCTCAACGCGCAAAGCCCGGGCGGTGAGCAGATACACCAGGGTCATGATGGGGGCAACAATGAGGATCTGTGCCAGAGAGTCACTAAAAGCCACTGTTGATGTGGATTAGGTTGAGCCCATAACGCACCAGGTAACCAGCCACTACGGCGGGGGCCACCGCCAGGCCCAGCAATGCGTAGGTGGTGCTAACCCGGCGCACATCCATATGCGGCAGGTGCTTACGCAGCAAGAACACGATAATTATCGAGCCGGTAGCCTGGCTTACCGCTGAACCCAGGGCCGCCAGGATCATCCACCAGGTGGCCGGGAGCAAACATATATGCCGCAGCGCAAATAATGATCTGGGAAAGACCCACGGGCACGTCGGCCCACAGCATACGTTTAGTGTCGTTATAGGCCAGCATTACACGCTGCATAGTGGCCCATAGACCCTGCGGCACAATACCGATTGCCAGCATCATCAGCACAGCGGCAGAAGCGGAAACCTCTTCAGGGCGCAAAGTGGGTACAAACACCTGCATGGCAGGCCCGGCCAGTACAAAAATACCGGCACTGAAATAGGGTGGTGAAAATAGCGATAGTGCGCAGGCCTAAAGACAAATCATCCTTAACGCCTTCAGCATCTCCCGCAGCCGCTTTTTCACTCATGCGGGTAAATAGCGCCACAATAATTGAGGTAGTCACCAATGATTGCGGCAGCATGAAAATCATTTGCGCATTGGTGTAAATAACCGTAGAAGGCACCACCGTATGGGCATATTCGGGTAATTCACTAGCGCTTAAAGCCGCAGTACCCAGGTTATAGACCACCAGGGTGCTTAGCTCCACCACAATCAGGCCAAACACTGCCCACAGGGCTACCTTGGATACCTGACCCAAGCCAGAACCGCGCAGACCCCACACCAGGCGAGGCTTAAAAGCCAGTGCGTACCAGCGGGATGTACAGGACCAAAGCCTGGATGGCGATACCCAGGGTGGAGGTACCCGCAATTACAGCAGTGCGGGTGAAATCCCAGTTAGCTGGGCTACCGCCGCCAGAGTATTCGCCGTAAATAAACAGGTAGGCAGCCAGGGAAACGATCGAAATAATGTTATTTAATACCGGCGCCCACATATAGGGGCCGAAATTATTTTTAGCGTTTAGGACCTGGCCCCATAGGGCATAAAGTCCATAGAAGAAAATCTGTGGCAAACACCAGTAGGCAAACGCGGTAGCTAAACCATGCCATTGACCTAATTGGGAACCATAAATAGTTACCACTATGGTGGCAGCTACCGTCAATACGCCGGTAACCACCGCCAGCAGGGCGCCAGCGGTGGTAATTAACCGGTTAATGAATTCTTCACCGGCTTTTTGACGTAGTGCCCGCACAATTTGCGGCACCAAAATGGCGTTTAGAACGCCGGCAGCCAGCAGGTTATAGATCATGGTGGGCGCGTTATTGGCCACCGTGAAGGCGTCAGCGGCGCCCGATCCGGTAGCACCCAGCGCGGCCACCAGCATGGCGTTACGCACCAGCCCCAACATGCGGGAAGCTAGCGTACCCATAAACATGACTGCGCTAGAGCGCGCCAGTGTTGGTGCTTTTGCCATTACTTACCCTTCTGAGATCACCACACGGCGACCACGGTGTACCGTCCTGACGATACCGGCCACCATAAGCACGCTAAATACACTGCCTAAGCCCCAGGTAAACCAGCTTTCCCAGTTGGCGCGCACACGCATATGCACAGTGGAGCTGGAACCTACCGGCTGCCCCAAGGCGTTCTTCATAGAAACCTTGACGTCAATATCACCGCTACCGACGGCATTTACCGGCACCATCACAGTGGTTTGGGAGTTAGCCGGAATAACTGCAGTGGTGTCACCCTTGGAACGCAGTAGCGAACGCGAAGGGCGTAAATGGATAGTGACCTTGGCGGGTTGCGAAGTGTCGTTAGAGACGCGCACAGGTAGGTGCGCGGAGGAGTCAATGAGGTTAATGGTGGAGCTGGGCAGGGTGCGCAGCATATTGCCGATGATCTTATTGCGGCAGCCGACGTCGTCGATAACCACCATGAACTTACCTTGACGCCAAGCTGAGGACGTAGCCACCTCAGTTAGACGCAGGGTAGAGCCAGCGATTTTTGCGGGCTCATTGTAGATAGACACCATGTTTTGGGTGGTGCTAACAGTTTTGGAGGCGGTGGCTAGTTCTTGCTCGTTGATGCGGTAGGGGTCAGTGGAGCTGACAGGCAGAGGTTCGCGTTCAATCTCAGTGCCGTCGCTAGCTTTAGTGCTAGCCAACTGTTCCAGTTCAGCCAGTGGGGCCGGGGTGGACCAGCTGTTGTTTATGGCCGAAAGCCGGTCGTTTAGGTCCTTAACATCCATATTGGAGGCAGAGTCACGCTCTACCAGCAGCAAAACGTGGCGCACCTGATCCGGGCGCTGACGGGTGATAACAGCCGTAGTGCCGCGCGCCAGCTGACGTGCGTCAAAGTCGGTTAGGTTACCTAAAAAGCCCTCATAGGTGGTTAGCACCCCAGAAACAGACTCTGACAGGGTCTGATCAGGGATTAGTACACGCTGGTTGTTGAGGAAAGCTGTGGAGTCAGGAATGTAGTCCAAATCCCCAGCTGGATATAGCGCGTCAGGCGGCGAGATAACCGTGCTCACCTGTCCTTTTACCGCGTCCAGATAGGTTTGGTCTAGCTCTAGCGACGAGGAAATAGCTACGTCTGCACGGGCCCCGCTTAGCAGCTGGTCCTTACCAACCATGGCTTTAGATTGGTTGATAGCTTCCCTGATTTGGCTGGCTCCAGTGCTGACATGGCTAAGGGCAACCAGGTCGGCGTCCATAGGCGGCAGGGCGATGATGCCCCCGCGTTTTGAGAGCGCCAGCTAGGGCCTGGTTAAGGGCCGCGACTTGCTGGGCCTCAACTGCTTTTGCGTTCTGGGTGGAGCTTTGAGTGGGGGTAGGGGTAGCTGAGGCGCTAGGAGTGGCGCTAGCGGTGGCACTAGGCGTGGAATTCTCAGTGTTTGCAGAGGCAGTGGCCGGGGCACTAGCAGTTGGGCTGGCCGTAGCGCTAGGGGTAGCGTCTGCGGTTTTTTGGTTAACCGCTGCGGCAGTGGCGCCTAGGGCAGAAAGCAGGTAGGGGTCTACAGCCACAATTGTCTGACTATTAGCAGCGTTAAGTATTTCGATAGTGCGTGTACGCATCTGGGTGGTGGCAAGTTTGAGGTCTACCTTGTCACCGGTGATGCAGGCGTTGGGGCTAAAACCATCACTTTGGCTGGGGGTAAAGGCTGCCCCTGACTGCAAGGCCAGTAGCTCACGCATCTGCATAGCTGAGGCGGTGAGGGGGATTACCGCAGTGATTTTGGTGGGCTGCACCTGGGTGTTGGGTGACCACACCGCAATGGCGCGGTCGCTACTAACTAGCTCACCGGAAGTTACGGTCACTTCCATGCCGCGCGCGCCCCAGTTGTTGCCGGCAGCGCTGGGAAGCTGCGAGGCGCGAATGTTCAGCGAAAAACGCATAGAGGCGCCCGCTGCCAGGGAGTGGTTTAGCTGCTCAGTGTGGGCTACATAGCTGTAGGAGCTGTCGTCAAACACCAGCCAGTCTTTAAGCATCTCCACTGAGCTCTGGGAGCGTGACTGCAGCGATACGCGCACATCAAAGCCAGATAGCGTCTCAGTGGAGGTATTGGTGATAGTCCCCTCCACAGTGATATCACTGCCGGGGCTAATTACCTCAGGGTTGATTTTGTCAACTTCTACAGTGAGCCCGTCAGCTGCAGATTGGCTAATGTCTGCGGCTGAGCCAGTGGGGGTACCTCGGCGGTGACCAGTGCTTTTAACGGTTGCGCTGGTTTTGGTGGCCGCATTACTTTTAGCGACGCCGCCTGCCTGGGCTGTTTTCAAGGTGGCGTAGTGCGCAGCTTGCGACGACGCCGCAGCCACGTTTTTGCCGTAAGTTACTGCTGTAGCGCTCGCCCCAGCTGACGCTGAAGGGAAGATAGCGAGCAGCGCCATTGCTGAGGCAATGGCGCTACAGCGTAAAGCTTTTTTAAATCGTTTCACCCGTCACCTACTAGAATTCTGCGGGCGGCAGCGACAATGCGACGCTCGTTTGGATAAGCCAAACGGCGTGACACTTCACTTAGTGGCACCCAAGCTACGTCCTCGGCCTCATGATCAGGGTCGTTTTCAATGGTCAGCTCGCCGCCGATAGCTTCCAACAAATAGTGATGAACTACCTTATGTACGCGATGCTGATCCCCGGTAAACCAATAGTCGATTGAGGCCAAGTGGCGCAGCACGCGCCCCTCAATACCGGTTTCTTCCGATATTTCACGGACGGCAGCTTCTGGGGGAGTTTCACTGCCTTCTAGATGACCCTTAGGTAGACACCATTCCAGGCGAGAGCCGCGATTGCGGCGGGCAATTACTGCGGCCATGGCCTGCCCGTTTTGGACGTCTACTACCAGCCCACCAGCGCTGGTTTCGTCTACTACCGGCAGCGCACGCGAACTGACCCGGCGCAGAGCTGGGCCAGTGTATGGGAACGGGCGGTTAGCAGACATATACAAGATTCTAAAACACAGGTGGATAACTGCGCGTGTGGCGTAGACATGGCAATCTAGTAGGGATGCAAAACGTTCTGCCGCCAATCGCCGACCAAGCTCTAGCCAATCTGCCAATTTCATTGGCTGCATTAGGGCATGCTTTTGTTCGCTCCGGGTATGAAATTTCCCTAGTGGGAGGCCCAGTGCGAGACGCCTGCTTGGGTATTGAGCCACACGATTTTGACCTAACCACCTCCGCGCGCCCAGAAGAAACCGAGCGTTTGCTGCGGCAGTGGGGTGATGCCTGTTGGGATGTGGGACGTAACTTTGGCACGATTGCCGCTAAAAAGGGCGACGTCGTCGTTGAAGTAACCACTTACCGCACTGAAGAGTACGAAATCGGCTCGCGCAAACCGGCCGTAGCTTACGGTGACAACCTCGAAGGTGACCTAACTCGCCGCGACTTCACCGTTAACGCCATGGCGCTGCGCCTACCCGACCTGGAGCTGGTGGACCCCCACAACGGGCTGGCGGACCTGCAGGCAGGGATTTTGCGCACCCCGGTAAGCGCTGAGCAGTCTTTCGACGACGACCCGCTACGTATGCTACGGGCGGCACGCTTTGCTTCACAGCTAGGTTTCGACGTGGACCTAGAGGTGATGGAAGCCATGGAACAGATGGCGCAGCGTCTAGAGATCGTTTCAGCTGAGCGTATCCGCGCCGAGCTTGAGCGTCTGCTGCTTTCTCCCTACCCGCGCCGAGGTCTAGAGCTGCTGGTACACACCGGTATTTGCGACATTGTGCTGCCTGAGGTCTCAGCCCTACAAGACACGGTCGATGAGCACCGCCGTCACAAGGATGTTTATGAGCACACGCTGACCGTATTGCAGCAGGCCATGGATTTGGAGACCGGCCCTGACGGGGCTGTGCCCGGGCCGGATCTGCGACTGCGCCTGGCGGCGCTAATGCATGACATCGGTAAGCCGGCCACGCGCCGCTTCATGCCCGACGGCACCGTCACTTTCCACGCCCACGACTATGTGGGGGCGCGCATGACCGCTAAACGTATGCGTGCACTGCATTTCGATAAGCAAACCATTAAGGACGTTTCACGCCTGGTGGAGCTGCATTTGCGTTTCCACGGCTATGCGGACTCGCCCTGGTCTGATTCGGCGGTGCGTCGCTATGTGACCGACGCCGGCCCGCTGCTGGCCCGCCTGGGGTGCCTGACCCGCGCGGACGTAACCACCGGTAACCGCCGCAAAGCCGCCATGCTTTCACACGCCTACGACGATCTAGAGCGACGCATTGAAGCCCTGCGCCAGCAGGAAGAACTGGCCTCTATCCGGCCTGAGCTGGACGGCCAGGAAATCATGGCAGAGCTAGGTATCAAGCCGGGCCCTGAGGTTGGTAAAGCTTACAAGTTCCTGCTGGATCTACGTATGGAACGCGGCCCGATCGGTAAAGAACTAGCCCGCGAGGCCCTACATTCCTGGTGGGCCACCCAGCAGTAGCACTCTGGCCGGCGGCGCTAAAGCCGCCTGCGCCTGAAGCGTGAGCCACAAGCTGGCCAACTAAATAGCTGATGTATACAAAGGGGGGCGCGGCTAAAAGCCGCGCCCCCCTAGCGTTTAGCTAGTGTCAGGCTAGCTCGGGCTGTAGACCCAAAGTGCCTACCAGCGAAGCGCGGTATGCCTCGCTAGCGTAGTGGGCCTGGGCGGCCTCTACCTCGGCTAGGCGCTCGCGGGCACCGATGCGCTCAACTACACCCTCGTTACCGGGGGTGTTGATGAACTTCTCGAGGGCAGCGTGAGCCTTGTCAGCGTGCTTGCGGTCACGGGCCACCTTGGCGTCCAGGCGGGCGTTGTACCAGTCGGAAGCCAGGATGTTCTCACGCTCGAACAGGGCGCGGAACTCGGGGCTGTCTAGGTGCCAACCCTCGCGGCTGACGCCGTCGTGCATGATCTCTAGCAGGGCGCGCAGAGGCGGGCAGGCCTGCTCCAGGGAGCCGTCAGCGAAGTAGCGGTCGGCAACCACCTTGTGGGTGGTGACGATAACGTCAACGCTGTCAGCAAAGGTCTTGGGATCTTGCAGCTCAGGACGCAGCATCTCCTCGGTGAAGATGACATCGGGGTGTAGGAACACACGACCGAAGTAGTTACGTACGAACTCGCCGTTGATGCGGTAGCCCAGGCGGCTAGCCTCAACCTTGCGGCCTTCGTATTCGAAGTCCTCAATGCGCTCCAGGCAGCCCTTAGCGATTAGCTCCTTGGCGTCACGCTCAGCGTGGCTCATGCGGGAGAACAGCTCCGGGATCAGCAGCGAAATGTCGTGGGCGACCTTCACCTTGGGGCCGATGTAACCAGCCGAAGACAACCAACCGTCATAGCCACCCAGCGCGTAGCTCAGCAGCGAAGCGTTCAGGTCGTAAACGGTGGGCAGAGCGTTGAACGGGGCCTTGGTTAGTGCACCTTCACTACCGGCACCGGTGGTGGAAGGCGACTTACCGGTCATGGAGGAAATGAACTCCATGTACAGCTCCGGCAGCTCCATGTAGTGCAGCGGGTTGTAAGCGCACAGAGCGGGCACACCCGGCTCAGGCGGGTTGTTGCGGCGACCAGCGGCCACCACATCCACGCTTTCACGCAGCGGCTCGTCCAGCGGCACCTCGTGGTAGAGGTGGGCGGCCACCTCGGCTAGCTCAACCTCGTAGGGGTTGGCCAGGTCCGGGCGCAGCTGCAGGTAACGCGGGTTCTTGGAGCGAGCACCGTTAACAATGCGGGTGTGAGCGCTGGAAACAAAGTAGGTTCCGTCCTCACCCTGAGCTGCCGCGCGACGGATCAGGTCCTGCATCGGCTTGGTGTACTGGCTCAGGCCCGGGGCGTCATCCACTAGCTCCTGGGCCTGAGCAGGGCTCATGGGCTCGAAGTTAGAGATGAAGGTGCCCGGCTTGGACATGTCCAGCTCGGTCTGCTTGTCGTAGCCACGTACGACGGCGTCGTCGGGGCGCTGGAACAGCAGACGCTCGCAGTTAGCGACGTACTTGCGGCTCAGGCCAGCAATGCCGTGCTCAGCGGCGAAGGCGGCGTCGGCCTCCTGGGCGGGCACCACAATGGAGGCGGTGATGTCGTCTTCGGTCTGAACCTTGGCGGCGGGGGAGAAGTCCGGACGCAGCGAGAATAGACGCCAGGCGCCGTCGTCCTCGAAGCCCACACGCAGCATGTTGACCTTGATGACCTCGCCATCTAGGCGCAAGGAGTTGGCGTGACGGCCGTTAACCAGACCCACGGTGAAGTGGCTACGCCAGTCGCTACCCCAAGCCGGCTGGTAGTAACGCTTAACGGTGTAAACCAGTTCCTTAACGTGGTCCGGGATAGTGGACAGGAAGTGGTTGTAGTCAGGCGAGTAGGTCGGCGAGGCGGTCAGCAGCTTGATAACCGAACCCAGCGAACGCTTTTCGCTCAGGATCGAGCGGTGGTCAACCCCGTTTGACTTGGGGTCGGCGAAACGGCCTGAGTAGTCGCGGTCGAGTAGTACCTGCACCATGTCCAGGTCCTTTTCGACGTCGCCCACGTAAGCCTCACCGAACACGAAGGCGTCCAGTAGGGCCTTAGAGATCTCAGACTTACCACCACCAGAAACGGTAGCGGGCTTGTGCATCTGAGTGGTCCACGGGGCGGTACCTACCAGGTGCCACTGACGCTCGTCACCGCTGCGGTGCTTGGTGTGTAGGCGGTAACCCGAGGGGGTGTAGTAGGTCTTGCCGGCCAGTAGCGGAATGGACACGCGGGTGCCGTTGTGGTCCCATTCCACGGTCTGGGTGCGCATCGAGAAGTGCGAGCCAGCGGGAACTACCAGTAGGTTCTTGTCGTTGATGGCGACGGCGTGACCGTCGTCGCACATCTGGAAGTAGCTGGGGTTGGCGTCAACTACACTCTGCACGGTTAGGTGTGCAGGGGTGTACTTGTCGGTGTAGTCCTGGCCCAGGTTGTAACGCGGGAAGGCGCGCGCACCACCGGCGTGCTCTTCTTCCACGTTGCCCAGCAGGTTGGCGCTGTAGCCAATCTGGGTCTTAACTTCCTTCTTGCAGTAACCGAAGTAGTTGTCGGCCACTACGGTGATGATTACGCCGCGCTCGTCACGGGCGCAGCACTTGAAGGCCTTGCCGTCGTTGTAGAGGTCGCCCTCTTCCTTCCAGCACATGCCGTCGCGACGCTGACGCTCGGTGGCCTGGTCCCAGTGGGGCAGGCCTAGTTCCTTCTTGGTCAGCTTGGTCAGGTGCGGGGCCAGGATGACGCAACCGGTGTGACCAGTCCAGCTGGTGGGGTCGAGGGAGGCGTCTTTCTCGGGCAGGTAGGGGTCGCCGCCATTGCCGAAGATGGACTCTACGAAGTCCAGGTTGGAAACCAGGCCACCGGGGAGCGATGAAAGCGGATTTCCATGGTGCGCTGGTTGTTTACGCCAGGCACTGCGGGCACGACGATGGGGCGCAGTAGTAGGGATACGAAGGCTTTTGCCGGGAGAGTCTGAATGAGCGGCCCAAGGAATCTGCATGAGTTCATCGGGAACGTCATTGATTGCGTGTTCTAGCAGGCGGCCAAAGACTTCACGCGGCACAGCGCGCTTGTCGTCAGGGATCGGTAGGCCACCTTCAGCTACGTGGAACACGCCGGCAGTGGTACGTCGGTCATTCTTCGGGTTGTGGACGACGCCGTTGAGTACCTTGTAGCTGGTTACGTATTCAGAAACAAAGTGGTCTTCGCCTTCGGGGAGGGCTAGGGCGCGTGAGAGACCAGGCTGATCTAGTACGAAAGTTGCTCCAGGTAGTCGAGGTGCGACGTCGGTACCTTCGAAATAACTGTCTAGGAAGTTCTGAATGCGAGTGTCAGACGCACACAGACGGTTGGATAGTCGCCGCGACATTTCACGAGTACGGGCCAACAGCGGAGCCGTAAGCGAGGCAGTGGCAGAGTCTAGGTTGCCTGTGACACGGGGATGCCTAGCAGTGCTAAACGTAAGCTGATCGCGGAGTTTGTGCTTTCAGGTGAAGTTTTCTCCATAAGTCATAAGCATAGTGGGTAGGTAGTAGTGTTGTCGTGACGCATGTCCTATACCTGAGAAAGCATTTCTTTCATACTGGAAGGAATCGTTGTGTGGCCGGTTCTCCGCCGGGCGCTAAGAATATTAAGCAGAAACGGGGACTATAGGTGTCGTTACCACCGCAAATCCCGCCGCGCGCTAACTCGGGCGCGAAGGCAAGTGCTAAACAGAGTTCATCGCCTGCAGCGTCTTTAGGTGGAGCTGGCAGGGCTAATCAGCGGCCTACTGGTCAAAGGCCTGTGGGCAAGGGAGCCCCGGCGCGTAAGGGGGCAAGTAAAAATTCAACGCGACCGGCAAACCGTGGCGGCTCTAAAGGCCCTAAATCCAAGCGCAAGCTATGGAATTACCCGCGTGCTGGCAAAGGCAAGATTAGGCGTTGGCTGCCCAGCTGGCAGTTTGTGCTTTGCTCGATCCTATTCGTGCTGACTATGGGTATTGGCACGCTGATGCTGGCTTATGCCACCACGGATGTGCCCGCGCCTAATGACTTTGCTAAGGCTCAGACCACTGTGGTCTACTACGACGACAGCAAGACTGAGATGGGGCGTTTTACGGATATTAACCGTACCGTCATTGACACCACCAAGCTGCCCTCCTATGTGGGTAACGCAGTGGTAGCCAGTGAGGACTCCAGCTTCTACTCCAACAACGGTATTGACCCTAAGGGTATTGTCCGTGCGTTGTTCAACAACTTAACCGGTGGGCCGATTCAGGGTGCCTCAACCCTGACCCAGCAGTACGTGAAGAACTACTACGTAGACACCACTGATTCTTATGTGGGTAAGCTCAAGCAGGCTTTCTTGGCGGTCAAGATTGACCAGTCCCAGTCCAAGCAGAAGATTTTGGGTAACTACCTCAACACCATTTACTACGGCCGTGGTGCCTACGGTGTGGAGGAAGCCTCCAAGGCCTACTTTGGTCACAGCGCTGATAAGTTGACGCTGTCTGAAGCTGCGCTGCTTAGCGCCGTGATTCCGGCCCCCTCAGGCTGGGACCCGGCGGTGAACGCCAAGACCAGTCAGGCCAAGTGGACTCGTGTGGCTGACCTGATGCTTAAGCAGAACTTCATCACCGCCGCCCAGCGTGCAGAAATGAAGTTCCCCAAGACTATTGAGCCCACCACCAAGCAGGTTTATGCAGGTACCAAGGGTTACCTGCTGCAAATGGTGCGTACTGAGCTTAAAGCCAAGATGAAGCTGACTGATGAGCAGATCGATACCGGTGGTTTCAAGGTCACCACTACCATTAACCAGAAGGACCAGGAAGCTGCCGTCAACGCAGTACACACCCTGCCCTCTGACAAGCCTGCCGGCTTGGGTGTGGCCTTAACCAGTATTGATCCGCGCACCGGCGCAATTGTGGCGCTCTATGGTGGCGAGGACTATCTCAAGAGCCAGGTCAACTCTGCTACTCAGGCAGTAGCCCAGGCGGGTTCTACCTATAAGCCTTTCGCACTGGTCACTGCCCTCAATGACGGCATGACCTTGTCTGATGGCTATATGGGCACCTCACCCATGACCATTGAGGGGCACGAGTTCCAAAACTTCCAGGATGTCTCCTATGGCTGGGTGAACCTGGTTAAAGCCACGGCTTTCTCCATTAACACCCCCTACCTGCAATTGAATAAAGATATTGGCCCGGAAAACACCAATAAGACAGCTATTGCCGCTGGTTACCCAGCCAACACGCTAGGTTTCGACGACACTACGCAGGGCGTGCTGGGTTCGGTTTCTCCCCACAACATCGATATTGCTCGCGCTTACTCCACCTTTGCGGCTCAGGGCCAGCGCCACGACATCCACATTGTGGGTAAGGTGTCCAGCTCTACCAACACGGTGGTTTACACCGCTAACACCACTGGTCAGCAGGTCTTCAAGAAGGAAGTAATGGCTGACGTAACCTATGCGCTGACTCAGGTAGTGCAGCTGGGTTCAGGTGAAACCGCGAAGAGCCTGAACCGTCCGGTGGCTGCTAAGACCGGTTCGTCCTCGGACAACAAGTCTGCGCAGTTCGTTGGTTACACTCCCCAGTTGGTTACTGCGGTGACCTTGTTCCAGCAGGGTGCCGATGGTTCTGAACAGTCCATTACCCCCTTCGGTAACTACAGTGAAATCACCGGTAGCACCTACCCGGCAGATATCTTCACTAACTACATGGGCGCGGCTCTTGACGGCCAGGAAGTGCTTGACTTCCCTGAGCGTTCGGACGAGTCCTACAGCTCTAGCAGCCGTGGTGGTTCTAGCAGTGGCGGCGGCAGCAGTAACGGCGGCGGCAACTCTGACCAGAACAACAACGGTGGCAGCAACGGTGGCAGCAATGGTGGCGGTGAAGCTACTCAGCCAGCCCAGTCTGCCAGCCCTGTACCCAGCGGCGATTCCAACGGAGGCAACGGCTCCGGTAATGGAAACGGCAATGGCAACGGCAATGGCAACGGAGATAACGGAAACGGTAACGGCGGCGGTAACGGCGGCGGCTCCGGTGGAGACAACGGCGGTGGAAACGGCGGCGGTAACGGCGGCGGCTCCGGTGGAGACAACGGCGGTGGAAACGGCGGCGGCAATGGCGGCTGGAAACGGCGGTGGAAACGGCGGCGGCTCCGGTGGAGACAACGGCGGTGGAAACGGCGGCGGTAACGGCGGCGGTCGGTGGAAACGGCGGCGGCTCCGGCGGTGGAAACTAGCCACGCTGTTAACCAACCACACCGGTAACCGTAGCTAACCGCATACGGTAACCAAATACACACGGGCGGCGGGAAGTGAATTTACTTCCCGCCGCCCGCCTGTATCGGTTAGGGTTATGTACTGGTTTGGCTTAGCTGCACCCGCAGTGAATGACAAACCTTACGCATCTACCCTCCTGTCACGGAAAGACCGTGACCGTATAGACCAGAGGAGGTGGGTACCAAGCATGCGTCACTACGAGATTATGATCATTCTCGAACCCGAGACCGACGAACGTACCATCAACGCGTCGCTCGAGAAGCTGCTACAGGTTGTTCCCGCTGAAGGCGGTAGCCTGGACAAGGTGGACGTCTGGGGACGTCGTCGCCTGGCTTACGACATCAAGAAGAAGTCTGAAGGTTTCTACGTCGTCGTCGACATGACCGCGACCCCGGCAACCGCTCAGGAACTGGACCGTCAGCTGAGCCTGAACGAGTCCGTGCTGCGCACCAAGCTGCTGCGTCCTGAGGCCTGAGAAGTAACCGCCAAGGGAGGCAAACATGGCTGGAGACACCATTATCACCGTGGTCGGTAACCTGACCCACGACCCGGAGCTACGCTTTACACCCTCCGGGGCGGCTGTGGCCTCTTTTACCATCGCGTCAACCCCGCGTACCTACGACCGCCAGTCCGGCGAGTGGAAGGACGGGGACGCCCTGTTCATGCGCTGCTCTTTGTGGCGTGACGCCGCCGAGAACGTAGCCGAATCCCTCACCAAGGGAATGCGCGTAATCGCGCAGGGCCGTCTCGTGCAGCGCTCCTACACCACCCGTGAAGGTGAACAGCGCACCGTGGTTGAAATGCAGGTGGATGAGATCGGTCCCGTCTCTGCGCTACGCCAAAGCCCAAGTGACCCGCAACTCTCGCGGTGGCGGTAACTACGGCGGCAACAATGCTGGCGCCAGCAATGGCGGCGGCTATGGCGGCTCCCAGGGCGGCTACAACGCCAACAACAACGCTTCTGCTGGTGGCTACAGCGGTTACAACAGCGCCCCGCAAGGCGGCAGCGCTGGAGACCCGTGGGCTACTGGCGGCTCTTCTTTCGGTGACGAACCGCCGTTCTAAACCTGCCAGGCACAGTGCCTAGTGCGCGAGTGCCTAGCGCGGGACCTGCTTAGCGCAGAATGCCTCATACAGGGCCTGCCTAACGCAGGCGGCTTAAGTCACCAACGCCCGCCCATTTGGGATCATTTGGGTAGGGACACCCAGACATTCATCTTTAGAGTGCTAAGCACTCAGACCAAGGAGTACCACTATGGCGAAGCCCCAACTTCGCAAGCCGAAGAAGAAGGTTGGCCCGGTCAAGGCCATCAAGGTCGGCGTCATTGACTACAAGGACACCGCCACCCTACGCAAGTTCATCTCCGACCGCGGCAAGATCCGCGCTCGTCGCGTGACTGGCGTTTCCGTACAGGAACAGCGCAAGATCGCCAAGGCTGTTAAGAACGCCCGCGAGATGGCCCTGCTGCCCTACTCTTCCAACGCTCGCTGATAGGGAGGACTAGCAATGTCAACCAAGCTCATCCTCACCCACGACGTCACCAACCTCGGTGTCGCCGGTGACGTAGTTACCGTTAAGGACGGCTACGCCCGTAACTACCTAGTGCCCCGCAAGCTGGCCACCCCGTGGACCAAGGGCGCTCAGCGTCAGATCGACCAGATGGCTGAGGCTCGCCGCCGCAACGCCATTGAGTCCATGGAAGCCGCCCAGACCGCTCGCGCCTGGCTAGCCTCCAACGTGGTTACCGTTGCCGCCGTTGCCGGCGCTAACGGCCGCCTGTTCGGTGCGGTAAGCACCTCTGACCTAGCTGAGGCCGTTAAGGCTGCCGGTGGTCCCGCGATTGACCGTCGCAAGATCCAGCTGACCCGCCCGGTTAAGGCTCTGGGTCGTCACTCCGCCAGCGTGCGTCTGCACCAGGACGTGACTGCTCCCCTGGAGATCAACGTTATCGTGGCTCGCTGAAGCTAGTTGCGCTAATTAACGCAGCTAAATGGCCGCTCACCGGTTTTGGTGGGCGGCCATTTGCGCTCTTTGCGCGTCACGTTTGCGTGCCAGGGTCGACGGCGGTAGTGGCGACGGCGCCGGGGCCGGGCAGTGGCGGGCATGCTCTTGCGGGCGCTAGGGGTGCGGCTACGGCCTGGTGTGTCGGCTACGGCCCGGTGTGTCGGCTGGGGGCTGGGCCTGTGCTGGGGGCTGGGCGGCGCCGTCGTCGCTAATTACTCACTGTAAGGGTCCGCACCCACCGCTTCGCGGGCCATATTGGCGAAGCAGGAGACGTGCCCACGGAAGGAAACCGGGATAGTGCGGGTCTCGCCGTTGCGGTGCTTAGCCACAATAATGTCAGCCTCACCGGGGCGGTTTTCCTCCTCATAGTATTCAGGGCGGTGCAGCAGCATAATCAGGTCCGCATCCTGTTCCAACGAGCCAGACTCACGCAGGTCACTCATCTGGGGCTTGCGGTCGGTGCGGTTTTCCGGGCCACGGTTAAGCTGAGCGGCGGCAATCACCGGAATCTCCAGCTCCTTAGCCAGCAGCTTCAAGGCGCGGGAAAACTCCGAAACTTCCTGCTGACGCGACTCCACGCGGCGCCCACTAGTCATCAACTGCAGATAGTCAATAACAATCAAACCCAGGTTGAACTGCTGCTTTAGACGCCGGGCCTTTGGCTCGGATCTCCGGCATGGTCAGGTTAGGGGAGTCATCCACATACAGCGGCGCCTCAGAAACCGGGCCGTAATGCTTAGCCAGGCGCTCCCAGTCGCGGTCATCCATTTTTGCCGCTGCCGCGCAGCTTATTTAGCAGCACATTAGACTCCGCCGACATCATGCGCATCATGATTTCCATGCGCCCCATTTCCAGTGAGAAATAGCAGGCCGCAATCTTGTGGCGAATCGCCGCCGAACGGCAAATATCCAGGGCCAGCGTGGACTTACCCATGGCCGGGCGTCCCGCAATAATCACCATCTGCCCCGCCTGCAAACCACCGGTGAGCTCATCTAACTCAATGAACCCCGTGGGCACGCCCCGCATCCCCTTATTGTCGCGGTTTTGGGCGGCTTCAATCTCTAAATTGGCGTCATCAAAGGATGTCACCCACGCGCACGTAATCATCGGAGCTGTTGCGCTCAGAAACCGCGTAAATTTCGGCTTGGGCCAGGTTTACTAGCTCGTCGACGTCGCCGCCATCAGCTGCATAACCCAGTTGCGTTACGCGCGTGCCAGCCTCCACCAGGCGGCGCATAGTGGCGCGCTCACGCACAATACGCGCATAGTAGGCGGTGTTGGCCGCCGTCGGCACAGTAGCAATCAGAGACGCTAGGTATGGGGCCCCACCCACCTTTTCCAGGTTGCCCTGGCGCTGGAGCTCATCAGCTACCACGATGGGGTCAGCCGGCTCTCCGCGCGAATAAACGCTAATGATGGCATCAAAAATCTGCTCGTGGGCGTGGCGGTAAAAGTCAGGGCCTTTAATCTCCTGCAAGGCGTCAGCGATAGCGTCCTTGCTCAGCAGCATGCCCCCCCAAGGTGCTCATTTCCGCAGATTCATCCTGAGGCGGGATGCGGTCGAAGATATCTGCGGTGTCGCGCGGCTCCATGGTTGACCTTTCTGTGCGGTGATTGTTCGGGTAGATCTAAGTAGACCGACGCCATTGACAAAAACACCAATATCAGAGCGGTATAAAAATATACCAAGTAACCAAAGAGTTTAAGCTACTGGCAAGGGCCAAGCGATTCTGGGTACGGCGAGTTTGAAACAGAGATAGCAGACTTACAGCTCGACAGCTCGCAATTTAAGCCGACCGACGTCGTCGACAAAAACATCCCTCCCAGACTGGCGCAAAACCACCTAGGCGACCAGAGGTTAAGCTGCCTGCTGGGCCACTGTAGAGGGCGCGAGGGGCAGTTGGCAAATCGAAAAATTGCTTCGCTGTGGGTAATACAAAAAAGCCTGTGGGCAACGCCTGTGTATATGTGGAAAAAGTTGGGGAAAACTGTGGAAAAGGGTGTGTCTAGCTCAGATCACATTCTGAGAAACGTTGCTATTGCAACGAAAAGTGCCTGTGGGGAAAGTGGATAAAAAAATTGCCACCAAATCTGTGGAAAACTCATCAGACCTGGGGAGAACCGGCGTGTCGAGGCTTGACGCAGTCTACAAAACTGCTTTTGCAAACCGCTTTCAAAAGCTGGACACAACTAGTTAGCGCGGCCGGTGCGAGGTTAGGCTCGCCAACAGTATGAGTACAGCAGTTTCCCCCTCCCCTGAAGTCTCTTCCACAGACGACGCCTACGCTACCGGCGCCAGCACTGACGCACCGGCGGGTGCCAGCCCCGACGCCCCGGTGGGTGCCGGCACTCACGCCCCGGCGGGTGCCAGTGCCGACGCGCCCTTTACCAGCCCGGCTGACAAACTGCGCGGGCGCGAACTTGACCGCCAAATCCTGGCCCTGGCCCTGCCAGCCCTGGGCGGGCTGGTGGCCTCGCCGATCTTTGTCATGATCGACTCCTCCATGGTTGGCCACCTGGGCGCCGACCCTCTGGCGGCGCTGTCGCTGGCCTCCTCCATTTTGACCACGGCAGTGGGCCTGTTCGTGTTCCTCACCTACGCCACCACGGCCACAACCGCACGGCATTTCGGGGCCGGGCGCCGTCGAGAAGGGCTAAAAGCGGGGCTGGACGGAATCTGGCTGGCGGCCCTAATCGGTGTGGCGGTGGCCGGCGTAGCGATGGTGTTTGCGCCCCAGATTGTGGCGGCGATGGGAGCTAAGGCGTCGGTGGCGACTAACGCGGTGGCGTACCTGCGCATGGTGTTGCCGGGGCTGCCGGGGATGCTGGTGGTGCTGGCGGCCACAGGCACGCTGCGCGGGCTGCTGGACACGCGCACGCCGTTCATTGTGGCCCTGGCGGGGGCGGCGCTAAACACGCTGCTCAACGCCTTTCTTCCTGTATGTGGTGGGGCTGGGGGTGGCTGGCTCTGGGCTGGGCACGGCCTTGGCGGAGCTGTCGATGGGGGCGGCGCTGGTGGCCCCGATTGCCCGCGCGGCCCACGCTGAGCAGGTCAGTTTGCGTCCGCGCCTGGCCGGGCTGCGTGCCTCCATGGGGTGAGGGACTGGGGCTGTTTGTGCGCAATATTTCTTTGCGCGTGGCCATTTTGTCTACCGTGTGGGCGGCTACCGCTTTAGGGGCGACGGCGCTGGCTTCCTACCAGGTGGTTAACGCCCTGTGGGGAGTGTGCTCGTTTGGGCTTGATGCCTTGGCGATTGCGGCTCAGGCGCTGATTGGTCAGGCACTAGGGGCGGGCTGCCGAGGCGCGCCGGCGTGGCGACGAGGCTGCTTTGGCGCAGGAAGATGCGGCAATTAGCCGGATTTTGCGCCGCTGCATGGGCTGGACCCTGGGCGTGGGGGTGGCCGTGGGGCTGGTTGTGGCCGGGGGCGCCAAGTGGCTGCCCTGGTTCTTCACCTCTGACGCACCCGTGCGCGAACTGGCTTTCTGGCCGCTACTGGCCATGGCGGCGTCGTTACCGCTGGTGGCGGTGGCTTTCCTGTACGACGGCATTTTGATGGGGGCTGGCGACGGGCGCTACCTGGCGGTGGCCGGCGTGATCAACCTGGTGCCTTACCTGCCGGCGATCTTGCTGCTGGTCAACGCCCATGAGGGCCTGAGCGACAATGCGGCGCTGATGCTGCTGTGGGGGGCGTTTGCATTCATTTTCATGGGGATGCGGGCTCTGACTACCGGCTGGCGGATCCACACCGACGCCTGGAAAAAGTAACTGCAGGTGGAAACAGGCAGGAACAGGCATAAATACAGGCAAAATCATCCCTTCCCTATAAAAAATTCATGGGGTTTTATAGGGAAGGGATGAAATGTCAGTATTTGTGAAGAGGGCCTAGAGAAGATGGCCGGGAGAAGGTGGGCTGGAGAAGAGAGGCCCGGAGAAGGGGAACCGGGAGCAGCGTGCCAAAAACTGTTTTCTTACAGAGGTCTGGATGTCCGCGCTGTGCGTCACTGGGATGGTGATCGCAGGAGTTCCCTAAACAGATGCTCGGATGGTGCACCTAACGGCTATCTCTAATGAGTTCCTGATAGGTGCTGGACTCTAGTGGTGGCTGAAAGCGGGCGGGCAGCCGAAGGTAATGAGTGGTCAGCAGGGGCGGGCAGCCGAAGGTAATGAGTGGCCGGAAGCGGTTTTCCGGTGGCATGTCCCAAATATGACCCTGGCGGGGTTCACGGTTAGCCCCTCGCGCCGGGACAATCTTTCGTACTGGGCAAGCTTTGTATCTGGGTGACTTTATAGCCCCCGGGCACTCATTTACAGATACGCAGATTTCGTCCGTTGCCTATAAAACCCCATGGAAAAAATTATAGGGAAGGGATGATTTTGCCTGTATTTATGCCTGCATTTGACTATGCCTGGCAATCAGGCCTCCACCGGCTAAGTACATAAGTTATACAAAAAGTTAAAAAGTAGGGGCCCCAGGTAACCCCTTAATACCTGGGACCCCCACAGATTATGGGAAGACCGGCTCGGTTCAGCCTTTCAGCCTTTCGGCTTTGGTGGTTGGCGCCGTGGCCAGACCTCTACAGATACGCAGATTTCGTCCGTTCCCTATAAAACCCCATGGAAAAATTATAGGGAAGGGACGATTTTACCTGTTTTTGTCAGTGGGCTATCAGAGGGTAGCGGATGCGCCGCCCTGGTAGACGTAGCTGAAGGGGGCGTTGCCGTGCATACGGTTCTCGATGGCACTGAGCACTACCTGCTTGGCGTCGCGCACTGCCTGCAGCGGCGCCACGCCCTTAGCTACCTGCGCGGTAATGGCGGCGGCCAGAGTGCAGCCAGCACCAGAAACTCGCTCGGAGCCCACTGCCGGCACTTCCAGCACCTCTAGCTGCTCGCCGTCGTAGTAAACATCCAGGGCGGTGCCGGTGCCCAGCAGGGTGCCAGCCTTAGCCACCACCACGGGCACACCCTGGTCGTAGATGGCCTTAGCAGCGTCCTTAAGCTGCTCCACACTGGTGATCTCGCCGCGACCAGAAAGCACCTGGGTCTCGAACAGGTTCGGGGTAACAATGCTGGCCTTGGGCAGCACCTGTGCGCGCAGAGCATTGTCCACATCCAGGGCCGCGCCGGGCTCCTGACCCTTGCAGATCAGTACCGGGTCCAGCACCACCTGGGGGAACTTGTAGGTGTCTAGTGCCTGGGAGACCACCTCGATGGTGGCCGGGGTGCCCAGCATGCCGATCTTTACAGCATCAATGTGGCTGTGAACGCTGGCGGCCGCCTCAATCTGGTCGGCAATCACCTGCGGGTCAACCGGGACGAAACGGTGGCCCCAGTTGTTGTTGGGGTCAAAGGAAACAATGCAGGTAAGTGCAGTGCAGCCAAATACACCCAGTTCGTGGAAAGTTTTTAGGTCAGTCTGAGCGCCGGCGCCGCCGGAAGCCTCAGAGCCAGCAATTGCAAGTGCAATGGGAGTAGCCATACGGATAGTTTGCCCCCTTAATAGCGGGCCTTGGCTAGGGTAGGGAGGGTGTAGTTAGTTATTACTAACTCAGTTATGTCTTGAGTATTGTCTGGTTACCCCCGCAAATTGATTAACGACGACGCCGCCCGGGTTTGCTCTGATGCTTGCGTCTGTCGGGCAGTAATTCACGACGCCGCCGGCTCCGGTTTGCCCCGATAGTCTCGTCTGCATCTCTGTTGCTCTCAGCAGCCCCCGACGCCGCCCTCCCGCGCCTAGCGGGCGCGTTGGCCTGTCGGCCTGCCCGCCCCAAGCGCGCCGTCCCCTTAAGCTAAGCGCATACCTACCCGGGCACAGCCCAGACAAAGCTAAATGCGGCATTATTAGAGCATGACCGCACTCAACACCAATGCGCTAACGGCCCTGCCGGTTGTCCCCGAAGTTGATGGAGAACTAATCACCCCCGCCGCACTGATGGCTGGCGCAGTTGACCCCGAGCTGGCCTCGCGTCCCTTAAGCGTATTCGACCTGATGCGAGTCGGAATCGGCCCCTCCTCCTCCCATACTGTGGGCCCCATGCGTGCCGGGGCTGCATTTGGCGCTGCTCTCGTGCGCAACCTTGAGCGCCGTCGCCAAGCCGCTGCGCTACCTCAAGTAACCCGCCTGACCGTAGAGCTATACGGCTCGCTGGGGGCCACCGGGCGCGGACACGCCACCGACCGCGCCGTCGTCATGGGCCTGGGCGGCTACAACCCCAAAACCGTCCCCCAGGAAGTGTGCTCTAACTTCTGGGACCAGGTGGAAGCCCAGGGCTACGTGCAAATGCCGGGGCTAGGCCAGGTACCCTTCTCCACCAGCAAAGACATCATGTTCCTACCCGGGCGCGTGCTTTCCTACCACGTCAACGGCATGACCCTAACCGCCTACGACGCCGCCGGGGCGGAAATCCTACGCCGCACCTACTTCTCCGTGGGTGGCGGCTTTGTGATGGAGGATGTGGGCAGTGACGGTCACCCCGAAATCCGAGCCCTGGCCACAGCCGAAACCAAAGAAGTCAGCGCCACGATAGCCCCCTACCCCTTCTCCAGCGCCAACGAGCTACTAGCCATCTGCCGGCGCACCGGGCTACGCATCAGCGACGTGGTGCTAGCCAACGAGGTCTCTGCCCGCACTGAACAGGAAGTAATCGACTACATCCGCCTGCTAGAAACCACCATGATGCAGTGCATCGAGGCCGGCTGTAAGGCCCAGGGGGTGCTGCCCGGCGTGCTTGGTGTCCACCGCCGCGCCAACGCCCTCTACCAGCGCCTACTGGCTGAGGAGAAAACCCCCGCCGACGCCTACTGCCGCCGTGACCCGCTGCGTGGCATGGACTGGGTTAACCTCTACGCGCTCGCGGTCAATGAGGAAAACGCCGCTGGTCACCGTGTGGTTACTGCCCCCACTAATGGCTCGGCGGGGATTATGCCGGCGGTTTTGGCTTACTACCGCCACTTCTGCCCGGGTGCTAACGACGACGGCGTGCGTCGCTTCATGCTGGCAGCTACCGCCGTGGGGGCCCTGATCAAGACCAACGCGTCGATTGCTGGCGCTGAGGTGGGCTGCCAGGGCGAGGTGGGTTCAGCTTCCTCTATGGCTGCGGCGGGCTTGACTGAGGCCCTGGGCGGCACCCCTGAGCAGGTGGAGAATGCTGCTGAAATCGCCATGGAACACAACTTAGGGCTCACCTGCGACCCGGTTGGTGGCCTGGTGCAAATTCCTTGCATTGAGCGCAACGCGGTGGCCAGTGTGAAGGCTATTAACGCCTCGCGTATGGCCCTGTGGGGCGAGGGCCGTCACCAGGTCAGCCTGGACACGGTTATTGAAACCATGCGCCAAACCGGTGAAGACATGCTCTCCAAGTACAAGGAAACCTCCCTGGGCGGCCTGGCTGTAAACGTCGTCGAGTGCTGAGTAGGGGGAGTCTTCCCTAAGCGTATTAGTAGCGCGCAGCAGCTAAATGCAGTGTGATAGAGCTATGACAGCCACAAACGCCACCACTTCCGAGGCCAGCCAGGTCAAGGTGCTAGTGGTCGACGACGAAATTGTCCTAGCCGATCTTCTAGCCAGCGCCCTGCGCTATGAAGGCTGGGAGGTTACCACCGCCCACACCGGTGCCGACGCCGTGCGCCTGGCCCGCGAAATCTCGCCTGACCTGGTGGTTCTAGACATTATGCTGCCAGACTTTGACGGCCTTGAGGTGCTGAGCAAGATCCGTCGCAATGACCCGGACATCTCGGTGCTGTTCCTGACCGCCAAAGACTCCATTGCTGACCGGGTGGAGGGCCTAAGCGCCGGTGGGGATGACTACGTAACCAAGCCCTTCAGCTTGGAAGAGGTAGTGGCCCGCCTGCACGCCCTGCTGCGCCGCTCCGGCTCAGTGGTGGCCCCGCCCAGTAACGAGCTGGTGGTGGGCGATTTACGCATGGATGAAGACTCCCACGAGGTGTGGCGCGGCGAAGACCCAATTAAACTCACCGCCACCGAGTTTGAGCTGCTGCGTTTCTTCATGGAAAACCCGCGCCGGGTGCTGTCTAGCCGCAAATCCTGGACCGGGTATGGGACTACGACTTTGGCGGCCAAGCTAACGTGGTGGAGCTTTACGTCTCCTACCTGCGTCGCAAGATCGATAAGGGACGCGCCCCCATGATTCACACCGTGCGTGGGGTGGGCTACATGCTCAAGGCCGCTGAGGAAAACTAATTGTTTAGGGCTATAAAGCAGCTTCTGGCCTCGGCACACGGTTCGGCGAGCAGCTGGGAACGCAACTGGCAACCAAGTGCCGCCCAGTGCGCCCAGCACCCCCAGGTAGAGGCGGGGCGGCGTCGTCGGCTGTGGGCCCACAAAAAACTGAGCCTGCGGCGCATGATTGTGCTGACCGTGGTGGCCGTGGTGTTTGTGCTAGCTGGGACGATTGGCTGCCTTAGTACCTGGGCACTGGAAGCTTCACTGATGGACCGCGCCGATATTCGTGTGCAGGCCGCCTCCCAGCGCGGTAACACTCGCCGTCACAGTGAATCCACCGAAAAAAACGTCGCCCAGCAGCTACTGCAAACCTACGGCAGTGACAGCAGCGACTATAACCCGCCCGCCGGCCTAGACGCCCCCGGCCAGGCTGCCGGCACCCTGGCCCTGTTGCGTAACCGCCAAGGGGTGGTGGCCAGTGCCTACATCAACAATGAAGGCAAATACACCTACCTGACTCGCGACCAGATAAACACCCTGATGGCAGCGCTTAACTCAGGTAAAACCAAGCCTTTCACGGTGTATGTGGAGGGGCTGGGCACCTACCGGGTACTGGTTACGCGCGACTCGGTTAGCTCCGACGCCGTACTTACCGGGGTGTCTTTAGCTGATGATGAAGCCCTGATCGGTCGCCAAATGATTATTGAGGTGCTGCTGGTGGGCAGCGGTGTAGTTCTGGCGGCGGTGGTCTGCTTTGGCTTTGGTGTCTAGGTTTTTGCAGCCCCTGCGGCGCGTGGCAGCTACCGCCCGTCAGGTAGCTACGCAGCCTATGGATAGCGGTGAGGTACAAATTGAGCGCCGCGTAAGCCTTGCTGACCTGTGTTCTTCCACGGAAGTGGGGGAGGTGGGCACGGCCCTTAACACCCTGCTTGACCACGTCAATGACGCCCTGGAGGTGCGTCAACGCTCCGAAACCCAGGTGCGTCAGTTTGTGGCTGACGCTTCCCATGAGCTGCGCACGCCCCTGGCCGCTATCCGTGGTTACACCGAGCTGGTGCGTAGCGGGCGTGAGGGTGATCAGCTCAGCGAGATTTCCCAGCAGGCCATGGACCGTATTGCTAGTGAATCGCTGCGCATGAGCGAGCTGGTTAATGACTTACTGCTGCTGGCGCGCTTGGATGCGGGCCGGGAGCTGGAAGATGAGCTGGTGGATTTAGCTCCGGTGCTGATTGAGTCGGTGGCAGACGCGCAGATAGCCGGCCCCGATCACACTTTTGAGCTGGATTTAAGCGCCGTGTTTGGGGCAGATGAGGATCTTGATGAGCAGCTGCCGCTGGTGCGCGGTGACGAGCAGCGGCTGCGTCAGGTGCTAGCTAATTTGCTGGCTAATGCCCGCCTGCACACTCCCGCCGGCACGCATGTGTGGGTCAAGCTGCTGCAAGAAGATGGCCGGTACCGGATCGTGGTGGCTGATAACGGCCCGGGTATTTCCCCGCAGCTGCGCGGCAAACTGTTTGAGCGCTTTACTCGCGCTGACGCCTCACGTAATCGCCAGGGCGGCTCTACGGGCTTAGGCTGGCTATTTGCGCCGCTATTGCCCAGGCTCACGGCGGTAGCGTGCAGTTGGCTGATTCTGCCCAATATCTCGACGACGCCGCCCAAGGCGCCTGCTTCGTGCTCAGTTTGCCTGTGGCCAGCTAGCGCTAGTTTCCATCTGGCCGGCGCGCCACGCGCCGGTGGCGCGCAGAGTGCAAGTGTTTTCGCGTGTGAGATGAATAGCTAAGCAATTTTTTCTTCTCTAACCACAGCATGTGGGAAAAACCGCGTGCCCGGCCTGGGGGAAGTGGGGATAAACCGCCTTGAACTGGAGCTAAGGGGAGGGCGTGGGGCTACGTCGGAAAAAAGCAGCTAAACCGGCGCAAAAATGGCCACTTAACGCGTGGTGTAGACCGGGCACACTAAAAGGAAGCGCGCAAAGCGGCGGAAGTATCCACAGCGGCGGCGCCAGTTGTCCACAAATTCCGGGAGGTTTATGCACAGATTCGGTGGCAGACACATCATCTTGGGGTGCTAGCGCTTTCGCACCCCTAGGGGTAGTGTTTTCTATTGCCGGTCGGAATATGCCGGCCGCGTGTTACAAACGTGTTGTTTCTAGCTCTGGTCTCCCCGCCAGACAGACCCATCAGGATTGAAAGGCACAATTAAAAATGGCGATCACCGTCTACTCCAAGCCCAACTGCGTGCAGTGCAACGCCACCTACCGCGCCATGGACAAGGCTGGCCTTTCCTACTCCACCGTCGACATCTCGGTAGACGCTCAGGCGCTAGAGCAGGTTAAGGCTCTGGGCTACGTACAGGCTCCGGTAGTTATCGCTGGCGATGACCACTGGTCCGGTTTCCGCCCCGACAAGATCAAGGCTCTAGCTGTAGCTAACGCCACCGCAGTTGCCGTCTAAGTGGCTCTACGAGCGACGTCTACCTGCTGGTGGGCGTCGCTCAACTGCGTCTTAGGGCGCATAATTGCCGGCCCGCTAGCCGGTGGGATTAACTTGCAACACAGGTCGTGACCAATGGCGCTTTAGTGTATTTTTCCTCCACCTCTGAAAACACACATCGCTTCATAAGCAAACTGGGTATGCCCGCTAAACGCATCCCCCTGCTGCCAAGCCAGCCGCCGCTGGAAGTAGACGAGGAATATGTGCTGTTAGTCCCAACCTACGGTGGTGGCAGCATCAAAGGTGCAGTCCCCAAGCAGGTCATTAAATTCCTCAACAATCCCCACAACCGTGAGCTATGTCGTGGCGTTATCGCTTCTGGCAATACCAATTTTGGTGCCGCCTACGGCCTGGCCGGTGACATAATCTCTAATAAGCTAAAAGTCCCATATCTCTACTGCTACGAGCTGTTGGGAACCCCCAAGGACGTAGAGACCGTAAAGCAAGGATTGGAAAAGTTTTGGCAGACACTCTGACTGATACCGGCAGCGAGTCGGTACGTTCCCCTGAACTGGACTACCACGCTCTAAACGCCAAGCTGAACCTTTACGGCGCTGACGGCAAGATCCAGTTCGACGCCGATCGCCAGGCTGCACGTCAGTACTTCCTGCAGCACGTAAACCAGAACACCGTGTTTCCACGACATTGAGGAAAAACTCGAATACCTGGTTGAAGAGGGCTACTACGACCCCACCGTGCTAGCCAAGTACCGTGAAGGCTTCCCCAAGGAGGCTTTCAAGGCCGCCTACGCCCACAAGTTCCGTTTCGAAACTTTCCTGGGGGCCTTCAAGTACTACACCTCCTACACCCTCAAAACCTTTGACGGTAAGCGCTACCTGGAGCGTTTTGAGGACCGCGTGGCCACGGTAGCCATGGCCCTAGCTGACGGCGACGAGCAGCTAGCCCTAGACCTGATTGAGGAAATCATGTCTGGCCGCTTCCAGCCGGCCACCCCAACCTTCCTAAATGAGGGTAAAGTCCAGCGCGGCGAGCCCGTATCGTGCTTCCTGGTGCGCATCGAGGACAACATGGAGTCGATCGCACGCGGGATCAACTCAGCTTTGCAGCTATCTAAGCGTGGCGGCGGCGTCGCCCTGCTGCTAACCAACCTACGCGAGATGGGCGCCCCCATTAAGCGCATCGAAAACCAGTCCTCCGGCGTCATTCCCGTAATGAAGCTGCTGGAAGACTCCTTCTCCTACGCCAACCAGCTGGGTGCGCGTCAGGGCGCCGGGGCCGTGTACCTGCACGCCCACCACCCCGACATCATGCGTTTTTTGGACACCAAACGCGAGAACGCTGACGAAAAGATCCGTATCAAGACCCTGTCCCTGGGTGTGGTGATCCCCGACATCACCTTCGAGCTGGCCAAGAAGAACGAGGACATGTACCTGTTCAGCCCCTACGACGTCGAGCGCGTCTACGGGGTGCCCTTCTCCGAAATTTCGGTGACGGAGAAGTACCACGAAATGGTCGACGACGGGCGCATCCGTAAGTCCAAGATCAACGCCCGCCAGTTCTTCCAGACCATCGCTGAGCTCCAGTTTGAATCTGGCTACCCCTACGTGATGTTTGAGGACACGGTTAACAAGACCAACCCCATTAAGGGCAAGGTGGTCATGTCTAACCTGTGCTCGGAAATCTTGCAGGTTTCTGAAGCTAGCGAGCTAAACGCAGACCTAACCTACGCCCACGTGGGTAAGGACATTTCCTGCAACCTGGGTTCGCTAAACATCGCTAAAACCATGGATTCACCTGATTTTAGTCGCACCATCCGCACCGCTGTGCGGGCGCTGACCGCCGTCTCAGACCAGACTGACATTGAGTCTGTGCCTTCCATTCAGCGCGGTAACCGCGAATCGCACGCCATTGGCCTGGGCCAGATGAACCTGCACGGTTTCCTGGCGCGCGAATCCATCCACTACGGTAGCCAAGAAGCCCTGGACTTCACCAATGTTTACTTCGCCAGCGTGCTCTTTGAAGCCCTCAAAGCCTCCTGCGAGCTGGCCCGCGAGCGCAATGAGCGCTTTTGTTGGTTTCGAAGAATCCAAGTACGCCACCGGCGAGTTCTTTGAAAAGTACCTAAACCAGGATTTCGTGCCCACCACTGAGCGTGTAAAGGAACTGTTTGCCGCCTCTAGTGTGCACGTGCCCAGCCGTGAAGATTGGGCTCAGCTGGCCCAGCAAGTGCGTGAGTACGGCCTGTACAACCGTAACTTGCAGGCGGTGCCGCCCACCGGCTCTATTTCTTACATCAACAACTCCACCTCCTCGATCCACCCGATCGTGGCCAAGGTAGAGATCCGTAAGGAAGGCAAGATTGGGCGCGTCTACTACCCGGCCCCCTACATGACCAACGACAACCTGGAGTACTACAAGGACGCATACGAGATTGGCTATAAGGCCATTATCGACACCTATGCGGTGGCTACCCAGCACGTCGACCAGGGCCTGAGCCTAACCTTGTTCTTCCCGGACACCGCCACCACCCGTGACCTGAACAAGGCCCAGATTTACGCCTGGCGTAAGGGCATCAAAACCATCTACTACGTGCGTCTACGCCAGGCAGCCCTGGAAGGCACTGAGGTAGAAGGCTGCGTCAGCTGTATGCTGTGAGGCTTGGCCCTGCACAGTAATCTGTGGCCTTACACCATAATTTCGCTGCTGGCCGTCTAGGTGGTCTAGACGGCCAGCTCGTTTTTGGCTGTGTCACCTTTTGGTGACGCCATCTTTTGATTGCGACAGCCCCTTTTTTGTGGGGTTGGCCTAGGCCCGTTTGGGGCGGTTATTGGCTAGTATTGAGTTGCCTTTTGCTCGCTATCCACCTCAAGAAGGTCCCAATGCATCACGAGAAGCTCAAGCTACTAGACCGCGTTCAGGCCATTAACTGGAACCGCCTGGTTGATGACAAAGACCTTGAAGTGTGGGACCGCCTCACCGGTAACTTCTGGCTGCCTGAAAAGGTGCCGCTGAGCAATGATGTGCCCTCCTGGGCTACCTTGACTGAAGACGAAAAGCTCATGACTAACCGCGTCTTCACTGGTCTGACGCTGCTAGACACCATCCAGGGCACGGTGGGTGCGGTTTCACTGATCCCTGATGCGCGCACCCCGCATGAGGAAGCGGTGCTAACCAACATTGCTTTCATGGAGTCGGTGCACGCACGCTCCTACTCCTCGATTTTCTCGACACTGCTGTCCACTAAGGAAATTGATGAAGCCTACCGCTGGAGTGAAGAAAACCCCCACCTGCAGCGCAAGGCTGACATTATCCTCAACTACTACCGTGGCGATGACCCGGAAAAGCGTAAGGTTGCCTCCACCATGCTGGAGTCTTTCCTGTTCTACTCAGGTTTCTACGCCCCCATGTACTGGTCTAGCCACGCTAAGCTCACCAACACCGCTGACCTGATCCGCCTGATCATTCGTGACGAGGCTGTGCACGGCTACTACATTGGTTACAAGTATCAGCAGGCTGTGGCCGAGGCTTCGCCGCAGCGTCAGCAGGAGCTTAAGGACTACACCTTCGAGCTGCTCTTTGAGCTCTACGACAATGAAGAGCAGTACACCGAGGACCTCTACGACCCGCTAGGCCTAACCGAGGACGTTAAGAAGTTCTTGCGTTACAACGCCAACAAGGCCCTAATGAACCTGGGCTATGAGGCCATGTTCCCGGCTGACTCCACGGATGTAAACCCGGCTATTTTGGCTTCGCTTTCCCCTAACGCTGACGAAAACCACGACTTCTTCTCCGGCTCTGGCTCCAGCTACGTCATCGGCACCGCTGAAGCCACCCAGGATGAAGACTGGGACTTCTAAGTCAGCTAGGGAGCTACATGCATACCGTAACTTTCGGACTGCCCTTTAACGGCGTCGTCCCCCTATGGCACGAAGACGGGCTGATCACCTGGCACCAAAGCGACATTGACCTGGCTGAAGTGCTGGGGCTGGGGCTAGTTGAGGAGCGTGAAATCACCGAGGGGGCCCCTGCCGGCTGGAGTGAGCGGGTGGAGGTGGGCCGCCTAATGGGCAACATTTTGGAGCTCAAGGCCATCACACCCCACAGGTAAGCGCGCCATTAAGGATGTGGGGGTTGGGGCCCGCATCGGCATCAGTGACCCGCTGCCTTACCAGGAGGCTATGGGTGAGTTTTTCGACGCCGACGCTTTCAGCGTGCATATCGCTCGGATGCTGCTGCGTGGGGCGCGCGATGGGCTACTGACCGTGTTTACGCTGCACGAGTCGGGCAACCCCCAAACGCATCACCTGCTGAGCGTGTCTTCCACCCTGGATGAGTTGGGATACATGTATTTCCACCTGGTCACCATGGTGGATATGAGTGAGGTTCCCAGCTGGGCGGGTTACTCTAAGTCCGACGGCGTCACTAGCTTGGATATGAGCATTAACTACTCTGATCTGCTGGGTAGGGCGGAAATTAACGGCGTGGAGACCGCTGGTGAGGCGCTCGACGCCGGCAAGCTGATTAGCTTTGTGCGTCCGGCTGTCGATGCCTTGCTAAAGCCTGGTTTCCCCTTCGCTTTGGGAGCCAGCGTGTTTGGCCCCAAGCAGGCCTAGCAACGAGTAGGCCAAACAGCTGGCTCTAACGCCCTACCTGCGGCCGTTCCCGGCGCCGGGGCTACGTATTTGGCGGGCAGTGCTTAACTGGCACTGCCCGTTTTGTGTGCAGATTCCTATAGTTGAACTATGCGCGACCTTAGCCAGCCCACTGTGCCCTCCCGAGCTTTTTACGACCAACTTGCTGTAGAAACCGAAAAACGCCGTCAAGCTAACCCCACCGCCACCGCCTTAGATCCCCACGGCGGTGCCAGCACCCAGCTGCGTGAAGAACTAAAAGCCCACATTGAGGCTTTGGCCCCGCAGATCGTGGCGCTAAGCCAGGATATTCACGCCCACCCAGAGGTGGGTTACCAAGAGTTTTATGCCGCCGACGCCGTCGCTAAGCTGCTGCAGGCCCACAGCATTGAGGTTGAGCGCGCCAGTTTCGGCATGGAAACCTCGCTGCGCGCTCAAATCGGCGGCGAGGCCGCTAACCAACCCACAATCGCGATTTTGTGCGAGTACGACGCCCTACCCGGGGTGGGTCACGGTTGCGGTCACAACGTCATGTGCGCCAACTCCGTGGGGGCCTTCCTAGCCCTAGCTGAACTGGAAAAAAGCCACCCTGGCGCGCTAGGCGGGCGGGTTATCCTGCAAACCACCCCGGCTGAAGAATGCGACACCGCCAAGGAAATCCTGGCCCAGCGCGGCATGCTAGAGGGGGTGGACGCCGCCATCCAAACCCACTCCTACGCCTACGACCTGGTGGATCAGGCCTGGCTGGGGGTACGCCGGATGCGCGTAGTGTTCCACGGGGTTTCCGCCCACGCCGCCAGCGCCCCCTTTATGGGCCGCAACGCCCTGGACGCAGTGACGGTGGCGCAGGTGGGTATGGGTTTGTTGCGTCAGCACATGCTGCCCTCAGACCGTATGCACGCGGTGGTTACCGATGGTGGGCTGGTACCTAATGTGGTGCCTGAGCGGGCAGAAATGAGTGTGATTGTGCGCTCGCTGGATGCTGCCACGCTGCGTGACCTGGTGGCGCGGGTGGAGGATGTGTTCCGGGGCGCCGCCCTAGCTACCGGCTGTGGGGTGGAGATCCTTACCGGTGAAACCACCAATGAGATGCCGGTGCGTGCCAATGGTCCGCTTAGCCAGGCTTGGGTGCGGGCGCAGAACACAGTCGGACGCACGGTGCTGCCGCGTGGGGTGATTACCGAGGTGATTGCGGCAGGCACTGATTTTGGTAACGTGTCCCAGCGCGTGCCCGGGATTCACCCGCTGATCAAGATTGCCCCCGAGGGTACGGCCCTGCACACTCATGAATTCGCGACGGCGGCTGGCTCGCCGCTAGGCGACCGTGCGGCTGTGGATGGGGCTTGGGGCCTGGCCAGTGTGGCCCTGGATTACCTCAGTGACCCTCAACTGCGTCAGGCCGTGCGCGCTGACTTCGAGGCCAGTGGTGGGGTAGTGGACGTGGCCTCCTTCTGGGACTGACTCAGGCAGCAGGCACAGTCAAACACAGGCAGTCAAATACAGGCAAAATCGTCCCCTCCCTATAAAAAAATCATGGGGTTTTATAGGGAGGGGACGAAATGTCAGTATTTGTGAACCAAGGGCCGTGGCCCTGGCCGCCGGGCCACACCCAGACCGGTCATCCTGCAAGGCGGCGCCGTCGACGCAGTTTCTACGACGACGGCGCCCGGCGCGGGCGTCTAGCCTAGTGCGCTGGCGCGCCAGTGCCGGCCCTAGCCCCGGGCCCAGGCCCAAGGCCACCCGGCCCAGCCCAGCTGGGCCGCGCGGAATACTTAGCTCAGCGCCTCGCGCAGCACATCCAGGCCCACGCTACCAATAGCCAGTGCGCGAGAGTGGAATTCCTTAAGCGAGAACTCCTTGCCTTCACGGGCGGCCTTAGCGGCGGCGTCGTCGCGAATAGACTCCCACAGACGCTGACCCACTGCGTAAGCCGGCGCCTGCCCCGGCCACCCCAGGTAACGCTCCAGCTCAAAGGACAAGAAGCCCTCAGCCATAGCCACATTGTGGGTCAGGTAAGCCCAGGCGCTGTCGCGATCCCACTTACCCTCGCCAACCCCGGGCAGAGCCGCCAGCTCAGCCGGGCGCTGCTTGCCGGTGTGCACACCAATGTCTAGCACCACGCGGGCCGCACGCAGACGCTGGGAGTCGAGCATACCCATGCGGTCACCCAGGTCATCCTGCCAGCCCAGATCGGCCATGAGGCGCTCAGCGTAAAGCGCCCAGCCTTCGCCGTGCCCAGAAACCCAGCACAGGTGGCGGCGCCAGTCGTTGAGCTCATCGCGCAGGTAGGTCTGCATACCCAGCTGCAGGTGGTGGCCGGGAACGCCCTCGTGGAACACGGTGGTGCGCTCCTGCCAGGTGTTAAACACGGTGGTGCCGGCGGGCACAGACCACCACATACGCCCCGGACGCGAGAAGTCATCGGAGGGGCCGGTGTAGTAGATACCGCCGGTGGAGGAGGGCGCAATGCAGCATTCGATGCGCTGCAGCGGGGCGGGAATGTCAAAGTGGGTGCCGTTTAGGCCGGCCACGGCGGCGTCGGCGGTTTCCTGCATCCACTTCTTCAGCGCGTCGGTGCCGTGCTGCTGGTAGCGCGGCTCCTCGTCCAGGCGCTTGAGGGCTTCCTGCACGCTGACGCCCTCGCCGTACAGCTCGCGGGCCACTTCGCGCTGCTCAGCATCGATGGCGGCCAGGCGCTCGCGGCCCCACTCGTAGGTTTCGTCTAGGTCAATGGTGGCGCCTAGGAATTCGCGTGAGAACAGCTGGTAGCGTTCACGCCCGACGCCGTCCTGCTCGCCCGCCTGGGGCAGCAGCTCGGTCTCCAGGAAGTTAGCGAAGTCGCCGTAGGCTGCCTGGGCGCTGGCTGCGTTGGCGGCTAGCTCCTTGCGTAGGGACTCTGGCAGGGCCTGGGTTTCGGGGGAGGACACTAGGGCCAGGAAGGAGGAGGACTCGCCGGCTTGGTTGTGGGCTTGCCCGGCCACGGCGCGCACCTGGCGGGAGGCGGCTACCTGCCCACGGCTGGCGGCTAGGCGCAGGGATTCGACGTGACCACCCAGGGCCCGCTTGACGTCGCCTAGGCGGGCGCTGATGTTGGCCCAGTCCTGCTCGGACTCGGTGGGTAGCAGGTCAAATAGGTCGCGGATGTCCTGCGAGGTGGAGGCGATGTTGTTGAGGTTGCGTAGCGGCTCGCCGGCTTCGGCTAGCTCAATCGATAGCCCTAGGCGTTCGCGCATGGCGGCTACGGTTACTTCGTCGACGGCGTCGGTGGGGGCTACTTCATCCAGCTTGGCTAGGGTTTCGCGGTCTAGCTGGGTGTATGCGTCTAGACCCTGGGGGGAGAAGTCGTCTAGGACGTCGTGGCGCTCGCCTAGGCCGGTGGAGGAGCCGGTCATCGGTGAAAGCTCAATTACCTTGGCGGTGTACTCGTTGGCGATGGCGTCAATTGCGCTTGGTTTGTGACTCATGAGGCAAGTTTAGTCTTACGTGGAATAATAAGGGCGTGGCTATGTCATACCTTTCTTTACTTCCGGCGTTTGAACGCCTGCCTTACCGCGTGGTTATGGTGTGTACCGGCAATATTTGTCGCTCGGCTATGGCTCAGATTGTGCTGGCGCAGCGCCTGCGTGAGCTGGGGGTAAGTGAGGTGGAGGTTAGCTCTGCCGGGGTTTCTAATGAGGAGCAGGGCAACCCGATTGATTACCGCGCTGCCCGCCTGCTGCGTGAGCAGGGCTATAAGGGCGGTGACATCAGCACCCACCGGGCCGCTCAGATTACTGACACCCAGCTGCGTCACGCTGATCTGCTGCTAGCCATGACTGCCAGTCATCAGCGGGAGTTGATTCGCCGCGCCCAGAAGCTAGGCGTAGACCCGGGCCGCGTACAGCTTTACCGCATCTATGACCCGCACTGCCGTGAGCAGGTGGAGGCGGCCTTGCAAGGGCAGGGCAGTCTGACTGGTTTGAATGTGCCAGACCCCTGGTATGGGGATGAAGACGATTTTCGCGACACTCTAGATGTGGTTGAGCGCGTCAGTGAGGTTTTGGCGAAGAATCTAGCTCATCTGGTTGAGGTGCAGGAGCCTTAATGGCTGCTAAAACCAGGTCTAGGCTAGGGTGCCCTGGGCACGACGTCGGCACGCGTCAGTGCCACGGCAGTACGCGTCAGCACGACGGCGGCACACGTCGTCGCCGTTGCGGGGCGTAAGTTGCGCGTTAATGCACACTCAAAAACCCGCCGTAAGCTGCAAACCTTGACGGTGGCAGTGTCTGCATTGGCGCTGCTGGCCGGTTGCGGGCCTAGCCAGCCGCGAGTGGCCGTGGCTCCTACCGCAACCTATAAGGCTGAGGTGGTACGGGATATGCCCACGACGCCGGCGGGGGTGGCGGCTAGCTGGCTGCTTTACAGCATTTCTAACTCCAAGAGCATTACTCAGGCGCAGATCCGCTCGCATTTTTCGCAATCATTACTTAAGCAGACACCGTCTAGTAACCTTTACAACTCTCTCACGAAACTGCGTGCGGCCGGCCCATATACGATGCTCGGCTATGAGGACAGCGGTAACCGCCTGCTAATTGGGGTGCAGGACTCTAATGGCAGGCAGATCAGTATTGATTTGGTGGCTGATTCGCGCAGCCAGATTGTTTCGCTGACTTTTGGGCGCCTGGGCAGGGTTCCGGTTATCACCGATGAGGCTAGTTTGGCTCGCGCCCTTAATGAGGTTGGCGACGACGGCTCTGGCGTGCGTCGTGCGGCTTCAGCTTCCCAGCCGCGCTACCAAAGCAGTTTCTTGGTTGCCCGCATCGATACGTTTAAATGGCTGCGGCTCTCCCTTGACACTGTCTAATGCTGATGATCAGATGCCAATTGGGCGCCTGGTAGACCTTTACACCCTGGCTGGGGTGGCGGAGGCCGTGATCGACGGCGGCGTCGAAATTAACCAGGACGCTACTGTCTTGCCGTCCATGATTGCTCAAGGTTATGGGCGCAATGACGCCACCATGATTGGCAAGAAATATCCTCTGCGTGTGGTGGCCTCCCACACTATCCACGAATCTGACCCCACTAGCGCCACCATGTTGATGAGGACGGTGGGGGCCGATGGGATCCGCGCCGCTGCTCAAAACACTGGTAAACAGGATTTAACCTCTTTCTCGCCTTTGCTTACGCCTCGCGCGTTGGGGCAAATTGCCTGGTCAGACTCGGATTTGCGGTTTTATTGGCGTGAGGCCAATAAGCAGCCTGAGCAGCAGCGCCAGGCTCTGCATACCGCTTTGGTGAACTCGCTTTCGCGCGGCAGCGTGGCCATGGATCCGAACCGCTACCAGGATGTGCTGTGGCCGGAGGGGATCGGCTGGTTTGCCTCAGCCCGTGAGATTTGCCGTGCGCAAAGCTATTTAGGACAGTTGAGCCAGCGCGACGTTAACACTGATGCGTTGTTGCGTAACGCCATGGTGGTTGAAAATGGTGTGCATATTGACTCTAGCCAGTGGACTTACGCCACCTATGTGGGTGCTGAATCGCCCGGTCAACTAGCTATGACCTGGGTGCTGACCAGCCCGGAGGGGGCGCGTTACTGCCTGGTTATGATCCTGGCGGCGCGCGACAACACCACTTTGCCTTCGCCGCTATGGTTGCAGGCGGTGGCCCGGCAGGTGATCGACCGGCTGCCTATCTGGATTGCAGCTAAAGAACCTAAAGCTAGCGCCACTGCTACAGCCACAAACCCCACCGCCAAGGCCACGAAGGGCTAAGGCCGGTAAGAGCAAGGCCACGAAGGGCTCCAGGCGCGCTAGCCAGAGTCCTACGCCGGCCACGCCCGCCCTCAAGTAGCGCCTCCACGGCTCGCCCTGATAAGGCCACGTCCAGTCCGCGTTAAAGCCGACGGCGCCGGGCTGCGTGCGACCAGCGCGTGTCTAAAAGCCGACGGCGCAACGTTTCGCGCGTGCCCCGCACAGCGGCGCCTATGGGCGCTCGTCCCGCGCGTGCTGGCGCCGGGCTGCTGTGGCGGGGTTGGCAGTCGGATGGCCGCCTCAGGGCCGTTATCGCGCCCGCCCATGGGCCGGTTTTAGCGTGAACGCTTATAAATTTGGCTATAACCCCAGGTCAACAGCTAGCGCTATAAATACCCCTAAAAAATTAATGTCCATATTGTAGACATCACAAAGGTAAAGCTTGCCAAGGGACCTTATACCCGCTTAGCCTGAATTTAGATAGACCATCAAGAGCAGCCGAGAGACCTGGATCGTTGAAGCTGCAGCAACCCCCCATTTTGGGTGCGGGTGCTACTGCCAGGAACGATGGAGGTGAACATGAGTCAACCAGAAGTAGATCAGCAGCAATCTATGTTGTCGCTGCGTGATGTCCACAAGGTATACAAAATCAAGCCCAAGGGTATTGCTTCAATGCGTACTCCTGCACGTGAAGTGCGTGCACTAAACGGCTTAAATCTTGAGGTTGCAGCGGGCACAATCCACGGCATTGTAGGTACCTCCGGGGCCGGTAAATCCACCCTAGTGCGTTGCCTAACCGCACTAGAAACCCCTACCAGCGGCGTCATTACCGTAGACGGCCAGAACCTGTCTGACCTAAATCAACGTGACCTGCGTGAAGCCCGCCGCAAGATCGGCATGGTGTTCCAGCACGCCAACCTGATGGACGCGCTAACCACCGTACAGAACGTGGCTTACCCCCTGGCTTTGGCTCGTGCCCCCCACGGTTACCGCCGTGAGCGTGTAAGCAAAATGCTGGACCTGGTGGGTCTAACTGATCGCGCCGACTCCTACCCTTCACAGCTATCGGGTGGCCAAAAGCAGCGTGTGGGTATTGCCCGCGCCCTGGCTGATGAGCCCAGTGTGCTGCTGTGCGACGAGCCCACCAGCGCCCTAGACCCCGAAACCACCCGCTCTATCTTGGATCTGATCCGCTCCGCCCGCGACACCTTGGGCGTGACCGTAGTGATCATTACCCACGAAATGAGCGTAGTGCGCTCCATCTGCGACTCGGTCAGCCTGCTTGAAGCCGGTCAGATCGTCGAAGGTGGCCCCATTGACGAGGTAGTTTCCCGGGTAGATTCGCGACTTTCGCGTGAACTGGTGCCGCTACCGGAAGTTAGCGAGAAAGTGCTCGGGCGCGGCGACGTCGTCGTCGACCTGGCTATTACCGCCAAGAAGGGCCAACCCGCAGCCGCCAAGATCCTGACCATTGCCGCTGACCGTGGCGGTGACGTGGCCGGGGGCGTATTCCAGACCATTGCGGGGGCCCAGATTGGCCGCCTGGCAATTACCGTTGAACCCAGCCGCGCCCAGGGCCTAATCGACGCCTTGGCTGACGCTGGGGCTAAGCCAAGTTTGCGCGACACTAGCAAGGAGGTGGCAGCATGATGGGAATCGGTGAATGGCTATGGGATCGTTTCCTGGACATCTCCGACGCCACCGGGCTCACGGGCGCTTTTGGTGAAGGCACCTGGTTCGATAACCGAGCCGTGCGTTTGAAGATGGGTCCGGCAATTGACGAGACCCTGTACATGACCTTTCGTTTCTGGTGCTATCACCGTGGTGCTGGGTTTGGCGCTGGGCATTGCCCTAGTGTCTACCGGTCACCGTGGCCTGACCCGCAACCAGGCGGTTTACCAGGTTCTTAGCGCCATTGTTAACGTGGGGCGCTCCATGCCCTTCTTGATCTTAATGATCGCTATCATCCCGCTTACCCGCCTGCTGGTCAGCGACACCACCAGTTGGCAGGCGGCGGCAGTCCCGCTAACCATTGGGGCTATCCCCTTCTACGCGCGTTTGGCGGAAACTGCGCTCGACGGCGTCGAGCAAGGAAAAATCGAAGCGGCCCTGATGCTGGGGGCCTCCCGCATCCAAATAACCTTCGGCGTACTGGTGCGTGAAGCCCTGCCCAGCCTGATCCAGGCGGCCACAGTCACCCTGGTGACCCTGCTGGGTTACTCGGCGATGGCGGCCTCCATTGGCGCCGGTGGCCTGGGTGCCCTGGCCTTGCAATACGGCTACCAGCGCTACCAAAACGACGTAATGATCCTGACGGTAATCGTCATCGTGCTCATTGTGGGCGTCATCCAGGTGGTTGGCGACATGCTCAGCCGCTTGGCTGACCACCGCTGATCCAACACCAGCTTGGCGCGCCCAGTGCCAACCAAACTGTGGCGCGCAACAGCCAAGCGGCACCACCTGAACTACTTTCCCCACCTAAATTCACAAGGAACAAAATCATGGCAACTGCACTAATCTCTCGTCGTAGCTTCACCGCTGGCTCGCTAGTGGCCGCCAGCGCCGCCGTACTAGCCGCCTGCGGCTCCTCCAAGAAGAAGGGCGGCGACTCCCTACCCAAGGGCATCACCGAGAAGGACGGCACCTACACCATCAAGATCGGCTGCTCCCCGGTACCGCACGGCGACATCCTAGAGTTCGTCCAGTCCAACCTGGCCAAGAAGGAAAACCTGAACCTAGAGATCAAGCAGATCGACGACTACCAGACCCCCAACTCCTCTCTGGCTGACGGCTCCCTAGCCGCCAACTTCTACCAGACCCCCAACTTCCTGGAGCTGCAGGAAAAGGAGAAGGGCTACAAGTTCGAGTCCCTGGCCAAGGTGCACGTTGAGCCCATGGGCCTGTACTCCAACAAGCACAAGAAGCTGGCTGACCTGCCCAGCGGCGCCAAGGTAGTACTCAACTCTGACCCGGCTAACACTGCCCGTGGCCTGAAGCTACTGGAAACCGCCAAGCTGATCACCCTGGACCCCAAGGTTGACCTGCCCACCGACACCGACGTCACCTCCAACCCCAAGAACCTGAAGTTCACCCTGGTGGAGGGCGCCCAGACCGCTCGTAACCTCGACGACGCCGACCTGGTGGTGCTAAACGGTAACTACGCCCTGGCTGCTAAGAAGAACCCGGCCAAGGACGCCCTGCTGCTGGAGAGCGGCACCAACTCCCCCTACGCCAACCTGCTGGTGGTGCGCGAGGAGGACAAGGACAACGAGCAGCTCAAGAAGCTGGCCAAGCTGCTGAACAGCGCTGAGGTCAAGAAGTTCATCCAGGAAAAGTGGACTGACTCCTCGGTTATCCCCGCATTCTGATGCGCAGGTGCCTAATGCCCCGGCACTCCGCCCGGCATTAGGCACAGCGTTAGATAATAAAAGGTGTGACCCCTAGGGGTCACACCTTTTGTATTAGTGCCGCTAGCTGCCGGCGCCGGTTAGGGCGTCAGTCAACCACGCCGTAGAGGCGGTCGCCGGCGTCGCCCAGGCCGGGGACGATGTAGGCGTTTTCGTTGAGGTGGTCATCCACGGCGGCAACCACGATGGTGACGTTGGCGCGGTCGCCCACGGCTTCCTCAACAGCCTTGAGGCCCTCGGGGGCAGCCAGTAGAAACAGGGCGGTTACGTCCTTGGCGCCACGCTCAAGTAGGTAGTCAATGGCGGCGATCAGGGTGTGACCGGTGGCTAGCATCGGGTCCACAATGAACACCTGGCGGCCGGATAGATCCTGGGGGAGACGGTTGGCGTAGGTTTCGATCTCTAGGGTCTTCTCGTTACGGCTCATACCCAGGAAGCCAACCTCAGCGGTGGGCAGTAGGCGAGTCATACCCTCAAGCATGCCCAGGCCGGCGCGCAGGATGGGTACCACCATGGGGCGTGGGTCGGCAATGCGGCGGCAGTGGGCGGTGGCCACGGGGGTGACTACATCGATTTCTTCGGTATGTACCTCGCGGGTGGCCTCATAGGCCAGCAGGGTAACTAGCTCGTCTGCGAGCTGGCGGAATACGGGAGAAGGGGTCTCCTTATTACGTAGGACAGAAAGCTTGTGGTCAATTAGGGGATGGTTTGCAACATGAACACGCATAGTGCAAGTTTACGGTTAGGGTGCGCCTTGAGCTAGCAGGTAGGCTGACCTTAGCCCGTAATTGCAAGGAGGGGGCTGATGCATAGTTATGAAAATGGGGGCAGCGGGCAGCTGCGCGGTGAGGCTTTGACCGGCGCTATTCAGGTGGAAAAGTACGGTCCGGCCATGGATTTGGCGCTGCATCAGGCTGCTTTATCTGCGCATTTGGGGGAGGTGCCGGTTGGTGCCGTGTTAATTAACGACGACGGCGAAGTTATTTCCCAGGGCCGCAACCGCCGTGAGGAACTCAATGACCCCACCGCTCACGCCGAAATTTTGGCACTGCGTAGCGCCGGCGCCCAGTTGGGTACGAGCCATTTGGAGGGCTGTACTCTGGTGGTGACTTTAGAGCCATGCGCGATGTGTGCGGGGGCTATGCTTTTGGCACGCCTGAAGCGAGTAGTGTTTGCCGCCTGGGAGCCAAAAACCGGGGCTTGCGGCTCGCAGCGTGACTTGGTGCGTGATGTGCGCGCCACGCACCGCCTGGAGGTGCTGACGGGGTTGCGTCAGCGCCAGGCACAGGCGCTGCTAGAGGATTTTTTCGCCCAGCGTCGCTAGCGGGTATGGGTGGCTTCAGGGTCCGACGTCGCCCTGGCCGCTGTCACTGCCTGCGCGCCTGGTTTGGGGCCGTGCATTTTCTATGTGACTGCGGCTGGGTAAGTAAGGTTTGCGTATCGGCTGTAATCTCCGGTAAATTGAGCAGCCGAGGTAGCGTGTCCGAGCGGCCGAAGGTGCAGCACTCGAAATGCTGTGTGGTGCAAGCCACCCCGGGTTCGAATCCCGGCGCTACCGCCATCAATTCCCGTCATGCAATGCGTGGCGGGATTTTTTGTTTTCGACTCGGATGCAAGACAGGGGGTGGCGGACCACGATCACCAGCTTGTACAATTTTTAAGACCACGAACGTGGTGGTGTTTTATGTACACATCGTCTTATGGAAAGACCTTCACATGTTTAATCCAAGTGCGCAAAGCACCTTTGAAATTACGGTAGATGAACAGCTTGCAGAGCTGGACTTAACTGTGTCTGTTATTCACGATGCCATGCGTTCCGGGTTTTCGCGTTCTAGGGGTAGGACGGCTCTGGCGCCTAACTCAGCTTCTGGGATGGATGTGTATACAGATGGCGTCGAAAAGCTAGCAATGCGTTTGGTAGTGGAGGGGCGATGGGAAAAACTGGATGTTCAGAACCAGGTTCGTTTAGTTCACTCAGAGAAGCAATTAGTACTTATCCTTAGGTCTGCATCTGGAGTTGGAGATCTGTCTCAGCAGCCTATTGTGCCGCCTGTAGGTCCTGTTACGTGTGAGCTGTTTAGCGGTGACGAAGCAGGGCAGAAACAGTTGACTCTGCTAGGCAAGTCAGGTGAATTACTAGAGTCGGGTGAAGAGGGGGCAGCTACTAGGAATGAGGAGAAGGTGTATTTCCTTCTTTACGAGAGATCGGAAAACACCCTGAAGCTTGAGGTTACGCAAGCTTCAGGTGTGGATAATAATGGGCATATCATCTGGGGAGAACGCATTATTTTGCCTCCGCTTGTCCTTAATGAGGAGCCAATTGAGGCTAATGAGGATGAAGAAGGCAGCACATTTGATGTGTCTGTAGAAAGACGGCCATGAGGACCTTCGACGTAATTCAAGGGGGACGTTCTCAAGAACCTCCCCGGATGCATCGTGGACGTGGATGCGCGTCTCTTAAGTCTGTCCCGACAGGGGATACGTTTACGCCATCTAGGCTTCGATGGGCACGTGAAAGGTTGATGTTGACGCGCACTGATCTTGCAGATGCTGCGAATATCTCAGTGTCTACGTTGACGGCTTATGAGAATGGACGCCGTGCTCCTCTTGCTGAGGCTAAGGAGCGTCTTGCTGATGCTCTTGGTGTACGCCCAGAGTTTTTCTACCTTCCCGATATGGATGAAGTGCCTATGGAAGAGGTAAGTTTCCGCAAGGCATCGAAAACTTCTAAATGTCAACAACGCGCAGCTATGGGGGCTGCTCAAATGGCAGTCGAGTTTTTTGGCGTCATTGAATCATCATTTAAGCTGCCAGACCTGCAGGTCCCCGAGATAGACGACGCAACTCCGGAGCAGGCTGCAGAGGAGGTGCGTGCTCAGTGGCATCTAGCTGATAGACCTATAGCTGACATGATGAGTCTCTTGGAGTCTAAAGGAGTCCGTATACTTTCTTTGGACCATCGCTGTAAGGATGTTGACGCATTTTGTTTTAGTCGTGACGGTGTGTCATACATATTTGTATCGACTGTTAAAACTGCTGAGCGTCAGCGCTTTGATCTTGCTCATGAATTGGGGCATCTAGTGCTGCATGCTGGTGTGCCGGCAGACAGCGCTAACTCAAAGGAAAGGGAGAGGCAGGCTGACTCGTTTGCCTCAGCTTTCCTTATGCCTGCTTCGCGCATCTATACACAATCTATGAATGGTGCCCCCGTAGAGCGCATTCTTAAAGCGAAGAAATACTGGCAGGTTTCAGCCATGGCCATGGCTCGAAGGCTGCATGATCTTAAGCTGCTGTCTGACTGGCAGTATCGTAGCGTGGTCATTGAGCTTTCGCAGCGTGGCTACCGTTCTGCGGAACCAGACGGTATTCAAAGAGAGCAATCTCAACTACTTCGCAAAGTCCTTTTCATGATGGATGAACACACCACTACTGCAGATACGGCAGCAGCTCTTCATCTCACTACCGATGTAGTACGTACCTATCTGCGTGACCTCACCCTTACATAGAATAATGTGTGACGTTGAGAATGTGGCCCCAGAATCAAGATCAGATTCTGGGGCCTAGATGTCTTTAGGTTTCAGCGCTCTAAAAATGTCAGTCTGCTGCTAGTAGGTAAGCCACACTGCTTGGCTCGGCTTTGAAGGTAGTAGGTGGTGAGTTACGTAGAGTGTTCGCGATAGGTGGTGGCAGGCTCTGCGTGGGGCGGCGTCGTCGAGAAAAAGCGGGGCTGGGAGTAAAGCCGGGGCCTGGACTAAGTGGGCCGGGAGCGGGCAGAAGTCGGGGAGTGGCGAGGGCCGGGAGAGTGGAGTAAATAAGGCATAAAAAAAATCCGGAACCTGACGGTCCCGGATTGGTGGCGGAGGATGGGGGATTCGAACCCCCGAGGGCTTGCACCCAACACGCTTTCCAAGCGTGCGCCATAGGCCACTAGGCGAATCCTCCTAGCAAACCGCAAAGCGGCTACGGTCGAAAATCATAACTGATTAATCGCGTCGGGCGCTACTTGTTGATAGACAAAAATGTATGCGGTAGGTCACGCACGGAACGGAAAACATATTTAAATGTGGCTTGCGTTACGTTTTGTGGGGTTTTGGGGGACTTCTGTGGCTGCGGGGTGGCTAAATTGCCGCTGTCTAACACGGTTTGTGTATGGCAAATTTCCGGCAAAGCTTGCCCGAAGCGTTGCTGGGTTGACTTGAAACAGGCGTACGCTAACAGCCTTGCTAACATGCAAATAAATTCTTAACGCGCATCTAAAACTTGGTATGAAGTGCGAGAATATTTCACAGCTAATCCATAGATGGTTGGCTCGGCTTGGATTTTTCCTAGGTATCGTGCGAGCTTTGTGCACACTCTTTCAAAGTTAATGGCTCTGGCGCGCTGCGTTGTAGTTAGTCTCTGGGTGAGAACTTGGAAGCTATATGCCGATCCGCATTCCGATCTACATTCTTCTGTCTCATATATCAGGATCAAAATGGTGGATAGTTGCGATTTTAGACGCTCGCAGGTCTATAAAGGCCTCTGAGTCTACTTTGCGGCGCAACCAAACTGAAACCTTGCTGCAAGTTAGCTGGTGGCCTCTGTGTTCAAAAATATAGATCACTTGATAGTCGTAGCTTGCAAAGTGAGAGCAATCAAGGTTAAATAACTTCCGTAACAATTTAATAAATCACGGACACAAGTCCGCAACCATAAATACTCGGAAGGAAAATCCATGGCACAGCGTGTGGAGACCATTCTCATCGACGACATTGACGGCTCTAGTGCTGCAGAGACCGTTAACTTCGCTCTAGACGGCGTTAACTACGTCATCGACCTAAACTCCGAAAACGCTAGCCGTCTACGCGCTGACCTACAGGAGTGGATTAACTATGCGCGCCGCGCCCGCAACGGCCGTCGTCGCACCACCACCCCGGCTGTTTCTAACAGCGAGTCTCGCCGTATGCGCGAATGGGCCAAGGAGCACGGTTTCCAGGTTTCTGACCGTGGTCGCGTCTCCGCTGAGATCCGCCAGGCTTACCTAGCTGAGCAGGGTCGCTGATTAATTTAACGCCAGCTCAACCAGGCTTAACTGAATAATTAAATTCAAAAGCAGGTGTCTTTATAGGCACCTGTCAGGTAAGTGCCAATAAAACGGCGGTAAATAAACTGCTGCGATATTGGTTGCGCTGGTGTCTAGGTTTTATAGCTCGAAGTGCTCGTGCAGTTTTTACTGTGCGGGCACTTTTATTTGCGACTTATTGCTGTGGTGCCTGTGGGGGAGTCTGTAGTGGCAGGGAGGGATTGATGCGGGTGGCGCTCTAGGGCTTTAGTTACTGACGACGACGGCGCCGGGTCTGCATTGACGCTGCGGGTCTGCATTGACGCTGTGGGCTAGCGTTGGCGCCGCCGGTCAGCGACGACGGTCAGCGACGACGGCGTATAGGGGCGCTAGCCGGTGTTTGCGGCCCATCGGGCTGTGCCTAAGGTCTTGTTTGGGTGCTTTAGCTCTCGCAAAAGCGTGCAAGTGCTGGCAAAATAGCTTTCATGGCTTACACCCTCGTACTGCTCCGCCACGGCGAGAGCGAATGGAATGCAAAGAACCTATTCACCGGTTGGGTTGACGTGGCCCTCTCGGACAAAGGCAAGGCCGAGGCCGTGCATGGTGGTGAGCTGCTAAAGGAGGCCGGTGTTCTACCGGACAAGCTATTTACCTCCATGCTGCGCCGCGCCATCATGACCGCGAACCTAGCTCTAGACTCCGCTGACCGCCACTGGATCCCGGTTGAGCGCAACTGGCGTCTAAACGAGCGTCACTACGGCGCTCTGCAGGGCAAGAACAAGAAGGAAATCCGCGACGAGTACGGCGACGAGCAGTTCATGCTCTGGCGTCGTTCCTACGATGTGCCGCCGCCGGCCATCGAGGCTGGTAGCGAGTTCAGCCAAGACACTGACCCGCGTTACGCCGGCGAGCCGGTACCCGCCACCGAGTGCCTTAAGGACGTCATCGCCCGTCTGCTGCCTTACTGGGAATCCACCATCGTTCCCGAGATCAAGACCGGCAAGACCGTCATGATCGCCGCCCACGGTAACTCCCTGCGCGCCATCGTCAAGCACCTGGACGAGATCTCCGACGAGGACATCGCCGGCGTCAACATCCCCACCGGTATTCCGCTGGTTTATGAGCTCGACGAAGAGACCCTCAAGCCCATCAAGAAGGGTGGTCGCTACCTAGACCCGAGGCTGAGGCCAAGATCGCCGCTGTTGCTAACCAGGGCAAGTGAGCTAGTTTTATAACTAGTTAACTTTTTGGTTGCTAACTAGCTAGTAATAGCTGCAGATAGCTACATATCTGTGGGGCGAGTGCGAAAAGCGCTCGCCCCACAGTCGTCTTATTTTGGTTTTGGTAACCAGCGCCAGCTGATGCGTTAGCAACTAGACACACTGCCCTATGGCGATTGGTTATGTTATGCATATAAGTTTAGGCGTGGAGTGGACTACATGTTGCACGGGCGAGCGTAAAATTAATGTGCCGGCTGGTAGAATATAAACCAGTTGTATTAGCCCGGAGTGTGTTTATGACCTTTAAAGTTGGCGAGACAGTGGTCTACCCCCACCATGGTGCGGCCCGAATTATTAAAATTCAGGATCGCAAGGTTCGTGGGGAAACGCGGGTGTACCTCACGCTTGAGGTGGCGCAGGGAGATCTAACCATTATGGTCCCTGCTGAAAACGTTGAAGAAATTGGTGTTAGGGACGTAGTAGACCAGGCCGGTCTAGAAAACGTTTTTGAAGTGCTACGCACTGAGCAGGTAGAAGAGCCAACCAACTGGTCGCGTCGCTATAAGGCAAATCAGGAAAAGATTGCTTCCGGGGACGTACTTAAGGTTGCTGAGTGGTGCGTGACCTCTCGCGTCGCGATACTGATCGAGGCCTGAGCGCCGGCGAAAAGCGTATGCTTGCCAAGGCGCGTCAGATTTTGGTTTCAGAGCTGGCATTGGCGCAGAAGGTTGAAGAAACCGCCGCCGAGCAGACTCTGGATGAAGTCCTAGCTGAGTGATAAGCGCGTTTATATCCCAATGAGTGCTTGCGTTGCGGTTTTAACTGCGGCAGGCTCGGGCACCCGCCTGGGTTGCCAGGGTCCCAAGGCTTTGGTGGAGCTAGCTGGCCAGAGCTTGGTGCGTCGCGCAGCAGCCGGATTGTTCGCCTGCCCGCAGGTGGATGCGGTGGTGGTTACCGCCCCGGCTGATTATCTAGAAATCTTCCAGGCTGAACTGGCTGATTTTGACAATTTAGTGGTTGTGGCCGGCTCGGATGTTTCGCGCCAGGCCAGCGTGGCCAACGGTTTGACTGCTGCGGTTGAGCTAGCGCCGCAGGCAGATGTGGTTTTAATTCACGACGCCGCCCGTTGCTTAACCCCGCCCGCCGCTATTGCCCGCGTGATCGACGCCGTACGTGCAGGTAACCCGGCAGTGATTCCAGCCCTGCCGGTCACTGACACGATCAAAGCGGTAGGCCCCGCCCGCCCTCAGGGTGAGATCGCGGCTACGCCAGCCGCAGGCGCCACGGCAGCACCCGCAAATGCGCCGCTCTGTGCCCCCACCCAAGTTGAGCCGGTACGCGAAACCGTAGACCGCCGTCGGCTGCGGGCCGTGCAAACCCCGCAAGGCTTTGAACGCGAAACCATTTTGCGCTCCCACCAGCTCGGAGCCCAGGCGGCAGCCAGTGAATCCAGTGCCGCCTCAGATGACGCAGGCCTAGCTGAACAGGCCGGCTACCCGGTGGTGGTTGTGCCCGGAGATACCCTCAGCTTTTAAAATCACCACCCCCATTGATCTGGCGCTAGCGCAAGTGTGCGTAAAGCCAAAATCTAGCTGATCTTTAAGGAGTAGCCATGGCGCAATTTTTGCTACCTCGCACCGGTATCGGCATGGATGTGCACGCTTTTGCGCCTGAAGGCTCGGGGGTGCCCATGCACCTGGCCTGTCTGGAATGGCCGGGGGTGACCGGCTTAGCTGGGCATTCTGACGGCGACGTCGTCGCCCACGCCTGTGCTGACGCCCTGTTCGCAGCCGCCGGGCTAGGTGATTTAGGCAGTAATTTCGGGGTGGACCGTCCTGAGTTTAAAGGCGCATCCGGCGCCACCTTACTAGGCGAAGCTGCCCGCCGCGTGCGCGCTGCCGGCTATGAGATCGGTAATGTTAGCGTGCAGCTAATTGGCCAGCGTCCGCGCGTAGCAGGCCGAATTGCCCAGGCCAATGCGGCGCTGAGCCAAGCAGCCGGGGCTGACGTACAAATGAGCGCCACCACCACCGACCACCTAGGTTTCCTAGGGCGCGCTGAGGGCCTAATGGCAATTGCCAGCGCCCTGGTTTACACCAATACGCCCGCCTAAAACTATTACTTTAGGGTTTCGGGTAGCCTTATAGGGTGAGTACCCTCAAGAGTGAACCCTCCCTGAAACTGTATGATTCGGCCAGCCACGCCCTCGTGTCGCTAGCCCCTACGGTTACCCCCGGTAAGGTCACGATCTACCTGTGTGGTGCCACCGTGCAGGGCAGCCCCCATATTGGGCATATGCGCTCAGCCATTGCTTTTGACGTACTAACCCGCTGGCTAGAGTACTGCGGCCAGGAAGTAGTGCTAGTACGCAACGTAACCGACATTGACGACAAAATCCTGGCTAAATCCGCGCAGGCCGGCGCCCCCTGGTGGGCTTGGGCCTACCGCTATGAGCGTGAATTTTCTGCCGCCTACCAGGCCCTAGGGGTTAAAGACCCCACCTACGAGCCCCACGCCACCGGACACGTACCGGACATGATCGACCTGGTGCAGCGCCTGATCGACGCCGGTCACGCCTATGTGGGTAGCCCCGGCAACGTCTATTTCTCGGTGCGTTCCCTGCCCGACTACGGCTCGCTAACCAACCAAAGCCTAGACCAGCTGCGTTCAACTGAGGATGAATCCCAAATTGACGACGCCGTCGAGGCTGACAAGCGCGACCCACGCGACTTTGCCCTGTGGAAAGCTGCTAAACCCAGCGAACCTGCCGACGCCTCCTGGGACACTCCCTGGGGACGCGGCCGCCCCGGCTGGCACCTGGAGTGCTCAGCCATGAGCCGACGCTACCTGGGCGACACTTTCGACATCCACGGCGGCGGCATTGACCTGCGCTTCCCCCACCATGAGAATGAGCAGGCCCAATCCCACGGCGCCGGCTGGCCTTTTGTGCGCATCTGGGTACACAACGCCTGGGTGACCATTAAAGGCGAAAAAATGAGTAAGTCCCTGGGTAACTCCCTGGTTGTCTCTGAGCTGCTCAAACAGTACTCGCCGCAGGCTCTGCGCCTAGTTATTGGCACCACCCACCACCGCTCCACGGTGGAGTTCAGCCCCGACACCCTAGAAGATGCCCAAGCCCTGTGGGACCGCTTTAGCGGAGCCCTGGCACGCGCCGTGAAACTAGCTCCTGATCTAGCTGAAGTTGATTTAGCGCAGGTAGCCGTCACTAGTGAGTTCCGCGCCGCCATGGATGATGACCTCAACCTAGCTGGGGCCATGACCCAAATCCACGCCGCTCTTAAGCGCCTAAACGTGGCCCTAACTGAAGCTGAAGCCGGACAGGGTGAAGCTGCGCAGGTAGCTGAAGCCGCCAACCAGCTACGGGTAATGCTTGATATTTTGGGGCTAGATCCACTTTCACCGGTTTGGGCCCGCGCTGGCGCCAGCGAGGAAAACGCAGACAATGCGGCCCTAGCTGCCCTGGGTAACCTGGTGGAAAACCTACTAGAGCAACGCGCTAGTGCCCGCAAAGAAAAAGACTGGGGTCGCGCTGACGCTATCCGTGACGCCTTGGCTAGTGCCGGGGTCGTGGTTGAAGACTCACCTACCGGTGCCCGCTGGCACCTGGGCTGATAGATAAGGAATCCCATGCCTGGAAATGACCGTCCCCACGGCGCTCGCCGTCGTCCTGGTAGTAAAAAAGGCCCCCAGGTTGGCACTGGTGGGCACCGCCGCAAGGCCCTAGAAGGGCGCGGCCCCACCCCCAAGGCAGAAGACCGCCCCTACCACCCTAAACACAAGGCCAAGCTGCGCGCTGAGGCCAAGGCTGCTGCCGCCCAACCCACCCGTGAACGTCAGCTAGAAAAGATCCGCAACCGCTTTGACGTGCCCGCAGACCACGAAATTATCTGTGGTCGCAACGCCTGCGCCGAAGCGGCCCGCGCCCGCGTGCCCGTCACGCGCGTATTTATGGCGGTTTCAGCTGAAAACGACGACCGTCTAGGGGCTGTGGTACGCCGCGCCACCCTAGAAGGCGCACCCGTATTTGAGGTCACCAAGCTGGAGCTAGAAGCCCTCACCCAGGGCGCCGTGCACCAGGGCGTGGCCATGGAAATCGCCGCCTACGACTACGCTGACGCCCTAGAGCTACTAGACCGTGTCAGCGCCACCGGCCGCAAACCCCTATTTGTGGCCCTAGACCAGGTCACCGATCCCCACAACCTGGGGGCGGTGCTGCGTAGCGCGGGTGCATTTTGGGGCCGACGGCGTCATCATCCCGCAGCGTCGCAGCGCAGACGTTAACGCCACCGTGTGGAAGGTGAGTGCTGGCGCCGCTGCGCGCGTGCCGGTAGCTAAAGAAACCAACCTGGTGCGCACGCTAGAAGCCTTCAAAGCGCGCGGCTGCTTTGTGGTGGGTCTAGACGGTAACGCCAGCGTTAGCGTCGATAACCTAAACCTGGCTGACCAGCCGCTAGTGCTGGTAACTGGGGCTGAAGGCAAGGGCCTGTCGCGCCTAGTGCGTGAGACCTGCGACGAAATCGCCTCGATTAACATCCGTGCCGCCGTCGAAAGTCTCAACGCGGCCGTGGCCACCGGTATCGCCCTATATGAGGTAGATCGGGTGCGCCGTACCACTCAGGGCAACTAATCCCTGATAATAGCTATTGGTTGACGCGGGTCGGGCATGGCGCCCGACCTGCCAATTGCTATAAGGAGCTAAGGCAATGGACGCCTCTAAGTTGGATCTAGGTGGCGCGCTGGCTTACGGCGCGGATTACAACCCAGAGCAGTTCGACGACGCCACCTTTGAGCGTGACCTGGAACTAATGCGCCAAGCCCAGGTGAACTTGGTGAGCCTGGGAATTTTTTCCTGGACGCGACTAGAACCCAGCGAGGGCAACTACCGCCTGGACTGGCTAGAGCAGCTAATCGACCGCCTATGGCAGGCAGTATTAGCGTGGACCTGGCTACCGCCACCGCCTCCCCGCCGGCCTGGCTGGGGCGCCACTACCCCGATACTTTGCCGGTGCGCGCTGATGGATCCGTCTACTCTTGGGGCTCGCGTCAACAGTATTGCCCCAGCTCATATCGGTTCAGGGTGGCCGCTAATGCGCTCACAGCGCGCCTAGTGGAGCGTTTTGCTGCCCATCCGGCAGTGGTGGCTTGGCATGTTTCAAACGAGTATGGCTGCCATATTCGTGAATGTTTCTGCCAGCGCTGTGCCCAGGCTTGGCGCGACTGGCTTAAAAAGCGTTACTGCTGCTTGGACGCCTTAAACCGGGCTTGGGGCACCAATTTTTGGTCCCAGTTCTATACCGACTGGGAGCAGGTGATCCCTCCGCGTATCACCCCCAGTTTCGCTAACCCCAACCAGATGCTTGATTGGCGTCGCTTTAGCAGTGACAACCTAAAATCCGGTTACCTATCTGAAGCCGCCCTGATCCGCGCCGGGCTAGCTAAAGCAGGCCGGGCCGTGCCGGTAACTACCAACTTTATGGATGCCTTTGAGGCTCTAGACTACTTTGACTGGGCTAAAGACATTGATTTGGTAACTAACGACTCCTACCCGGACCCGGCTGATCCGCGCGCCGCCCACCAGCTGGCTTTTACCGGGGATCTGATGCGTGGTCTGGGTGGCGGGCGTCCCTGGTTGCTTATGGAGCAGGCGCCCGGTGCGGTGCAGTGGCGCGCACGCAATGCGGTAAAAGCCCCGGGGGAGTACTTGCTTTGGTCTTTGGCGCACGTTGCTCATGGGGCCGACGGCGTCATGCAGTTCCAATGGCGCCAGTCAGTTGCGGGGGCGGAAACTTTCCACGGCGCCATGGTGCCCCACAGCGGCACCCAGTCGATGCAGTGGCGCCAAACTGTGGAACTAGGTCAAGTGCTCAAGCGCCTGGCTCCCAGTGGTAGGGCAGCGTAGCCAGGCCCAGGTAGCCATCATGCTGGACTGGCCCTCTATGTGGGCCCAAAACGCCGCCATTGGTCCTGATGAGGCCACCCACGGCCTGCAAATTCCGTCGCTAAGCGCTCCCGCCGGCAGTGCGCTACGCGCCGCCCAGGCTTGGCACGCCACCTGTTTCGAGGCCGGCTACGCGATAGACATTGTCCAGGTGGATGCTGAGCTGGATGATTACAGCCTAATCGTGGTTCCAGAAATCTTCATGACCCACCCTCAGCTAGCTCAGAGACTAAACCAAGCCGCCAGTCGCGGCGCCCAGGTAGTAATTACCGCCCGCACCGGCGTCGTGGACCAAAGTGGGCACGGCGTCGTCGGTGGCTATTTAAGCCAGGGCCCCAGCGCAGACTACCCCAGTGTCAACGGCAACTGCCTAGGCTGCTCTGCCCGGGGAGACCAGGCAGAACCTCCCGCCGCCACTATGAGCCTGGCTGAGCTAACCGGCGTGCGGGTACTAGACCAAATCCCGGTGCTAGACGCCCCTGTCTCCGCCTGGAACTGGGAAGGCGAGCCTGACTCCTCCCAGCCCCTAGCCCAAGCCGTAGCCAAAGGCCTAAACCGCAACCTGCAATTCACCCTCGACGCCCACGGTCCCCTGGCGCGGCTACTAGCCCGCAGTGAAAACGCCCCGCTGGTGGCTTACGGCTGGAGTGAAAACCTGGCCATCAACGACGACGTCGAAATCCTGGCCTCCTACGCCACCGGCCGCCTAGCTGGGCAAGGCGCCATCACCCGCCGCCCTCAAGGCACCGGGGCCGCCTGGTACATCAGCTGCGACCTAACCCCCGCAGCGCGCGCACACCTACTCAAACTGGCTGGCGCCTACGCGCGACTACGCCCAGTATTTGCTCACCCACTACCGGCCGGGGTCAGCGCTCACCAGCGTGGCAGCTGCCTGTTCCTGCTTAACTTCGCTGCCACCAGCGCCGAAATAGCCGGCGTGGTGGGCTACGACCTAGTTGGGGCGAACCAGGTGACCGGACATCTAGTGCTGCCCCCACGCAGCGGCGCAGTTATCCAAATGGCCTAAAATCTCTAGCTTTTTAAAGCAAACTTGAGACAATAAGAACCTAAATGTCGACAATCTGGGAGGCATCATGGCTGATAACGCCCCTAACTTCATCCGTCGAAGCGGCTTTATAAGCTCGGTTAAGGCAGACGATCAGACCATCGATAAGGTGCTAGCCAACTTAGGTGTGCTGGCACTACTCGGTGAGCCGGTGCTGCCCCAGCACCGCTCGATCAGCGTACTAGTTAGCGACCAAAACCAGGTGGCTACCGTCAAAAATGGCGAGCTAGCCCCCGGCCTAGACCTATCTGACCTGGTCTACAAGCTAGCTACAGAGCTAGAAGCCGATGTACTAATTGGCCCGGCCCGCTACGACGCCTCAGCCGGCTCCGATGAGGACTACGAACCTGACTACGCCGCCCTGCGCGTAGCGGTGCTCACCCCGATGAGCTCCTATACGGTGCCGCTACAGTCCACCCTGCTAGAGCGCACCCTGGCGGTAGTGAACCTGCCCGAAATTGACCGTCGCCTGGTGCTTTACGCCGGTGACGGGCTCGAAATCGGTGACCTAGGTTGGGATGAAGAGCAGCTGCCGAGCCTGGTGCTGCGCTCCTACAAGGGTGAGCTGAGCCTGTCGGCAGTCACCAGTGGAGACCTAGACGACGACTCTGAGGTAGTCACTGTGCTGCGCCGTCGTGAATGGGTGGTGTGGCCCAAGGGGCGCATCGCCAAGGCTCGCAAGGAGGAGCTAGCCGCCGCTCTGGCTGCCCCCTACCCACGCCGCTGAGCTCAGTGTGGTCACCCCGAATGCTGACGTTGAGGCTTTGGACAAGGCCCTGGCTGCAGACAGTGGCAATGGTGTCGACGGCGCCGCCCCGGTATTAGAGGCCCTGGGCTTGCCGCAGTGGCTGGGCCCCTGGCTACGCGGGGAAATCGCCACCAGCGCCGTGGAGGATGTAGTAGTGCACGAACCGCGTGGCCTGAGCAACGCGGTAGGCCGCAGCGTCTCCATGATGCTAGACGACTCTGCTGTATCTGGCCCCAGCTTCTGGCAGGGCTACACCCGTACCGTCACCGACCAGCCCTGGCTGTTTAGGGCTGCGCACCTGCTAGAGGCAGGTGCCGGTGGGGCGCTAGTGGGCACTGCCCTAACCCGCCGCCTACGCAACGGTGGGGGCCTGAGCGGCACCCTGCTAGTTATGGGTGCGGGCCTGGTGGTAGACAGCGCAGCAGAGTTTGCCCTAGCCTCGTGGACCCGCGCGCGTGAGCTACGCCGCCGCGCAGTTGAGGCAGAGCGTGAAGCTCGCCGCGCTGCCGCACAGCAGTAAAAGCTGAGCGCTAATATGGCGTGGCGCTGCGCGCGGTAGTTGCCCTGGCTGCTGCGCGCTGGCACTGCGCGAGTGGCTTGAAAAGCGCCTTGAGATGCGCTAATACTGAGCGTGATTTATAGACTTAGGCCGGCTAGTGGTTTTCCACTAGCCGGCCTAGTTGTATTGGTGGTGCCAGGCAATTTGGTTATGCCCAGTGGGGACAGCGCCCAGTGGGGACAGCCCCACTGTGGACAGTGTCCATGGTGGCAGCGCCCGGTTTGGGCGCCGCCTGGCACTACTCGCCCTTGAACTTCAAGTTGGCGGTAAAGCCCATCGGATTGACGCTGTACTCCTCAACCGCTTCCTGGTCACGGGCGGCGAATTCGGCGTCGTCTTCATCGCTGGTGCCCGTGGCGTAGTCAATGTCATCTAGAACACTGGGACGCAGTTGCTCATTGCCGCTGATCACGGAATGTTCGTCGGGGCGGTTAGACAGCACGTTGGCCACATAGTCAGCTACGGCGTCCTGCATAGAAACGTCATAACCGGCAGCCTCAGACATATACCAGCGGTGCTCAAGCACCTCGTGGAAGATTTCCGCAGGCTCCAGCTTGCTGCGCATCTCGGCGGGCACAGCCGCAATGGTGGGTTCAAATACGTCTGCCAACCAGGCGTGGGCAGCGATTTCTAGCGGCTCATCCTTACGGTTCCACAGGCTGCGGTAGGCTTCCAGATCGTTGAGCATACGCCGGCCCTGACCCTCTTGCACATCCAGGCCGGTTAGGCGCATGATCTGGCGGTGGTAGTGTCCGGCGTCAACCACCTTGGGCTGGATAGACAGGTGGGTGCCGTCCAGGTCCGTGGTCATTGATAGCTCGCCGACGTCGAACCCCAGAGAGTTTAGACGCTCAATACGGTTAGCTACACGCCAGCGCTCAGACATGGAGAAAGACTCTTCACCGGTGAGCACATCCCACAGTTCCAAGTAGCGTGAGACGATACGGTCACCGACGCCGATAGTGTCAACGTCTTCCTCAAGTAGACCGCCAGCTTGCAAGTCCATTAGTTCACCAATGATGTTGGTGCGGGCCAGCTCAATGTCATACATGCGCTTACCAGAGGTGAGGCCCTCAGGGTGAAGCTCGCCGGTTTCGGCGTCAACCAGGTAGGCTGCGAAAGCCCCGGCGTCGCGCCTAAAGAGCGTGTTGGATAGAGACACGTCTCCCCAGAAGAACCCCAGCAAGTGCAAGCGCACTAGCAGCACCGCCAGCGCGTCAATTAGGCGCGTGGCGGTTTCAGGGCGCATGTACTGGCTAAATAGGGCGCGGTAAGGCAGCGAGTAAGACAGGTGCTCGGTGATCAGTACTGAGTTGAGCTCTTCGCCATTGGCATCAGTGCGGCCGGTAATAACTGCGATTGGACGTACACAGGGCGCCCCTAAACGCAGCAGGTCACGCAGCATTTCGTATTCGCGGTCTGCTACAAAAGAACTGATTTCCTTAACTGCAATTACATTGGAGTTAAGGTTTACAAAACGCACGATGTGGCGGGAAATACCGCGCGGAAGAGCGGCCAGAACCTCTGGTGGCCACTGCTCTAGCGGGATATTCCAAGGTAGGTCGAGGAGCGCGGGATCCACGCTCATAGATTTGATGTTAATGGCCTGGGCCATAATCACCCTTCCACAGATGAATAAAGCGGGGTAGCTACCGAGTGGCAGCCACCCCGCTTAGGTGTGTTAGGTATTTGGCGTCTGCCGCCGCGCTAATGGTAGCGCAGTGTAGTTGCCAAATCCGCTAGGCACTCAGGCCGGCAGGCGCTTACCCGTGGCAGAGGAGAACAGGTGCTCCTGGCCGGGGCGGATGCGCACGTAGATGACCTCGCCGTTGGCGGGGGCGGTGCGCGGAGGTACGCGGACAATCATCTGGCTGGAGTCCTCGCCACTGCCGAGCTTGTGGGCGGACTTGTCAGCCCCCACCAGCTCGCCGTAGACGTAAGCGTCACTGCCCAGCTCCTCCACGAAGGAGATGCGTACCGGGATAGAGTCTGCGTCGCCTTCCTTGACCACGTCGAGGGCTTCGGGACGGAAGCCGATGGTCAGGGTCTTGGCGTCTTCGGCAGCTAGAGCCTTAAGGGTGACACGCGGCAGACGAATCTTGGCGCTACCCAGCTTGGCGACGTCGCCGTCGAGGTCGAAAGTACCCAGGTTCATGGCGGGAGAGCCAATGAATCCGGCCACGAACTCGTTGGCAGGCTTGTCGTACATTTCGCGCGGAGAGCCCACCTGCTGGAGCAGGCCATCCTTAAGTACGGCGATACGGTCACCCATGGTTAGAGCTTCAGTCTGGTCGTGGGTTACGTAGACCGTGGTGACACCCAGCTCACGCTGCAGTGAGGCGATCTGGGTACGGGTCTGTACGCGTAGCTTCGCGTCCAGGTTCGACAGCGGTTCATCCATGAGGAATACCTTGGGCTTACGCACAATGGCGCGGCCCATGGCTACACGCTGACGCTGACCACCGGATAGAGCCTTGGGCTTGCGCTCCAAGTATTCGGTTAGACCCAGGATCTTGGCGGCCTCTTTAACGCGGCGGTCAATCTCTTCCTTCGGGGTGCCCGCGATCTTAAGCGCAAAGCCCATGTTGTCGTGTACCGACATGTGGGGGTAGAGCGCGTAGTTCTGGAACACCATAGCGATGTCGCGGTCCTTGGGCTGGACGTCGGTGACGTCGCGGTCGCCGATTAGGATGCGACCAGCGTTCACATCCTCCAGACCTGCGAGCATGCGCAAAGAAGTAGACTTACCGCAGCCAGACGGACCCACAAGTACCAGGAATTCGCCGTCAGCGATCTCCAAGTTTAGGGCGTCAACAGAGGGGCGGTCGTTGCCAGGGTAGATCCTGGTTGCATGGTCAAAAGTTACTGATGCCATGACTTGCATTCCCTTCACCGGCAGGTACGTGCCGGACGATCCGTTGTGAAAGGTGTCCATGCGTGTCCGCACTGACACAAATCTCGTATTTCTTGTGGTTGAGGTTCATCCCCCAACCATGACCAAGTGTGTCATATGTAATAGCTGCTGGGTAGAGTTTGTTCAAAATTGCAGTTGTTATGTGTCTGTAATCACTGAAGTGGTATCGCAGGGCTGCTATCTTCACAGGAAATTAGTAGCTTTGGGCGCGTAAGCTAGTCCAAGAAGTTAATTTTTAAACTACCGTGAGGTGGCGCGTTAGCGTCGGCTCCAGATACATGAGGAGTTCCCCAGTGGTGTCTTCCAGTAGTGCTCGCGCTGCACGTGAGCGCGCCAAGCAGCTGCGCGCAGAACAAGAACGCAAAGAGCGTCGTGGCAAAATCGCCCGCCGCTCCATTTTGGGAGCTGGCTGCGTGACGATCGTAGGTGGGGCAGCAGGCCTAGTGTTCTACGAAACGCTCACAGAACAAAGAAGGTGGTGGCGCTAATGGCAAGTCCACAAGCGCCGTCGACTACACCAAGCTCGACGAAACCACTCTAAAGAGCAAGCTGGCCAACCGTAAAGGCGTGCCCAAACTCGTACTAGTTGACGGCTCACTACCCTTCGGTAAGGGCCCGGTGCCAGGCACTATGAACACCGGCACTAAGAATGTAATCGAAAGTTGTCTTTGACTACGCCTGCTCACACTGTGCCGAATTTGAATCCGTGCACGCCGCCGAGCTCAAGAGCATCATTGACACCGGCAAGGCCACGGTAGTGCTACGCCCCTGCAAGATCCTGGGCGCCGCCTGGTCTGACTCTGGCCGACTCCTTCATGGGTACGGTACTAGACCGCGAACCCGCCAAGGCTTGGGCCATGCACACCGCGATCTTTGCGCAGCTAGAAAGCGCCATTAAAGAGCGGCGCCCAGCAGTACCCCGGCATTGACGCCATCGTCAGCGCCGCTAACGCCGTGGGCCTAAAGGCAGACACCATCACTGACGCCACCAACTCAGCCCAGACCAATGCCTACGAAAACTGGACCAAGCTAGGCACCACCAGCTTCACCAACCAGAAGCTGGCTGGTACCCCCACCATCTTTATCAACGGGGTTAACGCCAACCTAGCCCAGCTGCAAGAGCAAGGGGTCGCTGCAAAAGCTGTTGCTGCCCGGAGCCACGATCACCCCGGCCCCCACCAACTAAGCGGCAGCTCACTAGGGTGGCAGCTGATCACGCACCCAGGCGACCTACCCGGCCGCCGTCGCAGTCAGTAACTGCTACCCACAGCGCGACAAAGCTAAAGCCACCACCTGACCGTCGTCCTTATATTTAAGGGCGGCGGTACCTTTTTAGTGCTGTCTTAGGCAGGTAGAGTGATAACCATGCGTAAACCTGTTGATGCAACCCAGACCCCTGCATGGGGCAAGCTAGAGCAGCTACACCAGGAGCTAGCTCCTAACCTACGTGAGTGGTTCGCCCAGGACCCGGCCCGCGCTGAGCGTTACACCTACCAGCTGGCTGACCTGCACGTGGACCTGTCTAAGAACCTTATTAACGACGACGTTCTCGCAGCTCTGCTAGAGCTAGCTGAGCAGGTGGATCTGGCCGAGCGCCGCGAAGCCATGTTCAACGGCGAGCACATCAACATCACTGAAAACCGCGCCGTGCTACACACCGCCCTGCGTCGCGCCGAGGGTGACACCCTAGAGGTTGACGGTCAGAACGTGGTAGCCGACGTACACGCCACCCTGGCCAAGGTTTACGGCTTCGCTGAAGAGGTCCGTTCTGGCGTTTGGCGCGGTGTCACCGGCAAGCCCATCTCCACCGTGGTAAACATCGGTATTGGTGGCTCTGACCTGGGCCCGGTCATGGTTTACGAAGCCCTGGCTCCCTACCGCCAGCCCGGCCTGGAGTGCCGCTTCATCTCCAACATTGACCCCACTGACTGCGCAGAGACCGTCGCAGACCTAGACCCCGAAACCACCCTGTTCATCATTGCCTCCAAGACCTTCACCACCCTGGAGACTTTGACCAATGCCCGCATGGCCCGTGACTGGTTCCTAGCCTCCCTAGAGGCCAAGGGCATCTCCACCGAGGGCGCTATCGCTAAGCACTTCGTGGCCGTGTCCACCGCTCTGGACAAGGTAGCCGAGTTCGGCATTGACCCCAAGAACGCTTTCGGTTTCTGGAACTGGGTTGGTGGCCGTTACTCCGTGGACTCCGCTGTGGGTACCGTTCTGGCCGTGGCCGTGGGTCCGGAGAACTTCAGCAATTTCCTGGCTGGTTTCCGCGCCGTCGACGAGCACTTCCGCAACACCGAGCCGGCCAAGAACGTGCCGCTGCTAATGGGTCTGCTCAACATCTGGTATGTGAACTTCTTCGGTGCCGCCTCCCACGCGGTGCTGCCCTACGACCAGCACCTACACCGCTTCGCTGCCTACCTGCAGCAGCTAACCATGGAGTCCAACGGTAAGCGCGTGCGCTGGGATGGCACCCCGGTCACCTCTGCCACCGGCGAGATCTTCTGGGGTGAGCCGGGCACCAACGGCCAGCACGCCTTCTACCAGCTGATCCACCAGGGCACCCAGCTGATCCCGGCTGACTTCATCGCCATGGCTAACCCGGCTCACCCGGTGCGCGACGGCGAACAGGACGTGCACGAGCTGTTCCTGTCTAACTTCCTGGCCCAGACTGCCGCTCTAGCCTTTCGGTAAGACCGAGGCTGAGGTGCGCGCCGAGGGCACCCCCGAGGAGATCGTGCCCGCCCGCGTCTTCCCCGGCAACCGTCCCACCACCTCCATCCTGGGCCCCGAGCTGAGCCCGGCAGTGGTTGGTCAGCTGATCGCCCTCTACGAGCACATCACCTTCGTACAGGGCATCGTTTGGGGTATCGACTCCTTCGACCAGTGGGGTGTGGAGCTAGGTAAGAAGCTGGCTCTGCAGATTGCTCCCGGCTGTCTCTGGCGACGCCGAAGCTCTAGCCGCCCAGGACGCCTCCACTCAGGCCCTGATCAAGGCCTACCGCGAGCTGCGTCACTGAGCTAGCTTGGCTAGCTGAGCTGCTGCGGCTTAAACAGCCGACTTTGTAGGCGCTCAGCTAGCTAAGCTTTGAAAGCACCGTAGCTCCAGAAGCTGTAGCTGCTAAAAGTAGTGGCCGGCCGTCATTGACGGCCGGCCACGCTGGCTTTGTAAGCGTTTTTATAGACGTTGCTGGGCTGTGCACCAAGGCGTTTTAGCGCCTAGTTTGGTGGCGGCGCTTGGCTCCTGCTGGGGGAGGAGCTGGCGTAGTTTTAGCGCAGGCCCTGTTCCAGTACGCGCTTGGCGTAGGTCAGGCGCTGGGTGTTGTTAGAGAACTGCAAGCTAGGCGGTCCATCTAGGAGCAAGGTGGCTAGGCCATGCACATAGGCCCATAGGGCCATTTGCTGTTCTTCGCTGGCCTGGGGGTAAATGTTTTCGCATAGCGCGCTTAGCTGTTTGCGTGAGCTAGCTACGGCGGAAACAAAGTTGACGTCGCTTTCTGGCGTGTACATGTCAGAGCGGAACATGATGCGGAAAACGCCGGGGTTTTCTAAAGCAAAGCGCACGTAGGCATAACCGATGGCAACCGCGTCACCTTCATCGCGAGCGCTAGCCAAAACCTCGGACAAAGACGTGAATCCGCCTGTCACTAAAGCGGTAATGATGGCTTCACGATTAGTGAAGTAGTGATAGGGAGCCTGGTGGGTGCAGCCAGCGCGGCGGGCTACCTCGCGCATACTTAAGCCGGCAGGACCGAACTCGTCGAGTAGCTGCGTGGCAGAAACCAAAATGGCGTCGCGTAGATTTGAGCTGGTTTTAGGCTGTTTGGGCACGCCTATAGCATAGTCATTACGAAAGTTAGACGCTGTCTAAAATCATAGAAGTAGAAATAGCTAGCCCCGTATTTGGTTATGAACTTCACTAAAACTGCCAATATGGGCTGTTTTGATAATTTCATACGTCTATTTTGTGATGCTTATGTCACCATGCTGGGTAAAATGTGGCCTACGTCGGCGCGCTTGCGTATGGATAGCAAAATTTGCCAGACTTAGGCGGTAACGCCGCTTTAGCTCAGTTGGTAGAGCAGCTGTCTTGTAAACAGCAGGTCATCGGTTCGAGTCCGATAAGCGGCTCCACTTGTTCGGCTGTAAAGCTACATTTTTGGTCGTACATGGCTGCCTATAGCCGTGTTGGCACCCTGAAGGCACCCCTGAAGTTCTGTATCGCCGCCTGAGAAACCCTGGCGCTTTTTAAACGCGCCCCTAAGTATCCTGTTAATAAGGCACAATTCTTTGATTTAAGGATGCTTTATGCGCGCAGTCATCATGAACGCCCCTGGTGAGGTAGTGGTCGAAGAACGCCCCCTGCCAGTTATCCAAAAGCCCACTGACGCCGTCATCAAACTAGCTGCCACCTGTATTTGCGGCTCAGACCTATGGCCCTATCGTGGTATCCGCCCGGTAGACCATGAGGCTATGGGCCACGAATATGTGGGTGAAGTAGTTGAGGTGGGCGCCGCCGTCACCAGTGTTAAGCCCGGTGACTTTGTGGTGGGCTCCTTCTGCGCCTCCTGTGGCGAGTGCGAAATCTGCCAGGCCGGCTACCCCTCACGCTGCCAGCGCGCCATCGAGGCTGGTGAGGCCTATGTACGTGGGGCTCAGGCCGAATACCTGCGGGTACCCTTTCGCTGACGGCACGCTGGTGGCCACCCCGTCCAAGCCTGACCCGGAACTCATCCCTGACCTGCTGGCTGCCTCCGATGTGTTAGGTACCGGCTGGTTTGCGGCTGATGCGGCAGGTGCAGGGGCCGGGCAAGACTATTGCGGTTGTTGGCGACGGCGCCGTCGGGCTAGGGGCCGTTATTGGTGCCAGCCAGCTGGGTGCGAAGCGCGTAATTGCCATGTCTCGCCACGAAGCGCGCGCCAAACTGGCCCGCGAATTTGGGGCTACCGACGTCGTCGCTGAACGCGGAGAAGAAGGCGCCGCCAAGGTTAAGGAGTTAACCGGTGGCTATGGGGCCCACGGCACTGCTGAAGCTGTAGGCACTGAGCAAGCCATGCAACAAGCCCTAACTTCTACCCGCTACGGCGGCTATGTGGGCTTTGTGGGTGTACCTCACGGCGGCACCATCAGCGTAGATCAGCTATTTGGCAAGGAAGTACACCTATTTGGCGGCCCTGCACCCGTGCGCCGCTACTTGCCGCAGCTGATCAAGCTGATCTTTGAGCGCAAAATCCACCCCGGCAAGGTGTTTGACCTGGTGCTACCCATTGAGCAGGCCGCCGAGGGCTACGCCGCCATGGACCAGCGCCGCGCCACCAAGGTGATGTTGACCTTCTAATTAATCCAAAGACCAATCAATCGCACTAACGCCTTGCTGTTCCAGCAAGGCGTTAGTCCTTGAAAAGGGCTTAGAACCAAAAAATCCGCGTGAAGCACTCAGTGGTGAGGGGTGGGCGCTAGCAATAATTGGGGTGCTACCCAGCATAGGAGTCAGCGACTGAGCCTGGCGGCCCCACAAAATCGCCACCAGCGCGCTATCGCGCGCCGCCAGGGCTTTAATGGCCGCCTCGGTAACCTTCTCCCAGCCCCAACCTTGATGTGAAGCTGCCTGACCAGGGCTAACCGTAAGCACTCGGTTTAATAGCAGCACCCCACGCTGACTCCACGGCGTTAAATCCCCGCTAGTGGGAATCGGTAGCCCCAGATCGGCGTGCAGCTCCTTAAAAATGTTTTGCAACGACTTGGGCGGCTTAACCCCCGGTGCCACCGAAAAGCTCAAACCCACTGCGTGTCCCGGCGTCGGATACGGATCTTGGCCCACAATCAGCACTTTCACTGCCGGCAAAGGTTGGGTAAAAGCCCGCAGCACATTAGCTCCCGCCGGCAGATAGCCGCGCCCAGCAGAGACTTCGACGCGTAGACGCTGGCCAATTTCATGAATTATGGGCTCCACAGGTTCTAGGGCAGGTAGCCAAGAGGGGTCAACAAGCTGGCTCAATGGCTTAGCATTCATGCCATAAGCCTAACTGGCTCCAATGTGTGTTGTGCTCAAAACTGGCTTTAAACCGGTAGCCTGTTAACGTGGAATACGAGTACCCAGCCGACGAATTCGACGAGCCCAATGACAGCGTCCTGCCCGCAGGGGTGCATCGCCGCCCCCTACCAGCCTGGCGCAACTGGCTACCCTTACTACTAATTGTGGTGATTGTGCCCGCCCTGGCCTGGGGGGCCCTGGCTCTATTTAAAGTAGCTGGTGGCACCAACTCCAGTGTGGCCACCTCAATTGCCACCAAGATGGCCAGCAACAAAACAACGGCTAAAGCCAAGGTGACGGCGTCGGCCTCAGCTGCCCCTAAATCCAACGCTACGGTGGTAACCACCCAGGCACCCACCCCCACCCAGTCCATTGACCACGCCGTGGGTATCACCGTACACAACGGCACTGACACTGCCGGGCTTGCTGCCCGGGCCGGATCCACCCTGGAAGGGGCCGGGTTTACCGCTGTAACCGTTTCGCCCGGGGTTTACTCTGAAGAAACCCCTACTGACTCCACGGTTTACTACGCCAGTGAGGATAAAGAAGCAGTGGCTAAGGCAGTGGCTAAAGAACTGGGAATCTCCAATGTTGAACTGTCTGCTGAGCAGGCCAGTTCCAACCCCATTGTGGTGGTTTTGCGCAGCTAAAAGCGCTATTTATGCCAGTTAGGCGCTAGCGCTATCCGCCCTGGCTGGAGGGTGGGTGTGTTTGCTAACGGCCTAGCGCCTTGCACTCGCAGGGCGAGAGTGCCAACATATTAGTTAGCACTCCGAGCATGAGAGTGATAAGACCGGCCGGAAGGTGAGGGTCTGGTTGCGCTGAGACATGAACAGTGCGGTCATACTCGTCCGTCGCGGGCACCGCCCGGCATCCAACTTTGGAGAAATAAATGTCCAAGATCATCGCTTTCGATGAAGAGGCCCGTCGTGGCATGGAGCGCGGCCTAAACACCCTAGCGGACACCGTTAAGGTGACCCTAGGCCCCAAGGGTCGCAACGTTGTCCTAGACAAGAAGTGGGGCGCCCCCACCATCACCAACGACGGCGTCACCATCGCCAAGGAGATCGAGCTCGAAGAGCCTTTCGAGAAGATCGGTGCTGAGCTGGTCAAGGAAGTTGCTAAGAAGACCGACGACGTCGCCGGTGACGGTACCACCACCGCTACCGTTCTGGCTCAGGCCCTGGTTCACGAGGGTCTGCGCAACGTAGTGGCTGGCGCCAACCCCATCGCTCTGCGTCGCGGTATCGACAAGGCCGTTGAGGCTGTTGTTGAGCGCCTACTCAGCGACGCCACCGAGGTTGAGACCACCGAGCAGATCGCCAACACCGCCTCCATCTCTGCTGCTGACCAGCAGATCGGTAACCTGATTGCCGAGGCCATGGAGAAGGTTGGTCACGAGGGTGTTATCACCGTCGAGGAGTCCAACACCTTCGGCCTGTCCCTCGAAGTTACCGAGGGTATGCGCTTCGACAAGGGCTACATTTCCCCCTACTTCGTCACCGACGCCGACCGTCAGGAAGCAGTGCTGGAAGACAGCTACGTCCTGCTGGTTGAGTCCAAGATTTCCAACGTCAAGGACCTGCTGCCGCTGCTAGAGAAGGTCATGCAGAGCGGCAAGCCCCTGACCATCATCGCCGAGGACGTCGAGGCTGAAGCCCTGGCCACCCTGGTAGTCAACCGCCTGCGCGGCACCTTCAAGTCCGTGGCTGTTAAGGCCCCCGGCTTCGGTGACCGTCGCAAGGCCATGCTGCAGGACATGGCTATCCTCACCGGTGGTACCGTGATCAGCGAGACCGTTGGCCTCAAGCTTGAGAACACCACCCTGGAGGACCTGGGCAGCGCCCGCAAGGTGGTTGTCACCAAGGACGAGACCACCCTGATCGAAGGCGCTGGCGACAAGGAAGCCATCGAGGCTCGCGTCTCCCAGATCCGCAACGAAATCGAGAACTCCGACTCCGAGTACGACCGCGAGAAGCTCTCCGAGCGCCTGGCCAAGCTGGCCGGTGGTGTGGCCGTCCTCAAGTCCGGTGCTGCCACCGAGGTGGAGCTCAAGGAGCGCAAGCACCGCATTGAGGACGCCGTGCGTAACGCTAAGGCTGCCGTGGAAGAGGGTATCGTCGCCGGTGGTGGCGTGGCTCTGATCCAGGCCGCTGAGGTACTCGACTCCCTCGAGCTAGAGGGCGACGAGGCTACCGGTGCCAACATCGTTAAGGTTGCCGTTGAGGCTCCCCTCAAGCAGATCGCCGTTAACGCTGGTCTAGAGGGCGGCGTCGTGGTTGAGCGCGTACGCAACCTATCCACCGGTGAAGGCCTAAACGCCGCTACCGGCGAGTACGTCAACCTGCTGGCTGCCGGCATCGCCGACCCGGTTAAGGTGACCCGCTCTGCTCTGCAGAACGCTGCCTCCATCGCTGGTCTGTTCCTGACCACCGAGGCTGTTGTGGCCGACAAGCCCGAGCCCCCGGCTCCGGCTGCTCCCGGCGCCGACGACATGGGCGGCATGTACTGAGCCGCTAAGCATTAGCTATAGCAACCTGGGCCTCGTGCAATGCACGAGGCCCAGGCCTTTTTATAGCTATGGTTTGGGGGTCTTTAACCGGTTTGGTTTGCGCTTATAAAACCAAGTTCTAACAAAGTGTTAGGTAACCGTCATGTTTGGACGGCCTGCCGTTGGCTGACACTGGCTAGCATAGGGGTGTGTTGAAGTTGCAGTGTAAGCGCAGGGTTGTAGTAGCCCTGCTATCGGTTACGTCGCTAGTTGGTACTAGTGCTGGAGCGGTTGCCTACGCTAACTCCTACGCCTCACGAGTGGTGCCCTCTACCACTGTCTCAGGCGTGGATATTAGTGGGCTTAATGCCAAAGCCCTAACAGCTAAGCTGGAACGCGCAGCGGCTGAAACTAAATTTGTTATCACCACCGACGGTAAAACCTCTACCTACACCGCCAGTCAGCTAGGTCTAAGCCTCAACACTAAAGAACTGGTAAAGCAGGCTATGGCTCCTAGCCACGATATGACCAAGCGTTACAGCGCACTATTTGATGAGCACTCACTACAGGCCAAATTCTCGCTGAAAACCTCGGCAGTAACCGAGGTAGCCGCCAAGCTAAATGCTCAGCTTAAAAACCCGGCTAAAGACGCCCAGGTGGTGCTAGCTGGTGACGGTGAAAGCCTAAGCGCCACCGCCGCCCAAACCGGCGAGCGCGTAGACTCTGCCGCCCTAGCCAAACTGGTGAACGAAAAAGTTGCGCTAGGTAAGACTGTCTCCATCACCGCCCCGGTAACCACCCATAAGCCCGACATTTCCACTGCCGAGGCCACCGCTGCTGCTGCCGGCGCCGCTAACCTACTTACCCCCACCGTCACTTTGACTGACGGCATTGACAGCTTTAGCGCCACCAACGCCGATAAAGCTTCCTGGCTCAGCTTCAAACGCACCAGCTCAGGTGTAAGCGTGGTCTACGACCAAGACAAGATCAAAGCCTGGGTAACCAAGGTAGCCAAAGGCACCGAAACTAAGGCAGCTGCCCCCAGCCTGCGCACTGTGGATGCCTAAGGCAACCAGGTGGCCGTAACAAGCGTAGGGGACGTGGCTTACACCGCCTCCAACATTGGCCAGGTAACCAGCGAAATGACCAGCGCGCTAAGCGCCGGTGAAGACTACTCTGGCTCCTTTGACTACGCCGAAGGCTACGTATGGCAAGACCGCCACCAGCCTGAAGGCAAGGAAGTAACCGCCTACCAGCCCGCCAGTAACGAAAAATGGGTTGATGTTGATCTAACCAACCACACCGTTACAGCCTATGTGGGCACCAAAATCGTGTGGGGGCCAGTAGGTATGGTTTCCGGCGCCCCCGACACTCCCACAATTGAAGGCACCTTCAAGGTCCACCTCAAATATGAGTACCAGACCATGGAAGGCGCCAACTCAGACGGCTCTAAGTACGAAACCCCGGATGTACCCTGGGTTACCTACTTTGAGGGTGGTTACGCCCTGCACGGTGCCTACTGGCGTGACCGCTTTGGTTACAACGCCGGTTACAACGGCTCCCACGGCTGTGTAAACATGAAGGTGGAAGACGCCAAGTGGATCTACGACTGGGCCCCGGAGGGCACCACCGTAGTTTCACACTACTAACGCATCACGAACTGGGTGCGCACCTGCGCCTCCGTACTGGAGTAGGTGGTGGCCGCGTTACCCAAAGCCAAGCTGATGTGCTCTAGGCAGGTGTTGACCTGGTTTTGGGCCTGAGCCCACTCGTGTTCGCAGGCCGCCGCCTGGGTGGCGGCCTGCCCCTTCCAGCTGGCTTGCAAGGCCTTAAGGGCACTGTCTAGGGCTTGGGCATCGGCACGGATAGAGCCGCATAGGCGGCTGGCGCGAGCCGAGTTTGACTCCAACTCGTCAGTGTTGGCGCTAATGATCATGATGGGCTCCTAACTATGTTGAGGTAGCAGCGCTATGCTGCTACCTCAAAGTTAGGTTTAGGCGCCACTAGTTTGCTTGCAGGCTGTGGCTAAGTGCCTGGGACACAAAAACTTATCCACCTGTGCACAAAACCGGTGGCACGGCGCTCAGCTGGCTCAGTTAGCTAAAGCGCAAGCGGCGCCTAGCGGTCTTGCTGGGCGAGCAACTGCCTGTTAAAACTCTCCGTCCGGGCTAATGTCAGTTACCACCGGAATCTCGCCAGTGCGCTGGGCCCGGGCCTGAGCCGCCAACTTAGCGCGTCGCTCAACTACTTCCTGCATGGTTTGGCGAGCTACCTCAGCAGCCTCCTGGCGGGTAACTGCCTGAGCCGGCTTCTTCTTAGACTTAAGCAGGTGGTCAATATCGGCAATGCAAGACTCCATAGTGGTGGCCTCACTATGGTGCTTATTTGCCTCTACCGTAACCGGCTTAATCTCCACAGCCGGCGCCGCCTTAGGCTTAGCTGAAGCCTGCGGTACATAGGGCTCAGCTTCCATCGCCGCCTCAGCACTCAGCCCTGAGGACGCACCGGCGCCAGTTTTAACCGGGGCAGTGGGGGCCGACGTCGCCCCTAGAGCCCCAGCCGACGGCGCCGTCGAGCGCGCCACACTAGCCGCACTTAAATCCACAGATTCAGGGGAGGGGGCACTAGCGGGGGTAACGAAAACGGTCCAAATCGACGACGGCGTCGTTGTCCGCCTCCAAAATAGAAAGCTTTCTGCTTAGTCGACGCAGCTCAGCCTCAAGATTTTCGCGGGCCGGGCGTTCCCAATGCTGACCCAGGGGAGAGGCAAACAGACGATCACGCGCTAGCAGCTTACGCACAATCGTGGTGCGGGTACGCAAATAAGACAGCAGTGGCAAATGCGCGTATTCAGAATAGATAAGGTGCGAGTATTCGCGATAACGCTGGGGTTCAATAGCCAAACAACCCAAGTCCGCATCAGACAAAGCCGCCGCATCAATATCGGAAGTAGGCAGGTCATGGCGACGCAGATTCATAATCAGCTCAGCGACGCGGTTAGCGTTCTTCTCTGACACGCCCGCCTCAGTCAGCTCCTCATAAGCCAAAGCAGCAGATGCGGCCTCATCCTCGCCACCGTTACGGTGCATGGCCTGGTCGGCAGAAACACTAAAAATAGCGCCGTGATACCAGGCGGCCAAGCGAACCAGATCCGGGTTACGGGTCTCCTCGCTTAGCTCATCTACACGTGTAAGCAGATCAATTAGGTGGCGTAAGTTGTGGAACGCGCGGTCCGGAGTGGACCACAGCGTGATCAGGTTGGTGCCCATGTCACGAAGCTGCTCACGCGAGGCAGTAGCCCCGGCATGGCTCATAGCTTGTACATAGGCAGGAAGTAGCCACTGCGGTACGTCTGTGACGCCCATAGGACAAGCCTCCCAGCTCGGTAAGGTAATGCCAGCCAACAAGCAGGCATATTAAAAACAATCAGCTAGGCTACCGTTCCTGGCTGCAAATTTCTATGAAATAAATCTAAGAACATACTGTAAGTGTTACTCCACCACCGCATATTCGTTAGGCAAAATAATACGCACAGTAGCACCCCCACCGGGAGTGTTTAGCATGGAGACTTTACCCCGGTGCATCTTAATGATGGTGGCTACAATCGCCAGACCCAGGCCAGAACCGCCAGTATTGCGGTTACGCGAAGACTCGGTGCGGTAGAAACGGTCAAACACCTTCTTGGCGTCAGCCGGGTCAATACCCGGGCCGTGGTCGCGCACCTCAATGATGGTGTGGGTGCCGTTAGTGCCCACCGCAATCTCTACCGGGGAGCCGTCAGGCGAGTAAGCCAAAACATTAGAAAGCAGGTTAGTCAGCACCTGGCTTAGACGCTCACGGTCGCCGTCGATAAAGAGCTCTTCTTCCAGCTCCTCGCCCTCCAGCGTGAGCACCTGGGTGTCGCGGTCAGGGGCCAGCACAATCAAGTCAGAGATAGCCTCACGGGCCAGCTGCGAAACATTGAAGTGGGTTACCTCCAGGGGCCGGCCCTCATCCATACGCGCCAGCTGCAGCAGGTCCTCAACCAGGCGCGCCATGCGCTTAGCCTCAGACTCAATACGGCCCATAACCTCATCGGTTTGCTCCGGGGGCACCCCACCCATTTGGTACAGCTCACCCCAGCCGCGCACAGTAGCCAGAGGGGTACGTAGCTCATGGGAGGCATCAGAGATGAAACGCTGCATCCGCTCTTGGGAGTGGGTGCGCGCCTCAAAAGCATGCTCGTTTTGGGTGAGCATGGAGTTAAGCGAACGCTGCAGGGAGCCAATCTCCGTGTTACTTGACTGAGTGACATTAATGCGGGCAGAGAGCTCACCCTTGGCGATTTTGCCTGCCACCGACTCGATTTCACGCAGCGGCCCCAGCGCGTGGCCCACAAACAAGGTGGCTACCGTGGCCGTCAGGCACAGCATGGCCACGCCGGTTAGGCCCAGCAGGAGGCGGGTGTGGTCGACGGCGTCTGCGGTGTCTTTAAGGGGTAGCGCAATTAGCACCCCACCGATGTATTCCTTACCGTCAGCGGAAGAAATTGGCAGGATGATGGCACGCCATTTGGCGCCGTCGATATTTGATTCAATGGTGAAGGGATTGGGTTTATATGAGGCTACAGCTTTGCGGGAAAAATCTATGCCTTTAATGTTTGGGATGCCGTAATGCTCGGCGGTAGAGCTAGAAACCAGCTGACCTGAAGTGCCGTCAAACCATTTGCCGTAAATGTAGTAAGTGGAGGGAATGGGGTTGGCTTGACCATTTTTAATTAGAGTCAGGGCTTGGTTACCAACTGTGCGGGTGGCGCCGGTATCTACCAGTTGCGAATCTACTTGTTCTTGCAGGGTGTTTTCCAGTAGCAGCGTGGTGGATATCGAGGTCACCGCCACCGATAACATCAGCAGCAAGGTGGTTATTATTGCCAGCTGATTAGTTAATGGTAGTTTGCTCCAAAATCTTTGGAACAAACTGCGTTTAGGCGGTGGTTGGGTGGGCTCGGCCGCGTTTAGTTTGACTGGTGGGACCGAGGGAAGCGGTTGCCCCTCACGCATCAGGAGTCCTTGGGTTCGCGCATCATATAGCCCACCCCGCGTCGGGTCTGGATCAGTGGCGTTACCTTACCGCCGTCAGGGCCCTTGAGCTGGTCGATCTTACGGCGTAGATAGGAAATGTACGACTCTACGATAGCGGCGTCGCCATTCCAGTCATATTCCCATACGTGGTCAAGGATCTGGCTCTTAGAGACCACGCGGCCAGAGTTAACCATCAGGTAGCGCAGTAGTTTGAACTCGGTGGGGGACAGCTCGATTTCCTGGCCAGCGCGGCGCACCTCGTAGGCATCCTCATCTAGGATTAGGTCCGCCAGCTGCAAAATATGGGAGCGCTCAGGCTCTACGTTTTGGGTGCGACGCAAAATAGCACGAATACGTGCTACTACTTCTTCAAGACCAAAAGGTTTAGTTACGTAGTCGTCTCCACCTACGGTTAATCCCTGGATCTTTGCTTCCATATCGTCGCGAGCAGTTAAGAACAAAATAGGTACTTTGATATTTCGTTCACGCATTCGCCTGGCAACAGTGAATCCGTCCATATCGGGCATCATCACGTCCAGAATTATTAAATCAGGCCTTTGAGTCTCGACGGCGTGCATAGCGCCATTACCATCTTGAGCAGTTGACACGTCAAAACCCGCAAAGCGCAGCGAAGAAGCTAGCAGATCGCGGATATTGGGTTCATCGTCAACTACTAGCAGCTGAGCTTCGGGAGCGGTCTGATTCGGGGACATGCTTAAAGTATGAGGCATTGGCCTGAAGATTTCCTTAAAGCCCGTCCACTAAACGGACAGTAAGGTTAGCCACTTAGCGGATTAGATGAATTGCTGCGGATCGAATTCTTCTAGCGGGATGATGCGCACGCGCGGCAATGGGCTGGTAAATGCACGCACATCAAGTTCCAGGTCGAATAGCTCCAATCCTTCGAGTTCCAGGGCAGCCAACTGTGTGTTCAGGAACTCTCTGAAGCAGAATACACCTACCTGTACCCCTGCCTGCAGCAGGCGCTCAATCTGTGGGATGTAATCGCCGTCGTGGCTAGCAAGCAGCACGCGGGCGGGGGCACCACGCTCTGCGATAGCGTCCAGGGTGCGCTGGATGCCAATGTCTACGACTTTTTCTTCAGCCGATGCAGAAAGCGGAACCGGACGATAGTCCATTGCTAGTAAGGCTTGTACAAAGCCCATTGGCATATGTCCGGAAGAAGCATTTAAGAAAAAAAGTCCGCGAGTTAGTGTGTCTTGATCCCAAATAGAGTTGCAGTAGTGCAATACGCGATCCCAGCGTGGCCGCTCATCTGGGTCTGGGCGGCGTCCTAAAACACTTGTGCCTAGTGTTGCATCGATGTTTTCGCCGTCGACTAGAAGATAAGTTGGAGTGCCCATATCCTCATACTAATTCAAAAGTCTTGAATTTGTTTCTTAAAATGAAAAAATACGCGCCCGATTTTGGTCAATGACTTGAATCGGGCGCGTACTTGCGCGTTGTTTTAGCTAAGGCTGCGCCTAGTAGGGCAACAATTTAGCGGCAAACTGCGGTTTTTACGGCTAGAGGCACTTTAGTGCCAAGGCGATAGCTAAGAACAGTCACCTTGGCACTAAAGCGTCTCAGTAGGAGGAGGTGTCGCCAGTGGGCTGGCTTTCAGCCTTCAGAGCAGCAAAGGCGGCGTCAATGTCGACGTCGGAAGCGCCGGCGGTGATCTGCGGGGCGCCAGAGGGGCGGTTAGCAGACTTCAGGGCGGCCAGACGTGCCTCAGCCTCCATCTGGGCGGAGGAGGACTCTAGGGCGGCAAACTGGGACTCCAGGGAGGTGCCTGCCAGCTCAGCCTGGCCGGCAGCCTGGGCCTCGACGCGACGCACGCGGTCTTCGAAACGACCCAGCGAAGAGGTGGGGTCGGTGGTGTTGATCTGGTTGAGGGCGCTTTGCACCTTGACCTGAGCCTGGGCGGTACGCTGACGTGCCACCAGCTCATCACGCTTGGACTTGAGGTCACCAAGCTTGGCTTCCATCTGGGTCAGGCCAGTCTTTAGCTGCTCAACCACCTGACGCTGGGAGTCAATGGAAGGCTGGGCGGAGCTAACCTGCTGCTCGGCGGTGATCTGCTTGGTTAGCGCAATCTTGGCCAGGCTGTCGAACTTGTCAGCTGCAGCGGCGTCACCAGCGTTGCGTAGCTCATCGGCCTTACGGGAGGCGGCTAGGGCCTTGTTGCCCCAGTCATTAGCCTCAGCGGTGTACTTGGCCTGGTCCTTTTCGGCCATGCGCAGGTTACCGATGGACTGGGCCACAGCCTGGCGGGCCTCCACAATAGAGTTGGAGTAGTCGCGTACCAGCTGGTCCAGCATCTTTTGCGGGTCTTCAGCGCGGTCAATAAGCGCGTTAATGTTAGCGCGGGTCAGCTGGGAAATTCGCCCCAGAATCGTTTGCTTCTCAGCCATGAGTTATACCTTTCGTTTTATTGTCTGCCAGGTTGGCGGGGCAGCACGGATATGACGATTAATTTTTAAAAAAAATCGCCGAAGTCTATGTCGGAATCGCCGAAATCCGGGCCGCCACCCCAGTCATGGTTACCAATACTACGGGTAACATTTCCGATTACGTCACCCAGCAAGATACCACCTAGCATCATGGTGCCCATATCGATTCCGCTGGAGCCAATAGCGCGTGGCTGATTGGCGTTAAAACGGTTAATGTCCCGCTGGGCCTGGCCCTGGGCGCGGCCAATAAGCTGCTCAGCATGACCAATAGCCTGCCCGGCCCGCACCGGATCGTTCTTAATAGTCTGCTTAGCCTCAGACGCCAAGCGTGAAGCTTCAGCCAGGTCAGTGCGGGCGGCGATCCCTACCGCGCCACGGGCCGTAGAAATCATGTTGGTAACCGCATCAATGGAGGCGTTAAGACGCCCCAGGCGCTGGTCAAGGCCGGCGCGGGCACGATTATGCACCTCTTCCTGGCTGCGGGCCTGCTCTAGGGCATTATCCAAAGCAGCCTCAGCGGCGGTGAGCTCATTAAGTGGAGCCACCGGGTCTAGCTGGCTTTGGCTCAGCACTCGCTGGCCGGCCGCAATGGCGCGCTGGGCGCGAGCCACTAGCGGGTCAAGCACGGCTGCGGGCACGGGCCCATTAGGCTGGCCTAGGCGCCTAGCGTCCTCAATGTCAGAGCTAATAGAGGTGATAGCCGCAGTTAGGTTAGCGGCAGCATTTTCGAGCAGGGAGCGTGTCGCCATCACCTGGTTAGCTAGTTCGCCCGCCTGAGTGACGGTAGAAGTAGCCAAACGAATCTGCTCTAGTGCCAACACGCTATTGCCAGCCTCATGGGTTTCTTTGGCCTGGGCTGCAGTCACCTGCGCCGCCTTCAGTAGTTTGGCGGCCCGCTCAGGGGCGTCAGCCACTGAAGCAAGCGATTCAGCCGGGTAAGTGGCAGATAGCGCAACCAGCAGCGAGCGGGCGTTTTCAATACTGACGCGCACCTCGCTTACCTGAATATTTAGCTGCGAGAGGGTCTCAGGAATATTGGCTAACACATCGCGCTTAGAAGCGAACTGCTGCTCCTGGGACTTAATTGCGTTAGTGGCCCGCTGACAGCGATCAAGCAGCTCATTAAGCATGTGGTGACGCTGCACCGGGGTCTCAGGGTGATCGTCGTCGAGTAGACGGCGCAACTCAAAAGCCCGGCTCAACTCCGCCTTGGCGCTATCAATAGCCTTAGCAAAAGCTTGCGTTTCGGAACTAGAAAACTGTGCCTGCGCAAAAGCCAGCTCCTGATCGGCGGTGTGCACCAAATCGTCGGCGGCCATTAGTGCAGAGTTAGCCTGTGCATCGAGCTGGTTTAGATCCACCCCGGGCATTAAACCCGCAGTGGGAGCGGCCTCGATGCGTTTACGCATATTCGAATTGGAAGTGCTTAGCGCCACGATGGCGGCTAGCACAGCTCCAATTATGAAGATAAATAAAGCGGTTCCCATAGTCTTTCCTGCCTGTTCGGCGTCCCTCAGTAGTCTATGTCAGGAGCGAATGAGACGCGCCATGCATGAGAAAGTATTTCCCTTAGAGCCGCCAACATGTTTCTATAGGCACTATGTCCCAGGATTCCTCAATCACTGACGCGATTAATAAAACTCCGGTCCTCACTGTTTTCCAGCCCGCATCTACGGTTGGCATTGCCCGGTTTGGACAGTGGCTAGCTTCTGAGGGAGCGATCCTTAACACCATTGACTTAGCTACTCAGCCGGTCCCAGCTTACAGTGAGCTAAACAGCGACGGCATCATCATTTTGGGTGGTCCCATGGGTGCTAACGACGGCGCCGACTACCCCTGGATGGAGCCGCTCAGTCAGCTGGTGCGTGAGGCCCACGCCCACGCCATGCCGGTGTTTGGTATCTGCCTGGGCTCTCAGCTCTCCGCCCGCGCCCTGGGTGGGCAGGTAGCTAGCCCCGCCCCCGGACAAGGCGAGCGTGGCCTAGCTAGTGTCTTCCTCACCGAAGCAGGCCAGGAAGATGAGGCCATCGCAGAAATGTTCGCCCAAGGTGACGCCGCTAGCGCCCGCGTGGATGTAGCCACCAATGAGGGCACCCAACTGCCCGTGCCCGTAAACCACAACGACGCCGTCGTCACCCTACCCCCGCAAGCCAAACTGCTGGCCAGCTCTAAAGACTGCCCCATTGAGGCCTGGCGCCTGGGCAGCGTGCTGGGGCTTGCAGTGGCACCCTGAAGTGGTGCCTGAGCGCCTATACCTGTGGGCCAAAGAAGACGGGGCTAAAGCCGGGCCTGGATCAGGCCACTATCAAGCGCCAAGCCGACGACGTACTGGCCCAGGGGCGCCGCATTGACGCCATCACCTGCGCCATGGGTCGCGCAGCTGCACGTATGTTACTGCGCAAGGCCCGCGCCTATCGGGTACTGCAAAGCGTCGTAGACTAAACCATGTGACCGATCAACGTTTAGGGGCGGCACCCACCGCCACTCAGGCTGCGGCCGCCGCCAAAGACAAAGTGCTGTGTAGCGAGCAAGTTATTGAGGTAGCTCGCATGGCGCTAGCTGACATTACCGACCCGGCTAGCGTCGGTGACTATAGCGGGGCTATCCCCACCGGCAAGCGTATGGTCACCCACCTGTTTGACTGCACCCTGCCCGGCTATCGCGGCTGGCGCTGGCAGGTGACCGTGGCGCGCCCTTCGCGAGCCCGCCAGGCCACCATCTGCGAGCTAGACCTGGCCCCCGGCGAGGATGCGCTGCTGGCTCCCCGCCTGGGTGCCTTGGGAGCAGCGCCTGCAGCCCTCAGATGTGAACCGTGGTGACCGGCTACCCTTTCGAGAATTAGATGAGCGCCTCCAGCCTGGCTGGCAGGCCACCGACGACGCCGTAGCTGACGCCGTGGCTGTTGATGAGCTCTACTTGGGTCGCGCCCGGGTGCTTTCACCCCAGGGCCTGGCCGCCGCCGCCCAACGCTGGTACGAGGGCGATCACGGCCCCGCTGCCGACGGTGTGCGTCGCGCTCACGCCAGTTGCTCTAGCTGCGGTTTCCTGATGCGCATTGATGGACCCATGCGCCGCCTGTTTGGGGTGTGCGCTAACGCCTGGTCTCCCGACGACGGCCAGGTGGTTTCCATGGATCACGGCTGTGGGGCTCACTCAGAGACTGACGTGCCCGAGCGAGAAACAGCTTGGCCCGCCAACGCACCTATCGTGGATGAGGGTGCGGTAGAGGTGGAGTCGGCCAACTAAAACCGCCGGCGCGGCTTAAATATCGCGGTAACGCAGGCTAAGGGCCTCGCCAGCAGCGACGTCGTCGACAGGGGTGCTGTTATCTTCACTTAAGGGGCCGCGACCTAGGGCTTTGCGATACTCGTGCACGCCGCCCCAAGCCATACCAATCACCCCAATAACAATTCCACACAGGCAAATTCCCAAAGCGGCCGAGCGCGAAGCCGTGGCGCCCAGCAAAATGGACAGCCCCACCGCCGCCAGGGCCCAAATGCTGGTGCCCACAGCCATTAGGTGCAGCGCGTCCACATTTTCGGGGCCAACAGTGGGCAGGGACTTATAGTGCGCCAGATTGTGCTCGGTGTTTTTGTCTGCCGGCGCCGGGATAGGTGCTCTGGGCTTAGGGGTTCGCTTAATAGATAGGGTTTTAAAGCGCTTAATGGTCGACGCCGGGGTGTCAGTCGGGGCTGCAGCTGCGGCTGCTGGGGCCGGTGCTGATGGGGCTGCCGGCGTTACGGCCGGGGTTGGAGCCTGAATTTGGGTTTGCGCCGGGGCCGGGATATTGGCCGCCGTCGGGCTTAGCGGGCGAGAATGCGCAGGTCGAGAAGGCACTGGCTGAGGCAGAGCCTGCTGAGAGTGCGCTGAGTGAAGGGCTGGCTGTGGAGCTGGCTGTGGAGCTGGCGGCGCAAACTGCGCGGGGTGACCGGGTGCCGGAGTTGCGGGGTAGCCGGGCATTGGGGCGGCAGGAGCTGCGGGGTTGTAGCCGGGCGCCGTCGGGCCAGGGGCTTGCCGGGGCGCAAAATTCTGCCCGGGAACAGGACCAGGGGACTGCTGGTAGCGCGGATCTGGATAGCCCGGGTATTGGCCAGCACGTGCGACAGTGGCTTGGGCTGCGGCTGCGTGGGCGGCAGTGGTGTGCTGGGCCGCTGCACGCTGAGTGGCTGCGTGGGCGGCAGCAGCATTGGCAGCTGCGCGCTGGGCTTGTGCTAGTTGAGCCTGCTGGGCCTGCGCACGCATGGCTGCTTCACGCATGGCGGCTTCACGGGCAGCCATAGCGGCCATCTGCTGCGCGCGCTCACGCTGTGCACGCTCACGTTCGGCGTGCTCGGCAGCAAGCTGCTCGTAGATCCCCATAGCTTCTCCTTAAGCCGGTCACCAGGTAGTTCGGGGCGCTTAGGCGCTAACTGCATACTACTAAGCGGTTAGGTGGCAAAACTTGCTGTGATTTAGTTCTCTGATGGCGATATTGCCCTTTTCTGGACGTAAAAGTCAAAATGGGGTAGGTGAGTACTGCGAGCGCTACTAACGCGCAACTAAGTCCGCTAGATCGGTTCTTCAAGATCTCCCAAAGGGGTTCCACCGTCGCCCGCGAAGTACGTGGTGGCCTGGTTACCTTCTTCTCCATGAGCTACATTTTGGTGCTCAACCCGCTTATCCTTAGCACTCCCCACGACGGAATCGCTCCGCTGGGCACCTCCGCCCAGATCGCTTCCGGTACCGCATTTATTGCCGGTGTTATGACCATCCTGATGGGTGTAGTAGCCAACTACCCGCTAGCTTTGGCTGCTGGTCTAGGCATCAACGCCATGGTGGCCTACACCCTGGTTGGTATGCACGGCATGACCTATGCCGACGCTATGGGTCTAATCGTGATCGAGGGTCTAGTCATCCTCCTGCTAGTGCTAACCGGTTTCCGTGAAGCTGTGTTCCGCGCAGTTCCCGCCCAGCTCAAGACTGCTATCAGTGTTGGTCTGGGCCTTTTCATTGCGCTTATTGGTCTGATTGACTCCAAGGTGGTACGTCAAGGTGGCACCCCGCTAGAGCTCGGCCTGGGTGGCTCGCTACAGGGCTGGCCCACGCTGGTGTTCATGTTCGGCCTATTCCTAACCCTGATTTTGATGGTGCGTAAGGTTCGTGGCGCCATCCTGATCGGTATTCTTTCCTCCACCGTGCTGGCCGTCATCGTTGAAGCTGTCGCCAACCTGGGCGCTTTCAACGCTGAAAAGAACAAGACCGGCTGGTCCCTGACCGTGCCGCACCTAAACGGCTCACCTTTCGCCCTGCCTTCCTTCGAAACCCTAGGTAAGTTCTCCCTGCTGGGTTCTATCGATAAGGTAGGCATTGTTTCGGTAGTGCTGCTGGTGTTCACCCTGCTGCTGGCCGACTTCTTCGACACCATGGGCACCATGATCGCCGTCGGTGCTGAAGGTGACCTGCTGGACTCTGAGGGCAACCCGCCCAAGACCCGCGAAATCCTGGTAGTTGACTCTCTAGCCGCAGTTGCTGGTGGTATGGGTGGCGTTTCCTCCAACACCTCTTATATTGAGTCCGCCACCGGTGTTGGTGAAGGTGCCCGTACTGGTTTGGCCAGTGTGGTTACCGGCTGCCTGTTCTTCCTGTCGATGTTCATTGCCCCGCTGGTAGGTATGGTTCCCTACGAGGCGGCCACGCCTGCTCTGGTGATCGTTGGTTTCTTGATGATGACCCAGGTGGCTGAGATTGACTGGACTGACCTGGAAATTGCCATCCCGTCCTTCCTGACCATCGCCATGATGCCCTTCAGCTACTCCATTACTAACGGTATTGGTGCTGGTTTCTTGTCTTACGTGGTGCTGGCTGTGGCTCGCGGCAAGGTCAAGCAGATTCACCCGCTGATGTGGCTGACTGCCGTGCTGTTCCTGGTGTACTTCACCCTGGCCCCCATTAAGGCCATTTTGGGTGTCAGCTGATTCCTTATAAACCCATAAGGGGGTGCGGCTTTTAGCTGCGCCCCTTTTTTTGCTGCCGTTTGAGCCTGGTTTTTAGGGCCGACGGCGCTCGGGGATTTGCCTGCTGCTTCCAGCTTCCAGGGGGTTGATGGTGCGCTGGGAGGGGCCGGCGTCGTCGTCGTAACTTGACTTGCGGCGGGGGCGGCGCGACTGGGGCGAGTGGTGACGCGGCTGCGGGCGGGGGGCGACGCGGCTGGGACGGGGGCAGGCGTAAAATTTAGAACCTTAAGGAGGCTAGCTTTTACGTGAGAGAAACTTTCGCATCCCTGAAATATCCCGCTTACCGCATCTGGTTTTTTAGTGCCCTGATTGCCAATATTGGCACCTGGATGCAGCGCATCGCCCAAGACTGGTTGGTGCTGCGCACACTTACCAACGATTCCGCCTATGCGGTGGGTGTAGTTAGCGCCCTGCAATTTGGGCCCTCCCTGCTGTTCTCGCCCCATGCCGGGGTGGTGGCCGACCGGGTCAATCCACGTAAATTACTGGTATGCACCCAGGGTTTAATGGGTTTAATTAGTGCTCTGCTGGCAGTAGATGTGATCAGTGGTCAGGTGCAGCTGTGGCATGTGTATGTGGCGGCGGCACTGGCTGGGGTGGTGGCCGCCTATGACGCCCCGGTGCGCCAAACTTTTGTGGCTTCTATGGTGCCGGTTGGCTCGCTATCTAATGCGGTGGGGCTAAACGCCACCAGCTTTAACGCGGCCCGCCTAATTGGCCCCGCTTTTGCTGGTTTGGTTATTAACTGGGTTGGTGAAGGCTGGGTGTTTGGTATCAACGCACTGACCTTCTTAATGCCGATGGCAGCGCTGATCTTGACCCCCAGGCGTCACTTTCGCGAGGTGGAGCGCTCTAAACCCAAACCTGGACAGCTCCGTGAAGGGGTGGCTTACCTGCGTTCACGCAGCGACATCTTGGTGATTATGGTGGTGATCGCCGTCGTTAGCGCCATGACCCTTAACTTCCCGGTCACCTTAGCTGCCATGGTACGTTCCACCTTCCATATGGAGGCTGACGCATACGGCAATGTTTCTAGTGCTTTTGCTGTCGGCTCGCTTACTGGGGCGCTAGTGGCGGCCCGACGCCGAGATGCGCGGGTGCGGCTGGTGATTATTGGGGCCCTGGGGCTGGGGGTAGCCACCTGCATTTTGGCTTTGATGCCTAATTACTACACCTTTATGGCGGCTTCTATCCCGGTAGGTTTCTTTGTGCTTAGCCTGCTTACCGCCGCCAACCAGACCGTGCAGCTAACCACCCCGGAGGCGGTGCGGGGGCGGGTAATGAGCCTATATGTAATGGTGTTGCTAGGGGCGACGCCGATCGGCTCACCTGTGGTGGGGTGGCTATCGGACGCTTTTGGGCCGCGCGCCGCCCTGATAGCTGGTGGGATTAGTTCAATGACGGCGGCCCTGCTGGTTAGCCTGTGGGCTTTTAAAGCCTGGAATATTCGCCTTAGGTATTTGCGTCACGCGCCTTTTGTGGAAACCGTGCGATTGCGTCAGGGTGAGGCCGACAATGAAAACGGCCTTATTTCGCCACAAGATGACCAGTTAAAGCGTTGCTAGGCTGGTTAGGAGTGCCTCAGTAAACCTGGGAGTGATAGCCTGACCTCAGTTGGATGAGGTTTAGCAATAACGCTGCCTTAACTGCACCATCCCGAAGGGTCCCCGCGTTACACCATGAGCGACTTAATCGACACCACCGAAATGTACCTCAAGACGGTTTACGAGCTTGAAGAGGACGGCGTCACGCCGCTGCGCGCACGCATTGTGGAGCGTCTAGACCATTCTGGCCCCACGGTTAGCCAGACTGTGGCCCGTATGGAGCGCGACGGCCTAATCCATGTGGCCCCCGACCGTTCCCTTGAGCTAACTGACACCGGCCGTCACCGCGCTACCGAGGTGGTACGCAAGCACCGCCTAGCTGAGCGACTGTTACTAGATGTGATCCGCCTGGACCGCAATCTGGTGCATCAGGAGGCTTGCCGCTGGGAGCACGTAATGAGCGACGACGTCGAGGCGCGCCTGCTGGCTGTACTAGACGATCCGGGTGTAGACCCCTTCGGTAACCCCATTCCTGAAGCGGGCGATCAGCGCCCCGCCCCGGCAGCCGACGAGATGAGCGTAGAAGAGGCGCGTCGTCGGGGAGTGCAGCGCGGCGTAATCAAGCGCCTAGGTGAGCCGGTACAGGCCCGTGAAGAGGTCTTTACTGAGATCAACAAGGCCGGTATTGCCCCCGGAGTGTCAGTAAATATCAGCACTGATGCCCACGGCGTCATTGTCACCACCGATGCGGGCGCCCGTATCTTCCTAACCGACGCCATTGCGCGTCACGCCTTTATTTTCCGAGGCTGATAAATAATAGGGCGGGCTGGGCCGCTAGTGCGCAGCTCAGCCACCGTCAGGCGACGACGTAAGTAGGGCTACGTCGTCGCCTTTTTGTTCCAAAGTTGAATAAATCATGATCACTGGCGGCAAATCACAAGAGCAATTTCTAAGCTGACAGTGCGAAACAAAATGGCGGTATGGCGCGGAAAAAACGGGAACCAAGTTTACTCTTGTGGCCTGCGCTACATCAAGAAGTGTTACCTTACTGTGACAACCGGCTTGAAGTTAGGCTACAGTCTTACCTGTCGCAAACCATACCGGTTTACGATCGCGGAGGTCAGAGCCAAGTCCCGTTATGGCCAAAGTGGAAACAGATCCGGCTAACGGGACCGGAGTTATCTAGGTGCCGATGCGCATTCAGCGGAAATTTTCGCTAAGGTAACCCCGTAAGGCTCAAACAGGAGAAACCAATGTCTAAGACGTCCACTGCGCGCCACCGTAAGGCAGCCCGCCCGCTTAACTCGCTGGTCGGTGCCTCCCCCCATGGTGCGTCGCTCCCTAGCCGTCGCTGCATCCTCGGGTCTCGCTCTTACTGTGGTTGCTTCCGGTGCGGCCGCATCCGGCACCAGCGCCCAGGCCGCAAACAGTGCGGGTACTCTTAAGAGCGCCTCTGTTACCACCGTGGCTCTTGATGCACGCGAAGCCGTAACTACTAACGCCGCTCTCGATGTCTCTGGTGACGTTCAATGGAGCGCTGACTCTTCGGCCCAGGCCGGTGTAAGTGTTGAGAAGAAGGCAGAGCCGGCCCCCGCCGCCACTGCCACCCCTGCAGCTGACACCACCAAGGACAAGGCTGAGGCTGAAGAGACCCCCGCTGCCACTCAGAATGAATCTGAGAGCGAGTCCTCCAGCTCTACTACCACCCAGGCTGAAACCCCGGCTCCGGCCGCCAGCGCCAGCGCTTCCTCCGTGGCCGCCCTGGCCATGCAGTACGTAGGCGTTCCCTACGTGTGGGGTGGCTCTAGCCCCTCCGGCTTCGACTGCTCCGGCCTGGTTTCCTACGTTTACGCCCAGTTCGGTGTAAGCCTGCCCCACCAGAGTGAAGGTATCCGCGCTGCCGGTACCGTTGTCAGCGCCTCCGAGGCTCGCCCCGGTGACGTCGTGTGGTGGCCCGGTCACGTAGGTATCTACATGGGTAACGGCATGATGGTCGATGCCGCCAACGAATCCATCGGTGTGCAGTACGCTTCTGTCTACGCCGGTGCCACTTACCTGCGAATTTCCTGAATTTAGCTATGGTAGGGAGGGTCCGCATATGCGGGCCCTCTTTTTGTTTGTCTGCGCCGGTTGCGGGGCTTATTTGTCTGCGTCGTTGCCCGTGGGGTCGCCTATAGGGTCGCCTAAAGGCTCGACGGCGCCGCTGTGGTTTATCGGGGCGACGGCGCCGCTGCGGTTAGCTCTAGTGGTTAGGCGGGGCTGGTGATACCGCTGGGCTAATAGCGCCGGTAAGTAGCGCTGTGGAGCTGGTCACGGTGCTGGAAGGTGAGTGGCGACGTCGGCAATAGGACTAAAGGCATAGGGGGCGTGATCAAAGATAGGTGCCTATAAAAATGTGTTTGTCAACACATTAACGCTGACCGGCTATGTTATGAGCAACTAACTTAGTTGACTATTGATTGGTGCGCAAAGTCGCGCAAATACTGCTAATAGTGCAAGTGGTACAAAGCTTGCTACATGCCACTAAGTCTGCTACAAAAATGCTCTTGATCTGCATAGACACTTGAAAATGCGCAAACTCTATGGGTGCAAATAGCAAATAAGTGCGGTAAAGTGTCGTATACCTCACTTAGGAGGCGTGTCGGTCCTCATGCCTTCAAGTGAACCGTAGTTAGGAAGGTGTCGACCAATGACCACAGACAATGTTGTCCTCGTGGGCGTAGACGGCTCGCTTGAGTCGCTGGAAGCCCTGCGGTGGGCAGTACAACACGCGGCGCACTCCGGTGCTCGTGTGCACTTAGTTTGTGCGTATTCTTTGCCTTCGTTCACGGCAGGTTCGCTAGATGGTGGATATGCCGGCATTGACGACAGTGCAATTCGGGCTGGTGCCCAAAAAGTTATTGAAGAGGCCGAAGCCATTGTGCGTGAGGCCAATGTGCCGGTAACCAGCGCGCTGGAGACTGGCGATCCCACTGGGGTGCTAGTGGAACTATCGCGCGAGGCTAGCCTTGCGGTAGTAGGTACTCGTGGTGGCGGCGGCTTTGCTGACCGCCTACTAGGTGCCGTCTCCTCAGCACTTCCTGCTCACGCCCACTGCCCGGTGGCGGTTGTGCCTCAACACAAAGAGGGATCGGCCTTCACGCCGGTAAGACGCATCGTGGTGGGTGTTGACGGTTCTGACTCGTCCCGCAAGGCGCTGACTGCTGCAGTGGTAGCCGCACACCTGTGGAATGCAGAGCTCACCGCCATCGCTGCCGTACCCATCGCGGCTGGCTCAGGCGCACTGGCCTGGCTACCGGCCGCTGTAGACCATGAAGAAGTTGTTAACGATCTACGCGCAGGCTTAGATCGCACGATCGCTGCAGTTACCAAGGATTACCCGGATGTGCGTGCGCCGGCACGTGCTAGACGGGAACGCAGCAGAACTCATGGCTGAGTTCTCTACTGCGGTAGACCTGATCGTGGTTGGGCTCTCGCGGTCGCGGCGGCTTCTCTGGAATCCTGCTCGGCTCCACCTCTCAAGCCGTCCTCAGCCACGCAAGCTGCCCAGTGCTGGTAGTACCTCAGCGTGTGCGTGAGGAGCCGGCTCGGCGAGGGAACACTCCCTGGCCGCGTGCATAGCATATATAGCCGGTAGCGGTCGTCATCACCTTAACTCGGCGTCACCCGCCGCAAGGCGGGTGACGCCACTATGTCTGCAGCTGCTAAACTAGCTCTTTGTAATGCCCTCGTAGCTCAGGGGATAGAGCACCGCTCTCCTAAAGCGGGTGTCGGACGTTCGAATCGTCTCGGGGGCACAAATTGAATGGAAAACTGGATATATCCTGACATTTACCGGTTAAAGTCATGGGTTTTTGGCGTACTTGCACGCTTTGGGTTAACTCTTACGCACAGCTCACGTAGGGTTAACACATGAAACACCAAGACACCGCTCATCGTCGCCTTGCCCTGGTTGCTACACCATTAGCTTTGCTATTTGCGCTTGGGGCTTGCGGCTCAGACACCAAGCCTGCTGCGGAAAGTTCCGCTAAACCCACCACGGTAGCCACGGCTAGTGCCAAATCTGGCTCCAGCGCTAGCGCAACGGCTGCTGTGCCCGGCCTGAAGGCCGGCGAGATCCCGGCTGTACCGGTTTTCTCTATTCCCTCCATTGGCGTATTCGCACAAAACTCGGACAAAGCCCTAATTGAAAGCACCAAAGAACTAAGCACTGTTCCTGGCATTAGCGTCAGCCCCGCCAAGTGTGACGGCAACGGCGTGGTTTCCGGCAGCACCATCCTCAGTGGCTCTGGTGCAGGCGTAACTAGCAGCGACAGTGGCTCCGTAATTAACAGCGGCGCCGGCGCCGGCGTCATCACTGAAGGCCCAGTTAGCATCGTTTACGGTGGCGAGGGCTCAGGCACCTACACCAACTCTGAAACCGGCGAAAACATCACCATTTCGTCTGATGGTTCTGGTACTTACAAGAGCAAGACCCTAAGCATCAACGTTTCTGCAGACGGCTCGGGTACCTACGACAACTCTGAAACCGGCGTTAAGATCAACATTTCCTCCACCGGCTCAGGCACCTACGAGGACACCAAAAACAACATTAAGTACAACAACAACGGTAACGGCAGTGGAACCTATACCTCTGCCACGCTAAACATCATCAACAATGGTGATGGCACTGCCCTAGTAAACGGGCAAAGCGTTAAAGCCGAAAAGCTGCCCCCGGTAGCCAAGGTAGGTAAATTCCCCAAGGTTGAAAGCCTCAAGCCCGTCAAGAGCTGCGGCACGGTAATCACCCTGCAAGATGGGGTGCTGTTCGACTTTGGTAAATACGACCTGCGTCCTGAAGCCAAAGCCACTTTGACCAAGCTCGCCACCGTGCTTAACCAGGCTAAGGTGCCCGCCGCACAGATCAATGGTCACACCGACTCCATCGGTGACGACGCCTTCAACCAGGACCTGAGTGAAAAGCGCGCCTCCGCCGTCGCCACTCAGCTCAAGCCGACGGCGTCAGCGCCAACCTGGAAACCCACGGTTACGGCAAAACCCAGCCGGTAGCTGACAACACCAACGCTGACGGCTCCGACAACCCAGCTGGGCGTCAAGCCAACCGCCGCGTAGAAATCTACATTCCGGCATTCTAAAGCCCAAGGGCTAACGCAATCAGGGAGGTGCCTGCGGGTATCTCCCTGATGCTTTATGAGGGGCTTGTTCATGGGGATTTGTGAGCGCCAATAACGAAAAAATTCGCGCCAGCGCCCCCAGTGTGAAAAGATGGACACCAATAGATTTTGGAGGGTAGGCCATGAGTGCACAGCCGCAGGTCAACCAGGAGCGAGTGAAGACCTGGCTGGAAAATGCGGGCCTGGAATACACCGTCGACAGTGCGGGAATTATTTCAGTTAACTTTGCCGTGTGTACCGTAGTGATCGGGTTACAACACGACAATTTCATCTGGGTGCGTGCGGTTTGGAAAGCTAACTTTAACCCGCACCGACGCCGCGCTGCTGCAAACCTATGTAAACGAACTAAACGCCAAGCGTTTCATGCCGCAGCTGGGCATTTACGGGCGCAACACCGACACCCCAGTGCTGCGGGCGGCAGTAGCCGGAATCATCATGGAAGGCATGAGTGACGCCCAGCTGGATGAATTCATGGACCTGGCAATTGCCGCCACAGAAGGTGCTTTGCGCGAATTAAGTACGGAGCATCCAGAGCTGATGGGGGAGAGTGAATAATGGCTTGGTGGCAACATCCTGAAGACCAAGACACCCCGCCGGTAACGGTGGAGCGAATCACCGAATGGTATGAGCAGCAAGGCTACAAATACGGCGTAGACGGCGACGGCGAACGCCAGTATGTGGTTAGCGGTTTCGGTGGCTTTGGCGTGATTATGGAGATCACCCGCGCCGGACTGCTGCGCGTGCACGGCCTGTACGACGTCGACATGAGCGACAGCGAAGAAAACCGCTCACGCCTAGACTCCGTGTGCTGCTACTACAACGAAAACGCCCTGTTTCCCACCCTTTACAGCGAAGCTGACGATACCGGGCTACAAATACGCTCAGACTTTGTAATTCCCGTAGGGCGTGGTGCCAACGGCAAGCAGCTCAGCAGCTACATCTACACCATGCTCGACGCTACCCTAGACGCCCTGCGCACAGCCCGCCTCGACCTAGGGTTGGAACCCAACCAGGAAGCTGACTGATGTCCACATTCCAAGTAGACCTGCGCGGCATGGTAGACCTGCTCTCGCGCAACCTCTACTCCGGTCCGCGCGTGTATGTGCGCGAACTACTGCAAAACTGCGTGGATGCTATCTCTGCGCGCCGCGAACTAAACCCGCAGGCCCCCGCCCGCATCTCTTTCACCATTGAAGGCAACACCCTCACCTGCGCCGACACCGGCATTGGCTTAACCGAGCAGGAGGCGGGCACGCTCCTATCCACCATTGGTGCCTCCTCTAAACGCGACGAGCTGGGCCTGGCCCGCTCAGACTTTTTGGGCCAATTCGGTATCGGGCTGCTGTCCTGCTTTATGGTCAGCCCTGAAATTGATGTGCGCTCACGCTCAGCTAAAGACCCCAACGCCCCTACCGTGCACTGGCAGGGACACACTGACGGTACCTACAGCGTGGACGTGCTCGACGACGTCGACCCGGGGGCGCTACGCCAAAGCGGCACCGTAATCACCCTGCACGCCCTGCCCGGCGAAGTGTGGATGGAGCCGGACACGGTGCGCTCGCTGATTGACGAGTTTGGCTCACTGCTGCCGGTAGAGATTGAAGTGCGCTCCCAAGGACGCACCACCCACCACGGCAATGCCAAAGCCCCCTGGGAGCTGCCGCGTGAGCAGCAGGTGCGCTGGTGCCGTGAAAACCTAGGCTTTAACCCCTCTGAGATTCTTGAAATTGAGATTCCCGGCTCGGGGCTGCACGGACTGGTGGCTATTAACCCTGATGGGGTAAGTGCCAACGACTCGCGCCACACCGTCTACGTCAAGCGGATGCTGGTCTCGCGCTCTGCCCAGGGGCTGGCCCCCAAGTGGGCTTACTTTGCGCGGGTGGTGGCCGATGCCGATTACCTGCGGCTAACTGCCTCACGTGAGCAGCTAGCCGACGACGACCTACTGCACGACACCGCCAATGCGGTAGGTACCGGTATTCGCACCTGGCTAGAGCGCCTAGCTAAGCACGCCCCGGGGACGTTTAACGAGTTCGTGGCCAGTCACGCGGTAGGCCTGCGCTCAGTGGCCCTAACTGACGACTACATGCTGGACCTAGTGTCTAAGTACGTGCCCTACCAGACCACGCTAGGTCCGCGCACGCTGGTGGAGCTAGCCGAAATGGACAAACCGGTGCGCTATACCCGCAGTGTGGATCAGTACCGGGCGCTGGCGGATGTGGCCGCTAGCCAGGAACTGGTGCTGGTAAACGCTGGCTACGCCTATGAGGATGAGGTGCTGGGCGCCTTTATGCGCAACCAGACAGTGTCTGGTAATAGTGTGAACATCTCCCTGGTAGACCCCGGTGACCTGCTAGATGCCTTCCAGAATGCCTCCCCGGCAGAGGAAGCTGAAGCTTTAGACCTGATGCTGGTAGCTGCCCGGGCTATCAACCCGGCAGACTGCGAAGTGGTACTGCGCCGCTTTGAGCCGGCCACCATGCCAGCCCTGTACCTGCCAGACCCGGATCTGGCTGAACGCCAGGTAGCTAAAACTGCGCGCGAAAACGCTGACAGTATCTGGCAAGAACTACTGGGCGTAACTGACCCATTTGCTAATTCACGCCCCCCGCGACTAGTGCTTAACCGCGCCAACTCTCTAGTGGCGCGCCTAGTGGCGGTAGGCTCCAACGAGAAAATTGCTAGCCAAGTACTGCGCGGTCTATATGTGCAGTGCCTGCTAGCTGGGCGCCAACCGCTGGGACCCAAAGAACGTGCCTGGGCGGCGCAAGCCCTGGGAGCTTTGCTAGATATGGCGTTGCAGGGCTAACACCAACTAGCAGGCTGGGAAGGAACATCATGACTACTGCCGACGACGTTCGTCAGCAACTTGACTATGTCTACGCCCTGGCTTACGGCCGGGCCCGCATCACTGCGGCAGCTGAGGCTGCCAGTGCCTCACTGGGCATTGATGACACTGCCCTGCAGCTAGAAGCTCACCAGCTACTAGTTGAGGCCTATGTGCAAGGCAGTGAACGCTGGAAAGCTATGGCACCTTTCTCCTGGTGCCTGGCGCTGTACAAAAACCACCCCGAATATTTCGATGAAGAACGCTTGGATACGCTGCGCTGGCAGTACAAGTGGATCATTGAAATGGTGTGTAAAAACCCCGATATTAAACGCTCCCAGATAGAAGCGCTATTTAAGCAATTTAGCGACTTCTACCATGAGCAGGGGCTTAGCTCCCACACGGTGTATGGCATCGGGGTGTGGATGTACCAGAGCCTAGGTGAACTAGACCTGGCCTATGAGCAGCTAACCTCCTGGCGTGCCACCCCCACCGACGAGTTTTCTGACTGCCCCGCCTGTGACCTGCAAATTCAGGTGGATTACGCTACCGCTGTCGAAGACTGGCAGCTGGCCCTTAGCGCCACCATCCCGGTGCTAGGCGGCACTGTGGGCTGCGCTGATCAGCCTCAAGCCACCCAGGCCCGGGCCCTGCTACCCATGCTGTACACCAACCGGCCCAAGGATGCCTGGGATGCACACCTACGCTCCTACCGGGTATCGCGCCGCGACCCGGGTAACGCCGTCAAACTAGGTTTGCACCTGCAATACCTGGCCCTATCTGGGCACCTCGCTAGAGGCCTGCGGGCCCTGCGTGAAACCCTGCCCCTAATCAAGGCGGTAGACAGTGCCTACGCCCTGTGGGAGCTACTAGTTGGCGCAGCTTTGGTAGCCCGCGAATCAGTGGCGGCCGGGCAGGGTCAGGGGCTAGTTAGTATCGACGTCGACACCAAAAACATGTGGTGTCAGGGGATGGAAATTACCTCCCAAACCACCATGGCCCAGCTATACGAAGGCCTCACCCAGTGGGCCTACGATCTAGCCGCAAAATTCGACGCCCGCAACCAGAACAGCTTCTTCACCGATACCACCCGCACTCGCCTAGAACGTGAAACCTTCAAAAACCTAGGCGACGCCGACGACAGCTTCGCCTCCCTAGGCGTAGACCTGCTAGAGATCGGCGAAGAACTGCCAGACGGCGTCGCCCTTGGTGAAAAAGGCGGACTGGAAACCATTGAGGCCCCCGCGCGCCCCAACCAAAAACTCAGCCCCCTTAAAGATGACGAACTAGCCCCCTACCCGGCGGTAGACCTGAGCCGACCCAAGCCGGTAACCGACGTCAACCAGGCCATGGAGCGCTACATTGCCCAGTTCTTTGATATCGGCACCGACCTGGAATTTGAATACCTAATGGACCAGCTAATCACCCCTGGTTACGCTGAAGCCATTGAAGCCATGGACATTGATCCAGTGGTTAAATACGTGTCCTTAGCCGGTATTCACAGTGCCCTGCTGGATCCCCAGGGAGCCATTACCTGGCGGGCGCGGGCGCGTGAAGCAGTACTAGAGCGGCTAAACTCCCAGGAAGCCAGCCGGGGCCTGCTAGCCAAGCTCAAAAACAAGCGCGCCGGCCGGGTAGCTTTTGACGAGTCCTACCTGGTGGCCTTTGAAATCTCCGACATTGACTCTGAGCTGAGCCTAGAGCAGATGAGCGGGGATGAAGACTCCAATGTCGACAAGCGCACCAAACGCCAACAGAAACTTGAAAGCCTCTACCAGCTCACCGCTGACATGGTTGAGCGAGGGTGTGAAGAGCGCGAGCGGCAAAAGGACTTTGACAGTTTCCTGTTTTCCATTGCCGGCAGCCTGATTGGCACATCCCTGCAGCTAGAAGACAAAGACCTAGCCGCAAAGTGCCTAGAGCTACGACGCACCATTGCCCAGCGCCCACTAAACCTGGAGGCGGGGCAGGGCCAGTCAGTCATGCAGATCAAAGACATTTTGGATATTGACCTGGCTGAATATCAGCGCGCTACCGGCAAGGTCTATGACGCCTGCGCCCTAGCCGATGAGCTAATGCGCCGCTATGACCCCTGCCCGCCGCGCATTGTGCTAAACGCCCGCTTGGTGATTGCCCGGGCCAGTGTGTCTATGGGTGAATACCAAGAAGCTGTGCGCCAGTGCCGCGAAATGGTTAACGTGTGCCTGACGCTTGGGCAGATGGATCGGGCACTGACCTCCCTGCTGTTCCTGGCCCAGGCCCTAGGTCAAGACGGGCGCTATCTAGAAAGCGCTGAAATCATTGAGTCTGGCCTGAACCTGCTGGACTCGCGTGACCTGCCAGCTATCCGCCACCACTTTGTGCGCACTCTAGCCCAGGTGCAGATGGCTATGGGTGAGCTGGGGGAGGCTGCCGACAACTTCGAAAAAACCGCCGAGTTTGAAGCTGCCCAAGGCAACACCAAAGCCTGGGAGAGCGCTTTAGAGTATGCGGCCAGCTGCTGCGAAGAAAACGATGAGTTCACGCGCGCCTTTGGGATTTTGATGCGCCTGGTTGACGGCTATGAGCTAAAAACCCCTGACGAGTGCATTGACTGTGAACGCACCTTACGCCGCGCCGCTGGCGACCTGGTGCAAAGCCCCACCCTGCCCCAGCGTCGCGCTAACTTTGACCGGGCCGCCGAGCTGATGGAGCGCGCCCGTAAGCTAGCTCAGGCCCAGCCGGCCAGCCCGCGTTACCTGCCTGAATACGAAATGGGTTCGTGGCATTACGACTTCGCGGTGATCTGCTGGAACTGCGAGGAGATTAGCCAGTGTCTAGAACACGCTCAGGCCTCCTATGAGAGCTTTATGAGCGACGAGGATCTGTACCAGGCCCCGCGTGCCATGGCCATGGTAGTGCGCTGCCACATGGCGCTAGGTCAGGTAGAGCAGGCCCGCGCCGCTATCGCCAAGATCCGCGCCATGCTGGACAGTCCCAAATATCGAGACCACCCGGCGCTAGAGTTTTGCGACGAACAAAGCGCCCGGCTAGACAGCGAGTTTGGCCCAGAATAAAGCGGTTTGTAAAGCCTAGTTGCGCCTCGTCAGGCAGCCCTGCGGGGCGCATTTTTACCGGTAAATCACCGGGTTTAATCTGTGAATAGCGGCACTAAAAGCGATAGGTGGGTTGTCAGCATGTTTTAGCACAGGCTAACGTTATTCACAGTTCAACAACTTAGTCAGACTTTTAATGACTAACCACTTAAAGGAGACGGTCTAGTGACCCAGGTTTGCGGGATGTGTATGTGCTGTTGCCGTTGATGGCCACAGTCAATTTTCCAACCCTAAAACCTTTAAGTGAGGTGCCAAGTGCACACAGAAGAAGCCGTCCGACCGCAACGTCAATTTGGTGCCAGCTATGTCTGGAGCGGACTTAAACGCGACAAATGGGGCCTATTTGGCGGACTGATCGTCGTCGTCGCCACGCTGGTAACCCTGACGGCCACATGGATCACCAAAGCCCTAGGCATTTCCGCCACCGAATACCACCTGCAGCTACTGGATGATTCTGGCGTGCCCTAAAGGGTTCATGGGCGGTATCAGCCTGGCCCACCCGCTAGGAGTTGAGCCCCAAACCGGGCGCGACCTGCTAGCCATTGTGGTGGAAGGGACTCGCACTTCCTACACCATTGGCCTGGGAGCCACCATTGTTTCGGTGCTTATCGCCATTATTTTGGGGGTTAGCGCCGGTTACCTAGGCGGCTGGTGGGATGGGCTCATCTCACGCCTAACCGACGTCACCATGGGCTTTCCGCACCTGGTGTTCATGATTGCGGTTTCCGCCCTGATCCCCTCCAATGTGCCGCGCGTGCCCGTAATGATCGCCATCATCGGCATCCTGGGGTGGACCTCCACCGCCCGCGTGCTGCGCTCACACGCCCTGAGCCTGCGCAACCGCACCTTCGTGCAAGCGGCCCGGGCCATGGGGGCCAGCAACTGGCGCATCCTTAGCCGCGAGATCATGCCTAACCTGGTCTCCACCCTGATTGTTTTCACCACCATTTCTATCCCCGGCAAGATTGGTGCGGAGGCTGCCCTGTCCTTCCTGGGGGTAGGGGTTAGTCCGCCGACGCCGTCATGGGGACGCACTATCGGCTCGGCAGTGGCCTGGGTAAACACTGACCCCTTGGTATCTGCTATGGCCGGGCGCCGCCCTGTTCCTGGTAACGCTGGGTTTCAACATGTTTGGTGACGCGCTACGCGACGCACTGGACCCCAAGACGGGAGAGCAGTGATGGGACGGACTCGGTTCTTAATTTCCCGCACCTTCCAATCCATCTTGGTGCTGGTAATCGTCACCCTAATTACTTTCGCGATCTTTCTCACTGTGGCCCTCAAACCCGGCCCTGCTGGTTTGTGGCAAGCCCTGTACTGCTGAGAACCTAGCCCGCGCCCAGGCCTATATGGGTCTAGATGAGCCCTGGTATGTCCAGTTTTGGCAGTACCTGTCCGGGATTTTCACCGGCCGCACTTTCGGCAGCGGGGCAGACATGATTGTTTGCAACGCGCCCCTGCTTGGGTTACTCCTTCCGTCTCAACGCCCAAGTGAGCGAACTAATCACTAGTCGCCTGCCGGTGACAGTGTCTATTGCTGTAGGTGCCGCCGTGCTCTGGCTGGTAGTTGGGGTAGGTGCCGGAATTATTTCCGCGCTACGCCGAGGCTCACGCACTGACCGTTTCATCATGGCCGGAACAGTTTTTGGGGTTAGCGCCCCCACCTACCTGATTGGTTTGCTGGGCATCTTAATCTTTGGTTTCACCCTAGATATGGTGCCGGTGGCCGGGTATGTGCCGCTAACTGAAGACTTCGTGGGCTGGCTGTGGCACCTGGTACTACCCTGGACCGTACTGGCGATTATCTCCGCCGCCATGTATGCGCGCCTGGTGCGCTCAGACATGCTCGACAACCTCCAGGAAGACTATGTGCGTACCCTACGTGCCCAGGGACTACCTGAGCGGGTAGTGATTGGCCGCCACGTCATGCGCAACATTGCTCTGCCCATCATTACCTTCTTCGCCCTAGATTTTGGGTCTATGTTGGGTGGTGCGGTAATCACTGAACGAGTATTTTCCATGCAGGGACTAGGGAGCCTTACTAATGGATGCTGTGGGCACCACAGATATCCCGGTCATCATGGGAGTTACCCTAGTAGCAGCGGCATTCGTGGTGGTCGCGAACTTAATTGCCGACGCCGTCGCTACTTTAGTTGATCCGCGCATCTAAACCTGGAACTTACTTTCACAACCGACGTGCAGCTAACAGCTACCGTCTACTTTCCGTAACACACAGATTTCTCGCCTGAGCGAGTAGAACCTAGTAGAAACAACTACAGGTTTAAGCACCATAAGAAAGGACTCGAAATGTCCCAGAACCTATCGGCTCCGGCTTGGGTTAAAGCCAATATTTCTCGTCGTGGTCTGCTAAGCGCATCCGGTATGGGCGCTATGGGTTTGGTGCTAGCCGCATGTGGCGCCAACTCTTCGGACAAGGTGGGGGCGGCGGCGTCGGCCACCGCTAAGAAGGGCGGCACCCTGACGGTACTCAGCTCCTCCACCGACATTAACTGGGACCCGGCCAAGAGCCAGTCCCTGCCCATCACCTCCCTGCCGCTGGTACACCGCCGCCTAGTGGGCCTGCGCCTGGTTGAGGGTAAGCCGGTTGAACTGGTTGGTGACCTAGCCAACGACACCGGTAAGGTCTCTGAAGATGGCCTGACCTGGACCTTCACCATTAAGAAGGGCCTGAAGATGCAAAATGGCCAGGAGATCACCACCAAGCTGATCAAGTACGGCATTGAGCGCTCCTTCGCTCCCTCGCTTTCCGGTGGTCTGGGCTACCACAAGACCCTGCTAGAGGGTGGTAAGAACTACCAGGGCCCCTACAACGGCAAGCACCTGGACTCGATCGGCACCCCCGACGACTACACCATTACCTTCAAGCTGGTGCGCCCCTACGGTGACTGGCCGTGGGTAGTGTCCACCCCCACCTTCTCGCCCGTGCCCACCGGTGACGACCCGTCCACCTACACTCGCAAGCCGGTAGCTTCCGGCCCCTACCAGGTGGCGGACTACAAGCAGGGCGTCTCGGTAACCCTGGAACGCAACCCCAAGTGGGAGGCCAAGAGCGACCCGCTGCGTAGCGCCCTACCCGACAAGGTGGTGTTCAAGCTGGGTCAGGATGAATCGGTAGCTAACAAGTCCATCATTGCTGACGCCGGTGAGGCTGCCACCTCCATGAGCTCCTCGCGCGTGGCCGCCGCCCAGCTAGCGGAAATCACCGCCAACCCCAAGGCTAAGGCCCGCCTGGCTACCTCCAGCGCCGGCCCGCTGCTGTACCTGGCCATCAACACTGAGCGCGTAAAGGACCTGGCTGTGCGTCAGGCCATCAACTACGCGGTCAACAAGGACGCCGTGGTGCAGGCCCTGGGTGGTCAGCTAGGTGGTCTCAAGGCCACCACCTACATCACCCCCGGCATTGAGGGACGCAAGGAATACGACCTGTACCCCTACAACGTGAACAAGGCCAAGCAGCTGATCGCCGGCAAGAACGTGCCTGAGCTGGTGCTGCTCACCCCCAACGGCCAGGCCCAGGTGGCCGTGGCTGAGGCAGTGCAGCAGTCGCTAACCAAGGCCGGTTTCAAGGTGCGCATTGACCCGGTTGAGACCGACACTGCCAGTGAGCGCTCCACTAACTCTGACGGTTCCTCCTACGACCTGACGCTAATGTCCTGGAACCCGGACTACCCCAGCCCGGCCGCTAACCTGCAGCCGCTGTTTGCCTCCAGCGAGATCGGTAACGGTGGCATTAACGCCTCGCGCTTTAAGGATGACGCCGTCGACAAGGCTATTGACGCGGCCTCAGCTGAGCTGGATCCCGGCCAAGGCCAAGGTTGCCTGGGCCGCCGTCGACAAGCAGATTGCCCAGCACGCCCCCGCAGTGCCGTTGGCCTACCGCCGCAACTCCTTCCTGCGCGGCTCGAAGGTTACCGGCTTCTACGTGGAGCCCTACCCGGCATACCCGAACTACCTGGTACTAGGGGTCGAATAGAGATGAGCATCGAAAGTAGTTCCCAACGCCCTAGTGGCGCGGGACGCAGACGCCGAGCTGCTGCCCGGCGGCCAGGCTGACGGCCAGGCTGCTGACGCTCAGGGGGCGGTTGTAGACACTGTCTACGACGGCGTTCAGGAGGCTACCACTCAGGTGGACGCTGCCGGCTTTGAAAAGCCGGCGCCTGGAACGGTGCTTTGCCTGCGCGAATTTGGCGTAACCTTCCCCGCCCAAGGCGGCGAGGACGTCGTCGCCAGCCAGCAGATCAACCTGGACCTAATTAAGGGCCAAGTGTTGGCGCTGGTGGGCGAGTCCGGCTCAGGTAAATCCGTGACCGCCATGGGGGCGTTGGGGCTACTTTCAGCTAACGCGCTAGTTAGCGGCAGTGCCGTACTGGACTGCTGCCGCCAAAACCAGGAACTGGTGGGGGCTGCGCGTGAAATTTTGGATCAGACGCGTGGCGAACATGTGGGCGTGATCTTCCAAGAACCCACCACCGCCCTGGATCCGCTGTTTACCATCGGCGACCAGATCGCCGAAGCCATTGCTATCCACGGCGAGGGTAAACGCAAACGTACTACGCCTCGCCAGCGCCGCGCCGTGCGCACCCAGGTGCTTAACGCCCTTAGCCGCGCTGGGCTGGGCGGAGATCAGCGTGAAACTGAGCGGATCGCTGACTCCTACCCGCACCAACTTTCCGGTGGCCAGTTGCAGCGCGCCTGCATCGCCCTGGCCACCGCCAATAACCCCAGCGTGCTGATCGCTGACGAGCCCACCACCGCCCTGGATGTAACCGTGCAGGCCGAGATCTTGGATCTGCTGCGCCAACTGGCCAGTGAAGGCGTGGCGGTACTGCTAATCACCCACGACATGGGGGTGGTGGCCGATGTGGCCGACACGGTGGCAGTGATGCGTCACGGGCGAATCATTGAGCGTGGCGATGTGCGCACTATTTTTGCCTCTCCCAGTCACGACTACACCCGTCAGTTGTTGGCTGCGGTGCCGCGTCTAAATAGCTTGCGTGGCGGCGTGGGTAGCGGCGCTGGTGCTGGCGTGGGCGTCGCGGCTGTGTCTGGCGACGGCCTCGCTAAGGTGGCCACAGTTAACAGCGACGGCGCCGCTAGTGAGGGTGATGGCGTTGCCTCCCGTGCGGGGGATAGCGGCCAGCCGCTAGTGCGAATTGAAAATCTAGACGTTGTCTACCGCAATGGGCGTCGCCAGGTGCACGCGGTGCGTGGGGTTAGCTTCGATATTGCGCGCGGCCAAGTTCTAGGCCTGGTGGGTGAATCCGGCTCAGGTAAATCCACCATTGCCGGCACACTCACCGGACTGGTACCTATCCACTCCGGCTCAGTACAGGTAGATGGCCTGGAAGTAGCTGGGGCCAGCGGGCGCAAGCTGCGGGGAGTGCGCAGTCAAACTGGCATCGTGTTCCAAAACCCGGCCTCCTCACTAAATCCACGCCGCTCAGTTGGGGCCTCCATTGGCCAGCCATTACAGCTACACACTGATTTGACTAATGCTCAGCGGCGCCAGCGGGTGAATGAGCTGCTTGAGGCAGTGCGCCTACCGGCGTCGATGGCTCAGCGCTACCCCCACGAAATGAGTGGTGGACAGCGTCAACGAGTGGCTATTGCGCGTGCCCTGGCGCTGCAGCCGAAACTGCTGATTGCCGATGAACCCACCAGTGCGCTGGATGTGTCAGTGCAGGCCGTAGTGCTGGAGCTGCTAGCTAACTTGCAGCACGAACTGGGCTTTGCCTGCCTGTTTGTTTCCCACGACCTAGCCGTGGTGGAGCAGGTAGCCTCCCAGGTAGTGGTGTTGCGTCAAGGCCAGGTGGTTGAAGCTGGCAAAACTACCCAGGTGCTCTCTGCCCCCAGTGATCCTTATACCCAAGCACTGGTTGCTGCTGTACCAGTTCCTGACCCAATTATTCAGGCCCAGCGCCGCGCTAAGCGGGCATCTGCTTTACGAGCTGCTTAGACCCTAGCCACAACCGGCTTGCCACCGTAACATTAATTTAGTGGGCAGCGCCACGTTCTTGCGCTGTATATGCCGTTGCGCTGGGCCGTTGGCCTTTGGGATAAGGAGATTGGTATGCCGATTAGTAGCCATAAGCGTTTTGGTTCTGAACTTGCACCTGGACCGGGGCGATACCGACTGGTTGCTAGCGGCGCCTGCCCTTACTGCCGTCGCGTGCTAATTGCCCGTCGACTACTAGGCCTAACCAACGCTCTGCGTGTGGCCTGGAGCTACGGTCGTGGCGAGGACGGCTACTGGCAGCTAACTGATGGCTCTGGTCTACCCGGCGAGGACCCGGTACTACACGCCACCTCAGTGGCTGAGGTTTACGCCAGCACTCCCGGCTACACCCCGCCGCCCACCATTCCCGCCCTGGTTGAACTGGCCAGTGGGGAAGTGGTTATGGACTCCTCTGCTGACCTGCTCTTTGACCTGGCTACGGCCTGGAAGCCGTTCCATATTGCCAGTGCCCCCGATCTCTACCCTGAGCCCTACCACCTGGCCATTGACGCCTGGCAGCGCTGGCTAGATGAGCATGTGGCCGCCCCCCAGGGCAAGATTATTCACGCCGACGGCGACACTGAACTAGTTGACGCCGGGGTGCTGACCCTATTCACAGCTTTTGACGTGATTGACACGCTGCTGGCGCGCGCCACCGGCATGGAGGCTGCCCGCGAGGACGTCATGACCTTCTCCGAGATGCCCTACCTGGCTGCTGTGACCGCCGTGGGCCAGTACCTGTGCGGCAATAAGCCCACCGCTGCTGACATCTTGCTGTTCACCCAGATCCAGTCTTACGAGTACTCCGCCCGTGATGAGCTGGGCTCGCCCTCAATCAGCTTCTGGCCGGCGCTGGCCCGCTGGTTCCGCGCCCTGGAGAACACCCGCTACTGGGTGGGTAGCGAAGAACGCGCCGCCCTGGGCCTGTAAGCCGCCCGGGCCTGTAAAAGTGTGTTGTGGCGGCGTGGGGTAGTGCGCTAGTTACGCCAGGCGTTAGGCTTAAAGCCAGCCAAAGTAAATTTGAAAGGCAAATATGAGCGTCGAACTGATTGAGCAGTCTTCCCCCGAGCTAGTAGCTGCCATGGAGCGCCTAATCCCGCAGCTGAGCCGCAGCGCCAAGCCCCTCACCGCCGAGCAGACCCAGGCCCTGGTAGACCAGGACAGTGTCTACCTGTTCGTTTTCCGCACGGACAAGCCCGTCATCGCTGCCGACGGCAACGAGGTTGAGGCAGGCACCATCCTGGGTATGCTCTCCCTGGCCACCTTTCGCTATCCCCACCGGCGTGCGCGCCTGGGTTGAGGACGTGGTGGTCGACGCCGGCACGCGCGGTATGGGTGCAGGCCAGCAGCTGGTTGAGGCCGCCGTGGCACACGCCCAGAAGATCGGCGCGCGCACCGTTGACCTAACCAGCCGTCCCCAGCCGTGAAGCCGCCAACCGTCTCTACCGACGCTGCGGCTTCGAGCTGCGCGAAACCAACGTTTACCGCTACGCCAGCAACTGATCGATATAGGCTGCCACGCTAGGCACGCTGTGACCACCGGCCGCTTCGCGCAGGCCATCCACAGAGTTTTCCATGGCGGCAGCCGTATCGGCGCTAGCTAGTAGCTGTAAGTCATTCCAAGAATCACCCACCGCCGCAGTGCGGGCCACCGGCCTGCCTGCGGCGGCCAGGTATTGCACCAGCCACTGCAAAGCAGTGGCTTTAGTGACCCCATGTGGGACCACATCAAGGTAGTTGGTGGAACGCGGGGCATCTAGCTGCCCCGCGAACTCCTGGCTGATTTGGGCAGATAGGGCGTCGGCAGTTTGCGGGTTGGGGATATAAACCGGTACTGAGGAAACCTCTAAGCCTCGCTCCAACACCTCATCCAGGCTGGACCACACAAAACCGTTTTCGGGCCGGTCAGTGCTGAATTTAGCCAGGTGACCGGTGGCGTCGTGAACAATGTAGTCCGCCTGCGGCGTGGTGCAGTAGAAGCTGCAATCTTCACGCTCCAACAATGGCCGCAGCACCGCCTCCAGCTGAGCTGGCGCAATAGTGCGGTTATAGAGCACGTTAGCCTCGCCGTCGGCAACCACGCAGCCAGAAGCGCAAATGGTGTAGTCATAAACCAGCTGCTGCATCCCCAGCGGGCGCGAAACCAGGCTCAAACTGCGCCCACTGGCGGGCACCAACACGTTGCCAGCAGCCCGCCAACGCGCACAGGCCGTCGCGTTTTGCTCCCCCACAGTGTTAGGGGCGCTAAATAAAGTGCCATCCAAATCAGTTGCCAGTAACTGCACCTCTTACTCCTTGGGGACGTTGCGCTCTAGCTCGGATAGCCAAGCCGCCCCGGAAGCATCAGAAGGCATACGCCAGTCGCCGCGCGGCGAGAGAGTGCCGCCAGCTACCACCTTGGGTCCGTTAGGCAGGGTGGAGCGCTTGAACTGGTTAGCGAAGAAACGCTTAATGAACAGCTCCAGCCACTTGCGAATCTCGGGCAGCTGGTAAGCCACCTGCTCATTTTCGGGAATCCCCACCGGCCAGTGGCCCGTGGAGGCGTCATGCCAGGCCTTCTCAGCCAGGAACGCAATGCGGCTGGGGCGCGCCCCGCGTCGCAGCACCTGGAACAGGGTGAAGTCCTGTAGCGGGTAGGGGCCAATCTTAGCCTGGGTGGACTGGATCGGCTCACCATCCTTGCTGGGAACCAGTTCAGGGCTGATCTCAGTGTCCAGCACTGAAAGCAAAGTGGCACCCACGGCGTCGTCGAAAATCTTTTCCGCCACCACCCAGCGAATCAGGTGCTGAATCAGGGTCTTGGGGATGCCCGCGTTGACGCCATAGTGGGCCATCTGGTCGCCCACGCCGAAAGTGCACCAACCCAGCGCCAATTCGCTTAGGTCACCGGTGCCAAGCACAATCCCGCCGCGCTCATTGGCAATACGGAACAGGAAGTCAGTGCGCAGGCCGGCCTGGACGTTTTCGAAGGTGACGTCGTAGACCTCCTCGCCGCGCCCGAAGGGGTGACCCATGTCTTTAAGCATTTGCGTGGCCACGGGGCGAATATCGATTTCTTCAAAAGGTGCAGCCCAGGCGGGTGGCCAGGTCGATAGCGTTGCGTTTAGTGCCGGCGGTGGTGGCAAAACCGGGCATGGTGATGGCGATTATGTCGCTGCGCGGGCGGCCCAGGCGGTCCATGGCACGCGCGGCCACAATCAATGCGTGGGTGGAGTCCAGGCCGCCAGAAACCCCGATCACCAGCTTGGGGTTGCCGATAGCGCGCAGGCGCTGCTCCAGTCCCGGCCACCTGGATCGAGTAGGCCTCGTAGCAGTCCTGGGCTAGGCGTGCCGGGTCGTCTGGCACGAACGGGAAGCGATCTAGTGGGCGGCGCAAACCAATGTCGGCGCGGGTGGGCACTAGCGGCACCGAAATGGTGCGGTAGTCGCTGGCAGTGCCCTGCTGCTCAATGCGGTTGTCGTCAAAGCTGCCCTGGCGTAGTCGCTCTGAGGCCAGGGTACGGATATCGACGTCGGCCACCGCCATACGCGGGCCCTGCGGGAAACGCTCAGTTTCAGCCAGTTTCTCACCCAGCTCATAGATCATGGTTTGCCCATCCCACGACAGGTCCGTGGAGGACTCGCCCTCACCGGCGGCGGCGTACACGTAGGCGGCGTTGCAGCGCAGGGAGGCTGAGCGGGCCAGCAGCTCACGGTCGTCGGCGCGGCCCACAGTAATGGGCGAGCCCGACAGGTTCACCAGCACATTGGCACCCGCCAGGGCAGCCTGGGCGGAGGGCGCCACCGGTACCCACAGGTCCTCACACACCTCCATGTGCAACACCATGCCCGGGATGTGGGGGAAGTCTAGGAGCAGCTTGTTACCAAAAGGCACGACGGCGCCGCTCGGGCTCACCTGGGCAGCTGCGGGGAGCGTCCGGGCTGGCTACGGGGTTGGCTGTAGGCGTGGCCGGGGTGGCTGCGGAGGCGGCGACGGCGTCGTGCTGGGAGGCTGCGAGGGCGTCGTCCCTGGGTGCGGGCCGTCACCCACCCCGGGCAGGGTGATAGAGGTGGCGGCGGCACTGGCGCCAGAGGCGAAGTGGCGCTTTTCGTAAAACTCGCGGTAGTTGGGCAGGAAAGTCTTGGGGGCGACGGCGTAAACGCGACCACCCTGGATGGCTAGCGCGCAGTTGTATAGGCGGTTGCCCTGGCGTAGCGGGGCACCCACCACTGCCATGACAGTTAGCTCGGCGCTGGCCTGACGCACCGACTCAATCGCGGCCAGAGTCTGCTCTAGCAGTACTTCCTGCAGGAAAAGATCATCGATGGCGTAACCGGTGAGGTTGAGTTCCGGGAACACGGCCACAGCTACGCCCTGAGCCTGAGCTTCCTGGAGCAAATCGATGGTGGTTTGCGCATTCTTAGCTGGATTAGCGGGCGCTACGGGGGCGGTTACGGCCGCGATACGGGCAAAGCCTTGATCATAAACTGAGCGGAACTCCATATGCGTATTGTGTCACGGCCAAGGGGAGTGGGTTAAGTAGTGAGTGGAGCGGGTTAAGTGACGCTGGGGCGGTAAAACTACAAAAACTGCGCCACCAGGTGGTGACGCAGTTTTGAGTGCAGTTCTGCGCAGTGGGCGGGCCGGCTAAGCCGGCTGGGGAGCCAAGGCCCGCCCTGCGCTAGCTGTGAGCGCCCGCAACCGGGCTAGCCGCAACGGCGTCGTCGGCAGATACCGAAGCGGCAGGCGCAGCGTCACCAGCAGACGCAACCTCACCAGCGGCGCCATCCTTAGATGCGGCGGCCTCCTCTTCTTCCAGCAGCTGCAAGGCGGCCTTAGTGCCCAGCTCCTTCTTGCGGAAGAGCGCGCCCAACACGGCGGCCAGTAGCATGGTGGGCACCAAATAGGCGAAGATCGGAATCAAAGCGTCGGCGTAAGATTCCACCACCACGTTACGCAACGGCGTCGGCAATGTCTTAACAATGGCGGGGGTGAGGCCAGAAGTACCCTTGCCGCCACCAACGTTAGAGAAAGCCGCCATCTGCTTAAGCGTGGCCGGGTCAGCGTTAGCCAGCAAGGCGCGCATCTTCTCGCTCAGGTTGTCCTTCAGGCCACTGGAGAAGGCAGTACCCATCGCGGCCACGCCCAAAGACAAGCCAATCTCGCGGAAGAAGTTATTACCGCTGGTGGCAGTGCCAATGTGACGCGGGTTGACGTCATTTTGCACCAGGGTGGTGATTAGCTGGAAGAAGAAGCCGATGCCAGCACCCTATAACCGTGGCATACAGGGTGATAAGCCAAACCGGACTGTGAACATCCAGCTGGGACATCCCCAAAGTGCCAGCTGCCGCAACGATCGGGCCAATGATCAGGTAGATCTTGTAATGGCCGGTGCGGCTCATGGCTATGCCAGAAAAAATACCGGTAGCCAACATGCCCAGCGTCATCGGCACCAGCAAAAGCCCCGAAACCGTGGCCGAATATCCATAACCCATTTGCAGGTAAGTAGGCAGGTACAAGGTGGCGCCAAACATGGCCCCCATGTACAGCATGGACATCAGCGTGGCCAGGACGAAGGTGCGGTTAGTCATCACCTCATAGGGCAAAATCGGCTCAACCGCGCGTCGCTCTGCGAACACAAAAGCCACCAGGCAGGCCAAGCCCGCCACACCCATACCAATAATCACCGGGCTAGACCAGGCGTACTCGCTGCCGCCCCACGTGGCCACCAAAACGATCGCCACCGCCGCAACATCCATAAGCACTAAACCTAGCCAGTCAATGGGGGCGGTCAGCTTGTGCTTAGGTAGCTTCAGGGTTAGCGCCATGGCGGTGAAAGCAATTACGCCCAGGGGTAGGTTGATCCAGAAAGTCCAACGCCAAGACACAGAGTCAGTCAGCCAGCCACCAATGATCGGACCCAGTACCGAAGCGATACCGAACATGGCGCCAATCGGGGCGCCGTAGCTGCCACGGTAACGCGGCGGGATCAGGTCAGCCATAACCGCCTGCGAGGAAATCATCAGGCCACCAGCACCCACGCCCTGTAGGGCGCGGAAAATAATAAGCTGGGTCATGTCGGTAGAAAAACCACACAGGGTAGAGCCCAGCAGGAAGGTGCCGATAGCCACCAAGAACAGGTTCTTGCGGCCCACCAGGTCACCTAGCTTGCCGTAAAGCGGCATAACAACCGTGATGGCCAGGGTGTAGGCGGTGATAATCCACGACATGTGCTCGGCGCCGCCCAGTTCACCCACGATTGTGGGTAGGGCCGTGCCTACGATGGTCTGGTCCATGGCTGACAAGAACATCACCAGCAGCAAAGCCACATACACCGCCCAGAAACGGCGGTCTGGCTTAAAGCTGGTTTGTGTTACTGTGCCTGTTTGTGCGGGCGTGGCAGCCTGGGCTGAGGTCGATGCGGGCGCGGCGGCTGGTGCGAGTGCGCTCGCGTGCTTTTGTGTGCTCATTTTCCTTCCTTCTCCTGCTTCTTGCGTTTGGCTTGGTTAATCTTTTTAGGTTCGACGGCGGGGCTCGGCTTGGCTACTGGGGGGAGGTCAGTCCCTGAGCCAACAAGGGAGACCATCAAAGCCAAGGTGTGATCAATGGCCTCTTCTAAAGTGGCAGAGCTGAAAGCGTCGTTATCTAGCCACTCATCGAAAGCTGCGCGCTCAATGGCCAGCATCAGGTAGACCGCCATTCGTAGTCGAGAGTCATCTTCGCTGAGCTGGGTGCGCTGAGCTAAGGCTGGGCGCAGTGACTCAAAAGAGTTGCGAATTGCTGCGTCGATGCGGTTGTGAACTTCCGGGTCGGTTGCGGCAATTTCGCGCTGTAACAAAAATTCTGCCCGGTCGCCGTCAAGGTGCCTGGCACGCTCAAGCAGCAGTTCACGCAGATCTGCTAGGAAATTTTCGCTATTGGTAGCGATATGAGCGAAGGCTTTAGCGTCGAGCGTGGGCCAGACTTTAATTAGATCGAATTTGGTGGGGAAATAATTAAAAACGGTCCGACGTGAGACCCCGGCGCGCTCAGCTACGGCGTCGTAAGTCATGGCCTCATAGCCACGCTCGCGAACCAACTCGGCGGCAGCCTGGCGAATCGCCCTATAGCGACGCCGTTTGTGAGGCGGCATTTCAGTGTCCAACACTACCGGACAGTGAAGTTGTTTCACAGAATGTTTCACGGGAAACAATTTTGCACCCAATGCATATTTGCATCAAGTGCAAAAAAGGTGTTAACAAACACAAACGGGCGCCCGCTGCGTTAGCGAACGCCCGTAAGGGCCCAAAAGGGGGATTCAGGATGATGATAGGGAAACGAATAAGACCCCCACAAACGGGGACGCGATCGCAGCACCCGTTGTCGGGTGCTTACCCAACAGCCCGAAATCGGAAATGGCTTTCTCGCATTGGATGAACCGCGCGAACGACTGCGCATAGGCCTCCAGCAGACGCTTCGAAACGAACTGCGCGCAGCCTTTCGTCGGTGTCGGTACCGGTGAAGTCATAGGGCTCGGGCATCTCATCGGTAGCCAGGATTCTGTCGGTGCGGCCGTCAGCCAGGCGGTCTGCCAAAGGGCTCGGGTTTGGTGCCTGCGCGGACGCGGCGTCCGCCCCGGTTTCGTGCCATCACGAGCCATGCTTTTTCCCGGGTGTTGTGGTCCAATAGAAGTATGGAACAGGTACGGCAACTGCTGCGAGAAGCTTTAGGGGCGCTCGAGAAGGCTTTGTCGCCTCAGGGCGTCCAGGTGCTGAAGTTTGGGCTGCTTTTCGCTGTGCTGGTGGCTATCGACTGTTGGCTTATCGCAAACCAGCACGCAGTTTTTATCGAGAGTGGAAAAAACGTCGGGCCACTGCGTGAGATAACGTGGTTTGGTCTAGTGCTGCTCGATATTAGTGGAGTCTTGAATGTTCTTGGCTACGCAGCGATTGCTAACCGCAAGCTTTTCACGACATTGAGGCTGCCCTCCATTATCGTCTTGACGGTGCTCACGGCAGTGGCGAGTACTGGGCCCGTAGTACAAGGCCGGATCGCGTACTACCTCCACGACGGCAGAATTGTCTACTTGGCTTATCCCATAATCGTGTCAGTCGCAACGGTGCTTACGCGGTATTTCTGGTTCCGAAGGAAGGGGCAGTTGGGTGCAGCGGAAGGATGACTTTTCGGCCGCACCCAACTTGATCTTCCCCTTAGCGTGATCGCGCCAACAGGTATCCAGCCAACGCGTTGCAACAAGCCTGGCGCTCTTCTTCAGTCGAATCTCCAGCAAGTTCGAGTAGTCCAGCCCACCAAATGTGTGTACTGAAGCTATTCATAGCATTCCAGATACTTGCAGCTAATGCCGTTTGGGAGGAGTAGTCCAACCCATCAGCCTCGTAGGCGGAGTATCGGTTCTGATCAATGATTTCGCCGTAATAGTAGATCATCGCATCCGAAAGTGCATGGAGGTCAGCTGGCGGATTTTCTAAGAGCATGTCGCGAAGCAGGATCGCATCCGCGTCGTCACACATGTCGGTGAAGTTGCAGTTCACCTGCAGTTTCTGTGCATCAACCCCATTTTGTGTGAGATAAGTGTCAACCTCGCTAGGATCAGAGCCGATGAGTGCGTTAGCGGCTAGCTGGCGGTCCAAGGTTGGGTGGTTGACCATCAGTGAGTGAAGGTCTGCCATACCCGTAGCGAGGTCGCCTCCCCAGCCAGTCCAGGAGTCTGGAGACGGGCTGATGTAGCGGTAACAGAAGAGGGTGTATGCCATGTGGGCAAGATCGTTCTTCCCTCGATGGTGGGAATCAGTGAATTCGATTCGTTGCACTCCAATGAATCGGTCGAGGTTACTGACCAGTTCCCCGTGGTTCTTGCGCAAATAGTCATGGAAATCCGTTGGTGTCCATGCGCCTGCAGCGAGAGCAAACTTCCGATGTTGGAGGTACACCATTGCCAGGTAGGACAGTACTAGTTCGAGGACTGCTTCAGGTCGATGCCGTTTCATGGGGTCGGGCGATGATTCTCGGTATTTTCCGGCAGCGCTTTCCAGTTCCGTGAGCAATGGAAGAACCTCTGATTCGAAGGTATCTAGCCCATTAAGGCTAGGAACAGGCGGCGGAGTATACGGTTGAGACGGTTTACTAGGTTGGCTGCTTTTCTGCACACTTCCAACCGCGCCGATTCGTCCGGAAAATGCAACACGGTCTAGATCCCATTTACCGTGGTAGCCGTGGATCTCGTCGAACTGATCGAAGACCCATCCATCGGGGATCGGGAATCCTAGGTTGCCAGAGAATCCGGTAGACATATCGGAGACAAACGGCGCGACAGCGTAACCTGCTTTAACGACTCGGGCGCAGATGTTTCGAGATGCGTAGATTCCGACCTTATATCCGCCGCCTAGGCTCTGCTTTACTGCTTCAAAGTAGGGCAGGATGGTGCTGGTAACTTCAGGGTCAGTGGCGTCGTAGTCAACAGCGAAATAGATGACCGTCTGCGGGATTCCAAGACGCTGGGCAGCTGCTTGTGCTTGTTTAGCATGCCGATGCCCGTTGTCTGTGCTGAAGTGGGACAGTTTGGTGGAGTATTCCTGAAAAATCGGGAAGTACTGCAGCCCGTGGGACACGATACGTCGTAGTTCCCCGGTGCGGATCGCTTTGAAGTATTTGCTCTCTGCCAGTCCGTCTTGACCGGGTTCTGTCAGGTAACGTCCAACGATCTTGTAACCGTCGGCTTTGAGATGTTGAGCAAGCTCATCGGTGATCTCAAAACGGGTATCGCAGGCAACACAGGCACGGTCCGGGTCTCCCTTGGAGGTGAGCAGACTCATCCATGTTGTCGGGTCAACCACTCCTGCAACCGGAAGCGCGTAGCGTGCCTGGAAGGAGCGAACCTGAGAGGCCATTGCCGAGTTCCAGCTGCTGGTAACCGTGGAGGCCTGACCGTTACATACCAGAGCAGCGCTTGCCAGCCATGCCCAATTGCCGCTACCTGAACTGATCGTCTGCAAACGAGCACGGGTCCCGCGACCAAAGTTTCCTGTCGCCTGCGAAGGGCTGAACCCTTCCAGTTTCTGAAGCACTTGAATCAAACCGGTGTTCATCTCACGACCGTAGAGACCATCGGTCGGCAAAATTCCTGTATATGCCCTGTGGTTACGGTTAATGCTTTGCTGGATTGAACGGATCGACGCTTTGCCGCCGTAGTCAGAAAGCAGGCGGAATTGCTTCATCGACAGCAATGCCATCATCAACTCAACATCGATAGTCGAAGAGCTATCAGGCAAGCCGATGTCGCGTTTGAGTTTCGCGACTGAGGAGGCCACATTGTCCGTGAACTTCCTAGTTATACCGCCATATTCGGCCGGATAGCCCTTACACCACAGTGCGCCCTGAATGATCCCATGTACGTTGCTCTCAGCACTGTTCTTGCTGAGTCCATTAGGCCAACGTGAAGTGAAACGTGACTGTGTGCCCGGCCCAAAATTGTTCGCAGTCGCAGTGATGCCCAGCTCAATCTGCAACGCACGAATCAAGCCATTGATTGTATCCCAGCCGGTTGCCCCAGTCTCCGCAACAGACCCAAACCGGTCTTACCCCGGTAGGTTGCGTTAAGCCACTGCTGTGTCTTGTAAACCATCTCATCCACGACAAATGTCCTTCCCTTGTCGGTGATCGGTGAATGAACAACCGCCACATATGTGGCGGAAGATTGTGTAAAGCGAGTTGAACGCAACATTGGGCCCAAGCTCACAGAAAATGCATCAACTGAGACACGAGGGGGTTAATACCCCGTTTGATTCGCCGTGTTTGTGCGCGAGGTGCCACGCCCGCTGAAACCCCACGAGCCTGTAGAGATCGGATCCGCCCCTCCCCACAGCGGGGCCAGGGGTAGGCGGTGGATGTACAGCCCTAAATTTTTAGTAGGTGTACACCTGACCAGGACCGGAACCTGTGTTTTTCCACCGGTCGTCATCTTTCGCGGTTTGGCGCGAGTGACACGGCTTGCACAAGCTCATCAGGTTCGCCTTGTCGTGCGTGCCGCCGTGAGATAAGGGCAGGATGTGGTGGACCTCAGCCACCGGCGTCAACCGCCCTTCCTTCTCACACATCTCGCAGAGGGGGCGACATAGGCGGCGCGGATCTTGCGCCAGGTAGCCCCGTAGCGTTTGTTGATCTCAGAGTCACGCTCATACCGGCGATAGTTCCGGTCCGCCTGCTTGGCGCGGGTTTCGTAGTAGCTGGTGTCGGTGAGAGCTGGGCAGCCAGGCCACCCTTGGTAGCGAAGCGTGCCCGGACGTAACACGAGTGCGAGCAGTACTTCTGCCGCTTCTTCGCGCTGATGAAGTCCTTACCGCACGCCTGGCATGGGCGCGCGTGGTCGGAGGTGCGCTGGTGTTTGTCGTTCCACGCACTCCAACGACATGATGCACAGCAAAAACGAGCACTGTTGCTGCGCCCGCTTAAAGCTAGCCCGCACCAGGCACATACCTGCTCAACTAATTCGGGGTCGGCCTCGAGATTCTCACGCAGGCAGTACGTGCGCACTGCCTCACGCGACATTCCGCAGAACGCGGCGATGTTCTTATATCCCCATCCTGCACGCCGCAGGTTTTCAATCCGTCGTGTCTCCAGTGGTGTCATCGCAGCCGTCACCGTCCTATCGCCCGTCTGCCCAAAGAGGGCCTTTCACCTGTAGGGCGTGGCAGCAGGCAAAACCGGACGGGGTACTCGGCGTATCGACGGATTCACCACATCCGGAACCGATGGAAAAGAGGCCAGAAACGACAAAAGCTCCCCCACCCACCCCAGGGTCGGGATAAGTGAGGGCGCTGTGTGCCGTGGTGGCTGCTTGGGTTAGTAGCCGAGCTTGCGGTTCACGATGGCCTGCACGGCGTCGTAGAGGTGGCCGAGGCGGTTGCGTCGCTCGGCACCATTTCCGTACTCGCCGCGAATGACGGCATCGGCAAGAGCGTCGATGTTCGGTACTGCGGGTGCAGGCTTCGCCGGTGCGGGTGCTGGCGCGGACGTAGAACCGGTCATATGGTCGTACCAAGACTGTGCGCGAGCCATGTAGGCGGCGTACTGGGAGCCAGCAAGAGATGCCGGGCAGGCCGTGGCAGAGAAGTCTTTGTGCCCGAACACGTTCTTCCCCCAGACCGGGCGGCCGAGCTTGTAGTACTTGCAGACAGCGGCTACGAGGTGTGCTCCGTTATCAAGGCACGCCTCGGATACAGTCCATGGATCACTGGTCATGTCGGCGTGTTCGATGCCGATACTGGTGGTGTTGGCGGCAAAGTTGCCTGCATGCCAGGCGGTGTCACGATCCCACACGAGCTGGCCGATTGTGCCGTCAGTTTGGACTTGGTAGTGGGCGGAAGCTGGACAGGTTTGCCAGACGTCGTAACAGCCCCTGATGGTGAGGTTGCCTGCGTTGTGGTGAATGATAACCTTATCGATCTGCCGACCGTTCCTGCCGGGTGTGTAGTGTGTGTTCATGATGAGGTCGACGTCGGCCTCGAGGGTGTTCCAGTTCTTCATCAGCGCTGCTCCTTATCGGTATGGGTTTCAGTTGGGTCGGTGTTGGTGAGGGGTGGTCGTTTGTCGGCGCGGTTGGCGATCGCGTCGAGGGCGTCTCGCATTTGGGCGGGGATCGGCAGACCGAGGCGGGTGGCATTTTCGATCAGGGAGATGCCTTCGTTGGACAGGTAGAAGAAGATGACCGCTGCCCGTAGCATGCTGGGTGTGCCGATGACTTGGGTGTCGATCAGGTGCGCGAGACCAACCAGGGTGAAGATGAGAATCTTGCGGGAGATGCCCCGAAAGCCGACTGCTGAGCTGACGCGGCGTTCGTTGATGGCGGCCAGCACCCCGGTGATGTAGTCGGCGATCACGAAGACAATCAGCGCGTAGACGAGGCCGTCGAGTCCGCCGAGGTAAGCGGCGAGCCATGCGCCGAAGCTGGCGATGCCGGCTTGGATGGTGTGCCAGAGAGCGTTCAAAGACATGGAGTGTTTCCTTCCAAGGGGTGGGTGGGCATAAAAAAACGCCCTCACCCGACACGGGTGAAGGCATCAAAAAATCGGTGTAGCACTTGGGCTACATGGTTGGGTCAGTCAAGACCTCAAGAATTGGCAGGCTCAAGTCGAAGGATGCCGCCTGCGGCACGGGTAGCGTGATTTCCTCGACCTGTCTGGCTGGTGGCGCGGACTATCTCGTAAATCTCGTACCAGTACACGTTCGCCTGCTTCCCGAACGACTGCGACATGGCTACGAACGGGGACGCGATGGCGGCACCGATGGTTGGGTGCTTGCCCAGCAAGCCGAAGCGGGAAATCGCGTTCTCGCACTGCACCTAACGCGCGAACGCCTGCGCATACGCCTCAATCAGGCGTGGGGCGACGAACTGGGAGCAGCCATGAGCATCCAACCACTGCCACGTCTCGCGGTAGACCAGGTCAGCACCGAGCGGTTTACCATCACGCTGAATCTCAGAAAGATAATCCGATGACTCGAGCATGACCTCACCAGCAAGCACCGCACCGTCCCCAATATCGCTGCCTTCGAAATCGAACGGCTCATTCAGCGGGTCTTCCAGGCGGGTCGCAGCCACGCCTTTAGCGAGCTTCTCGTTCAACGGATCGGGCTTCGCACCTGCACGGATGCGGCGCCCGCCTCGGTTCGTTCCATCTTTCGCCATCAGAGCGACCTTTCTCGATTGCTCCCTTCCGTGTGTCCGTGTTGCAATTGAGACGTGGCCCGAGCAAAAACGAAAACAGAACTCTTAAGATGCAACCACCACACAGTGGAGCAAGCTGCAAGCACTCATTGACTCCATGCGCCCCAATTTTGAACCAGGAAATCTGGGAGCACTACCAAGATGTGTCGCTAGATGAAATCCAAGCGTTACACACGGCGAGCCACACTCAGACCGTCAAACTCATTGAGAGTTTCAGCGACGAGGAGCTGTTCACTAAGAAGTATTTTCCCTGGACGGGAACCATGTCGTTGGGCTCCTACTTTGTCTCGGCTGCGCCCAGCACTTTCCCACCACGTTGCGGTTTAGACAGACATTTGGTACGGTTCCAACATCGATGAGCTTTCAGTCAATAGTGAAGTTGGCTTATCTCTGACTAGGTATGGTGAGGGAAAGGGCACTGATGCGTGATATCGTCAAAATCGCTCTGCTCTATGGCGTATGTGTTCTGGTATTCCAGATTGTTTCTCACAGCGACCTGGTGTGGGTGCTGTTCCCTGTGGTAGTCATTGGACCGATTCTCGTACCTGTAGTCGCATTATTAATCACCCGGAAAATCCAGGTAACAGACTGGCGGCTAAACTTTTTTGTTCTACCACTTTTACTTTACTGCTTTGGCGTGGTTGCTGACATTATGGCATTTTGGATTTCAACTGGAGGAAGCGTGTTTTCAACCGGAGATAACATTTGGCATCCAGTAGCTCCAAATTCCCCTTCGGATGTTAAATTGTATGGACTTTACGGAATCCCAGCTGTTATTTTCATGGCAGGCTACCTGATTCGTTTAGCGATACGAAAACGGGTAGCCTACCATGTTTCTGAACCTAATGATCCGTCAGAAAATATAATTCGCTAGTTTCTCGCAGGCTTTATTTTTTACCTTTGGGGAAACTGAATCAGCTAGCTTTCGTCTTAGAAATACCACCTGGGAATCCTGACATGACTGAAGTGAATGCTGTCAACGCTCAACCAAGAGAACTGGACTCAATATCAGGGAACTGAGCTTGAGGCTATCCGCGAAAACCTCGCCGACAGCCACATCAAGCCACTACGAATGAGCAATCAAAAAGCTCCGCGCATTCACCAGAAAGCCGCCAGAACAACCCCATAACCAAGCCGCCCCCCAGTAGCTTCTTACCACGCTGTACACCACAGACAGATACTCGGGAGCCTCTGGTATAGGCGCTCCCGTGCGCCTTTTCGTGACTGTCGGGTTCAACGCACCAGACCTCGTGCCCGCATTCACGCGAGATCCGCCCCGATCAGCGCTATCCTTAGCAATGCAGGGAAACCCTTCTTGTAGAATGAAAACCTATTGGGGCATACAACTCCTGATGCCGTTGCCGTATCAAAATGTGTAGCGAAAAGTTGAAGGGACTGGTCATCAAAAAAATATCTGTGTTTCTTGTATCCGCTCTGGCATATTTTGTCGGCGCGTGGCTTTTCGCCGCCATCTTTATCTTTCAACGGTACGAGGATCGGGATCAGAGATTTTTTGTGATCTTCTTATTGATGCCAATCATGTATGTGTGTTTCACGATTCTTCTTCTGCTTTTCAATAAGCATATCATCGGTATTCAATCTGCCCGTGCGTTGCAACTTTCAGCAGGAGCCTTTATCGGGCTCTCAGCTTTTCTCTTTTCACTCGATGGTGTTGGCTCGTTAGTTCGCAGCGATTCTTTTTCTCAACTGCTGAGCCAGTTTTCCGTTCCCGCCATCGGCGCTCTTGTTGTTGGTGGTGTAGCGTTTGGGTTTAGCGTTTTTACCCAAGCGCCACACCAGGGAAAAGACCAAATCAATTATCAGTAGATGAATTCAGCTAGCTTTCGGCAAGCTGTCAAACTAATCTCTTCCTTGACGTATCCAGCCAGGAACCATTCTAAAACGGCGCTATCCAAGTCGGCATATTCACTTATTTTCTGATATGCCTCAGTGGAATTATTCGCCCCCAAGCTCCAGCCAATCTGCTTGAATCTGTTGGCTAGTTTGCTGGAATTGTTGTAGTACTCTCGCAATGTTGCTGATAGGAGATGGCTGTTGGAGTCGTTGCCGTTTTCTAGCGTATTAGCGATAACGATAGCGTCTCCGTCACAGCAGAGGTCGTCACGGTTACAGTTGTTTCCTACCGATTCCCATTTTCCCTTGTCGTTTTTCTTGTCAAGTACTAGCCCTTTCAAGCCAGGATGCTGGCGGTAATCGTTACCTTGACCGACTAGAGCTGTGGCCACCTGATCCAGGTTCGCGCCGGGATTCCACTCAAGTGTTTTCTGAATATTCTCCATGGCAGTAGCTAGGTCTCCAGCCCAGCCAGTCCACGCATCAGGGATAACATTCCAGTTGGTGTATCCAAGTGTTGTTGCCGCCAGATGCGCCAGATCAACTGATTCTCCGGTCTTGTCGGTCATGGATTGCCGCCAAGTGTTATCGATATAGCGATTCAAGGCGGCGATGATCTTTTTGCCTACAGCGTCTTTCTCGAGTACGCTCGCGTCAGCACTCCTGAAACTTTCTGCAGATACGGACCAGTTCACCGCAGATCCACTACCACCGTCACGCAGGTAGGCTTTTGCTAAATAGTTGAGTATGCAACGCCAAGTCGGAACAGCAATCCGCCTTCCCGCACCATGAGAACCCGCAACGTAGTCCTCACCAACTTTGCTATCAGCACGTAATTCCTCAAAGCGCTTCTCTAAATGCCAGATCAGATCAATCGGAGCCAGCTTGTTGTAATCGATGCTGGTGTCGGGCGCAGCGCCACCGGCACTTGAGGGTGCAACATGATCTACTGCTGGAGCTTGAAACGCGCCCTCGCCAATGTCCGTGGCTGGCAGGTCGGGGCCTTCGAAAACCTCGGGGCCGGCCAGTCGGGTTGCAGGCTTACCGGCGGCGAGCTTCTCACGCAACGGTTCCGGCTTCGCACCCGCACACACGCGGCGTCCGCCACGATTCGTGCCATCTTTTGCCACCGATTCCTCCTTCACGTGAGCATACTTGCGTTCCCCTACAGCAGTAGGTGACGGCTAGACGCAGTGTGCTGGTACCCCTTCTAACGCTTCCTCTGATTGAGACCAACTCGCGACTTTCCGGCATACCTGCCGGTACAGTTTAAACGATGAAGAATTTGATTACTTCAATCGGCGATATACAGGGGTTAATCAGGAGAGTTTTCTGGTGGGCAGGGCTTGTACTGTTGCTACCGGTGTCGTACGGCTGGTTTAGTGATCTCCCAATCAGGATTTTTCAACGTTATCCTTACCCGGTCGAGTTTGTGTCAGAGGTCTGGGTAGACCGAATGTTGTTCGTAACAAGCCTTGGTTTACTGTGTTGGCTAGTTGTCGCTTTCATGAATGCGTGTAGGGTGTTGACTTTAGCCGAGGTTTCACTACCCTCTGCCGAAACTGTGGTAAGAAAATTCGTCGTGGCGGCAGTGACCGTTATCGTCCTCATTCTGAGCCTTGTAGCGGCATACATCTTGTCTATTGATGTCAGCAACATCCCTGAGTGAGAGTGCAATACTTTCTGCACTCCCACTCAGGTCGGCCTTGAATGTAGGTGGCGTAGTAGTCCACCTGCGCTTGGTAGGAGGAGTACTGCTCTCCCCTGTCAGCGGATACACGCGCATACGCCGCGCCCCTACTGCGTGCCAGGGTGGGTGCTTGTGGCCCAGAGATACGGGGCTTGGCTGGGATTGTTGAGCTGGATCTGCCAGTTCTTCGTCCGCGAATCGTTCTCACCAAACGAGGAAGCGCTATTTTCGAGCGCAGCGCGCAGAGTCTCAATCTTCGACTTTTGAGCTTCGATTTCTTTGCCCAGCACCTGGTTACGGACGGTGAGGGATTCGGCGGACTTGTCGTTCTTATCAAACGACGAGGCCACGAGCTTCATCTCAGAGCCGAGCACCCGCATCTCACGGTTGATATCCGTGATCGCCCGCTTGAACTCCCGCTCACCCTCCAAACCAATCTTCAAACCAAAACTCGAGTCAGCCATGCGTGTTACGCTTCCTTAACTATTTAGGGGGTGAAATAGTCGGGGATGGAAGAATCAACGACGAGCTTCAACGAGGAATAATCATGGAGACTTCAGGCATCACCGAATGGACTTTCTTTGAAGAAGTACCCATTCCGCAGGACGTCAATCAGCTTCTCGTCCAAGGAGAACAACCCTACGCGGCATACAAGACTTTTCGAGATTCGGCTATTTTTACTTCAAAGCGGCTTATTGTACGTGATTCACAAGGCTTGACTGGGAAGAAGGTTGAAATCTATTCGATTCCGTATTCATCCATCAACATGTGGTCAACCGAGAATGCGGGACGAATCGATTTCAATGCTGAAGTAGAGCTTTGGACACGCGCCGGTCATCTCAAAATCAAATTGGGTAGGAAAATTGATGTGCGGCGCATCGACCAGCTCATAGCCACCTGCGTCCTCAACAGTACCCACTGATACCTAGATTCCAGCCGGGATCACATCATCAATAAACCACACCCGTTTCGGCTGGGCACGGCCGGTCTCGATGCGCTAGCAGTCCACCAGGTCGAGCAGCACCCCGAACACTATCAGCTCTGCCTGTTCCACGCTGAGGTGGAGGTGTGCGAGGGCGATGTAGGTGAGCCGGGTGAAGGTCGCCTCCGTGGTGTCGGCTATGCACCCGCCGCTGGTGCTTCTTTTGGGTTCTCATCATAAAGAAGCAGATACAACGGATAATCCAAGGCCTTCACCTTCGCACCATCACTGCTTTGCTGGTAGACGTGCAACGGCAAACCAGCAATAGCTTCAGCCAAGATACGCACGCATGAGTAGACGGCAGTCATCTGCATCGCGCTACGTTCTGTCACCGGACGACCCGACGACGTCGACCCAAAGAAAAAGCTATAACCAGTACCAATCGCGTGGCCATCAGCGGTGCGGACGGTGTCGCCGCGCAGCCAATTAAATAAACCCATATCTACTACCTAAAAATTGAGACTAGGCGAATCTATCTAGTCACACTTGACATGATGTGTGTGCCGTGCTCTAATTGCTAGTGGAGCGGTTCGCTGCATTAGTAGTTTGCCGAATCCAAACGAAAGATTGACGTCACGTAGTACGAATCAACTGCTACCTGAACAAAGCGAAGGAGGCTGTCATGTACAGCTTTGATAACGCCGTTTACGGCTTCGAAACCGCCAAGGAAATCCTCGGAGTTGGCTCTAACACGTTGAGCAAACTCATCGATTTCAATCTCATCTCAGTATTTCCAGATGGCGCGAATCAGCGAAATCAACAGTATTCCGGTTGGGACATTGGATACCTGTCTTCTGCTCGAAATCGCCCCTTAATGGTTGAAAAAGGACAGAAAGCTCTAGTCTGTTCGATGGGAGTCGAAAAAAACAGGCGGCTCGTCCTTCTTTGTATTTCGATGCTACATGGGGACGACGCAATGATGTGCTCGATGAAGTCCGCCGTAACGTTTCTACTGACACCTGGGCGCAGATTGTTGAAGGAACGCTTCGAGTCACTGGACACTGGCGTGTAAGCCAGGAGGATACTGATTTTTTGGTCGCCAATAAGTCGATCGTCGTGGCCTCTTATGCTGGGTTCATCCTAGATGGCGGGCATGTCGAGGGATGGGTGCCTAATGTGTTCAGCAAGTCTGGTGGACGTTGCTTCCTAGTGAAGCCCTTTGATCATCATGACTCATATCGGTACGCGCATAATTATTTGCCGTCTCGCCAAGGGCCAATGAATAAGGTCTGGAGTTCAGAAGCTCTTCTTGAAGAGGCTTCACAGTTGCTTTAGCCATCGTTTCATAATCGATGTGGGGTGAGATCACTGTTTTCTTCCAATCTCACCCCGCATCTTTCTTTACAAAACGAGTAACCCGCGCTGGTCGTAGACACTGCCGCTGACATGTCCGCTGCCGTTTCGGATGGCTCGGTCTAGGGCCATGATGGTGGCGACGACTCCGTCGATTTTCTCGGTGGATTTGGCTTTGTCGGGTTTGATGTTGCCGGCCCGGGTCAGGGCGCGGCGTACAGCGGCCCGGATGGAGACCTTGACGCTGGAGGTGATTTCCCCAGCCACGATGATCCGGCCCTTAGTCGCCATCACCTCCACCGCACAACGAGCAGACAGATCCTCAAACAGAAGGTCACTGCCGTCCCGCTGCACTGCAGACAGGTATTCGGACAGCTCTGGCATGGCCTCACCGTCAAGCAGCGCGCCCTCGCCAATGTCCGTGGCTGGCAGGTCGGGGCCTTCGAAACCTCGGGGTCGGCCAGTCGGGTTGCAGGCTTACCGGCGGCGAGCTTCTCGTTCAACGGATCAGGTTTAGCACCCGCACGGACGCGGGGCGCCCGCCTCGGTTAGTTCCGTCTTTCGCCATGGGTTGCCCCGCCGTAGAATAATCATGGTTTTGGTGCTGGAGCCCGTGACGAGGTGTAAATGGTTGAGTCTTTCAAACTATTCGTTCGGACCTACACGTATTGGGTAGGACTCATCCTCGGCTTTGCGATAGTGCCCGGTTCCCTGCTCTTCACCGGTGGAGTCGCCCCGGTGAACACCCCATCGTGGCTTACCCCTCTAGCAGGACTGCTACTTTTTATCATTGATAGGCCATCAACATGGGAGACGCCGCTCTGTCGAGCATTACTGATCCGCGTATTGGGTACAGGGGTTGCGGCCATCGCGTTAGTCGCTTTTGATACAGTTGCTTCCACCCACTATGGATCTCAACATTGGAGTGAGACGCTCCTATCTCTCGGTCTCGGCTGGATTGCCTTCACGGTCATGGCAGGACGGATGCTCATGAGGAGCTCAGCCCGATTTGCCACGCCTACTTTCACGAACAGGGATGCGATCCGTACGTACACGACATGGATTGGAATCTGCTTCGGGATTTTCTATATCCCCGCCACGGGGCTCGCCGCAGCTGGCACTCTTTTGATGGTATTTCCACTTTATGGAACGTTTCTCACCGGCCTGGTTCTTTTGATTGTTGACCCGCCACAACGATGGCCGCAACGTAGAGTGAGAGCACTGTGGATACGACTCTTGTCAAGCGGGGCAGCAGCATTACTACTTACTGTCACGAACTCGTTCTATCGCAGTACTGACACACACGAGATTTCCGTTGGGAACTGGCGGGGAAACCTGCTCTTCTTCGTAGGCGCTTGGGCACTTTATGCCGCAGTGGCTGGGGCCGCGTATCTTATGCGTGGCCCCAGCCACGAAGCAGATGACAACCTCAGTAAATGAATTCAGCTAGAGCTTGACATGCTGCCTTCTTGGTTTTTCTGCTAGGCTCAACCCCCGAGTAGCCGTATGCTCCATTGGAACCGTCTGTGAGAAGACCAACGTATATGTCATTCAATAGGTCATCAATTTCTGCAAAGAACTTGTCCTTTGCGGTTCTTTCATCGCTTGCACCAACACTCTCAGAGATCGCCTTGAATCGCTGCAGTAGCGAAACTGGATTGTTGTAGTAGCTCCTCAGCGTTCGAGACAGAAGGTTGGGGTCATCGGCCCCCGATCCTTTCAGCATCGCAGCCAGTTTGATCGCATCCCCTGTCGCTACACAGGTCGGAGTAGTTGCAGTTGTTCGGCAGATCATTGGGAATGGTCAAACCTTGAAGTCCGCTGTGATTCGTATAGTTATCCCCTTGGCCAACCAGAGCCCTTGCTATCGCAACAATGTTTGAGCCGGGGTTCAGGTCAACAACCTTTTGAATCGGACCGAGCGCTGAAGCTAAGTCACCCGCCCAACCGGTCCACTTATCAGGGACGAGCGGGTTGGGGTTGATGTAGCCCAGGGTGGTCACGCTCATATGTGCGACATCTACTGCACCACCTGCGGGGTCCGTCCATTCTTGTCGATCAGAGCTAATCCACTTATTCAAGGCAGCGATTATCTGGGACGCTTGAGTGTCCTCTTCCAGCCTTTCCGCGTCGACCTCCCGGTATGCTTCAGCGGCCGCGGACCACTTTGCGCTTCCCTTGAGGTAGACCTTTGATAGGTAGTTGAGGACGCATCGCCAAGTCGGAACTTTGACCCATGTCACGTAACTACTGGATGTGATCGGATCCTCTCCGAAAGCGTAGTCCTTATAAACAACACGCAATTCCTCGAACCGGCTCTCAAGTGCTTCGATCAGATCGAGAAAATCTAGATCGCCGTAATTCACTGGCTGCGCGGGGCGCACCGACGAATCGGCTGGCATGCGACCTGAATATGCCACACGGTCAAGATCCCATTTCCCCCGATATCCGCTAATTTCGTGGAACTGATCAAATACCCAGTTGTCGGGGATGGGGAAACCGAGATTACCTGAGAATCCGGTAGACATGTCAGAAACGAATGATGCCACCGCGTATCCAGCCTGAGCGACCCGGGTGCAGATGTTTCGTGAGGCGTAGATACCCACTCGGTAGCCGCCGCCGAGACTTTGCGTAACTGCCTTGAAGTAGGGCAGGATGTGGCTGGTCACCTGAGGATCCGTGGCATCGTAGTCAACCGCGAAGTAGATCACTGTGGGTGGAACACCAAGGCGTTGGGCATCGGTTTGGGCTTCTTTCGCATGACGGTGCCCATTTTCAACACTAAAGTACTTAAGTTCAGTTGAGTACTCTTGAAAGATTGGGAAATACTTCAGCCCATGACCCACAATTCGCTCTAGCTCACCTGTGCGGAGCGCCTTGAAATAGTCCGCCTCGGACTTACTGCTTTGGTTGGGTTCACTGAGATAGCGGCCTACGATCTGATAACCATCAGCCTTAAGATGTCCAGCAAGCTCGTCAGTGATCTCAAAGCGCGTATCGCAAGCCATACAGGCCCGGTTAGGGTCGCCTTTAGAAGTGAGCAGGCTCATCCATGTGGTTGGATCGGCCACCCCGGTCACTGGCAAGGCGTGTGCTTGCTGGAACTGCCTCAGCGTGTTGCTGATTTCGCTGTTCCACGTGCTGGTCGGCAAAATGGAGTAGCCGTTGCAGACCAGACTCACAGTAGCTAGCCATACCCACTGGTTAGTGCCGCTACTAATTGTCCGTAGCTTGGAGCGAGTGCCTGCACCAAAGTTCCCGGTGGCTTCGGCAGGTGTGTATCCCTCGATTGCTTGGAGTACCTGGATTAGAGCCGTGTTCATTTCACGCCCGTACAAGCCATCAGTGGGAATGATACCTGTGTAGTTCTTGTACCCACGGTTGATCGCTTGCTGTGCCTGACGAATAGCTGTCTTGCCGCCGTATGCCGAGAGTAACCGGAACTGTTTCATTGACAGAAGCGCCATCATCAGTTCAACATCGACCGTTGCACTCGTGTCGCCAAGCCCAATATCCACTTTCATCTGGCGAATAGAATCGGCCACGCGATCGGTAAACTCAAGAGTGATGCCACCGTATTCGGCTCGATATCCCTTACACCACAACGCTCCTTGAATAATCCCGTTAACATTGTCATAGCCAGCAGTTTGGGTAATGCCGTTTGGCCAACGGGACTTGAATCGAGACTGTGTTCCAGTACCGAAATTGTTTGCGGTCGCTGTAATCCCCAGTTCGATTTGCAAAGCGCGGATGAGCGCGTTGATTGTGTCCCAGCCAGTGTTGCCGGTTTCTTGGACTGAGCCGAACCCAGTTTTATTGCCGTAAGTCGCATTTAGCCATTGCTGTGTTTTCAGCACCATTTGATCTGTCATGATTCCTCCTTTAGAAATCAGTCCTTAACTCATGGCGGGCAGTCACCCGCTAAAGAGGGACTAGTAACACCGGTTTGGCTGCTCCGGAGTTTTCGTCCTCACCTGTACGTCTCCGGGAAACCCAAAACCGGACGGGTAAGGAAAAGGAAAACTGAGAAAGCTTGACTGCGATTCGTCCCTCACTGGTACTGCCGACAAATAACGGAGTGTTAATACCCTGTTTGATTCGGGAACTTTGTGCGCGGTTGGCCCCGCCCGCTGACCTTCGACAAGGCGTTAGAGATTCAAGACCTCCAACCCCTCAGCAGGCTTTCGACATTGCCCTGTGTCCAACGAACACCATCAAGATGGGCATCTTTGAGGTTCCAGATGATCGACGCAACAGCGGCCAACGTGTGGGCTCGTCAGTAGGTGTAGACCCGAGGTTGTTGCCTCCACCGGTCATCATCGAGCGCGCTCTGGCGCGAGTGGCAGGGCTTGCACAGCGAACGGAGGTTGGTGAAGTCGTGGGTGCTACCGTGACCCAGCGGGAGCACGTGGTGGACCTCAGCAGCCGGAGTCGTGCGGCCGGCCCCGGTGCCGGTATCGGTGTTCAGACCTTGCCGCCCGTGCGAGCAGCAATAGGGGATGGGCATGACACCAAGACCATCACGCTCTCATGCGGCAAGCTCACCACCGGCGTGACCGTCAAGCAGTGGTCCTCGATCTTGATGCTGCGTAACCTCACCAGCCCGGAAACCTACTTCCAGGCCGCTTTCCGTGTGCAGTCACCGTGGGCGATTAAGAACCCGAACGGGGATAACCCCAGTGAGGAAGAGATCCTCAAACCCGCCGGTTTCGTCTTCGACTTTGCCCCCACGCGGGCGCTGCGGCAGATGGCTGACTATGGGGCTGGGCTCAACCCAGAAGCTGAGAGCTCAGAAGCGGCGGTCGCCGAGCTGGTGAGCTTCCTGCCCGTGCTGGCCTACGACGGGGCCAACATGAAGGAAATCAACGTCGGCGAAATCCTGGATATCGCCATGGCCGGTACCTCCGCAACCCTGCTGGCCAAGGAGTGGGAGTCCGCGGTCCTGGTGAACGTGGACAACCAGACCCTCAAACGCATCATGGAGAACGCTAAGGTCATGGAGGCGATCATGAATATTGAGGGCTTCAGTGCGCTTGGCTCTGACATCTTCGAGACCGTGGTCAATAAGAGCGAGTCCGTTTCTAAGACCAAGAAGGAAAAGGCGAGTCCCTCACTCTCAAGGAGAAGAGGGAGCTCAGCAAGGAGGAGAAGGACTACAAGTCCAAGCGCAAGCAGATCCAGGAAAAGCTGATCAAGTTCGCCACCCGCATCCCTGCCTTCATATACCTGACCGATTTCAGGGAAAACACGCTGCAGGATGTCATCACCAAGCTCGATACGACTCTTTTCAAAAAAGTCACCGGCTTGAGCGTAGACGACTTCCAGCTGCTGGTAAGCCTGGGCGTGTTCAATTCCGTCCACATGAACCAGGCCGTTTTTGCTTTCCGCCGCTACGAAGACGCGTCCCTGGCATACACCGGCATCCGCTCCCACCCCGAGCAGCAACGCCGCATGGGCTTGTACGACACGGTCATCACCCTCCAAGAAGAGAGCCCTGCAAAGTAACTAGTCCATACGGAGGCAACACGCAGCGGGGGCCCATCGGTTTATCCCCTTGTCAGCCAACCTTTTGATGCAGACCCCAAACTGGGGCCTCTCAAACCCGCTATCCAAACCGGCTGTGCCACTGTGATGGGAGCACGAACTCCATCCGCTGCCCGTCGGTGCCTTCCAGGATGAGGGTGCGCCACCGGGTCATCAGCCCCAGGCGATGTGGGCGGTGACGTCATCAGGGTGGGCTGCCAGTGTTTGCGCTGCACGGGTCATTGTTGTGGCCATAGAGGTAGACACCGCGCCACGGTGGGCAGTGCTGGCTGAACTCAGAGCGTCACCTATGGCTGCCACCAGATCAGGGTCGTGGAATAGCCTCCTGAGCAGGAACTGGGCGAGGTAGGCCTGTAGCTCGGTGTCGTGTAGCCAGCCGGTCTCGCAGGTGCCCCGTTTCTTGTAGCTGATGCGGCATTCCCACACAGCCTTGCGAAACGTCGAACTAGTGGAGTGGTGGGTGTGCCGCCCATAGGCGGTACCGCAGTCCTGGCAGGTAATCAGTCCCTTGTACCTCGACAGCCATTTGGGTGACGGTTGCCGGTCTTCATCCCATTTACCCACCAAGGGGTCATACCACTCCACACCCATTGTGTTAGATGGTATTAAGCGAGCCCTACGACGCTTGGTAGAAGCCTCGTTAAGGCAGGTTTTGACAGCTCGGCTGCTAGTGAGCTGGTTAGCTAGTGAGCCTGGTCTGGCTATCGGCCTGGGGAGCCTGGCCTGCGCGGTCGACCCCACGCCACGACCCCACAGTGTCTAGCCTGCTGCTATGTAATCAGCCCTCGACGCGAGCACCCGGTCCGGCCGGAGCCTGCGGATCTGCGGGGCGATCGTAACCACCGGCGGCGCGGTCGTCGGCGTCGGCGTCAGTCTCAAAGAGCATGTTGGCCAGGCGCACGTGCACGGTCTCAATCTTGGGGATGTCCTCTAGGCGCACCGGCTTTTCGGCACTGGTTTCCAAAATCAGTGTGCCGCAACCGAAAATGCGGTCAGTCCAGCCGCGCTCGTAACGGATGTCAGAGATGCGCGAGAGGGGGATGTCGTGACCATCCTTTGTTGAAGATGCCCTTGCGGGTGATGATGCGGCGGTTGGTGATGGTGAAGGTTTTATTTAGCCACTGCAGCCAAGGCGTAATAAATAGTGGGAAAGCCACAATAAGTGTCAGGATCCAGATTGCGTAAAGCCCCCAAGGCTGCCACGACTGTGGGGCAATTACGCTGGCGATGATGGCAACGGTAATGAGCAGTATGGTGCCCAAGATGCGCCAGCCCAATACTTTGGGGTGGGTGCGCATGTAGTCGACTACGTACTCGCCGTCGGATAGATGTCTTTTAGGAAACGCCATAGCTTCATCTTTGCAGACACTCGCCTTAGTGTCACTTGCTTAGGCCGGAAAATTTTAGGTGCGGGCGCGGCTTTTGGGTCGGCGGGTCTTGACGGTGGGGTTTGGCGACGGCGCCGGGCTGGTGGTCGCGCGGGTCGGCGGCGTGCGTGGGCTGTGAGCGCTGAGGGGAGTGTGCTCTGGTGGGTGCTTCGGTGCGCGTTGAGGTGTTGGTAGCACCTGTGGGTCAGCGGCACGCGGCGTACGGCGAGTGTGGACTAGTGGCGTGAGGGCTGACATTGCGCGGCGGGGGAGCTGGGGGAGTGGATAGAGAGGTAGAGGTTAGAGGGCTGCAAAGTTAGATGGTTACAAATACTGACAAATCGTCCCTTGCCTATAAAACCCCATGAATTTTTTATAGGCGAGGGACGATTTTGTATGTACCTGTATGTACCTGTGTGTACTTGTATGTATGCGAAGAGAAGATCAGTTCTGCTTGGCCAGCAGGTCGCGGATCTCGCTGAGCAGCTCGGTCTCGGTGGGAACGGCCGGAGCTGCGGCTTCCTTGGCAGCCTTGCGCTCGCGCATCTTGTTCATGGGCAGCACGATGCAGAAGTAAACAGCGGCGGCCACCAGCAGGAAGTTGATGCCCTGGGTCAGGATGGCGCCGGGCTGGATGTATTCCTTGGAGCTGGGGTCAATCTTGAACTGCAGTACGGAGTCGAAGTTCGGGGAACCGATTAGCTGAGCCAGGATGCCCATGATGAAAGCGGTTACCTTGTCAACGATCGGCTTGAAAGCGTTACCGATAATAACGGCGACGGCTAGGTCGACCACGTTGCCCTGAGAAATAAAGTCGCGGAAGCCCTTAAGCATGGTTTTCCCCCTGAAGTTTTAAGTGAAGTGGGTGTGCCTACCCCGTTTCAGGGTCTGAGCACTATTGAAAGCGGGCCCTGGGAGGCCGCGCCGCATAAAAGCGTAGCCTCAGTTTCCTTAACTGCAAACGTTATTAGTCTCATAGTCCCTTGTGTTTGGGTGAGATTCGCTTTGTTTGGCGGCTCTACATCAACAATTGTGACTTTCTGCGCCAATACCTGCGCCCCGGCCTGGGAGTATGCGCCGTCACTAGAAACCACTCCGCTATTAGTGGTGCTGGCCACTGTGCCCACAATGTCCACCTGCTGGCCTATACGCGCCAGCTGCGAGCCGGTTTGTATCTGCAACTGCACCACCCGCTGCTGCTTGCCTAGATGTGAGAGCGCCGGCCCGGTAAGCATTGATTCAATCAGTGCGGTGCCTTTGGGTAGGTCAATGCTCAGTTTTCGGCCCACTGGGGAGGTGCGTACCGCTTGTGGTGGCGAGGTTGGCAGGTTGCTTAGGACGACGTCGCTGCTGGTGATCACTTGGCCTAAGGACATATCCGTGCGCATTACCCATACCTTTACCTGCCCGGGGTTAGTCAGCGCCTGAACTGCCAGTAGTGCGCATAAAAGCACGGCTAAGGCGGTGATCAGCCGCCGGTGCAGCCATAGTTGGCCGCGCCAAGAGGCCCTAAATAATTGGCGTCTTTGATTGATCTGCCCGGCTGCTGGCTGAGTCCTTTGCTGGAGGCTGTCACGGAGCTGATCACTACTGGTCTGCCCGGGTGTGAGCTGGGGTCCTTGGCCATTAAGCAGGTTGGGCCGTGCCGCCTCATTAAACCCTGAGTTAAAGCGCAGGCTAAAGCTGCGCTGGGGTTCGTCGAGTTCCTGGTTGAGCCACTCCTGGTTGAGCCCCTGGCAGTGAACGGCAGAGCCGGTTTTGCGTTGCATGAATCAAGTGTTTAGCTTTTAGTCCAGTGCCTGCTGGGCGGCTGTGGATGGGCAGCATTTAGGAAATTTTTTATCCACAGGTGCGTAAAACCGCCCCGCACCAAACTGCAGCCCGCAGCGGCGCCGTCGTCGGCAAAAAACACCTCGCGCCCAAGAACTTACGTTCCAAGGGTGCGGGGTTAGTAACGATGCGGGGTTAGTAACGATGCGGGGGTTAGTAACTATGGGGCCCACTAGAAGCGGGTGATGCCTTCCGTGGTGATAATGCCGTTAACCGGGCGGTCAAACTCGGCAGTGGGTAGGGACCGTGTCGGTCAGATACTCGTTGGGGTGCAGCAGTGCGAAAGTTTCCACACCAGGGTTAACCAGTGGCAGCATTCGGTCATACCAGCCGCCGCCTTGACCTAGGCGGTTGCCGTGCGCGTCAACTGCCAGCGCCGGCACCAGTACGCTTTGCACCAGCGTGATAGCGGCAGGCCCCAGCACCAGGCCAGAAGGCTCGGGGGGACGGCCGGGAGCGCGGGTAGCCAGATCATCGCTACCACGGAACCAGCCCCAGCTGCGCGACAGGTGGGGCCCAAGCACAGGTAGGAGCACCTGCACACCGGCGGCGTGCAGCTCATCAATAAGTAGGCGAGTACAGGGCTCGTCTCCTACAGACACATAGGCGGCCACGGCCTGAGCGCCGTTTAAAGCCTGAAAGACGTTTTCGGCCAAAGCCGCACAACGGGCGTCGTGGCGGCGGGACGGGTGGCTGTGCGCAGCGCGCGTGCGGCGAAGCTTGTAACGCAGGTGGTCCTTAAGATCGTCAACGTCCAATCCGACTACGGTGTCGGTCATTGAGTTCCCTTCACTTGATCCGGTTTCTCGTACTTCCAGGGTACCCTAAAAGTATCCCTAAGTGTCGCGCCACTGACCCCACAGGAGTTTCAAATGCGTACCGTCGCTGAACATTTATCGGCCTGCCTTGAGGTCGCCCACGCTGCTGAGCCGCTTGACGTGGTGCTTTCCGACGCCGTGGGCACGGTGCTAGCTGCAGATATCGTTTCTGACGTGGATATGCCCCCCGCGAACCTGGCCGGTTTGGACGGTTACGCGGTGCGCGCCAAGGACTGCGTCAGCGCCTCCCCGGCCACGCCGGTGGTGCTGGATGTGATCGACGCCGTCCGCGCGGGGGATGTGCGCCGCACTCATCTTGTGCCCGGCACTGCGGTGCTGATTGACTCTGGTGCGCCCATGCCGATTGGGGCCGACGCCGTGGTTCCCTGGCAGTTCACCGACCGGGGTGAGGCGCAGGTGACCATTAACCGTAAGGTCAATGCTGGCCAGCGGGTGCGCATGTTGGGTGAGGACGTTGAGGCTGGCGCTACCGTGCTTTCTAAGGGCAGCCGAATTGGGGCGCGTCAGGTGGCGTTGCTGGCTTCGCTGGGTCACCAGCGCGTGGCGGTGCACCCGGTGCCGCGCGTGGTGGTGGTTTCTATTGGCGACGAGCTGATTGAGCCCGGCCAGCGCGCTGAGCCGGGGGACGTGTATGACGCTAACGGTCACGCCCTGTCCACAGCGGTGGCCGACGCCGGCGGGCAGCCTTTCCGAGTAAGTGCCGTCCCCGACGAGTACCACGCCCTTACCGAAACCCTGGAGGACCAGCTGGTGCGCTCTGACCTGCTGATCACCACCGGTGGTTTGAGTGTGGGTCAGGGTGACACGGTGAAAGAGGTGCTCTCGCCGCTGGGCACGGTGCGGTTTGACACGGTGGCGATGAGCCCGGGGCGCCAGTTGGGTGTGGGCACGCTAGGTGACGGTATTCCGGTGTTTTGTCTGCCCGGTGACCCGGTCAGTGCTCAGATGGCTTTTGAGGTGTTTGTGCGCCCGGTGCTGCGTTCGATTGCTGGCTGGCAGGATATCCACCGTCCCTCGCTGCCGGCGGCGGTTTCTACATCCTGGTCTAGCCCGGCGGGGATGCGTGAATTTGTGCCGGTTCAGCTAGCTGGTGCCCCCAGTACTGGCTATCAGGCTCACCCCACGCAGGCGCCAGGGGTGCAAACTATTTCTGGCCTGGCCTATGCAAATGCTATTGCGGTGGTGCCCGAAGAAGTTACGCAAGTTAATGCTGGGACGCAATTGCATTGCCTACTTTTAGATATGTAACGCAATAGTAACGACACGCCGCGAAACTTCCGGATGCCTCCTGTATAAACACTTACTTTTAGTCGTATGGTGTTTCAGGCGGTTCTTGGTTTGCGCTGGCGGTTGCAATCTCGTTCTATTTGCTGCCACATTTGCGCAGGCGCGATAGGCTAGCAGTCTACTCGCATGACCAGGATCGCTACTCGCCCCACCTGCGTGTGTTAAATACGGCTATGGTGGCAGGTAAATCTACAGGTCACGCGAATAATAATGATATTGCTAGGCTGATTTTTAGCCCGGAGGTGAAGGTCATGAATCGACCTGCCGTGAGGAACGTGCGTGCCGCGCGCCTGGAGCGTGATTTAGCGAAGGCAAAGCGGGCTCAGGCTGCTCACCAGGCCAAAGCTTCAGCTGCTGCCAAAACTCGCCGTATCCTGATGGGGTCTTTAGCTGGCGTAACTGTGCTTTTAGGGGTTTTAGCGGGGGTCTTTACTTGGCCTTGGTTTGTGGTTTTGCCGACGGCGGCCCTGCTTGCGGCCGCTATGGTCGGTGACGTGCGCGTACGTCGCGTAAGCTCCAAAAATGATGCTGCTCTGGCTGTGCGGGTGAGCCAGCTAGAGGAGCAGCTTGAAGGTGTAGGCCGATCCGCCAAGAGCGTCAAGGAAGCTAAAGCTAAGCGTGAGGCTGAGATTGCCGCCCGTAAGGCAAAAGCGGAAGCAGCCCGCCGCGAGGCGGCTCGCCTGCGTGAGCAGGAGGTTGCTGCGGCCCGTAAGGAGCTGGCTGAGCAGGAGCGTCAGGCCCGCGAAAGCGCTGAGGAAACCGATGTGCGTCAGCGTGAGCAGGTAGCTAAGGCTAAGGATCAGCTGGTGCGGGAAGCTAAAACCGCCACTGAAGCCAAGTATTTGGCACGCCTAAACAAGCAGGCTGAAGCTAAGCGGGCTGAGGAGGTGGCTAAGCCGGCCGCCCCGGTTGAGCGAGGCCGCCAAGTCTGCCCCGACTGTTGCCAAGCCGGCCGCCTCGGCTACTGCGTCTGCTTCGGCTGCCGCCAAGCCGGTGGCCTCCACTACTGTGTCTGCTTCGGCTGCCGCCAAGCCGGCCTCTGCCACTAAGGTGACTTCTGCTGACAGCGCTGGCGACGTCGTCGAGACTGCCAAGACTGCCCCCAAGGCCGCTAGCGCCACCAAGTGGGAGCCGGTGAACGTGCCCGCCCCCAGCTACACCATGGCTGCGCGTGGTCCGCGTCGCCGGGTTGTAGAGGCCGAGGCGGACTTCAACTCCGCTAAGGAAGTAACCGGCGTGGTTAACCCGGTGCGTCCCTCCAGCGCTCCGGCTAACGTGTCGCTGGATGTGGAGTCTGTGGCTGGGGACTTCAAGCCGATCGACCTCGATGCTGTCTTGGAGCGGCGTCGCGCGGCGGGTGAATAAGCAGGCGGCGGGTGAATAAGCAGCCAGGGCGTGGCTCGCAGAATTTACGCGGACCGCGCGCTGTGCTAAGCTAAACCCGCCCATGGGGCTATGGCGCAGTTGGTAGCGCGTCTCGTTCGCAATGAGAAGGTCAGGGGTTCGAATCCCCTTAGCTCCACGCATCCCAACCCCGGGCTTCCGTTGGAAGTCCGGGGTTTCTGTATGTGCGCACGGTTGGGGATAGGGCCGGGCATATGCTCAACTCCCTCAACAACCCCCACACCCAGCTACGCGACCGCCTCGGTGAGGTCCAGGTCTGGCTCGGCGAGAAGGCCGAGGCCTTCCTCGTCATGGGGAGGGGAGCGCATAATGACTTCGGCCCCGAAAACAACGATGCGTCGCAGCGCAACAACGAAGGAGACAATCATGTGTCGACCCACCACCTGCGAGGTATGCGGAAAGACCACCTGGAAGGGCTGCGGCAAGCACATCGACTCGGTGAAAGAACAAGTGCCCCCGGATCAGTGGTGCGATAAGAACCATACCGATGAGGAGTACGCCCTCGCTGAGAAAAAGAGCGGTTTCTTCGGCAGTTTCTGCAGCTAGCCTGCAGCCCACTGTCAGCGTCGTGAGCACCGCGATGCTGGGTTATTCGCGCCCTTTTCGAGGCCTCGAGTCGTGCGGCAAAAACAGATCGGCGATTGAGGAAAAGTGGAGAGCTTGTTGCTTTCAGGTGATGCCTTGCAGTCACCTCAAGCGTTTCTGGAACTCGGGTATCATTAGGTTTTCGTTGACCTGTCACTTCGTTTGAAAGTGGAGGAAGAATATGATCTGGGATCGGGTTGCCCCGCTCTACGACCTCGCTGTCAACACGCTCAACAGAAGGGTGTACTACGGGACAGGCAGCGCCGTTGCCCGGTTGATTCGCCCCGGTGACACCGTGCTCGAATGTGCGTGCGGCACGGGCACGATCACCGCAGCCATCGCTCCCGCATGTGCGCGTGTGGTCGCGACCGACTACTCCGAGGGGATGCTCAAGCAGGCCGGGAAGAAGCTCGCGCGCTACCCGAACGTGGTCGTCGAACAGGCGGATATCACCCACTTGCGCTACGCGGACAACTCCTTCGATGCGGTCGTTGCTGCCAACGTCATTCACTTGCTGCCTGAACCGGGCGAAGCGCTCAAGGAGCTTAAGCGGGTTACGCGCCCGGGCGGCACGATCATCGTGCCTACCTACGTGATTCCCAAGAAGCGTGCACACACCATATTTCTGAAGCTGATCTCCCGATGCGGCGTACACTTCCAGGAGCACTTCGACCCGGCGTCCTACCGGGCGTTTTTTGAGCGCATGGGCTATGCCCGTGTCACCTACAGGGTCGTGCGAGGCCGGATCCCCTGCGTGATCGCGTCCTTTACGAAGGAATACTAGGCGCTTCGTGACCATGGCACGCCCCGAGTCCACCAGACAGATAATCCGGCCTGGAAACCAGGTCGGATTTTTTGTTGCCAAAAGCGGCTGGGGTGGAGCGTGAGCGCCAAAGTGAGACCCATGTATTTAAGGTTCGGATACGCCTTTGGGATAAGAGTTTTAATTGTTTACTTTTAGGTCTTTAGGACTAAAGCAGATAAACCTATAGCTTTGTAAATATAAGCATTGTTTATGATGACTTTGTAAAAAGCTTAAGAAAATGCCGAGGGCCGCACGTGAAACGTGCGGCCCATCGCCAATGAGGTTCCTCAACCCGTGTTCCCAGATCGGGGAGGGCGCCTCCTTCGCCAGAACGTTCACTGTAGGCTCCCTTTAAACCTCAGTCCAACTAGCTCTCGGCCGGTCATCAGGCTCCCCAACCCTCGCGACCGCTAACCTCTGGCGGTAGTAAGAATTTAACCCCCTCTGCCTGTAAGAACACCCCTGGGCAAGCTGTGAATTTCCTGGGAAATTTAAATAGCGTTCCCAGGTTTCTGTGAAAGCGAATTTGACCTGGATAAACACCAAAATACCCGACTACATACAAAGTAAAGTTTTTATCCCTCAATGCAACTTCGTGCAGCTTACTAAGCCTGTAGGCTTGTAACCGTGCTCTGTCAGCTCCACGATGCATCCCTGTGTCGCTCCTGTCCCAACCTTGATCTATCCCTGGCGCAGCAGCTGCAATTAAAGCAATCTGCGGTGCAAGCCACACTTGCCGGTCAGGTTGAGACGGCCGCCTGGCTTGAACCTTTCGCCAGCGCCCCCAGCCACTTCCGCAATAAAGCCAAACTGGCGGTTTCGGGCACAACCCACGCCCCGGTGCTGGGTTTAGTTGACCGTTTCGATAACGGCACGGATTTAACTTCCTGCCCGCTGCATGTAAACGAAATTAAAGCCGCACTAGCCCCATTAACTCGCGCAATTACCCGCATGGGATTGCAGCCCTACTCAATCGTCAAGCGGCGTGGGGAGCTTAAGCATGTGCTGATTACCGCCTCGGCTAACGGCCAGCTGATGGTGCGTTTCGTTTTGCGCTCGACGGCGCAGCTGCCGGCTATCCGTAAAGGTGCGCCCCGCCTGCAAAGTGAGTTACCTGGATTGCGGGTGCTGTCGGTAAATATTCAGCCCCGCCCAGCCGCGATCTTGGAGGGCGAGCGCGAAATTATTTTGAGCCAGGACTCAACCCTGGACATGCCGCTGTACCTGCCGGAACTGGACGCAGACGGCGTCGTCGTAAATAACAAAAAAAGCGTGCTGCCGCTGGTGCTGCCCCCGCAGTCATTCTTCCAAACCAACAGTGACGTGGCCGCCGGGCTCTACGCCCAAGCCCGCGCCTGGGCGCGCGACTGTGCGGGCCAGTCGATTTGGGACCTGTACTGCGGCGTGGGCGGCTTTGCCCTGGCCCTAGCCCAGCCCGGTGCGCAGGTGCTGGGAGTGGAAGTTTCCGCCCCTGCCATCGACGGCGCCCGCGCGGCCGCCGCCCAGCTGAGCCTGACTAGCCCGCAGGTTCGCTTTGAAGCAGGCGACGCCTCCGTGCTGGATGCCTCGGGCCAGGTCTATGGTCACGACAAGCCTGATCTATTAGTAGTTAACCCGCCCCGGCGCGGCATTGGCGAGTTGGCCGCCTCAATTGAAGACAGCGGCATTCAACGAGTGCTGTATTCCTCCTGCAATCCGGCCTCACTGGCCAAAGATCTAGAGGTGATGAGCAGCTATCGGGTACGCCGGGCGCGGTTGTTCGACATGTTCCCTCACACCAATCACGCTGAAGTGCTAGTTGAATTAATTCAGAACTAGGCTTTGCGCCTGCTTGCAGTGCTGGCAGGCTGAATGTAACCTGTTCCACTCACATTCAGCCTGGCTAATTCCCTAATATGTTCATAACCAAGAGCTATAGATAAGGAATGTTGTGTCTAAGCAAGCCGAATCCTCGAAGGATGAAAAGAACGCGCAAGCCGCTTCCGAGCAGGAAGTTCGCTCCGGTTTGGCGCTTACCGTTAAGCAGGAAAAGGTCCTGGGGTGGGTTGCTACCTTCATGGCCGTGTGCATGTACGTCGCCTACGTTCCTCAGATCGTGAGCAACCTCAACGGCCAGGCCGGTAACCCGCTGCAGCCTCTGGTAGCTGCAATCAACTGCAGCCTGTGGGTGTACTACGGCCTGTTCAAGCCTTCTCGTGACCTGCCGCTGGCAGCCGCTAACGCCCCCGGCATTTTCTTCGGCCTGGCTGCCTTCGTCACCGCGCTGTAAGACGCAGAGTTGCTAGACGGTGTCAGGCCCTGCCGTATTGCAGATAGGCTGCTCGCATTCGTCACCAATGCGGATGCCCGGCGCCAATGCCCCGGCTTGGCTAGCGCGCAGCTGTTCCAACTCGCGCACCACCCGCTCGCGTAGCGAACGCGGATCAATAGTGTTCAGGTAAATCTTGGTGGCGCCCTCAAAACCCGCCAAAGTGGAAACACGCCACTTAAGCACCACCCGCCAAGGCATTTCCTTAGCTATGCCCGGGGCGCGGTAATGCCACTCCTCGTTTAGTGGCACCTGCGTGCCCGTAGCCTGGTGTAGGGCGTGCACCAAATCGGAGACCGCATCCACCTGTTCAGGCTCCATCAGCCACGGCTCAGAGACCGGCCCGGTGGAGTAGACCTCCAGCGAGGGGTAACGGTGACCCACCCCAGCCAGGGCCACGGCGCCGTCGTTAGCAGCCACAACCAAACCCGCCCGGTAAGCCCAATCCACAAAATCACGGTAAATATTGCCGTTAGCGTTCACGCGGGCAATCTCAGCCTGCAAGCTAGCTCCCAGCGAATCCACGCCCACCACCTGTTTGTGCAGGTGATCGAAGCTAGCACCGGCCGGGCGCAGCCAGTTCTGGAATACGGCCACATACTTAACGTGCTTGTTTTGCAGGTACTGCGCGTGCATGGCGTTAACCGCCCACTGGGTCCACACGCGGTGCTCGGTCACGCTTAAAGTGGCGCTACCTGCTAGGCCAGTAGTGTCGACGGCGTCATCGCGCCAGTGGCGGCGGGCCACCAACACATCATGGCTGCCCCCGAAAAAGCCGGCGCTGTGACGGCGAATGTCGCCCAGGTTCAGCTCGGCAATCTCTGCGTCACCAGCTCCGGAGGCGCGCAGCTTGGCGCTGACAATAGCGCGCAAATGCTCGTATCCGGCGGCGTCAGCCAGGTAGTTTTCAAGCCGGTCACGGCAGCGCTCAGGTAGCTTAAAACCATAGTTAGCTTGCCAATAATTGAACGGCAAAATCTCAAAAAGGTTGGGGATACGGCGAAAGTCGGCTACGCTCTGATCTAAGTATTCAGGCAGCAAGCCAAAAAATGTGTGCCAGCTGTCGCCCGCCCTGGTGGTGTCGCCCGCCTCGGCAGCTGCGGCACCCGCGTTACCAGAGCCGGCGTCGGCGCTGGCGGCGTCGTCGTCCTTAACCGAGGCAAAACGCACGATACGGGCATATTCAGGCGGCGTCTCCAGATAACGGCCGCTACAAAAAGCACAAGTGTGACTGTGCATGTGGGAACTGAGCGGACGCACCTCAACCTGAGGTAGGCGCAAGGGGCGGTTAGCGCGGCCGGGTACAGTCCACACTTCCGTGCCAGTGAAAGGGCTAAGCTGCTTGACAGTACCGTCACAAAGACGGCGCAGGTAGGGGTGATCGTCCATGCCTCTATTGTGCCGGGTTTTAGATTGGAGGGAACATGCTAGGAGATGCCTTTGGGGCGCTGTTTTTAATCGCCACCGTAATATTTCTAGCGCCGCTCATTGCGCGAGCCATCCCGGGCGGGTTTGTGCCAGAAACTGTGCTTTTGCTGGCCGGTGGAATGGCCATGGGTGCGGCTGGCTTTACACTCACCGAGGCAGGGCGAACCGATTTCCTTCCTGCGTGAACTGGGCGTAGGTTTCCTGTTCCTGCTGGCCGGTTATGAGCTGGACCTGGGGGAGCTGCGCGGCTCAGGCGGGCGCCACGCCATAGTGGGGTGGTTTGCCTCGCTGAGCTTGGCTTTCGCGGCGGTGATCGCCATGGGGGTGGGGTCAATTACTGATATGCGCGACGGCGCTATAGCCCTGGCTATTGCTATGACCTCCACCGCCCTGGGCACACTACTGCCGATTTTGCGCGAGCGTGGGCTGCTATCTACCTCAGTGGGTGCCGCCGTACTAAACCATGGGGCGATTGGTGAAGTCGGCCCGATTGTGCTGATGGCGCTGCTGCTGGGAAGTCGCGCCACCTGGGCTTCGGCGCTGGTGCTGGCCGGCTTTATGGCTATCACAGCGCTAATCATCGTGTTCAACGAGCGGGTTAAGCGGGCTGGCACGCGCCTGGTCGCGGTAATTCAGCGCGGGCAGCACACTACCGCCCAAACCACTATTCGCGCCGCCGTGTTGCTGCTGGTGGGGCTGTGTGCACTGGCTGAAGTGTTTGAGCTTGACGTGGTGCTGGGGGCGTTCGCGGCGGGAATTATTTTGCGCCGGGTGCTGCCTGAGGGTTCGCGGCCCTTTGAGGAAAAACTTGATGGTTTGGCCTATGGTTTCTTCATCCCGATTTTCTTTGTAACTTCAGGCATGACCATTACGGTGTCGAACCTGAGTGAAAAGATTGGCCCGATTCTGGGTTTCTTGGTGCTGCTGGTGGCCGTGCGCGGAGTGCCGGTGCTGCTGGTGAGCGCCGCTGAGCGTAAACGTGACGGCTCACGGGTGTTCAACTGGCGTCAAAGCCTGCAGGTGGCCTGCTATTCCACCACCGCCTTGCCGATTATTGTGGCCGTGACCCAGGTGGCGGTTTCTGCCGGAACCATGACCCGCGACGTGGCTTCCACCCTGATTTTGGCTGGTGCCTTGTCTGTGCTGATTATGCCGACGGCGGCGCTACCCTTGTCGCGGCGCACCGATAAGCTGCCCCAAACCCAGACCATGGGTGTGGTGCAGGGGCCGGTGCGTGCCGATGGTTCCACCACTGCTAGCACGCAGGAAGAAGATGGTTACGCTGTGGGCCGTCCTAGCGACGGTGCCGAGGCGCAAGATGCCCCCGAAGTGCGTACCGCCTTGTATGTGCCCCCGCATGAGCGGGTTGACGCCGGCCGTGACGCCCTAGCCCAGGCCCAGGGTGAAACTGGCGTGGAATCTGGTGGGCGCCTGGGCGGCGTGCAGGTGCGTCTAGGGGTGCTTTCGCACCGCCTGCAATGGCAGGGCGATGAGCCAGTGCACTGGCAGCTGCGTAGGCGCATGGTCAAGCGCATAAACCGCCGTCGCCACAAGTAGGCAGGTGCAAGTACAAACACAGGCAAAATACATACAAATACAGGCAAAATCATCCCTTCCCTATAAAAAATTCATGGGGTTTTATAGGGAAGGGATGAAATGTCAGTATCTGTAGTTCAACTACTTATACTTTAGTTCAATAACTTATACTCTAACCAATTCTAGGCATTTTCGGCTGCCTCTAAAGCCGGCGACACCGCCTCCGGGGCTGCCGCCGCCGGGGCCGATGGCAATGCCGCCAGAGCCGACGACGACGCCGGGCAAGCGCGGTGCAGCCAGTGGCTAGTTGTGCGTCAATGGGTCAGGTCAGCCTACGCGCCAAGACGCAGGCGTTAGGTGCTCCGCCCGGCTGGTTAGCTTGACCGCAAGGGTTGACGTCGACGCCGCCGCCAGGGCCGCCGCTGCCCAGGTAGGCCACCGCACGACCAGGCCTAGGCGCCGTTACCGTAGTGCGGCGGGACGTCACCTAGCAGTCGCGCGTCATTGGCGTGCGCGGACGGATCCTCGCGGTGCAAATCTTCACGGCTCCAAGCTGGCCTTTCAGCATCCACCTTGCCCAGCGCCTCCTGCACAATCTGCTCAAGGTTGGCGCCCTCGGCCACCCGTTCGCGGTCCTTCGGCCCCAAATGCACTACGCGCCGACGCCGCCGCCCGGCTTGGGTAGGATGCACGGCTTGGGTGGGGTGCCCGGCTTGGTTGGGGTGCGGCTTGGGTGGGGGAAGCCTGAGCCAGTGGGGCCTCAGTGTGCCCGGCTGCGGTGGCTGCGGAGGCTGCGCTGGTCGCCGCCGCAAAGGCAGGGTTTGCCTGATCGGCCGCTACGACTGCGCTGGCTGGCGCGCCCGGGACGGGCGCGCCAGCGTCTGCACTGTTTTGGCTGGTCATTATGGTTCTCAGCTCGCTTGGTGGTGTCCCGGTTGCAGCTCAGTTGCGGCCACGCTTGACAGCGTGGTGTAGCACCGCGTCCACAGTGGTGCCGCGTCGCTTGAGGGCTAGGGTTTCGCGTAGCTGCTCCACTTCCTCATCCTCACTGCGTTCGACGCCGTCAGAGCGAATCCAGGACACCAGATCATCAAGCTGATCGTCGCTGTAGGCCTGCAACGGCAAGCCCTGGGCGATCGGCGGGCGCACGTCACGCTCGCGGGCAGTGTCACCGTCCCCAGCACCGTCACCGGCTCCAGCTGCATTAGTGCCGACGGCGCCCTGGCCAGCTCCTGCAGAACCCTGCCCGGCTGCGGCCGCGCTGTGGGCACTGGCCGCGCTAGCGCCCTGGCCAGCGCTGCTAACGCCAGCGGCGCTGGAAGAGAGACCAGGCGGGGGAGGAACCGGCCGCTCACCGGCCGCGCCAGTTCCGGTGGCCACCCCGGTAGCGCCAGCCCCAGCCCCGGTGGTGTGGGCACTGCGGCTGCCAAGCCCAGCGCCAGCTCCGGCAAGCCCACCGGCCGCGCCAGTCCCGGTAGCGCCAGCGCCGGCCCCGAGCCCAGCGCTAGCCCCATATCCGGCTGCCGCCGAGTCGCCGTCGTCGCTAATTAGCTCCGGAACCGCCTCGCCGTCGTCGCTGACACTTTGACGCTTATCAACAATGTCGAGCACCAACTGGCAGATGCGCTCAGCCTCAGCGGAAGGATCCACAAACACGCCGGCACTAAAGGCCCGGTACACGGTCCAGCCGCGCCGCTCCAGGCGCTCCACCCAGTAGCGCTCACGCATACGCACCGAAGGCTCATCCATATAAGCCTCGTCGTCGGTAAGCACCGCCACCAGCAGCTCGTCGGGGTAGTCGGGGTGGCCCACAGCCAGCGGGATAGCCCCGGGCCCATCCGTGCCGTAACGCGGCACCACAGACAGGCCCATCTGGAAGCAGTGCAAAGCCAGATCCAGCAGCAGGCGGTCAGGGGCCTTACCGGCGTCGTCGAGAGGCAGCGGACCCACCTGGGCGCGTTCAAGCAGCTGACGCAGCAGACGCTCCCCAGCCCCATGCAGGCGTGAGGGGTCAATGTCGGCTGCGCTCAGGCAAGAAACCACGGTGGTAGTGCCGCGCGAAGCACACAGCGCCGCCACCAGCCCGCCGGCGCCGTCGCGAGTAGACAGCTGCCCGAAGGAGTGCACCAGAGAGCCGTTGGGGGTCTTGGCGTAACCCACCGCAATAATGATGTGGTCGCGGCGCAGACGGTAAGCCTGGCTGATATCCACCACCACAAACGGCTCGGACTTGTCGGCGTTAAAGAACTCCTCCAGGGCGGGAGAGCCGTTAGTTTCGGCCGCCACCGCCGCGCGGATCGCCTCAGCGTGGCGCGAGTTGAGAGCCACCACAGCCAGGGACTGCTCCGGGCGGGTTAGGGCGGCGTCAATAATGTGATCGACGACGGCGTCCACCTCGGCACGTACCGTCTCCACCTCGTTGCGGCCCGGGGCGGGAGTGCCGCGCCCATCAACCGCAGTCAGGGTCAGGGTTTGGGCCCCCGGCGGGGAGGGGATCACGTCAATCACGTCGGCGTAACCATTAGCAGCCAGGAAGCGGGCAATCTCCGGGTCCAGGTTGTGGCGGGTGGTGGACAGCTGCACGTGCTGGAGCACCGGCGCCAAAACCCCAGCCACACCGTTATCAACCGCGTGGGAGTCACCCACCACCACCAGTTGCCGCGAGCGCGCCAAAGCCGGCACTACCTGGCTTAACGGCAGCGGGTAGGAGGCGTCAATGATCACCAAATCCACCCGGGTGGTGGGTTTAAGCACGCTGGGCACCAGCGAGGGCGGCACAATCCAAATCGGCTTGATGATTTTGGCCAGCGGGTAGGTGTCCAAAACGTCGCGCAGGGAGGCGTTGTCGCTGCGGCCCAGGGCCCGGTACAGGGCGCGGGCTTGTTCCTTGTCTGCCCCCACCTCTTGGCGCACGCGCATGGCGTAGGCCTGGGCTACCGGCGCGGCCAGGGTGTGTACCTGGTTGATGTCGGCTTGGCGCAGCTGGGAGGCCAGGTTGGCGAGGGCGGTGGTGTCTAGGCCACCCATGTCGGGGTCTTCCGCCAGGCAGTGGGCCAGGATGGAGGACCACCAGCAGTAGGTCAGCTCTTGTTCCAGGTGCTGCTTGGGCACCTGACGCTGGGCCAGGTCCGCCACCAGGTCGGTTAGGCCGTAGTGTTCTAGCTGCTGCTCAATGCTGTTGATGCGGGGAATGTCTTTGGCGCTGGCTTCTTCGGTGTCCAGCTCACGCAGCATCGAGTGCAGTTTCATGATGGGCATTTCCATCAGGTCCATGCCCTCAGCCGGCCCCTCCAGCAGCGGCGCCAGCTCAGAGAGCATCTGCTCGGTTTGGGCGGCGACGCGCTCCATTTCGTCTAGCCCCAGCGGTAGGCGCGGCCAGCCCCCTTCGCTGGAGTAGCGTTGCCACTGTTCTCGACGGCGCTGCACTAGTACCAGCTCAGAGTACAGGTCTTCGACTTGGCGGCCCGGGCGCACCAGAGAGCGGGCTTGTTTAATGAAACGACGCCGGTCAGAGCCGCTCATTTCTACGTGCTTGTCGCGGCGCCACTGCTTGGTGGCGGTGGCGATCACCATGTCTGCGGCGGAGCGTTCAAAAACTTCGGGCACAAACACGTCTAGGGATTCACGTACCCCGTCAAGCATGGCTAGCTGCTCATGCCACTGGCTCAGGTTCAAGGGGCGGTGTAGCTCAGTTTGGGTGATGGCGGAGCTGATCTGTTCACGCACCAGCGGCAGTAGCTCTGTGGCCAGCTCATGCACCTTAGAGACGGTGCGTTCAGCCATAATTGCACTGTTTAGCGGCACCTGCGACCAGGGGTTAGCAGGCCGATCCTTATCCAGCATCCCCAGGTCATAGGCCTGGGTGAGGATCTTGTTGGCGTTACTTAAACCTGCATGTCAAGGTTAGCTAGGCCCGCAGAGCTGATGCGGGCGCGGGTGCACGCATGGTTATCGCCGCTAGTGAGCTCCACCAGCTCATCTAGCGCCTCATACACCGACACGTTCCAGGGGTGACGGCGCTTGTGTAGCGCGTCCGCGTAGCGTTGCATCCGACGACGCAAAGACACCAGGTGAGCGCGGGTGGTGGCGATAGCCTCCACATCCACCTCAGGCACCTTCACGCCCATAGCCTCACGGATAGAGGCCGAAGCGTGACGCCTAAAAGCGCCGTCGACAGTTAAATCCAAAACCAAATCAGACAGGCCAGCATCGCGCAGCACCTGCGCCACAGCCCGCCCATCAGCCCCGGAGGCTGGAACATGCAGTACATGGCGGCCACTAGCGGCGGCGTCGGCCAAAATAGCGGCCAAAGTCGCGGGCACATCCACCCCGGGCGGGGCATCCAAAAGCAGCTGGGCGCCCGTGCCCACAGCCTCAATGGCATAGGCCTGGGAAGTATCCAGATCCCCAATGCCACGCTCATAGTCAGGGTCCAAATCCGCGCGGATCGCCGGCGGCAAATCAACATGCAAAGCGGCGCGGGCATGATCGTCCCCCCAAAGCGGCGGCAATCAGCGGGTTAGTGCGCAGCAGTGGAATAACCGCCTCAAAGTCAGCCAGCAGGCTCTGGCCCGGGTGTACAAAAGCACCCACAACCAGGCGCTCGTGATACTCAAAGCCGGGCAGATACTCGCGCCCCAAACTGGCAATCCGGGTCAAAACCGCGCGCGGCGTGAACCCACCAGGGCTGATAGCGGCGCGAGCAATAGTTTCCACATCCACCTTGCAGCCATAAGCCTTAAGGGCCTTAACCAGCACCGGGTTAACCGCGATGGAAGAATCCAAGGTCAACGCACTCTGGGCGGTGTCAGTGCTCAGCCGCACCGGGCGCAGCAAAATCGGGGCGTTAACCGTGCGCACCGGGCCGTCACCCACCTGCTCACTAAACTCGGCCACACCCAACGCCAAATGCACCGCAGCCTGACCAAACTGGCGTTGCAGCTGGTGCGAGCGGGTAGCCAGGGCGTTGAAAGAACGCTGCGCCACACTCAGAGAGGCGTTTTCGCGCACCAGGTTACGCAGGCGCGTAGTGCTGCCGCCGTAAGCTGCGCCAAGCCCGTGGGGTGACCGTCAGTTAAGTCAATAACCGCCGCATCCAGGAAGCTAACATCGTCAAGGCTAGCTACTTCCCCCAGCGCGTTAAGCTCAGCCCGCCAGGACTTAATGGCAATATCTAGGGTTTCGTCCAGGCTTAAAGGGGCGACGACGTCGTCCGCGTCAGTGCCGTCCGAAAAGTCTGTGGGGTCTACCTCAAGGCCAGAATGCTTGCCAGAGCCAGAAAAACCGGCAGAACCGGCAGAACCAGCTGCGGAGGCGGCGTCGGGAACTGAAGCGGGGGAGGTGGCGCTCGCGGAGTGGGAGGCGCCCGAATGCGCCGATAGGGGCGCGTCAGTTTCGGTGGGCGCGCTGGTATCGCTTGAATCTGTGGCGAAGTAGCTCTCTTCCGCAGACGTGTCGGAATTGTGCCTACGATGGCGACCGAAAGAGAAGAAAGCTGGAGTCATGGCCCTAGATTAACTGGCTAAAGTTACCGGTCGGGGCAGGGCGCGCTAAAAAGTTGACTTTTGTTATGGGGCCTTAATGGGCTATAGTCGTGCGTGCCCCTCGTGTGGCGTTATCTCGTGAACTCCCCCAGGACCGGAAGGTAGCAAGGGTAAGCGGGCTCTGGCGGGTGCGCGAGGGGTTTTTGCTGCCCTTTTGCGGCTTGTGCCGCCGCCGCCCGGGCCGTTTAGGCGTCGATCGCGGCGGACGGATTACGCTAGGCGGTAGCGCTGCAGCGCTATTGCGTCGAGCCTGCGTGCTTGGGATTAGCAAAGCGTTTAGAGTTCAGCTGTGACCACTGCTCTGTATCGCCGCTACCGCCCCGACACTTTTCAACAGGTGATTGGTCAAGAGCACGTGACCGAGCCGCTGATGGCTGCTTTGCGTGCGAACCGCGTTAACCACGCCTACCTGTTCTCTGGGCCGCGTGGCTGCGGTAAAACCACTAGTGCTCGCATTTTGGCCCGTTGTCTCAACTGTGAGCAGGGGCCGACGGATACTCCTTGCGGGGTGTGTCCCTCCTGCGTGGATTTAGCTACCGGCGGCAGTGGCTCACTGGATGTGGTGGAGATTGACGCCGCCTCCCACAACAGCGTGGAGGACGCCCGTGAGCTGCGTGAACGCGCCTCGTTTGCACCGGCCCGGGATACTTACAAGATTTTTATTCTCGACGAAGCCCATATGGTCACTAATCAGGGCTTTAACGCTTTGCTGAAGCTGGTGGAGGAGCCGCCGCCGCATGTGAAGTTCATTTTTGCCACCACCGAGCCTGAGAAGGTGATTGGCACTATTCGCTCGCGCACCCACCACTATCCTTTCCGCCTGGTGCCGCCGCCGGTGTTGGAGGACTATTTGCGCCAGCTTTGCCACAGCGAAAAGGTTGAGGTGGGCGACGGGGTGTTGCCGCTGGTGGTGCGGGCTGGTGGGGGCTCGGTGCGTGACACCTTGTCGGTGCTTGACCAGCTAATTGGTGGCTCTGACGGCAAAGTTGATTATGAGCAGGCCATTGGTTTGCTGGGGTTCACTGACATTTCTTTGCTTGATCAGTGCGTGGATGCGATTGCTGCCCGCGACGGCGCCGCCTGCTTTGAGGTGGTGCAGCGCGTGGTTTCCTCTGGTCACGATCCGCGCCGGTTTGTGGAGGATTTGCTGCAGCGTCTGCGTGACCTGCTGATTTTGGCTGTGGCCGGGGATCAGGCGCAGGCGGCTTTGGGTTCGCTGCCGGTGGATCAGCTGGAGCGGATGCAGGTGCAGGCGCGCGCTTTGGGTGCTGGACAGTTGTCTCGCTGTGCGGATATGTGTGCTGCTGCTTTGGGCACCATGGTGGGGGCTACTAGCCCGCGTTTGCAGCTTGAGTTGTTGATGGCCCGCCTGCTGGTGGTGGGTTTGGCCCAGCCGACGACGGCGCCGCGCTCCCTGCCTGGTGGCGGCTCTCAGGGTGTGGTTGGGGCCCAGGGTCAAGATGGCGCCGGGCGCGCCTCGGTGGGTTCGGGCCGCGCCCCGGAGGGTTCGGGCCGTGAGGCGGCGCGGGCTGCTTTGCAACGCGCAAATATGGCAATTCCAGTGCTTGCTGAGGCCCCAAGTGGGCCGGGTGTCGGGGGAGGCGTTGGCATGAATGTGCCGGTGGCGCCCAACGCCCCGGCGGCCCCTAGTGTTCCGGGCAGTGTTCCGGGCACGCCCAGCGTTCCGGCTGGTCCTAGCGCTGCCAGCGCAGCTTCCAGCGCGCCTGCGGCGCGCTCTGCCGCAGGGGCTGGACCCGCAACTGCTGGATCCGCTGCGCAAACCCGCTCGGCTGCCCAGGCGGCAAATAGCGCGGCTGTCCGCCCTGCCCAGGGGCCGGGGGCTGGCTCGTCGTCGCCGTCGGAGCTGATCCGTAACCGTTGGGGCGAAGTGCTGGCCAAAGTTAAGGCCGCTAGCCGCGTGACCAACGCCCTGGTGGGGGCTAATGCGCAGCCGGGCAAGGTGTCGGGCGAGACTTTTCACGCTGATTTTCGCCTCGCCGGGCCTGGTGCGCAGCTTTAACTCTGGGCGTCACCCGCAGGTGGTGGCCGGGGCGCTGTATGAAGCTTTGGGTTTGCGCCTGCAGGTTCAGGCAGTTAGCGACGGCGACGCAGCAGCGGTTGCTGAGCCCGGCTCAGCCCCCTATCCACCTAGTGCAGCTAGCGCCACTCATGTAGGCGGCCGTCAAGGCCGTGGCAATGAGACGGCAGGCGGCCAGACAGAGTCAGGGCAGCTGGTCGGGGCGCAGACTCAGCGTCCTGCGCAGCGCTCGGAATCTCAGCGCGCAGACTCGCGCCCTGCGCAGCGTTCCAAGCCGACTCGACGCGAAGCTACTCCGGCGCGCGAGGCGGCCCCTTCAGCTTGGGACCAGCCAGCTCCGGCCAGTTGGGATGAAGACTGGGAAGTAGTGCAAATCCCTAACTCAGGTAGTGCTGGGCCAGGCGGCGCTGAGGCGCCGGTAGACCAGGCCTCTAGTGACTCACATGGTGGCGCTCCCACGGACGGCCCTGCTGGCGGCGTTCCCACGGGTGGCCCTGCTGGCGGCGTCCCACCCGGGCTCCAGGCTGGCGATCCTGCTAGCATCCCCGCTGGTGGCCCCACGGATGGTCCACGAACCATGGGCGGCTCGCAAGCCGCTGGCTCCCCGCAGGCCGGTGGTCAGGACGATTGGGCTGGTGGCGGCCAGTTTGATCAGGCGCAAGACAGTGTCTACTTTGGTGGCCCGGCGCAGGATGAAGGGCAAGCTAGAGGCCAGTTTGATGCCGTGACCAGGCGGTGCAAGCTCTGGCCTAGCAACAGTAACCGCAGGCAGCGCCGCAATTGCAGCCACCAGTGCAGCTTCAGTCAGCTCCCACTTGGCACCAGCTAGCCCAATAGCGCCAGCCACTCCTATGGCTTCAGCTGGTTCCAGCACAGCCGCTGCGGCCCTGGCTGCCTCGCGCGCCAACCACCCCTCCAATGGCGCGGCCAGTGCAAACACCTGGAAAAGTACCTGGGAGTCCGCCCCGATTCCCACGCCAGACAACTACACGCCAGTGGCGCCAGAGCCTGAACTAGCCACTGTCCACCGCCTGCACCCCCTGCCTGCGCTACCCAATGGGGGAGCACAGTCAGCCCCGGCGCCAGAGGCAGCTCACAGCTGGCAACCCGATCCAGGCGCCTCTAGTCGCATGGCCCAAGCCATCGCCGCTGCAAGAGCCGCAGCTAACGCGGGCGGCGTCGTCGACGATGAAGAAGACATGCCCTCCATGGACGACGCGGACGCAGACGAATCCGGCGCTGTAGGCATAGAAGTAGTCAAACGCCTGCTGGGTGCGAAAGTAATTGAAGAAGTAACCGTGCGGGCAGATGATCGCTAAAGACGTATCTGAGCGTTAAAGACGTGGCGTCGCTGCAATCCATGCCTGGCGCGAGTTGCTGGCTTAGCGCGGCCCCAGCCGTCAGCCTGCGGCCCCAGCCACCGGCCCAGCCGGCTCAGCCGTCACCCCGCGCCCCAGCCGCTTAGCCGTCACCGTGCACGCCCAGCCACCGGCTCGCGCAATCAACCACAGCCCACACCCATTAGCTGCCAATAACAACCCAAGGAGACGTAAGTGCCCGCCATTTACGAAGGCGCAGTACAAGACCTGATCGACGAACTAGGCGCCTTGCCGGGGATCGGCCCCAAATCAGCCCAGCGCATCGCCTTCCACATCCTTGGCGCCGACGCCGCCGACGTAAACCGGCTGGCCCAAGCCCTAACCGCTGTAAAAGCCAAAGTACGTTTTTGTGAAACTTGCGGAAACGTTTCGGAGGAAGAGCAATGCAATATCTGCCGTGATCCGCGCCGTGACCAGGGGCTAATCTGCGTGGTGGAAGAGCCCAAAGACGTCGTCGCCGTTGAAAGAACCCGCGAATACCGGGGCCTTTACCACGTGCTAGGCGGCGCCATTGACCCCCTCAACGGCATCGGCCCAGATGAGCTGCGGGTGCGCCAACTATTGGCCCGGCTGACCCCACAAGTGCAAGAAGTAATCATTGCCACTGACCCAAATATCGAGGGGGAGGCCACAGCAACCTACCTGGCACGTATGCTGACCAGCATGAACGTGCCCGTCTCACGTCTGGCGTCTGGTCTGCCGGTGGGCGGCGATCTGGAATATGCTGATGAAATCACGCTCGGTCGCGCTTTTGAAGGTAGGCGCCGGGTTGAGTAACGCCAAAAAGACGCTACGCGCAGGCTAAAAACAGAAAGGACCTTTATGGCCCTGGTAGTGCAAAAATACGGAGGTTCATCCGTTGCGGATTTAGCGGCAATGCGCCGCGTAGCCGCACGGGTGATTGAACGCCACAACGCAGGCGACACAGTGGTAGTAGTGGTTTTCCGCCATGGGCGACACTACAGATGAACTGTTGGATATGGCCGGGGAATTAACTGACAACCCGCCCGCCCGCGAAATGGACCTGCTGCTCAGCGCCGGCGAACGTATTTCTATGAGTCTGCTGGCCCTGGCAATCAATGAGGCTGGCGTTTCCCGCAACCGCTTTCACTGGCGCCCAGGCGGGCCTGCGTACCGACGGTAAATACGGTCAGGCATCCATTGTGGGTGTGGTGCCCGAACGTGTGGCGCGCGCCGTGAGGGAAGGCAGCGTGGCAATCGTGGCCGGCTTCCAGGGCCTGGACTACGACACTGACAATGTCAACACGCTAGGGTCGCGGCGGCTCAGACACCACTGCGGTGGCGCTGGCAGCCTCCCTGGGTGCGGACGTCTGCGAAATCTATACCGACGTCGACGGCCTCTTCACCGCCGACCCGCGCATTGTTCCCACCGCCCGGCGCATCACCTCCATCTCCAGTGAGGAGACTTTGGAGCTGGCCGCGCACGGGGCCAAGATCTTGCACCTACGCGCCGTGGAGTTCGCGCGGCGCTACCACGTGCCCTTGCACGTACGCTCTTCCTTCTCAGACAAGGAAGGCACCTGGATTCACACCTCCAAACAGGAAGACACCGTGGAAGCCCCTATCATCTCCGGAATTGCGCATGACCGCAGCAACGACAAGCTAACCATTGTGGGTGTGCGTGACCAGCCTGGCTTCGCTGCCCGCATTTTCTCGCTTCTGGCTGGCGCCGGGGTGCAGATTGACACGATCGTGCAGGACGTGGCCACGGCCGGCAACGGCTTCACCAACATTTCGCTGACTATCCCTGAGGGTGACGCCGCCGCCGCGCAGGAAGTTCTAGCTGGCGCCAAGGAGGAGCTAGGGATCTCTGATCTACAGTTCAACCCCAATGTGGGTACCTTGTCTTTGGTGGGTGCTGGTATGCGTTCGCACCCGTGGGTGAGCGCCAAGCTGTTTGATGCCCTGTTCCAGGCGGGCATTAACATTCACCTAATTTCTTCTTCTGAGATCCGTATTTCTGTGGTTGTCGACGACGACCGTCTAGATGACGCTGTGCGTGCTGTTCACACCGCTTTTGACTTGGATGCTGATCAGATTGAAGCCGTGGTATATGGAGGTACCGGTCGATGAGTGAGCTAAATCAGGGTTGCTGCGCGGGTCAGGCGGCTTTTGTGGCCGACGGCGTGAACGTTGCGGTAGTGGGCGCTACCGGCCAGGTGGGCCGGGTTATGTGCGCGATGCTGGATCAGCGTGACTTCCCGGTTAAGAGCCTGCGTCTGTTCTCTTCTGCGCGTAGCGCGGGCAGCGTGGTGACTTGGCGCGGTCAGGACATCACTGTGGAGGATGTGGCCAAGGCTGATCTGAGCGGCATTGACGTGGCGATTTTTAGCGCCGGCGCTACCGCTTCACGCGAGTACGCCCCCAAGTTTGCTGCCGCCGGGGCTGTGGTGGTGGATAACTCTTCGGCTTGGCGTAAAGACCCGCAGGTGCCGCTGGTAGTGGCCGAGGTTAACCCGCAGGCTCTGGCGCAGCGCCCCAAGGGCATTATCGCTAACCCTAACTGCACCACTATGGCCGCTATGCCTGCGCTTAAGGTGCTGCACGACGCCGCCGGGTTGCGTCGCTTGACGGTGTCTACCTACCAGGCGGTTTCGGGCTCTGGGCGCGCTGGCGTGAGCGAGTTGGCTGGTCAGGTGCGTGCGGTGGCAGGCCAGAACCTTGAGGGTCTGGCGCTAGATGGCCGCGCGGTTGAGTTCCCCCAGCCCCAGGTTTATGTGGCTCCGATTGCTTTTAACGCGGTGGCTTGGGCTGGTGGCGACGCCGGTGACGGCTCGGGTGAAACCGATGAGGAGCAGAAGCTACGCAACGAGTCACGCAAGATTTTGCAGATTCCGGACTTGGCGGCGTCGTGCACCTGTGTGCGTATCCCGGTTTTCAGTGGGCACGCGCTAGCTATTAACGCCGAGTTTGAGCGTGAAATCAGTGTGGAGCAGGCTCGCCAGCTGCTGGAGAACGCGCCGGGCGTGACCTATGTGGAGGTGCCCACGCCGTTGGACGGCGCGGGTCGTGACGGCACTTTTGTGGGGCGTTTGCGTGCTGACCAGGCCGCCGCGCCGGGTAAGGGCCTGGCCTTCTTCGCGGTGGGCGACAACCTGCGCAAGGGCGCTGCCCTAAACGCCGTGCAGCTCGCCGAGCTAGTCGCAGCCGAGCTAACCGCCTAGCCAACCCAGCCCGCTGCGCGGTCCAAACCGGCTCAAACCGGCCAGCTGTGCGGCAGCTAAGCGGCGTGTGCTGGCTGGCCCGCAGCCATAACCCGGCTGGCCGCACGCAGCTGCGCTGAAAGCTGAACCAAACAAGCGTTGCCCGGGGCGATTTTCATCGCCCCGGGCAACTGTTATCTTACCCTCATGTATAAGTTATTAACAACTTATCATGCGGTTTTCCCCGGAATGCTGCGCTTAGTCTTCTTTGGACTCAATTTCGGGCAAAAAGGCTGGTTAGATCCCCGCCCTAGATGTATTTGAGCTTGTAATATGCAGATATGGCTGATCCTTTGTTTCCGATGACGCTAGGCGTTGGTGCGTCTTTAGTTAAGGTACTTCTGCAAGCTAATGGCTACGCAACAGAAGCTAACTCTGTCGGGGTTGCAAAAGAAGTATACGGCATTCTGTCTTGGTGGAAGATCCGTGGCGGTGATGCCGATGACCAACTTGCTAAGCAGATTGCTGAAGTTCTCGCAGATAAGACTCGCGGCATGTATGAGGAGTGTCGTGATCAGGGTATTGATGAGGAGCAGCTAGGGGGTGTTGTTACTGAGGTTGAGATTATTTTCAATAAAGTTGTTGGAAACGATGAGTTACTCTTTTTAGCTGTAAACGATCCTGACAGTTTCTCTGAGGTACTTCAGGGTGATATTGGGCAGCGGCGTAAAAATATTGAATCTCGACTTGAGCCCTATTTTGATAAACTTGTTGAGGCTGCGGTTGATGAGTATGTCAAGCTTGCGCCTTGGTCACCAAAATTCCAGATCGAGGCACTTAAAGACCTTACCAATAAGGTTGCTGAAATTCTGAAAAACACTGCCAAAGAATCGGTTATTTTCGGGAGACGCCCAGATATTGCTGACTCTTATTATATTGAGCGTGAAGAACAGGTACGACTGTACAACCGAGTAAAGAAAGACCCTCGGCTGCGACTAGTCTTGGTTGGGATGCATGGTTGCGGTAAATCGCAGTTGGCTTCTGACCTTGCACAACAGTGTGAGAAGCAGGAATGGAGCCTTGTTGCCTGGATTAACGCAGCCTCTAGAGAATCTGTACAAAGTGATTTGGCCGAACTCGCTCAGCGGCTTCCAATTGATCGAAGTGATGAACCTACTCAGGATCAGTTAATCAATCGTTGTCTTGATTATTTCAAGTCTGCCAACGCCACTGACAGGCTTATTGTCTTTGATAATGTTGAAGATATTAACGATCTCACTGGTTTAGTTCCGCGCGGTGACGGCTTGCGGGTGGTAGCTACTACCACAAATGAGTACGGTTGGAAGAACCAATCCTGGGATCAAATCAAGATTGGTGTATTTTCTCGTGAGGACTCAATTGAGTTTTATGAGCAGATGTTGGCTGAGCGTGAGTGGGTGTTGGGTCCTGATCACCCTTATACGTTAACCGCCCGCAACAACCTGGCTGGCGCTTATAAGTCTGCTGGGCGTTTTGGTGAGGCGATTGAGTTGTATGAGCAGGTGTTGGCTGAGCGTGAGCGGGTGTTGGGGGCTGATCACCCTGATACGTTAACCGTCCGCAACAACCTGGCTGTCGCTTATGACTCTGTTGGGCGTTTTGGTGAGGCGATTGAGTTGTATGAGCGGGTGTTGGCTGAGCGTGAGCGTGTGTTGGGGGCTGATCACCCTGATACGTTAACCGTCCGCAACAACCTGGCTGTCGCTTATGACTCTGTTGGTCGTTTTGGTGAGGCCATTGAGTTGTTTGAGCGGGTGTTGGCTGAGTATGAGCGTGTGTTGGGGGCTGATCACCCTGATACGTTAACTGTCCGCGATAATCTGGCTGTTGCTTATAAGTCTGTTGGTCGTTTTGGTGAGGCCGTTGAGCTGTTTGAGCGGGTGTTGGCTGAGCGTGAGCGTGTGTTGGGGCTGATCACCCTGATACGTTGAATACCCGCGACAACCTGGCTGGCGCTTATTACTCTGTTGGGCGTCTTGCTGAGGCCGTTGAGCGTCTTGCTGAGGCGATTGAGTTGTATGAGCAGGTGTTGGCTGAGCGTGAGCGTGTGTTGGGGCCTGATCACCCTGATACGTTGAAAACCCGCAATAATCTGGCTCTTGCTTATCTCTCTGTTGGGCGTTTTGGTGAGGCCGTTGAGCTGTTTGAGCAGGTGTTGGCTGAGCGTGAGCGTGTGTTGGGGCCTGATCACCCTGATACGTTGAAAACCCGCAACAACCTGGCTGGCGCTTATAAGTCTGTTGGGCGTTTTGGTGAGGCGATTGAGTTGTTTGAGCGGGTGTTGGCTGACCAAGAGCGGGTTTTGGGTCCTGACCACCCTGACACGTTAACCACCCGCAATAATCTGGCTGGCGCTTATCACTCCGCCGGGCATTTTGGTGAGGCGATTGAGTTGTATGAGCGGGTGTTGGCTGACCAAGAGCGGGTTTTGGGTCCTGACCACCCTGACACGTTAACCACTCGTAATAACTTGGCTTTTGCTTATGACTCCGCCGGGCGTTTTGGTGAGGCGATTGAGTTGTATGAGCGGGTGTTGGCTGACCAAGAGCGGGTTTTGGGTCCTGACCACCCTGACACGTTAACCACCCGTAATAACTTGGCTGGCGCTTATCACTCCGCCGGGCATTTTGGTGAGGCGATTGAGTTGTATGAGCGGGTGTTGGCTGACCAAGAGCGGGTTTTGGGTCCTGACCACCCTGACACGTTAATTACTCGTAATAACTTGGCTTTTGCTTATGACTCCGCCGGGCGTTTTGGTGAGGCGATTGAGTTGTTTGAGCGGGTGTTGGCTGACCAAGAGCGGGTTTTGGGTTCTGACCACCCTTATACGTTGAACACCCGCAATAATCTGGCTGTCGCTTATGACTCTGTTGGGCGTCTTGCTGAGGCGATTGAGCTGTATGAGCAGGTGTTGGCTGAGCGTGAGCGTGTGTTGGGGGCTGATCACCCTGATACGTTGAACACCCGCAACAACCTGGCTAGCGCTTATGACTCTGTTGGGCGTTTTGGTGAGGCGATCGATGCGTGGGAGAAACTGCTGCCGGACTGTCAGCGGGTGTGGGGGGCTGATCACCCTGATACGTTAACCGTCCGCAACAACCTGGCTGTCGCTTATAAGTCTGCTGGGCGTTTTGGTGAGGCGATTGAGCTGTATGAGCAGGTGTTGGCTGAGCGTGAGCGTGTGTTGGGGGCTGATCACCCTGATACGTTAACCACTCGTAATAACTTGGCTGTCGCTTATTACTCTGTTGGGCGTTTTGGTGAGGCGATTGAGCTGTTTGAGCAGGTGTTGGCTGAGCAGGAGCGGGTTTTGACTCCTGATCACCCTGATACGTTGAACACCCGCAATAATCTGGCTGGCGCTTATGACTCTGTTGGGCGTTTTGGTGAGGCGATTGAGTTGTTTGAGCGGGTGTTGGCTGAGTATGAGCGTGTGTTGGGGGCTGATCACCTTGATACGTTAACCGTCCGCAACAACCTGGCTAGCGCTTATGACTCTGTTGGGCGTTTTGGTGAGGCGATCGATGCGTGGGAGAAACTGCTGCCGGACTGTCAGCGGGTGTGGGGGGCTGATCACCCTGATACGTTAACCGTCCGCAATAATCTGGCTGGCGCTTATGACTCTGTTGGGCGTTTTGGTGAGGCGATCGATGCGTGGGAGAAACTGCTGCCGGACTGTCAGCGGGTGTGGGGGGCTGATCACCCTGATACGTTAACCGTCCGCAACAACCTGGCTAGCGCTTATGACTCTGTTGGGCGTTTTGGTGAGGCGATCGATGCGTGGGAGGAACTGCTGCCGGACTGTCAGCGGGTGTGGGGGGCTGATCACCCTGATACGTTAACCGTCCGCAATAATCTGGCTGTCGCTTATTACTCTGTTGGGCGTTTTGGTGAGGCGATTGAGTTGTTTGAGCGGGTGTTGGCTGACCAAGAGCGGGTTTTGGGTCCTGACCACCCTGATACGTTAACCGTCCGCGACAACCTGGCTGGCGCTTATGACTCTGTTGGGCGTTTTGGTGAGGCGATTGAGTTGTATGAGCGGGTGTTGGCTGAGTATGAGCGGGTTTTGGGGGCTGATCACCCTGATACGTTGAACACCCGCAATAATCTGGCTGTCGCTTATGACTCTGTTGGGCGTTTTGGTGAGGCGATCGATGCGTGGGAGAAACTGCTGCCAGACTGTCAGCGGGTATTAGGGCTAGAACATCCACTAACCAAGCGAGTGGAGAAAAATCTTGAAGCAGCTAAGCGCAAGATGAACCCGCCAGATACGCCATCACCAGAAACCGGTGAGGACTAAACTCTGCTGACTCTGTAGAAGGGCGGAGTGTAGAGTGAAGCAACTGCTGCCGCTAGTTACTACAGCTCACCGTGCTGGTTTATAGGTGGGCTGCTTAGCGTTGCTTTTCGGCGGAGGTGCCAAATGGCTGACGTGAAAAAGCAATAGATCCAAGGCTCAAAACAGCTAAAAATGCTACACATACGCAGATTTCCCAGCTGGGGGCGAGTAGTGGCTTGCTGTTAAACAAGCTCACTCGGATCAGGTCAATCAGGTAAGTGACTGGATTACACCTAGCAATTGTGGCAGCCCAACTAGGGAAAGCCTCAATAGGGTAAAACGCGCCAGCAAAAGTGATCAGCAAGACGCTAGTAAAAGACACAGCCAAAATTATTGCGCCTAATTGTTACCTGAGTGCCCAGCATAGCTGCCAGAAGACTAGTACCTAAAAGTAACCCCACACCTGCAAGCAGATACATTGGCTGACCTATTGGCCTATAGCTAACAAAGGGCATGGAGATAACAATAATCACCAGGCTTTGTATCGCTGCTAAGAAAGTCTGAATAAGAGCGTGTGCGTTCACGAATGCAGGAAAACCACCGGGAGATAGACGCACTACATCCAAGCGAAGCCCCTGGATTTCCTCGCGGGCCTCATAGCTTGCACCCTGTATAGCGTTAGTAAAAACGTTTACAACAGCCACTGAGATAATCATGAACGCAACGCCATAGCTAGGTGCTAGGTAAGTTGCTGCAAAGATTGAGAAAAGCGCAGTAGAAAGCAGCGGGCGAGCCAACATTGAAAACGTATCGGTAGGGTTGCGTCGCAAGGTTTGGTAATAGCGGTAAGCAGTAGCACTAATCAAAGCGAACCTCCAAATGCGCCGTCGACCTGATACTTTTTAGTTGAGCGCTTCACCCACGCAACACCAAACAGCAGGAAAATAAAGCTAACCAAAATTCCTAGCAAAGCATGGCTTGGGTTAGAAGTGCGAATAAACTCGTTTAAATGCGTCAGCGGTGACATTTGGGCTGTAATCCGAGTAATACCCGCGAAAGTATTTAGCGGCCACAACACACAAGAAAATATTACTAGTGCGTCAAGAAGAAGATTTATGAAGTGAAAGGTTCGGTTAAAACGAACCTCAAATCCATACACCAAATACACGCAGCCTAGTGAGGTGGGAACAGCGAGCAGCGCATAGCCCAGCATCTGCCACACAACTACCGGGAACCCTAAAGCGAACCCCAAGGCAAACACAGAAACTAGTGACGAAAACAGGTAAAAACAGCAAACTCCACCAGTGTAGCCAGACAGCCAAGGGATAACTGAGCCCTCTGAATGTAAGAAAGTATCCAAGCGGCCCCCGCCGGCCAAACCCTGGATAGACACCAAGCATTGGATTACGACGGCAGTAAAAAATGCCCAAACCATATTGGTGTACAAGAAAAAGTTTTGCGTGTCAGACTCAAGATAAGCGCGTCCAAGAAACAATAACGGAAGCACTTCCATGAGCGGCACCACCACTAAAACCCGCAACCAAATTCCCGGCTGGCGAGCATTCATGGTCAGGCTGTAGCGCATATGCGCAAATAAACTTCTCACTCAGCACCGCCCAAAAGCCAGAAAGTATCAGCAAGCTGAGCGTCCCGGCGAGTGTAAGTTAGCCCCATCTGGTCAAGCAGATTCGAGTTGGATAAACCAAAAGTAAGCACGTCAACTTCCACTCCGTCGTCCTGACGAATAACGGTGCGCGCCCCAAGCTCATTATTTAAGCGAGTAATAACGCTCTGCTTCTGACTAGTTGGTACTTGCAGCTGGTAAACCACCTCTCCAGCGCGCATACGTAACTGCTCAGGCGAGGCGTCAGCCATTATGCGGCCCTTAGATAGAAACAGCACCCGATCGCATAGATCATTAACCTCAGTCATGATGTGGGTGCTCAGCAGCACGGTTACTCCACTGTTTTGCAGGCGCCGTATTACTCCGTACACATCATTTGCTGCCAGCGGGTCTAAACCAGAAGTGGGTTCATCAAGGAAAATTAGCTTCGGGTTGGTGACCATGGCTCGGGCAATGTTGACGCGCTGCTTAAGTCCCGTCGACAAAGTCCACACCTGATCCCCACTGCGATCAGCCACATTACAAAGCTCCATAGAACGGTTGATCCGCTTAGCGCGCTGTGCCTTGTGGATGCCGTACAGGCGGCAGACATACTCCAGGTTCTCTCGCACTGTTAACAGGCCAAACAGCTGGCTTGAATTACTGGCAAAACCCAGCTGTTGACTCCACTGCTTGGACTTTTTTCTGGGTAAAGGCTTGAGTAGGTCAGCGCCAAGAACCTCTAAACGCTGAGCTCGGGTTGGTACCCATAGCCCACTAATGATGCGTAGCAGTGTTGTCTTGCCGGCACCATTTGGGCCAATCAGGGCCACAACCTGACCGGTTTCAAGCGTCAATGAATCAATCGATAAAACCAGGCGATCGCCGAAAGCCTTATCTACACCACTAAGAGCAGCAATTTGTGTCATACCAAAACTCGTAACCAGTAGCTGCGATGCTGGGTAGGTCTGCCTGCGTCAGCTCGCAGCACTAACGTCTTTGTGATCTAGGTTAAAAATAGGATAGCTGCTTTTACGGGAATTTTTCAGATTTTGGTGAAAATGTGGGGGGCACAGTCTGAGCGGCGGGCCAGGTTCTAGGGGTGGGAGTTGGCGACGGCGTCGAGCCAGTCAGGGGTGCAGTCGAGCCTGCTGGGGGGACGGCGTCGTCGCCATAAGCTGCGCACAGGCGTGGAGAACTCACTGGTTCTACTCTGGTTTTTGTGATGGATCGGATTTATAGCTCGCCTTGTACATCCATATAATTCCGACCAGACTCTGCACGCTAAACACAATTACCGGAATAAGTACAGAAATAGTCTCGTGGTAGATTCCTTGAAGGATAAAGAGTAAACCTGAATCTGCATAAGCAGTGGCTAAGCAAATGACTGGTACTGAACCTGCTCGTTGAACCCGATACCAGGACGACTCTGACTCTAATGCTGCCTTCGTCCTGATTCCCGCCCACATATCGGAGGCAACTTGTCATTTCGCATAGCTCGCGCCAGACCAGCCAAGCAGAAAGCGCTAACAAACGCTAAGAGTCCTAGACCAAATGAGATGAGCCCATCCATCAGATTAGTCCCTTCCAGACTTAGCTTCACTGCTAGATAGAACCATCTTATAGCATGATGCAAGATGTTGAGTGATTGATGTCTCTACATACATTGAGCACGTGGCGGGCGTCGTGCTTCATTTAGTTTGAGCGCTTAGCGTGCGCTCACGCACGGACCAAAGGTGGTCACGATGGATACAAAGCCTGGGGTGGGTGCAGTACGAGGCCCGCTGGGTGCAAGGTTCGGCATCGTGGGCGCCATAGCCCGGCAGAGTGCATATGCCAGGAAGATAAACATACCAATCCAAGTAATTGGAGGCCCAGGCAAATCCTCGCTTGTTAAATATCCAATACCTCGTAGGGTTTTGCTGAAAGCGCGGATTTACATTGCTCAGCCAAGTACGCATCCGCCAACTCCAGCTGTGCAATATCTGGATATACCTCTAGCGTTTTGTCACCTATTAACCAGAACTCTCGTGACCAGGTCTCAGGATGATCCCAGATTCGGTAGCTCCCTTTAACCTCATCAGGTAAAAGCCTGCGGATTTTTGTTGCAACAGCGAGCTGCCCTTTTGCTGTTTCGTAAATTGTATTAATTTGGACACCACCATCCACCGGGCGTTCAACACGGACTATCTCTCGGCCGTAAAACATCACCTTCCTCCGTGAGCCGTTTCGTAGAGCGTTAGTTCTATTCTTCCGTAACCTTTTTCAGTGTTATGTCGGTTGGTCAAATAGTCCCGAAGCGCTTGGACGACAGCCGCTGAAACACTTTCCGCATGCTGCGCAGCTCGTTCAAATAGTTCCATATCCGCTTCTGAGACGTAAATATTCTTTGTAGGCATGTTTATAAACATACTCATACTTTCTCCGTTTGGCAACCCTGCAGAAATGTCACTGGTTCCAATTGTGAGGAGGGTATCGACGGTAGACCTGGATGGCATACATGATGATGGGCGTTAAGACAGATTGACTGCGAAGATAGAGAGAAGCCCGAGGTCATATGCACCTGGGGCCAAGGGGTGCAGCCGAACTACAGACTCATCCGTCGTTGAACGTGATGGTGATTGTGCCGTCGGGGTGGATGGTGGCATGGTCTCACCCTCAAGCAACGCACCATCGCCCACGTCACCGCCCTCCAAACCGAAGGGGTCGAGGTCTGCGGGTTCAAGCAGGCGGGAGGCGGGCTTTCCGGCCTCGAGCTTGTCTTGAGTTGGTCAGGTTTCGCGCCTGCCCGCACGCGCCTGCCGCCCCGGTTGGTTCCGTCTTTAGCCACGCGCCTCGCCTCCTTCCCAGGGCGTTGTGCCCCGGCGTGAAGGGCGAAAGGGGTCAATACCGCGTTTGAATCGGTGTTTTTGCGCGCGGTTGGCCCCGCCCGCTGAGGAACCCAAAACCGGTAGAGATCCGACCGTCCCTACCCATAGCTTGGATGTGGGAAATCTGCTACCGTAAGCAATAAACTTTCGTAATGAAAAACAAGGGAGCCAGGTGAAGGAAGAAAAACGTGATTTTATTAATTAAAAGCAGCATCATTGGCATCAAAGCAACCCTCGGAAGGGTGCCTATCGCTTTAAGGCCCAGCCTGGTTTATATAATTCTTATGCTGGTGTCAGTAATTCCGCTGCGGCTGCTACATTTCTCTGCTGGATCGATAGGAAGGATGATTCAGATCGGGTTTCCTATACTTATGTATTTCATCCTAGCCCCGGTACTGGCAGCAATGAGCATCAGACAAGAAGAGTTATCAAGGGGGAACCTTCCTGCCTTGATTGTAGCTGGCGTGATGCTGTTTTTATGTATTCCAATCAGCCGATTAGCGTACTTCGCCTTTTGGGAGAACCAGTATTTCACTTTTTGGGCCATTTCTGTAACTGTAGTTCCTTTTGTTGTGACTGTTGTGGCGACCTTAATAAAGATTAAAGTCGCCACAACAAAGGTGCAGTAGTTAGCGGCTAAAGACGAAGCTAGCTAGCGCTTTGCAGCAGGCGGTTGTCACGTCTGAATCCGGAGCTTCAGATGCAAGCCGATCACGAAATATTGCGTCACTCAGTGTCGTATTATCCTCGAACTCGGTAGCTGCGTTCCCTTCTTGTTTGGCACCTACACTCCATGCGATTTCCTTGAAGCGGTTAGCCAGGCGCGCCTTATCGGTGTAGTAACTGCCCAGGAAGTTAGACAGGATGTGAGTATGTTCATTCTGCTTGGGTAGTTCACGAGCAAAAACAATCGCATCGCCGTCTGAGCACATGTCTGCATAGTTGCAGGTGTTACGGATATGATCACCATCTTTGTAAAGCGTGTACCCGCTGAGCCCAGGATCACTAAGGTAGTCGTCTTTTTGGCCGACAAGACCGCGTGCTGCTCTGTCTAGATTAACCTGGCGATCTTTGTTCCAGTTCTTGAGTTTCTGTAGTTCACCCATTGCTGTGGCAAGATCGCCTGCCCATCCAGTCCAACGGTCTGGAACCACGTTGGTGTTGAGGTATCCGAGCGTGGTGACTGCCATGTGAGGCATGTCTACTTCGCCCCCAGCAACGTCGATCAGGTGCTGTTTACGATCACCGCACCAGCGTTGCCAAGCTGCAATGATCTTCTTAGCAATCGGATCATTTTCCAACACGCTGGCATCAGCGCCTCGCCAGGGTTCAGCTGCCACTGTCCATTGGAATGTGGAACCGGAACCGCCTTCTGCAAGGTATTCCTTCGACAGGTAGTTCAAGATAGCGCGCCACCTCAAAACCGCCCCAGAACAGCGAAAACGCCACTCCGAACATTTCCCGGCAAACCCGGAAATCTTTGTATCCAGAGTGACGTTCTATTGGAGCCGCCTGCGGGAATCGAACCCGCGACCTATTCATTACGAGTGAATCGCTCTGCCGACTGAGCTAAGGCGGCATCTCACAGCTTCGGCTAATGGCGCCGTGAGTAGCCTGAGCTAGCGTACCGACACAAGTGCCCTATGCGCAACTACGCCACAAGCACCTGTACAAATGTAATGAATTGTATAGAGTGCCTTCTCCACTGCCACCGCTGGTAGCCACTAAAAATCTAACCAGGTATTGACAATGCCTTTTGCGTCCAGCGTAGAGCCATGCACCCTAGCTAGCGTAGAGCCATGTACTTTACGGGCGCGGTTGCTGGTGAGACTGTAGATGCAATCCGTCCCGATAAGAGATGAGTACTTATGGCTGAGTCCCAATCAAATTATGTTGAGCCAAGTCCTAAGCCAAACGCTGCGTTAGCAGATAAGGGCGACGGCGGCTACGACAAGGCCCTACATAACCGCCACATGCAGATGATCGCTATCGGCGGTTCTATCGGTACCGGTCTGTTCCTGGGGGCCGGTGGCCGCCTGGCGCAAGGTGGCCCGGGCCTAGCAATCGCCTATGCGGTGTGTGGTTTCTTCGCTTTCATCATGGTGCGCGCCCTGGGTGAGCTGGCTATTTACCGCCCCTCCTCGGGTGCTTTCGTGTCTTACGCCCGTGAGTTCATGGGGGAGAAGGGTGCCTACGCTACCGGCTGGCTGTTCTTCCTGGACTGGGCGGTGACGGCGATGGCGGACATCACCGCCGTGGCCCTGTATATGCACTATTGGCCCACTTTTAGGGGTATCCCGCAGTGGCTGCTAGCCCTGGTGGCGCTGGCTATCGTGTTTGCTTTGAACATTATGTCCGTCAAGTTCTTTGGCGAGATGGAGTTCTGGTTTGCACTGATCAAGGTGGTCACCATTTTGAGCTTCATGGCCCTGGCTATCTGGGCGATTGTCACTGAGCGGGTGATGAGCGTGCCAGTGAATGTGGGCAATATGGATTCGGTGCAGCTAGCTGACCGCACCTCTCGTATTGAGCTGTACTCTCACGTGGCTAACGGGCACTTTGAGGTCACCAGTGGTTTCCACAACTGGACCAGCTTTGGTGGCTTCCTGCCCATGGGTTCGTTTGCGATCGTCACCTTGTCTATGGGTGTTATTTTTGCTTTCGGTGGCACTGAGATGATTGGTGTGGCCGCAGGTGAAGCCAAGAATGCCCGCGAGATTCTGCCTAAGGCAGTTAACTCCATGATTGGCCGTATTGCCTTCTTCTATGTGGGCGCGGTGGTTTTGATGACGCTGGTGCTGCCCTGGACTGCCTACGACAAGAACCAGAGTCCTTTCGTCACCTTCTTCACGGCCCTGGGTGTGCCTCATGCTGGTGACATTGTGCAGATCGTGGTGCTCACGGCGGCCCTGTCCTCGCTAAATGCGGGCCTGTATGCCACTGGCCGCACCCTGCGTTCTATGGCCCTGGCCGGTGAGGCCCCCGCCGTGGCCGCCAAGCTCAACCGTCACCAGGTGCCTGCCGGTGGTATCGCTATCACTGCCGGTTTGGGCATTGTGGGCGTGATTATTAACGCTGTGGTGCCCGCCAGCGCCTTCAACATCATTATGGATGTGGCGGCTGTGGGTATTGCCGGCACTTGGATCAGTGTGCTGATTTCACACTGGATCTTCGTTAACCGCGCTAAGCAGGGTTTGGTGGAGCGCCCCAGCTACCGTCTGCGCTTTGCCCCCTGGTCTAACCTGATCGGCATTATTTTCTTCGCTATCGTCATTTTGGCTATGGGTATGAGCGACGACGGCCTGATCACCCTGGGTATTGCCTTGGGTTGTGTGTTGGCTATGGTGATTGGCTGGTATGTGGTGCGTGACCGTATCGACGCCGACCTGATGGACAACATGCTGGTGGAAGACATTGAAGACCCTCTGGGTGCTTCCGCTGAGGCCGCCGTCGAGGTTGCCATCCAGCAGGCTGAAGAAGGGCGCGCCTAGTCTGCGCTAGTCTCCGCGCTAGCCGGGCCCCGAGTCTCCTGTAGGGCGCTGCCCGTCGGTCAGATTTTGGGGCCCGGCGCGCGCCGGCTAGAGCGTGGGCCTGCTTTGGCCTGCGCCAACCCTAACGTTTGTCCGCATAGCTTGGGCTGTGCGGGCAAACGTGCATTAACCTAGATAAAACAGCCTTTTTGCAGGGGGTCTCATGACAATTCAGGTAATTTACTCAGGCGGCACAATTGGCATGGTGGACTCGCCTCACGGCCTGGTTCCCGGCGCGGATCTGGCCGGCTGGCTTGAACGAGTGCTGGCGGGAACGGCCCTGGCTGGTCAGGTGCGTCTGCACGAGTTGGCGCCCCTGATTGACTCCTCTAACGCCACCCCCGCCGACTGGCAGGCCATTGTTGATTGCGTGCGCACCTACGCCGACGACGCCGCTGGTTTCGTGATCTTGCACGGCACGGACACTATGACTTACACCTCCTCCGCCTTGTCCTATGCGTTAGCGGACTTGCAGGTGCCGGTGGTGGTTACCGGGGCGCAGCTGCCGCTGGGGGCTTTGGGTTCCGACGCCGCCGGTAACGTCCTGGGTGCCCTTACGGCCGCCGCTAACCCCGCTAATAAGGGTGTGAGCTTGTTCTTTGGGCAGCATTTGCTGCGCGGTAACCGGGCCACTAAAGCCTCCTCTTGGAGCTATGAGGGCTTTGCTTCGCCGTCGGCAGCGCCCCTGGCCCGTATCGGGGCGCCCTGGCATTGGGACGACGCCGCCCTAGCCGCCCATGCCTTTCCGAGGCCCGCAGCCGCTAGCTACCCCCAAGCCCTATACGCGCCAGGATGTGATGGTGGCTTCACTGGTGCCCGGAATTACCGCCGAGCGCCTGGAAGCAATGCTCACCCCAGCCCCTAAAGCCGTGATTTTGCGGGCTTTCGGGGTTGGTAATGGCCCCAGCGCCGAGCCGGGCTTTACTGAGCTGATTGCGCGAGTAGTTAAAAGCGGCACAGTGGTTGTGGTCTCTTCCCAATGCCACCAGGCCACAGTGCTGCTGGGAGCCTACGAAACCGGCGACGTGCTAGCCCAGGCGGGCGCCGTCGGCACTGGGGACATGACCCTAGAGGCCGCCTACGCCAAACTCGTTTACGGACTCAACCAGGGCCTAACCGGAGCGCGCCTGGCCGAGTTCTTCACCCGCAACCTAGCCGGTGAGCTAGACGCTTAAGCCTTAACGCCCCGCGCCCGCGCAACTGGGTGCCCGCGCGCCAAGCCGAGCCCGGCCCGCCCGCCCGCAGGGTTCGACTGCCAGCGCCCAGCCGGCCCGGCCGTCAACGCCCCGGACAACCCGGCGCGGACGTGCGCCCGGCGCAACCAAAAATCTGGCCAAGATCACGTTGGCCCAAGGTATAAGCACTTATATAAAACGGGTGGCTCCCCGCATTTGGGAAGCCACCCGTTGCTGTTAGCCACCGGCGTTTTACTTAACAGTGGTGTCGGTGTTGCCGCAGGTTTTGTTATCGGCAGGCAGCGTGCCCGACAACAGGTAGTTATCCACGGCCTTGGTGATGCAGCTGTCTGCGCGGCCATAGGCGGTGTGCCCCCAGCCCTTCCAGGTCAGCAGCCTGGAGTTGGAAAGCTGCTTGTTCAGGGACTGCGCCCACTCATAGGGGGTGGCCGGGTCGCCGGTGGTGCCCACAACCAGGATTGGCGCACTGCCCTTAGCGGTTAGCGCCGTACGCTCGTGGGTAGCTTTGTGGCCCCACAGCTGACACATCTCATCAGAGCCAGCCAGGGAAGCGCCGAAGTAGGCGAGGCCTGGGTTAGCTCTTTAGCCTGATTGGCCCAGGTGGTCTTGTCGCCCTGCACCGGGTAATCCAGGCAGTTAATGGCCATGATGGCAACCGCAGAGTTATCCGTGTAGTGGCCTTTGTCGTCGCGCGAAGCCAGCAGGTCAGCGATACGCAGCAGCATAGAGCCATCGTGCTTCTTCATACCCTGCGACAGGGCCATAGTGAGCGTGTCCCAAATACTGTCCGCATATAGCGGGCCAATGACGGCGGAAACAGCCAGACTGTAGGTCAGTGGCCGCTCTGGGTCAGAGGTCTTTAGCGGCGACTTACGCAGCCCTTCCAGGAAGGTACGCACCTGCTTTACGCCGTCGTCAACCGAGCCAGTAAGCGGGCAGCTAGAGCGCTTAAGGCAGTAAGCCACATAGCCGCGCAGAGAGTTCTCAAAGCTCTTAGCCTGCCCCAAAGAGACCTGGTGGGCGCTCAAGGTGGGGTCGACGGCGCCGTCAAGCACCATGCGGCCCACATTGCTGGGGAACAGATCCGCGTAGGTGGCACCTAGGTAGGTGCCGTAGGAGTAGCCCAGGTAGTTGAGCTTGCTGTCGCCGCTTAGCTGACGCAGGATGTCTAGGTCCTTAGCGGCTGAAGGGGTGTCAATGTGGTCCAGCAGCGCTACCGGGTTGGTTTTCTTAGAGCACTTCTCACTGATGCCCTTGGCGAGGCTAGCGCCCTCGTTGCTGGCACGCATGGCGTCAGTTTCGCTGTCGGTTAGGCAGTCGACGGCGGTTGATTGGCCCACGCCGCGCGGGTCAAAGCCCACGATGTCATAGGCGCGCAGTAGGTCAGAGGAGAACATGCGGCTCACCGAGTTCACCAGGTCCACGCCGCTGCCGCCAGGGCCGCCAGGGTTGATGAACAAGGTGCCTTTCTTGGTGCCGTCAGCTTCGCGCTTCTTCAAAGCCAAGGAAATGCTCTCGCCCTGCGGATTGGCGTAATCCAGCGGGACTTTAACGGTGGCGCACTTAAACTCGCCGCATTTAGTCCAGTCAACTTTCTGACTGTAATAGCTGGCCAGGCCGGCAGAATACTGCGTGCTGGCTTGGGTGGGGGTGAGTGTCGCCTCGGAATCTGACAGTTTCAACGGACTCGGACTACACGCACTTAGGGCTAAGGTGGCGCAAGCGACTGCGCTGGCCAATAGGCGGGGTAGTTTCTTCACGATCCCAGCCTATCGGGGGTCACTAATTTTTTAGTGGGGCTTGAGTAGGTATTTGGCTTAAGGCAGGCCCGGGCATCGTTGCTGGGTGCGACGGCGGGGCTGGCTGGGGCTCTAGCGGCCGACGGCGCTGCCAGGGCTGCTTACTGGTTTGCTGGGCTCTAGTGGCCGGGGTGCTGAGGGCTGCCGCCGAGCAGAGCCAGGCGCCGTCGCAGGGGTCCTAAAAGCGGCGTCGACGGCGAAACTAGGGCGAAACTAGCTGTCCTTGCGGCGTCGTTAGCTGAAAGAAACCTGAGCGCCTAGGAGGGCCAATTTCGGGCTTAAGTGGGCTGTTTGCGGGCTTAGCTGGGAGAAAGCTGTGCGCTCGCGGCTTGCTCACGCCTGTCCGCACACGCTGTCTGTGCGGGATGTTTGGCCCAAACTGACCACCCCGGAGCCAATCTTTATAGATTTGTAACCAGAAAATGCGGGTTTTTCTGTCTTAAATAGCAATAAGCTCCAGGTTTTTTCAGGTTCACCCGGTACCCTGAGGCCATGCAGCAAACCAATCACCTAGCCACAGTGGCGTGCGTGTGTACTTTTGGTGCCGAACTGGAAGATTCCTGGGAATTTGTTCGGTGCGCGGAGGTGTTTGCTGGCTGAAATAGACTGAAAAAAGCAAAGAAAAGGGGTGGCCCCTTAAGCTAGATGGGGCCACCCCGGAGCGATCGGATACTCAGCTGAGCTCCCTTAAACCCAGACCTGAAGAAACGGTACAGACCGGTCAACAAGCTCCCCAACTCTCGCGGGTTACCGTCCCGAACGCAACAGAAATATAACAACGGGAACCGACTAGCTTCCTTAAAGAAACCTGAAAATAACCTGGAAGCGATGACGAAAGGCTGAAAAATGACTAATTTGGTCAAAAAGGTGATGTGTGTCGGAGCAGCAGGTATGCTGGCCCTGGGTCTTGTCGCTTGCTCGGACTCAGAGAAGAAGCCCAGTTCTGGTGGTACCCATGTAGCCGCAACCGCACTACCTAGCACGGCTAAATCTGCTCTTAATAAGGGTCTTGGTGGCTCTAAGGGCTCTACCTCTGCTACTGCTACTCCGGGCGCAGCTCCCACGGTTACGGCTCCTGGCAATGGCGACGCCGACTCCAGGGAAGGTGTGAAGGAAGACCTGGGTAATCAGCAGTCCGCCTCAATCGGTGAGGGCATCATGACCGTTAAGTCCATTAAGGATGAGCAGGTAACCTTTAAGCTCACTGGCTGCGACCAGCAGGAAGTCACTATCAAGGTGGGCGAGACGCAGCTGGTATGCGGTAAGAACCTGACCGTTAACGGCGTGCTGGACAGCAACGTTTCTTACACCGTAGAGACCCCTACCAGCACTAATAAGTAAGCGTTCAAGTAGTAACCGAAATAGCGGGACCCCACCCGCATTTACTGTGAGCTAGTGCATCTAGAATTAATTTGACGCGGGTGGGGCGTGGTGGTTTATAGTTTTCTGGCACCGGTTGAGGCGGTTGAAATTTTTCCCTCCTGGAACGGTGTGAGAGAGGCGCGGATCACTGATCCGGGACTTGCGAGATAAAAACTTTCAAGGTAAGCTTCTCTGGTGCTTTGAGGAAAGCGTGCAAGCTGGTTTGGTTTGTGGGTTTTTCTTGTGGGTGTGTTGTTTGAGAACTCGATAGTGTGTCAAGTTTTTTATGTCTTGAATTCTTCTCCAACGAATGTGTTGTTTGTTGGGGGGTTTTTCTTGTTGATTTCTTTGTCAACTATTATTTTTTTTGAGCTAGTTGTTTTCTGGTTCTTCATGTTTTTTTGGAGAGTTTGATCCTGGCTCAGGACGAACGCTGGCGGCGTGCTTAACACATGCAAGTCGAACGAAAATACCAAGCTTGCTTGGTTGATTAGTGGCGAACGGGTGAGTAACACGTGAGTAACCTGCCCCTTACTTTCCTGGATAACTGCTCGAAAGGGTAGCTAATACGGGATATTCTGACCAGCCCTGCATGGGTTGGTTTGGAAAGGTTGTTTTTCTGGTAAGGGATGGGCTCGCGGCCTATCAGCTTGTTGGTGGGGTGATGGCCTACCAAGGCTTTGACGGGTAGCCGGCCTGAGAGGGTGGACGGTCACACTGGGACTGAGATACGGCCCAGACTCCTACGGGAGGCAGCAGTGGGGAATATTGCACAATGGGCGCAAGCCTGATGCAGCGACGCCGCGTGAGGGATGAAGGCCTTCGGGTTGTAAACCTCTTTCGTCAGGGAACAAGGCACCGTCTTTTTGGTGGTGTTGAGGGTACCTGGATAAGAAGCGCCGGCTAACTACGTGCCAGCAGCCGCGGTAATACGTAGGGCGCAAGCGTTGTCCGGAATTATTGGGCGTAAAGAGCTCGTAGGCGGCTGGTCGCGTCTGTCGTGAAAACTTCCGGCTCAACCGGGGGCTTGCGGTGGGTACGGGCCGGCTAGAGTGCGGTAGGGGTAACTGGAACTCCTGGTGTAGCGGTGGAATGCGCAGATATCAGGAAGAACACCGATGGCGAAGGCAGGTTACTGGGCCGTTACTGACGCTGAGGAGCGAAAGCGTGGGGAGCGAACAGGATTAGATACCCTGGTAGTCCACGCTGTAAACGTTGGGCACTAGGTGTGAGGCTCCTTTCCGGGGGGTTTTGCGCCGTAGCTAACGCATTAAGTGCCCCGCCTGGGGAGTACGGCCGCAAGGCTAAAACTCAAAGGAATTGACGGGGGCCCGCACAAGCGGCGGAGCATGCGGATTAATTCGATGCAACGCGAAGAACCTTACCAAGGCTTGACATGTTAACCGTGGCTCTAGAGATAGGGTTTACCCTTTTGGGTGGTTTTCACAGGTGGTGCATGGTTGTCGTCAGCTCGTGTCGTGAGATGTTGGGTTAAGTCCCGCAACGAGCGCAACCCTTGTCCCGTGTTGCCAGCACGTTGTGGTGGGGACTCGCGGGAGACTGCCGGGGTCAACTCGGAGGAAGGTGGGGATGACGTCAAATCATCATGCCCCTTATGTCTTGGGCTTCACGCATGCTACAATGGCCGGTACAGAGGGTTGCGATACTGTGAGGTGGAGCTAATCCCTTAAAGCTGGTCTCAGTTCGGATTGGTGTCTGCAACTCGACACCATGAAGGTGGAGTCGCTAGTAATCGCAGATCAGCAACGCTGCGGTGAATACGTTCTCGGGCCTTGTACACACCGCCCGTCACGTCACGAAAGTTGGCAACACCCCAAGCCCGTGGCTCTACGGGGAGCGGTTAAAGGTGGGGCTAGCGATTGGGACGAAGTCGTAACAAGGTAGCCGTACCGGAAGGTGCGGCTGGATCACCTCCTTTCTAAGGAGTTTGTTTTGGAACGGCAAGAAGAACCGTTAAGGATTCGTTTTATAGATGTTTTGGCTCTGTCTTTTTTGGCAAAGAGGGACGGGGTTTTGGCTTGGCATGCTGTCGGGGTTCTGGAGCAGCGCTCCGGACCTGACCCCATCATGACAGATTGATCATTGTTTGTGGTTGTTTGTTTGGTGTGGGTGTGTTGGTTGTGAACTGTATAGTGGACGCGAGCATCTTTGATCTTTGCAAGCAATACTGACTGATTGATTTAAAGGATTTTGTTCCTTTTTGTTGGTTGGTTGGTGTTGTTTTTGTTGTTAGTTTTTAAGAGCGTTCGGTGGATGCCTTGGTATCAGGGGCCGATGAAGGACGTGGTGGACTGCGATAAGCCTCGGGGAGCTGTCTGACAGGCTTTGATCCGAGGGTTTCCGAATAGGGGAACCCTAGCAAGAGTAATGTCTTGTTACCTGCGCCTGAATGTATAGGGCGTGTAGGGGGTGTACGCGGGGAAGTGAAACATCTTAGTACCCGCAGGAAAAGATATTCCGTTAGTAGTGGCGAGCGAAAGCGGATTAGGTGAAACCGTGTTAGTGTGATAGACGCCAGTTGTTGCTGATGCGGGGTTGTGGGGCGTGTTTCGTTACATTCTCTGGCGGGGGTGTGCGTAGTTATAAATGTTTGGTGTAGTTGAATAGTCTGGGAAGGCTAAGCGTAGACGGTGATACTCCGGTAGGCGAAACATCAGGCACTGCGTTGGGACATGTTTTCCCCAAGTAGCACGGGGCTCGTGGAATCTTGTGTGAATTTGCTAAGACCACTTAGCTGCCTAAATACTTCCTGGTAACCGATAGCGGATAAGTACCGTGAGGGAATGGTGAAAAGTACCCCGGGAGGGGAGTGAAATAGTACCTGAAACCGGGCGCTTACAAGCCGTCAAAGCCCTTTAGGGGGTGATGGCGTGCCTATTGAAGAATGAGCCTGCGAGTTAGTGGCGTGTCGCGAGGTTAACCCGTGTGGGGGGATCCGTAGCGAAAGCGAGTCTGAAAGGGCGTTTAGTGGCACGTTCTAGACCCGAAGCGGGGTGATCTACCCATGGCCAGGTTGAAGCACGTGTAAGAGCGTGTGGAGGACCGAACCCACTTCAGTTGAAAATGGAGGGGATGAGCTGTGGGTAGGGGTGAAAGGCCAATCAAACTCCGTGATAGCTGGTTCTCCCCGAAATGCATTTAGGTGCAGCGTTGCGTGGTTCCGGGCGGGGGTAGAGCTACTGGATGGCTGATGGGCCTTACAGGGTTACTGACGTCAACCAAACTCCGAATACCGTCCGGGTATAGCGTGGCAGTGAGACAGCGGGGGATAAGCTCCGTTGTCGAGAGGGAAACAGCCCAGATCGCCGGCTAAGGCCCCTAAGCGTGTGCTAAGTGGGAAAGGATGTGCGGTCGCGTTGACAACCAGGAGGTTGGCTTAGAAGCAGCCATCCTTGAAAGAGTGCGTAATAGCTCACTGGTCAAGTGATCGTGCGCCGACAATGTAGCGGGGCTCAAGCACACCGCCGAAGCCGCGGATCCTCAACAAGCACCCTGTCAATATTTTTGTTGGCCAGGGGTTGGGGGTGGTAGGGGAGCGTTGTGTACTGGGTGAAGCGGCCGAGTAATTGTGTCGTGGACGGTACGCAAGTGAGAATGCAGGCATGAGTAGCGATACTAGGGTGAGAAACCCTAGCGCCGAATGACCAAGGGTTCCAGGGCTAGGCTAGTCCGCCCTGGGTGAGTCGGGTCCTAAGGCGAGGCCGACAGGCGTAGTCGATGGATAACCGGTTGATATTCCGGTACCGGCTAGTGACCGTCAAGTGTTGACTGAAAGGTACTAACCCACGCTAAAAACATGGCTGAGCGCCTTTTGGGTGTTTGGTTGTGGTTTTGGTTTGGGGACAGGCTTTCTTGGTAGGCAAGCGTGTGGAGTGACGCACAGTGGAAGCCTTCGCGAGGTGATGGTTTATCCTCGTTTAACCGTGTAGCTTACTGCTTAGGTAAATCCGGGTGGTTTTATGTGAGGCGGGATGATGACCACTTTTTGGGTGGGAAGTAGGGGTGATCCTGTGGTGCCGAGAAAAGCTTCGACGCGAGGTGGCTGGCCGCCCGTACCCTAAACCGACACAGGTGGTCGGGCAGAGTATGCCCTAGGCGCACGAGATAATCATGGTTAAGGAACTCGGCAAAATGCCCCCGTAACTTCGGGAGAAGGGGGGCCTGATACTTGATGAAACCATTTTTGTGGCTTTCTAGGGTTGAGGGTCGCAGAGACCAGGGAGAAGCGACTGTTTACTAAAAACACAGGTGCGTGCGAAGCCGTAAGGCGATGTATACGTACTGACGCCTGCCCGGTGCTGGAAGGTTAAGAGGAACCGTCAATCATTTGTTTGGTGAAGCGGTGAATTTAAGCCCCAGTAAACGGCGGTGGTAACTATAACCATCCTAAGGTAGCGAAATTCCTTGTCGGGTAAGTTCCGACCTGCACGAATGGCGTAACGACTTCTCTACTGTCTCAACCATGAACTCGGCGAAATTGCATTACGAGTAAAGATGCTCGTTACGCGCAGAAGGACGGAAAGACCCCGGGACCTTTACTATAGCTTGGTATTGGTGCGCGTTATAGCTTGTGTAGGATAGGTGGGAGACTGTGAAGTGGTCACGCTAGTGATTGTGGAGTCGTTGTTGAAATACCACTCTGGTTATAGCGTGTGCCTGAACCTTGGCCCGTGATCCGGGTTAGGGACAGTGCCTGGTGGGTAGTTTAACTGGGGCGGTTGCCTCCTAAATTGTAACGGAGGCGCTCAAAGGTTCCCTCATCCTGGTCGGTAACCAGGTGTTGAGTGTAAGTGCACAAGGGGCTTGACTGCGAGACTGACAGGTCGAGCAGGTACGAAAAAGTAGGAACTAGTGATCCGGCGATCCCGTGTGGGTGGGTCGTCGCTCAACGGATAAAAAGGTACCCCGGGGATAACAGGCTGATCCTGCCCAAGAGTCCATATCGACGGCATGGTTTGGCACCTCGATGTCGGCTCGTCGCATCCTGGGGCTGGAGCAGGTCCCAAGGGTTGGGCTGTTCGCCCATTAAAGCGGTACGCGAGCTGGGTTTAGAACGTCGTGAGACAGTTCGGTCCCTATCCTCTGCGCGCGTTGGAAACTTGAGAAGGGCTGTCCCTAGTACGAGAGGACCGGGACGGACGAACCTCTGGTGTGCCAGTTATCCTGCCAGGGGTATGGCTGGTTTGCTACGTTCGGGATGGGTAACCGCTGAAAGCATCTAAGCGGGAAACTAGCTTCGAGATTAGGTTTCCGTCCCATTTTTGTTGGGGAGGTTCCCGGTAGATTACCGGGTTGATAGGCTAGGAGTGTAGACATTGTAAGGTGACCAGCTTACTAGTACTAATTGACCGATAACTAACAATATTTCATCGACTGGTTTTGGTTGGTGGTTTGTTTTTGGGGGTGTTTGCGTCCACTGTGCGGTTCACGACCAACACGGCCTTTAGGGTTGGGTTGTTAAGTGGATAATTGTTTCACTGACTGGTGAGTGATCACCTCCTTTTTTTGGGGTGTTGCTTATTTTGGTTGTGTTGGTGGTTTTAGCGAGGGGGTTACACCCAGTATCCTTTCCGAACCTGGAAGTTAAGCCTTTCTGCGCTGATGGTACTGCAACTGGTGGGTTGTGGGAGAGTAGGGCACTGCCAACCGTTTCTTGGTGGTGGGGGTGTTGGTCCTTGTTTAGGGGGTCGGCACCCCCACCATTTTTTTGCTTTACCAGCCTGGGCCCGGCGTCGTCGTCGGCAAAGAACAAACCACCTGGGCATTTTTGCCCATACCGCACCCCACTTACCTAATACGCTTATGGCATGGACCAAAGCGCAGGCATCAGCCGAGAGCTATTTAAAGCTCTAATTAAAGCGACGCTGGCAGCAGTACTCGGGATCGCGGTGGTCAGTGCCATCGCCTGGGGCAACAATTTTTATCAGCGAGTTGAAAAAACCAAATTCGACAACGCCCCCATCCTGTACACAAACTTACAGTACAGCGCTTACGCCACCGCTGAGCGCAACCTAAACGTCACCGAAGACGTCACCATCCGCATCAAAGACACCCGTAGCTACTCGCAAATGTTCCAGCTCTACGAGCTAAAACAAGGCCAGCAGCTAAAAAACGTAACAGTCACGGACCTAGACACCAACCAGGAGCTGACCAAAAGCAGCTTCACAGACCCCTCCACCATCTCAAGCACAAAAGAATGGGACGAGCAGTACGCCGGCAAAACCTATGTGCGCATAGCCGACAGCTCCACCGACTACAACGGGGAAGCCGTCAACTACCCCACCAAAGTTGAGATCGGCTGGAATATTAAACGCACCAGCTCCGCCTCCGCCCTGCGCTACCGCATCACCATGAGCTTTATCGGCGGCGGGGAGCTGACCAACGACATCGTCAAAGTCCTGTGGAGCCCCATCTCCGACAAAAACACGGTGCCCATTAAACACCTCAGCATCGACTTCTCCATGCCCAAGCAAGTCCCAGCCCAGCGCACCTGGATGTGGCTGCACTACGACGGCGTCGCTACCGGCACCCCAGGCGGCGCCCCCACCACCAACTACACCATTCCCGGCGACCCCCAAGCCGCCTCCCGACGCCACTACAAAGCCGACTTTGTTAAAGGTGGAAAATCCGTAACCCTGGCCTATATGTGGGATGCCAGCACCATTTCCCGGCTACACCCCACGGCCACGCCAGCCCAGCGTCAGCAAGCCATCGACGAGGCCGTAAAAACCCGCCTACCCCAAGAGCGCCCCTGGTGGTTTGACTGGCTGATTCCCGCCGGCTTTGGCGTATGTGTGCTGATAGCCGCAGTGGGGCTGTACGGCGCATTCAGCTCACGCCGCGCCGCCCAAGCCCAGTTTGTTGTGCCCGACATGCTGGTGACCCAAATGCCTAACCTGTCGCCGGCAGTAATCGCAGAATTTTCCAGCCATGTCTTCCCCAGCAAAAGCTAAACAAAAGAACCGGCGCACCCGCCAGCTAACCAGCACCCTGCTGTCCCTGACCAACGCCGGACTGGTTAACGTCTGTCCAGGAGACGCCCAAAGGTACCGCTACCTGGATCTGCGTGTGGCTAACGCACAGCAGGTGGCGCAGGCGGCCCGCTCCGGAGCGCCGCTACAGCACGGGCAGTGGACCATTGCGCTAACCGGCAAACAGCCCGGCAGGCTTTACCCCAGCCAACAGGCATTACTGGCTGCGCTATTTATGATTTCGAATAAATTGCGAGCCAGCCAATTCGATTTAGCCCAAATGCGTGCGGTACTTAAAAACAATGAGTCCACAAGCAGTGGTATGCGTAAATTCGCTAGAGCAGCCGACAAAGAATATAGCTCAGCTAATTTGCGTACCAGCTGCGGGGGACTAGCCAACACTTGCAGCATGCTTTTGTGGCTGACCATTTTTACGTTCAGCCTCTACAGCGTGGCCCGCTACAACCCCTGGGTATGGGCCGTGCCCGGCTTCTGCTTCATTGCCGCCTTCATGCACTCATACAACGTAAGCACCTGCTACACCCAGCGCGGCCTGATAGTTGGCGGACAAATGCGGGCCTACTGCGCCTACCTAACCAACAGCGCCATGTACGCCCCCACCACCCCGCAGCAGTACCGCAGCGACCTAGCCAATGCGGCCGCCGTCGGTATGGCTGCCAAGGTGCAAGACGCCCTAGTGCCGCTGGGCGCCCAAATGATGGCCAGCCAGCAAGTGGCTTACAGCTGGGACGACTCCGGCCCGGGCCTATACAACCTAGACCTGACCCGCGACCTAGACTATGGCTTCCAGCCGGTAACCAGCGCGGTGGTGTGGCAAACCAGCAGCTCGGTCAGCTACAGCTCCTCCTCGTCCAGCTCCGGCGGTTTCAGCAGCTCCAGCAGCTATGGCGGCGGCAGTTTCGGAGGGCGCTAGTTCGGGGGACGCTAGTTCGGAGGGCGCTAACGACGACGCCGTCCCCGGGCGGTGCTGTGAGAGGCGGCCCTGGGTGAGCCGGGTGGGGCGCGCGGGATTGGCGGCGGCCCCTGGGTGAGCCGGGTGGGACGCGCGGGGCCGGACGCCTGGGTAGGGCTGCGAGTGTGGTGAGCGACACTAATAGCTAAATATAAAGTGATAGTGGTTGCTGAAAGTGAGCTGAGAGTCGGTATTGGGCTCATAAAGGCAATAGACTGGCCGAATGAACGATCAGCCCACTACTCCAAGCCCGGACGCTGACGCCTATTTAGATCCGGAAGACGACGTCACCCCCGTGCGTGGCACGCGTTTTCCAATTACTTTGTCAGAGCCGAACAGTAGGCAGGATTCAGCTGCTAAGCCCTCAGGCTCTGGCGCTAAGTCCTCGGGTCCTGGCGCTAAGCCCGACGCCGCCGCTCAGCAGGTTGGGGCAGCTCCGTCAGGTGCCTCGGCGTCGTCGCAGGTAGGTAGCCAGGCCCCGGCAGACGCCGCAGCCCCGGCAACTGCAGGGACAACACAAGGCCCGGCGTCGTCGCAAGGTGCCCAGGCAGGCGACCAAGCGGCGTCGTCGCAGGCAGGCACGGCAGCACCGGCACTAGAAAGCCCCCAGCCGCGCACCCGCGAGCAGCTACGGGCCGTGCTGGGCCTACCCTCGCGCCTGCCTTCGCGAGTAGTGACCCGCAACGGCTGGATCGCCACCGTGGTGACCACCCTGATCGCCGCCTTCACGCGCCTGTGGAACCTGGGCAGCCCCCACGAAATCATGTTTGACGAGACCTACTACGTCAAAGATGCCTACTCGATCTGGCATCTGGGCTATGAGGGCACCTGGGCACAAAACGCCAACGCTAGTTTTGTGCGCGGTAATTTCTCCACGCTCAGCCCCTGAGGCGTCCTTTGTGGTGCACCCGCCGCTAGGTAAATGGCTGATCGCCACGGGTATGGAGCTGACCGGGCCGGCCTCCAGCTGGGGTTGGCGCTTGGCAGTGGCCCTAGCGGGTATTGCCACCGTGTTCCTGCTGTGCCGCCTGGTGTGGCGACTGTTCCCCTCACCGCTGCTGGTGGGTCTGGCGGGATTGTTCCTGGCTATCGACGGCGTGGGTATCACCGAGTCACGTATCGGCCTGCTGGACGGGTTTATTGGATTCTTCGCCCTGGCTGCTGTCTACTGCATTGTGCGTGACCGCCAAAGCCAACGCGAACGCATCGCGCGCCTGCTGGAAGGCACCGCTGCAGGTGCCCTAGCCCCCAAGGCCGGCTGGCGCCCCTGGATGATTAGCGCCGGCGTGCTGCTGGGTTGCGCCTGCTCGGTTAAATGGTCGGGCCTGTACCTGCTGGCAACCATCGGCATTATGACCGTGATCTGGGACGGCACCGCGCTGCGCGCTGTTAAAGCCAAGGTGTGGAAGCTGGAAACCCTGGTTTCACGCGGCTGGGGTAACTTTATGCGGCTTGTGCCCGTGGCGGGGGCGACCTACCTGCTTAGCTGGTTCGGCTGGTTCATGAACCCCAGCGCCTACAAGCACGGCTGGGCGGCGGCTGAGCGCGCAGCTGGGCGCGGCTCCTGGCTGCCCGATTCGATCGCGGACTTTATCGAATACCACCGCGCCATCTACAAATTCCATGTGGGCCTATCCACCCCTCACAGCTACATGGCTAAGCCCAGCGGCTGGCTGCTACAGATGCGGCCCACCTCCTTCTACTGGCAGTCCAACGATACTTTGGGCGCTGACGCCTACCAGTGCGACACCCGTAACTGCGTGCGGGCTATCACCTCGATCGGTAACATCCCGATCTGGTGGGCGGCTTTCGTGGCGGTATTTGTGGTGGTTGCCTATGTGGCGCTTAAGCGCGACTGGCGCGGCTGGGTAGTGCTGGCTGGTTACATTGGCCTGTACCTGCCCTGGTTCATGTACTGGGACCGCACTATTTTCACTTTCTACACGGTAGCTTTCGTGCCGTTCGTGGTTTTGGCGCTGACTGTGGCGCTGGGCTGGGGAATTGGCTTGCTCGACGGCGACGGCGTGGTTACGGCTGGTTCTGGTGGCTCTGCCGGGTCTGGCTCCGCTGGGGCTACTGGTTCTGCGGGGGCTGCTGGGGCCGACGCCGCCGGGACCGATGCCTCTGACGGATCCGCAAGCGACGACGTCGCCACCAAGGAGACGAACGCTCAAGGCGACTTGAAAGACAAACTGGGTGCCTACCTTGGCGGGGGACAGGTGCTGGGCAAGGACTATGAGCCCTCAATGTTCATGGGCCTGATACTGACCGGCATTATTGCGCTGGCGGCGGTTGTGTTTGCCTTCCTGTGGTGGCCGATATGGACCGCGCAGGTAGTGGACTACAACTTCTGGCTCTGGCACATGCTGTTTAAGAGCTGGATCTAAGCTGGCTGCACTGTTGTTTGCAGGTACAGTCTGTGAATGCAGACAGAAATCTGTAAGCACAGGCATGATCTACAAATACAGGCAAAATCGTCCGTCGCCTATGATTTAAACGCATATTTTTATAGGTGAAGGATGATTTTGCCTGTATCTAAAAGGGGAAGGTTATATGGCGCCCAATCAAGAAGTGCCAAGCCCTGCTGCAAGTGAGTTGGAGGCTCCCGCCGCCGGCTCGCTGGGCGAGCCTGCGTCGTCGGCCCCTGCCAGCGAGGCAGAGCAAACACTGCCTGCCAACTCTGCGCCCGGCCCTGCGCAGGGCCTTGACCTGGCCGAATACGCCCCCGCTCGGGGCACAATCACCCTGGCCGCAACCCCTATCGGCAACCGTGGCGACGCCTCGCCGCGCCTGATGGCCGCCCTGGCCCTGGCCGACGTCGTCGCCGCTGAAGACACCCGCCGCGCCCTGAACCTGGCCCAGCGCCTAGGCGTGAAAATCGGCGGCCGGCTGCTGGCCTTCCATGAACACAACGAGCGCGAACGCTCCGGGCAGCTGCTGCAGGCCGCGCGCGGCGGTTCCAGCGTGCTGATGATTTCCGACGCCGGTATGCCCTCGGTTTCCGACCCAGGATTTCCGCCTGGTCAACGCCGCTATCGACGCCGATGTACTGGTTACCGTGGCCCCCGGACCTTCCGCAGTGCTCACCGCACTGGCGCTATCGGGCCTGGCCAGCGACCGTTTCAGTTTTGAAGGGTTCCTGCCGCGTAAAAGCGGCGAGCGTGCCCGGCTACTAAGCTCACTGGCCAGCGACGCCCACACCCTGATTTTCTTCGAATCCCCCCGCCGCGTCCACGAAACCCTAACTGACCTGGCTAAAGCTTTCGGTGGGCAGCGCCGTGCGGCACTGTGTCGGGAACTGACCAAAACCCATGAAGAAGTACTGCGCGCCAGCCTAGATGAGCTGGTGGCGGCCACCGCCGAGGGGACACGGGGAGAAATTGTGCTGGTAGTTGCCGGCTCTGCGGGGGCTAGCGTCGGCGTCGAACAGGTAGTAGACCAGGTGCTGACCCTAGCTGACCAGGGACTACGTCTCAAACAGGCGGCCGCGCAGGTGGCCCAAACCCACGGTCTGCGCAAGAATGAGCTGTACCAGGCGGCTCTGGCTGCCCGCGAAAACTAAATACTCTGGCTGGGGAGGGCGGCGCCACGCTTCTGGCGAGGACGTAGCTCGCCGGTCCGGCTCAGCACTTGCAAGCGTCACACGCCCGGCCTGGAACTTGCCAGCGCCACGGCCCGGTTGAGCTGCTGATCGCCCGGCTAGCCCGGCCAACCCGGCCGGCCATCCACCGGCTACCAAAGACCTAAGGGAAAAACCGCAACCATAGGGAGAAGAAAATGACTCGAGCACTAATCGTGGTAGATGTGCAGCCCACGTTCTGCGAGGGCGGGGAGCTGCCCATCGTGGGAGGTAACGCCGTCGCCGAGCGCGTGGCCGCCTACGTGCCCGCACACCGCAAGGAATACGCGCTGGTGGCAACCACTCAGGACTGGCACATTGACCCGGGCACGCACTTTAGCGACCAGCCCGACTTCGTGGACACTTGGCCCAAGCACGGCGTGGCCGGCACTGCTAACGCGCAGCTGCACCCGGCGCTGGCGGACCTGGCCCCGGATGCTTCGGTTAAGAAGGGCCAGTACGCGGCGGCCTACTCTGGTTTTGAGGGGGTCGACGACGCCGGTGTGGGCTTGGACCAGCTGCTTAAGGACGCCGGGGTGGACAGCCTAGACATTGTGGGCCTGGCGCTATCGCACTGCGTGCGCGACACTGCGCTGGACGCCGCTTCCAAGGGCTACCAGGTGCGAGTGCTGACCAACCTGACCGAGCCGGTCAGCCCCGAGCTAGGTGAGGCCGCCAAGGCCAAGCTGGTTGAGGCTGGCGTGGAGCTGGCTGAGGCCGAGTAAGGCTCAGGTTAAGGGGCAGGTTAAGGCTCAAGTTACGGGCCAAGCGAGGCTGAACAGGGCCGAGTAGGACTGCTAGTCCAGGCCACTGCTCACAAATACTGAAAAATCGTCCGTTCCCTATAAAACCCCATGGATTTTTAATAGGGAACGGACGATTTTGTATGTATCTGTATCTGTAGTGAACGCTAGTTGTAGCGGTTGGCGGCCTCGGTGGTGCTGATTACTCGGGTTGGATCCGTGTACATGGCATCCACAGGACGCTGGTCAGTCTCCTCAACTTCCTCATTGGCGCCAGCCTGCTGAGAGGCAGCTGTCTGAGAAACAGGTGACTTAGAAACCGGGTTGGCCGGCTCGAAAACCACCTGGGTGGTGTCAGTCGGGCTGGCGATAACCCGCGTGTCATTCGTAGGCTGCAAAGGCTGAGTAGGCCTGCCAGGCTGGTTCGGGTGCTCCAACTGGCTAACCCCAGGCACCTGAGCGGGTTGTTGCACCGACTGTGCGGGCTGTACCGGCTGTGCCTGACCATATCCCTGGGGTACCTGACCATATCCCTGCCCGGGCTGTGCGGGCCGGCCGTAACCCTGTGGGGCTTGAGCGGCGCTTGGCGCAACGCTTGGCTGTGCCTGCGGTTGGGTGAGGTAGGGGTTTAACGGCTGAGTGGCCTGCTGGCCGTAAACCTCGATGGGCTGACCAGGCTGCACATTCTGACCAGGCTGCGCCTGGCCGTAGCCTTGCGGTACTTGAGGAGCCTGTGCGGGCTGGGCTGACTGGGTGTAGCTCTGCGGCTGGGCTGTTTGCGACGCCGGAGCCTGCTGAGCCTGTGCGGTTACGTAGGGGTTAGCAGGCGGTTGTACTGGCTGGCCATACCCCTGGGGTACTTGTCCATAGCCCTGCGACGCCTGGGTAGGCTGACCGGCTTGGCCAGGTTGACCGGGCTGAGCGGCTTGGTCGGACGGAGTAAAGTTAGGCACCGGCCAGTAGCCGGCAGCATTTTGGCCCTGCGCGCCAGCAGGGGAACCAGCATGAGCACCGGCCGGAGTACCAACCTGGGTCCCGGCCGGGGTGCCAGCCTGCGCGGCACTTTGTGCGACACTTGCCTGTGCCTGGCCGTAGCCTTGCGGTACTTGAGGAGCCTGTGCCTGTGCCTGTGCCTGTGCCTGCGGTTGGGTGAGGTAGGGGTTTAGCGGCTGGGTGGCCTGCTGACCGTAAACCTCGATGGGCTGGCCCGGCTGCACATTCTGGCCGGGCTGCGCCTGCGCGGTTATATAAGGGTTAGCCTGCGGTTGTGCGGGCTGTGCGGGCTGGGCTGACTGGGCGTAGCTCTGCGGCTGGGCCGGTTGCGACGCTGGAGCTTGCTGAGCCTGAGGGGTCACGTAGGGATTAGTCTGAGGCTGCGCAGTCACGTAAGGGTTTGGCGCCTGCGGAGCAGAGTGCGCGCTCGCGGCCTGCGCACTGGAGTTAGAACTCTGTGCAGAAGCCTGGCTTTGAGCGGCCGGGGAGGACTGCGTCTGGGAGGACTGTGCTTGGGCCGCCCACTGCCCCTGGGGTGCACCCCACTGAGGTGCGGCGGCGGCAGCGGTACCTGCGGCGCCAGCGCCCGCAGCAGCCCACTGGGACGCCGCAGCAGCGTCCGGCCCCTGGGACGCAACCCCCGGAGCCTGGTAGCCCAAAGGTGCCTGGCCCGGCGTCGTCGGCACATAACCGCTAAAAGCCCCGGAGCTAGCCGAAGCGCTATCCTCACCCTGTGCGGGCAGGCCATCTGTGAAGTTGCGGCGGGCCTTAAGCTTGCGGACAAGCGCAATGACCCAAAAATGCTCAGCCCCAGGCCCACCAAGCCAAGGAAAGCACCAGCGCCCACAAAGATGCGGGCGTAAATCAAGTCATTACTAGAGGTGACCGTAGTGGTGTCGGTGATGTCGGCGATAGCAAAAACATCGGCACGGTCAAGGTTGGGGTTAGAGCAAGCAAAAGAGTAGCTGCCCGACTTATTGGGGCTGAAAGTCGCCACCTTGTAGTAGCTCCTGTTCAGCTGAAGCTCTTCGCTGGAGTTTGCGTTGGTTACCGTGGGGCTATAGCCATCGGGGCCAGACACCACGCAGGAGGTTTTGCGAGCGGAATCCAACTTCGTTGAGGCAGCATAAGAAAGCGTAAGTCCGGTTGGCCTCAAGCTGGGCGCTCTTGGATGTGCCCGGAGAAAAAGATGACAAAGACGGCAGCGTGGCGTCGGTAAGGTTCAGTGAGGCCAGGCCCGCGCCCACCGCCAAAGTGATTAGCCCTAAAACCAGCCAGAATACTGACAGCCCCAGGCCAGGCTTGCCGATCAGGCTTTTCTGGTCCGTGGGCGGCAAAATTCCGGCGCTTTGCCCCGGGGGTGCCCAGGTTGTGGCCGCGCTGGGGGCGCTTTGCGGGTTCGGGCCGCTGGCGGAGCTGTAACTGGTGCTAGCGGAGCCGTACGGTCCTGGATTGAACTGGTTGTCCGGCATGTTAAATCCTTAATTCGGTTGCTGTTCTAAGCCTAGCTGAATAGGTGCCGGGCTCGGCGTTTTACGTGGGTGGTGACGACGGCGCCCATGCTGGTTGCGTTAGCTGCGGGGGCGACGACGGCGCAGCTGGCGTGGCACGTCAAAGCAGCTGGCGTGGCACGTCAAAGTTGCGTAGGCCGATACTCGGGTGAGGCGGTGGCTGCGGGGCCTGCTGATGCTGATGCGGGCATGTATGCGGGCAGAGGCGCAGGAAACTCAGCCTGTAGCTGGCGACGCTCTTTAGAGGCGCGCCAAATGTTACGAACACTCGCAACTATTAAAGCTATCTCCAATAAAATCGTGGCTGCACTAATGATTATCAGAAAATAGCTAAGAAATAGTTGTGTTTGAGTCTTAGCGTAATAGTTGCCTGTAGTGTCTGCTATAGCAAAAGGGTGTGAATCGCTTAAATTAGGGTTAACGCAAGAAAAACTGTAAGTACCGGTTTTACCTGCAGAGATCCTGCCAAGTTTGTAGTAACCATCAATGTCAAGCTCGCTGTCTACCGGGCCTGCCATGATGGATGCCTGGTAGTCTTCAGGGCCTGAGATTACACAGCTGGTTTTGTCGGCTATAGTCTGAATGTTGGTTTTAATGTAGAGATAGTACTCTTTATTGTTGTCTAGGTAAACACTTTTGGGGTTGCCTGCAGAGAAAGTATTTAGGTTTGGTGCGGTTATAGTTGGCAGATATAAGTCGGGACGAGGCTGAAACTCGCAATAATTATTAGCCTGGAAAATATGATAATTATTTCAGCCCATAATGGACGAGGCGGTGGCGTAGCTCTTCCTAGGGTTTGTAGTTCTTTCTGGGGTTGCAGATATGTTGGCCCGAAGCTGGCTGGGGCGTGAATGTTTTTAGCGTTGGGGCTGGCGTAGATGTGAGCGAATGGGTCGCTGTCTGCTGCAGCTAGGTTGGCGGCAGCTTGAGGCTGGCTAGCGGGCATGACTAATCCTTAAATCGGTTGCTGATACAACCCTAGCGGAATAATCAGTGTGCCTAGAGCTGCCTGGTAGGGGGTTAGTACCCTTGACAACTAACTTAAACAGTGCCTTGCAGTGATCGCTTGTATGCGCGTGAACGGGCTGCGTTACGAAGGCCCCTGAAAATAAGATTTAGGGTGCCCGCAGATATTAGCAGTAGTCCGGGTAATGCAATGGTTGAAGCATAAAAAACTATGATCCGGTTATAGCATATTTCTGACGAAATATTGTTAAGCCTAGGAAATGCGGTGGTTTCAGCTATAATAAATGACTTATATTTTGATTCACTTTGGTCTGTGCAGAAAAACTTGTAGGTGCCAGACTTTGTGGGGCGCACTTGTTCAAAGTCATGATAGAATTCTACGAATGAATCATGTTCGTTAGGTTCCCAGGTTTCTGCGGGTAAGTTATTTCCTTTTGAGTCTACTATAGAGCAATGTGGGGAATCATATTCATGCTCAGTGTATAGGGTATAGGTTTTGTTGGCCTCAAGATAGATACTCTTAGTGATGCTCCCCTCGAAAGTAGTGGACGCAGGAATGTCTGTTCTACCAAAGTACGGTTCAGCTATTACTATGCCCAGTATGAGCGGGAATAACCCGAAAATAATCATGAATACTGAGCTGTCGCAGTACCAGAAACAATCTGAGATGCGTCGCCAAAGTGTTTTTGGCTCATTTGCTTCGGCCGCTTCTGGCTCAATCTCAGGGATTGTGTCCATTAGGGCATCGAATAGTTCGTCGATATTATCCGGCACACTTCTAGGTGCCTTGCTAGCTGCGTTGCTCGCGCTTGCATCAATTTTTTCGTCACTGGCCATAGTGAATCCTTAAAACTGTGTGCTTGGGCAGAGTCTAACCCAAACCCTGAGCCCATGTGCACATTTAAAGCCGCCGGGCGCCGTCGCCAAAACAGCGGGCCAGACAAGAACGCGGCGCAAGCAAAACGCAAAGCCGCCGGGCGCCGTCGGCACTAGGGCACCAAACTGGGCGCCGTCGCCGGCAAGGCCAGCGCTTACCAGGCGGCGCAAGCAAAATATCGGTTCGGGCAAATCAGGCCAAAGCCAGTAAACTAGGGGCCATGACGCACATTCTTTCAGCTGTTGCCTGGCCCTATGCGAACGGGCCACGCCACATTGGCCACGTAGCCGGTTTCGGTGTCCCCTCAGACGTTTTCTCCCGCTACATGCGAATGGCTGGCTATGACGTGCTCATGGTCTCCGGCACTGACGAGCACGGCACCCCCATCCTGGTGGCCGCCGACGAAGCTGGAGTTAGCGCCCGCGAACTAGCAGACGAAAACAACCGCCTCATTGTTGAGGACCTGGTTGCCCTGGGTCTGTCCTATGACCTATTCACCCGCACCACCACCGGTAACCACTACCGGGTTGTGCGTGAAATGTTCGAGGCCGTGCGCGACAACGGTTACATGATTGAGCGCACCACCCGCTCAGCCATCTCACCCTCCACCGGCCGCACCCTGCCCGACCGTTACATTGAAGGCACCTGTCCTATCTGTGGAGCCGACGGCGCCCGTGGCGACCAGTGCGACAACTGCGGTAACCAGCTCGACCCCACTGACCTGATTAACCCCCGCAGCCGCATCAACGGCGAAACCCCCAAGTTCATTGAATCCAACCACTGGTTCCTGGACCTGCCGGCGCTAGCCGACGCCCTGGGCGAGTGGCTAGATGAGCGTGAAGCCTCGGGCACATGGCGCCCCAACGTCATTAAGTTCTCCCAGAACATCCTCAAGGAAATCCGTCCGCGTGCCATGAGCCGCGACATTGACTGGGGTATCCCGATCCCCGGCTGGGATGACCAGCCTGGCAAGCGCCTATATGTGTGGTTCGACGCCGTAATCGGCTACCTGTCTGCCTCCATTGAGTGGGCGCGCCGCAGTGGCGACCCCGAGGCCTGGCGCCAGTGGTGGAACAACCCCGACGCCCTGACCTACTACTTCATGGGTAAAGACAACATTGTTTTCCACTCCCAGATTTGGCCTGCTGAAATGCTGGCCCAAAACGGTAAGGGCTCACGCGGCGGCGACCACAACCCCTTCGGTCAGCTAAACCTGCCCACCGAGGTGGTTTCCAGCGAGTTCCTAACCATGGAGGGCAAGAAGTTCTCCTCCTCGCACGGCATCGTGATTTATGTGCGTGACGTGCTCAGCCGCTACCAGGCTGACGCGCTGCGTTACTTCATCTCTATTGCCGGCCCGGAAACCGCTGACGCTGACTTCACCTGGGCTGAGTTCGTGCGCCGCACCAACTCTGAGCTGGTGGCTGCCTGGGGTAACCTGGTCAACCGCACCGCCTCCATGATCCACAAGCGTTTCGGGCAGATCCCCGAGCCGGGCGAGTTCACTTTTGAAGACCGCTCGCTGCTAGCTGAGGTGGAGCGCGGTTTTAAGACCGTGGGTGACCTGATCATGCACCACCGCCAAAAGGCCGCCCTGAGCGAAGCCATGCGCCTGGTGGGTGAAGCCAACCGCTACATCGCCGAGACTGAGCCTTTCAAGCTCAAGAGCGAAGACCAGCAAGAGCGCCTACGCACTATCTTGTTCGTGTTGGCCCAGGTAGTGGCCGACTTGAACCTGATGCTCAGCCCCTTCCTGCCGCATGCCGCTAACGACGTCGACCGCGTAATGGGTGGGGACGGCCAGATCGCCCCCATGCCGGTGATTGAGGAAGTAACCGAGCTGGACCCGCAGGTGCTGCCGGCAGACTTCGCAGGGCGCAACTCCTACCCGATCATCACCGGTGACTACACCACCGCCCCCACCTGGGAGCGTCACGCAGTCACCCCGGGTACGCCCGTAGGCAAGCCCACCCCGGTGTTTGTGAAACTGGATGAAGCCATCATTGAGCAGGAGCTGGCCCGTTACGCCGGGCAGGTGCCCGACGACGTCACCGGCGCCTGAGCTGCTTAGAAACTAACTGTGCCCTCGGTGCTAGCCGTAACTGGTAGCGCCGAGGGCACGTGCATGTAACTTGCGCCCTTAACCGGGCTATGCGCCCTTAACCGGGCTCTGCCCCCATCTATTAAACCGGGCTCTGCCCCCATCTATTAAACCGGGGGCCACCCTCATCTATCAGGGAGAACAAAGTGTCTAAACGTAAGCCGAGCGATTGGCCGGCGCTGGAAAATATTGCCCGCCTGCCGCAGGCGGTTATGGATAACCACACCCACTTGCCGATTTCGCCCACTGAGGGCCCGGGGGCGGCAGCTGCTTCAGGCCCGCTTAGCGCCGCGCAGCTGGTGGAGCGAGCCCAGGCAGTGGGGGTGGACCGCATGATCACTAGCGCCTGTGAGCTGCCCGCTTTTGCGCCGTCGCTGGAGCTGGCCCGACAGCTGCCGGGGGTGAAGGTGGCGCTGGCGATTCACCCGAATGAGGCGGTGCTGCATGCGGGCGTCAGCGAGGTGGGCCCTGATGGTTTGCAGCCGCGTTTTGAGGCCCACCATGGTGCATATGATCTCGACGCCGCCTTGGCCCAGGTGGAGCGGGCCTGCCGTGAAACCCCGAAACTGTGGTGGCGGTGGGAGAGACCGGCATGGATTTGTTCCGTACCGGCCCGCGTGGGGGCGTGGCGCAGCGGGAGTCTTTCCGTGCCCATATCGCTCTGGCTAAAGAGCTGGGTTTGCCGTTGCAGATCCATGACCGCCAGGCTCACCGTGAGTGCATTGAGGTTTTGCTTGCCGACGGCGCCCCTGAGCGCACGGTTTTCCACTGCTTTAGCGGGGATGAGGCTATGGCCCAGGTGTGCGCTGAGCACGGCTGGTATGCCTCAGTGTCGGGGCCGGTGACTTACAAATCTAACCGGGAGCTGCGCGCCGCAATTGCGGCGATGCCACAGCAGTTGTTGCTGATAGAAACCGATGCCCCCTACCTGCCGCCTACCCCTTACCGGGGTATGCCTAATGGCTCTTACCTGTTGCCGGTGACGTTAACCGCCTTGGCGCAGCTGCGCCAGCTGAGCCTAGAGCAAATGTGCCAGCTGGTTAACCGCAACAGCCACGAAGTGTACGGCTTCTAATCGGAGCTGTAACGAGCTCTATGATCCTGTTGAGTGTGTTGGGTTATCAATACCTCAAATAAACGATTGATTCGGCTGCTAATCCCTGCCTTTTTCGCAGTGACTATTTCTGATACATGGATCTATACGAGAATCAACAGTAACTACTGATGAGCCTGCTGCGATGGTAGAAACTATCCAAGGCACAACAACGTGGTCCTTCATATGGATGCTGCCGGAGCTTGATATTTTGGCAGATCCTCCAGGTAACTTTAAGAATGAAATGATCATCCTTATTGTGAATAGGTCGGAACCCGGTTTCGTTGATGCTGGGTGATTGGCGTGTGCCTGCGCAGCACATGCCAATCACCCTTGAAGCCACCTATCATAACACTCTAGATACCCTCCTGCTAAGGCTGAGGGTAGACACGCAAGTCAGGTCTTTAAAACCTGCGTAGAGTGGCCTGGGGTCGTATCCAGCAACCGTGAAGAGCAGTCCTGGCCTCAGTGGCAGGTTAAGTTCAAGATAGTGGTGACGCACCCACTATAGGGGATGGTAGATTCAACATGCCTTTTCCCTTTCAAACCACCTTTGCGGCCTGAAATATAAGGAGTAGCTTGTTAACTACCTAACATGTGATTACATGTATCTAGAATACGCTCAACATCTTGTCGGCAGGAACGGGGACTAGCTGAACAGCTCGTATCGCCATATCTATTTCTTCAACCTCTCCCCGACAAACAATGGTTACTTTGTCGCAGTGTTTTTTCAATGCGTCACAAAGTTCAACATTAAAATGCGTAAAATCGCGATCAGGACTGGCGAAATCTTTGGGTGCCGGACAGAATATGAACCCTCCAGTGTACTCGTCCTTAATTAATGGAGCCCAGATGCAAGTTCCTCCAGGAAGTTTTAGGATAAACGGACTAGCCTCTGGCCCATAAGTAGAACTTTCGAGTAATGGAAGCTCGCTCATGATGTCGCTAAACATAGGGGCAAGGTTTTTGCCCTCAAAACTGGCGAACCATGATAAACCAAGATTGTCAATAAGCTTATTCATTAAGTCAACAAGCGCACCTTCGCCTGTGAAGTGGATATTAAAAGCCATGTGAAGCCTCCTTACCTCGGTGAGCTAAACACTATCAGATTTTCAATCGAATTCATAGCGTGGTGGACATTTTGCCCTGGTATTAAAACTAATACGTTGCACGTTAAACCTCCATACAAACCTCATGTATGCTGAATGGTTAAGGCTGTCAGCCTATACTTAGATGCGCTCCGTGCGAAAGCAACTAAATCCCCTTGACTGTAATCATCTCAAATAGCTGCACGTCCCAAGCATAAACAATGATTGATTCAACTCTAATTGCCTTGAGAGTATCTTCATGGTTTGAGTCGGTTAGGGCTTGAAGGCATCTATCTCAAGGAGTACTCAAGCTATGTAATGTGTATGTAATGTACGAGGTTTTAAAATCTTAGATGTGGAGTCAGGTAAGTATTTAAGACGTTAATGGCTTCAGTAGATCGGCTAGTCTGTTAGAGATATGAGGATGATTGAAGTAAACGGAAGTCCTGAGTGTGGCATTTAGGTGCCTCATGATCTCACTCGGGCAACCAGGAGCGTGCATACAAGTAAGCGAAGCGATTTTTGCCTGTGTCAGCCCCTTATTAACGCAAGTGTCAGGTGCATGAACGTGTTCAGGTTGGGGTTCAAATGCAGTGGGCATGTGAGGTCTTTTGATGGATGGTGTAGGAAGTTTTATAATTGAAATACCTAGGACTTTAGCTTGTCGCGACACGCCAGTTTATTTGACCTATCGCTACAGTTACAAATGCGAAGAGCTAGAAAATCCTATTGGTTTTCGTCAATAAAACTCTATCTTCTATCTATATATGAGAGTATATATGGCGCTAAAGGAAGTAATGTCATTGATGACATATCTGAAAAAAGCATGAGGGAAAATGTGTAAGATATGAGACCTAGAACTATGCAAGTTAGGAGTCCTACAGTAACCGCGAGTAGAATCTCCCAGTTGCGTTGCCCCTTGACGGGCCATTTTTCAATGAAATAACTATTCGTAAGCCATGTTGCTATAGCGCCAGAAACTAAACAACCAATGTTATACCATGAAAGAATGTCCCAGTGTACATCAAAATTGTCACTTTTGTACAATGACATTAGGCATAGGGTTGCGAGGACTCCGTACACAACCATGCTAACCAATCTGTAATTCCGCTCTTCTTCTGATGAAGACGTGGATTGGTTATTCTTTGAAGCGCTAGAGCTTAAAGTAGGCGCAGCATTTGACTGTGTAATAGTAGATTGTGGTTTGACTGAAGGTGAAAAAGCTGGTTTGGTGGTTTGTGGTGAAGACCCATGGATTTCACACCATGGGCATTTTTTCAGATGATCAGGATAGATATGAGTGTTATCTTTTAAACACTTCCGAGTTTTCCGTTGAACAACAGATAACTCGTCATACCACTCTTCAGCCGAAGGGCGCATAGCCGGATTCTGATACCCAGAATCAAATGCACGTTCGAAAAGACCGCGAATATTGGATGGCAGTATCTTGATATCCGGACAATAAAGTGGCGGTAATGTGCCACTACGCTTGCGCGAAAAATGTGGACTTTGACCATTCTTGATCAAAGACTCCGTAGGAGGAAGGGCTACAGAACTCTTCCCGATTACAGTATTAATAGGTGACCGACGTGTAGCAAAAGGATGTGTTCCGTTCATTAACAAACAGAAAATGTGTATGGCTAAAGAAAAACGATCAGTTTCTTGAGTGTAGGTTTTTGAATGAGACTCGCTGAAATTCATCCCTTGAAGCTCGGGTGCTAAATAGTCTCTATGGCCAACCGTACATGGGAAAAGGATGCCGCGATCATTTTTGAGATGGAATGAATCAGTATCAACCAACGTTACCGTGCCGATTTTCTTATTGACGATAATGTTGTTTGGGTTGAAATCGCCGAT